>VFQP010004155.1_pt1 | contig 13817 bp, 9 predicted proteins | sample 3512351 | NCBI WGS metagenome assembly VFQP01 (sample SAMN10412372, study PRJNA504923) | tailings metagenome | isolation source: Relicate 1 Philex TSF1 revegetated site | place: Philippines: Tuba, Benguet | collected 2017-08-29 | reverse complement strand
CGCCCCGACTGAGAGTGATAGAGAACCCCCGCCGTGACTTCGGTCGCGGCGGGGGTTTTTGTTTGCGCGAGCGAAGGCCCGTGAAGGGCGGTCGGGGTTGAACAACCTTGTCGCGGATCACGCGGATGGGGCGGAAACAGCACGGATCAACCGAAGAGGAACAGTCTGAAAACGTCCTCCCTGGCCGAACCCCTCTGCGTCCTTTGCGAACTCCCCTTCTCTGCGTGAGCTGTTGACGATCTCCGCCTACGCTCGGAGCTCGAGGTACGACGAGCCGTTGATCCGTGCTGTTTCCGCCCCATCCGTGTCATCCGCGACAAGGCTGTTGACGAACTCGCTGATACACCGGCTCTCGTAAGTCGGCGAGATCGTCAACAGCTCACGCAGAGAAGGGGAGAGCGCAGAGTTCGCAGAGAAACGCCGTCCGGGTTGAACAGCCTTGTCGCGGATCACGCGGATGGGGCGGAAACAGCACGGATGAGCACCGTGGAAGAGACATTGACATTCTCAACGCTGGCCGAACCCCTCTGCGTCCTTTGCGAACTCCCCTTCTCTGCGTGAGCTGTTGACGAGCTAAGCTCAGACTCCCACGAGGAGGTCACGCGCCGCAGCGGGCCTTGCGATGCCCGCCGCGCAGCGCCGGCTCTGGCGCGCCAACGTTTCCAGGTAGATCGCGTGATTGGTGGGGAACGCAGCCCGCGTGGCCTCGGGATGCCAGAGATGATACGCCACCGCACCGAACTTGTGATTGCGCCGCTGAACGCCGGCATGAATGAGACGAGCGGCGAGTTCGCTGTCTTCGCGTCCCCAGCCTTCGAAGCGTTCGTCGTAGCCGTTCACCATGAGCAGGTCCTGTCGCCAGAACGCCATGTGACAACCGCGCGTGCGACGATCGGGATCGCGCGGTCCACGCACCAGCGGCGCCAATATCGGCATGTACAGCGCGTTCAATCGATTCTTGAGCCCACGACCCAGCAACGGCACCTGCGGATTGCGTTCGCGCAGCATGCGCTCAGTGCGTTCACGACTGAGCATGCAGCGACTGCCCTGCACATAGCTACCCGGCCGCGCCTGCCTGATGTGCTGCTCGACAAATCGTGGATGCAGCACGATGTCGCCGTCCACCTGCAGCACATAGTCGCCCTGCGCCTGACGCAGCGCCTCGTTGCGAATGGCGGCCAGACGAAAGCCCCGATCCTCGTGCCACACATGCTTGAGTGGCACAGGGAAGTCCGTCTGATGAGCCACGATCACCAGGCGCGTGGCTTCGCCCGACCCATCGTCGGCTATCAGCACCTCATCGGGCAGCACGCGCTGCGCACGCACACTGCGCAGTACCACATCCAGCGCAGACGGCCAGTTGTAGGTGGCAATGATGAGGGATGTGCTGGGACGGGAGCGAAGGCGACGCGCTGATGTCATAGGGCAAGGCAGCTCGAGGTTCGCTTACCCTACCCTGTCTGTCACGCGCGCGTCACGTCATGCATGCCATCCGCTGTGCGCTTCATCACGCAGCAGTCACTGGCACGTGGCCTCAGGAACGTGGTGGCTCGATGAGCACGCGTTCGACGCGGCGGCCATTCATGTGCAACACGCGGACCTTGCGCCCCGACCAGTGGAATTCGTCACCCGGACGGGGGACCCGTCCCAGTCGCGCCATGACGAATCCGCCGAGGGTCAGGAGCTCCGCACGCTCGCGCTCCTCAACCTCGAGATCAAGACGCAACTCAACCTCGTCGAGCGCGACACTTCCCTCAACCTCCCAGCTGCCGTCAACGCGGCGCAACCACGCGGCTGCTTCGCCGTCGTCGGCCAGTGGCACATCACCCACCAGCCCCTCGAGCACGTCCTCCATGTCAACGAGGCCGGCCACGCCACCATACTCGTCGAGCACCACGGCCACATGCTGCTGCGCGCTGCGCAGCGTGGAAAGCAACTGGTAGACCGGCATGGTGGCCGGCACATACAGCGGCGCGCGCGCCACCTGCCGCAACACCGGCGCGGTGGCCACGTCCTGCCCCTGTACGGCTGCGGCCACCAGGTCCTCGGCCTGCACCACACCAATCAGCGCATCCAGCGTCTTCTCGCAGACGAGGAAACGCTCACGCAGCGACTCGGCCACCTGCTCACGCACCGCCGGTGCGTCGTCCGACAAGTCCACCCAGCGAATGTCCGGGCGTGGCGTCATGATGGAATCCACTGCCCGGTCACCGAGTCGGAAGGTGTTCTCCACGATCTCGTGTTCGACCTGCTGCACCGCGCCACTCTCGCTGGCCTGTTCAACCATGGCGCGGATGTCCTGCTCCGTCACGCCCGGCTCGGACACGGTACCCAGGCCGAAGACGCGCAACACGATATTGGTGGAGCTGGTCAGCATGCGCACCAGTGGCCCACCCACACGCGCAATGGCGCGCATGGGCCGCGACACCAGCGAGGCCACACGTTCCGGATCGCTGAGCGCAATGTTCTTGGGTACCAGCTCACCGAAAATCAGCGAGAGGTAGGTGATGACCGCCACCACCAACGCAAACGCCAGCGTGGTCGCGTAGGGTGCCAGCCACGAGATCGTGGCAAACTGCGCCGCAAGCACCTCGGAAATGCCAGCGCCGCCAAACGCACCAGCCAGCACGCCCACGAGCGTGATGCCCACCTGCACCGTGGAGAGAAAGGCCGTGGGATGCGCGGCCAGCTCAAGCGCCGCGCGCGCGCCGGCATCCCCTTCTTCTTCCGCACGAAACTCCAGTCGTGAGCGCTTGGCCGTCATCACCGCGAGCTCCGACATCGAGAACACGCCGTTCAGGACCAACAGGATGACGATCACGATGACTTCGGTGGTCATTTCGCCCACGACTGCCGCCTCACAGGGTTGATGGCTGACGAAAGATATCCTACATCGCCTTGGCTCCTCCCAACCGATGGCGCACCCACGCACCCATCTGCTCGAAATAGGTGTACACCACAGGGACGACGAGTAGTGTGAGTACCGTGGACGTGATCAATCCACCGATGACGGCCCGACCCATCGGCGCACGAAACTCGCCGCCCTCGCCGGTTCCGAGGGCCACCGGGACCATGCCGGCAATCATGGCCAGCGTGGTCATGAGAATGGGACGCAGTCGCACCTCACCCGCTTCGACCAACGCCTCCCGCATGGACAGGCCCTCGGCGCGCCGCTGATTGGCGTTGTCGATGAGCAGGATGGCATTCTTGACCACCAGGCCGACCAGCAGAATGACACCGATCATGCTCATGATGTTGAGCGTGTCACCAGTGATGAGCAGACCGAGCAGCACGCCGATGAGCGCCAGCGGCACGGACACCATGATGGCCAATGGCTGCACGAAGGACCCGAACTGTGAGGCCAGCACGAGATAGATGAGCACGATGGCCAACACCAGCGACTCCACCACGTAGCCTGCGGTTTCCTGCAACTGCTCGGTATCACCACCGAGTGACACGGTATAGCCCGCTGGCAGCGTGAGGCCCGCCACCTGCTGTTGAATGCCGGTGGATACATCGGCGAGGTTGGCCTCGGGAGCGAGGTTGGCCGCGATGGTGGCCACACGCATGAGGGCCTCGCGGTCGATCTGCGCGGGGCCAACCCCTTCCTCCACCGTGGCCACGCTGCCCAGTGGCACCGTGGTCATCCCCACCGCGCCGTCACGCGCACGGGTCGTCGCAATGGGAAGAGACGCGATCCGATCGGCCGTGGTCCGCTGCGCTGCCGGCAGGCGCACCACGACATCGTGAGACTCGCCACTGGGATCCTCCCAGGTGGTGGCCGTCTGTCCGGCCAGCAGGGGCGAGATGGTACCCGCCAACACGGAGGCATTGAGCCCCAGGTCGCTGGCCTTGTCGATATCCACCTGCAAGCGCAACTCGGGCTTGGGTTCACCCAGTGACGATTCCACTTCGATGGCGCCGGGCACCTGCCGTACGGCTTGCATGACCTGCGCGGAGATCTCCTGCAGTCGCTGCACATCGGGCCCCCGCACGGCCACCTGCAATGGCTTCACGGCGCCGCCGAGTCCTCCGTCTTCGAGCACCGACGCCTCCACACCATACACCGCCGTCAGCAGGCGCCGTGCTTCGGCCATGAGGTCTTGCTGACGCAATGCGCGCTGGTCTCTCGGCACCAGCTTCACGTACACATCGCCCCGTGTCACGGCACCGGTGACACCGGCACCCACGGTGGCGTAGGTGTAGTCCACACCGGCAAGTCCGCGCAGCACACCGGCCACCTCGCGCGCCTTGCTTTCGCTGTACGCCAGCGAGGAGCCCACGGGCGTCTTGAAGGTGACAATGAACGCCGAATTGTCCTGCGTGGGCGTGAACGCGCCGCCAATGAGCGGGAACAGTCCGAGGGCGCCCACAAAGCTGGCCGCCGCAATGGCGAGCGTGCTCTTGCGATGCGCCAGAGCCCAGGTGATGAGACGACGATACGCGCGGCCCACGCGGTCGAGGGCCAGGTTGAGTCGGGCAATGAGTCGCGTAATCGGATTGCGCGAACCGAGACCGGCGTTGTGTGCATGACTGACCTGCGCACCGCCACTCCAGTGTGCCGCCAGCATGGGGACCAGCGTGAACGACACCAGCAGCGACACGAGCACGGCCCACGCAATGGCCATGCCGAACTCGAAGAAGAACTTGCCGATGATGCCACCCATGAAGGCCACCGGCACAAACACTGCCACCAGCGTGAGTGTGGTGGCCATGACCGCCAGGAAGATTTCCTTCGTACCCTTGTAGGCCGCTTCCCATGGGCCTTCACCGAGTTCACGCCGTCGCACGATGTTCTCGATGACCACGATGGCATCATCGATGAGAATGCCAATGGACAGCGAAAGGGCCATCAGCGTCATGATGTTGAGCGTGAAGCCCAACACCGCAAAGAGAATGAAGGTGCTGACCACCGACACCGGCAGTGACAAGGCCGTGATGGTCGTGGCGCGTCCGTCGTTGAGGAAGAGGAACACGATGGCCACCGTGAGAATGGCGCCGAGAATCAATTCGTGTTCCACCGACTCCACCGACTGGCGGATCTGGACGGAGTTGTCGCGCACCACGGTGAGGGCCGCGCCGGACGGCAGAGTACCCGCCAGCTGCGCCAGCGCACGCTGCACGCCGTCGGCGACCGCCACCGTGTTTCCACCCGCCACCTTGAGCAGGTCGATGCCAACCGCGCGTCGCCCATCCACCAGGGCAAGACTGCGCGCTTCTTCCGTGCTGTCGGCCACGGTGGCGAGGTCTCCGAGCCGCACCACACCGCCGGCCCGCTGCGCCACAATGACCCGCGCGAATTGCTGCGGGTCGCGAATCTTGCCCACCACGCGCACGATGGCTTCACGATTTGCCTCTTCCACCCGACCAGCCGGAATGTCGAGATTCTGCTGGCGCAGCGCGGTCATGACATCGGACACCGTCACGCCACGCGCCTGCATCGCATCCGGATTGAGCAGCACCTGCACTTCGCGAGCCAGACCACCAGTGATCTGCACTCTTCCCACGCCGTCCACGCCTTCGAGCGCCCGGCGAATGTCCCCGTCGGCCAGCGTGGTGAGCGCACCGATGGACAGTGAGTCACTGGACAGGGCCAGCGACACAATGGGCTGATCGGCGGGATCGAACTGCTGCACCACCGGCGGATCGATGTCGGTCGGCAGTTCGCGACGAATCTGTTCAATCTTCGAGCGCACGTCGGCGGTGGCCGCGTCCACATTCACGCCGAGCTTGAACTGCACGACGATGGAGCTCACCCCTTCAAGCGAGGTGGAGGTGATCTTGTCCACGCCACTCGTGGGGTTGACCGCTTCCTCGATGCGCTTGGTGAGGTCGCGCTCCACCGACTCCGTGCTGGCGCCCTGCCAGGTGGTCTGGATGGACACCACCGGAATGGACACATCGGGGAATTGATCCACCGCCAGCCGACGGAACGAGAACAAACCCAGCACCATGAGCCCCACCATGATCATGGTGGTGAACACGGGCTGCGTAATGGCCACACCAATCAGCCCGGTTGCGCGCTGGCGCACATCCTGTTCGTCGGCTGTGGCGCGGCGATCGTCCTGCGAATTGGTGTTCATACGGGCTGCCTCGCCTCAGCGGGCTTCGCGGTTTCTGCCGGCTCCAGCCACTCAACCGCCGCACCATCACGTGGTGCGGCGCCCGGTGCCGTGAGCACGCGTTCGCCAGCCTGGAGTCCGCGCCGCACTTCTGTCATGCCGGTTGCATTGTCACGTGCACCGAGTCCCACCACGCGGCGTTGCACGCGTCCCTCGTGCACAACGTACACCACGGTGTCAGCACCTTCGGTTCGCACGGCCCCGGTGGGCACGGTGACCACCATGTTTGCAGACGCAGCGGTTCCGGTCTGAATGCGCCCCAACGCGAACAATCCTGCCACTACGGGATTGCGCCGATTGTCCACGCGAATGTAGGCGGTAACCTGCCGCGTTGCCGGATCAGCGACCGGATCGATGCGATCCACTCGACCGGTCAGCTCGCGATCCGGATACGCTTCGAGTGTGAGCACGACGCGCTGCCCGACGCGCACCTGCGCCGCATCGACGGCCGCCATCTGCCCTGCGAGTTCGAGTTGGTCGGCATTGACGAGCGTGAACAACTTCGCCCCGGTTTGCACCGCTTCTCCGCTCGACACCAGCTTCTCGCTGACCTGCCCCGCGATCGGTGCCAGTACCGTGGCGCGTTCGAGCGTCTCACGTGCCTGTGCGACTTGCGCCTGCGCCGCGTCGCGCGCCGCTCGGGCGTTCACAAAATCCTGTTGCGAAGCCGCACCGCGCTTGTACAGGGTGTCCACTGCTTCAAGGTCACGGGTGCGCGCCGCAACGGCCGCCTCGGCACTGGCCACCTGGGCGCGCAGCGCGCCCGACTCGAAGGCGGTGAGCACCTGTCCGCGGCGTACGGCGGTGCCACGCTCCACCGCCACGCGGCCAAGCTGCCCGGCAATTTGCGCTCGCACTTCGACACGTTCCGCGGGGTCGAGGGATCCCGTGACTTCGATTCCCGCCCGCACTGCGCGCTCACTTGCAATGGCGACATCACGCGCGCCGAGCATCATGGGCGGCGAGATGACGGCGGTGTCGCGCGCCGTGGCAACGGCGGCCCCCGAAGTGTCGTCGGTGGCCGAGGAGGAATCGGCCGAGCAGGCGGCAAGCGTCAGTACGGCACTGATGGAGAGCAGCGCACGAACCCGGCGTGGTGTGGTCAGCACGGCGAACATGGTGGACACGGGTCGAATGTCATGGGCAGAAGACGCGCCATGCGGCGCGACGAAGGACGGGAGCACTGGAGCGACAGGCGCGCGCTCCGATGCGGAGTCGAATGACGTCATCGCAGGGCTCCGGCCGGATCGGCGAGTACGTCGGGTGTTGGTGCCACGCCCGCGGCGCGCAAGAAGCGGGACAGCGCGGTGATGTAGTCGAACACGGCTTGTGCTTCGTTGGCCTGGGCCTGCCGCCATTGCAGTCGCGCGTCGCTCACCTGCAGTGCGGTGCTGTTGCCCTTGTCGTAGGACAGCACCGTGAGCTCGTACGACTCGGCGGCCTGACTTGCCGTTTGGCGACGCGCGGCAATGGCAGCCTGCGCCCGCGTGATTTCAGCGCGCTGCTGCGTGAGGTCGAGCACCACCTGCTTCTCGGCCTGCGTCAATTGCAGCTCGGCCTGACGCACGAACTCCTGGGCCTGGTGCACGTCCGCGCTGCGCTGTCCACCGCTGAAGATGGGCACGCTCACTCCAACGCCCACGGTCCAGCTGTCGAGCAGGCTGCCCCAGGCCGGCAAGCCCGAGGCGGGAAAGCCCTGCTTGCCGAATGCACCGGTCAGGGAGACTGTGGGCAGCGAGGCCGCTTTCGCCGCGGCCACACGCTGTTCGTTGATGCGAATCTGTCGCCGCGCGACATCGAGTGACGGGCGACGACGGATGGCATCGCGGGCGATGGCATCGAGTGCCTCGCCCGATGCGGGACGGAACTGATCGATGGCGAGCGTATCGACGAGTCGCACCGCGGTGTTGAGTGGCAGATCGATGAGCCGCTTGAGATTGAGAACGGCGAGATCCCGTGCATTGAGTGCCTGAATGCGCTGCGGCTCGAGGTTGTCCCGGTCCACCGCCGCGCGCAGCACGTCCAACCGCGACGCATTGCCGGCGGCCTCGCGCAGACGCACTTGTTCGTACTGGCGGTTGGCTTCCTCGTGGGCTGCCGTGGCAATGGCGGCCAGACGCCCGTTGAGCAGCGCCGTGTTGTACGCCACCACGACATCGAGCACCACGCTCAGTTCGCGGTCGCTCAACTGGGAGCGCTGCACCGCTTCGAGCTCGCGGGCCGCCTTGAGACCTGCCACCGCACGCCAGTCGAAGACCGACTGGCTGACGTTCAGTGTACCGATGTAGGTGTTGGCCTGACCAAGCGGCACATTGGAGAACAGGCCACCCAGCGCACCAAGCGCGGCGCCGGGCGTGCGTTGTTCGAGATAGGCGAGGCGTTCTGCAATGCTTCGGGTGGAATCGGGAGCAAATCGCAGGCTGTCCGGAATGCTTACGCCGCCGAGCCGGAAGGGCTGACGGATGGCGCGCGAGTAGCTGAGCTGACCGGAAAGCTGCGGAAACAGTGTCGAGCGCGCCGAGGCGATCTGCGCCTGGGCCGTACGCAGTTCCGAGCGTGCCAGTCCAATGGTCTCGTTGCGGCCGGTCCCAAGAGCAACCGCCTCGGCGAGCGTCAGATCCCGCTGGGTCTCCTGGGCGTGGGCGGGTGTCACCGCAGTTGACGCCATCAGTGCGAGCGTCAGCGCCACCGCAGCCCGCGAAGCGGGGTGAATGCCAGTAGATGAGTGATGGATGCGCACAGTGCGATCGGGGATTGAGAACTAGAGGGATCGTTCGGTTTTATAATTAGAACATACGTTTTAGTTGGTCAAGTCTAGAACAGACACTTTACTTAAATGGTCATTTTGACCAAATTATCGGTATGAGCGAAAACCCTAGTGTTTCGACGCCACGCCCTCCGAGGCAGGAGCGAGGGCGGCGCCGGATGGACGAGATTCTTGATGCGGCCGAGCAGCTCATTCTGGAGGTCGGCCCGTCGAACGGGTCGGTGCAGGAGATCGCGCGGCGCGCCGGGTCGTCGGTTGGGTCGATTTACCACTTTTTCCCGACCAAGGATGCCATTGTCGCTGCCCTTCGGGCGCGCCATGAAGAGGAAGGCAAGGCCGTACGGGTGGCGATACGCGAGGCCGTGCAATCCGGCGCGGATCTGCCGTTGGCCGAGTTCGTGGATCGGTTGATCTCGCCATTGGCCGAGTTCGTGGAGCGACGTCCGGCGGCGTTCATGCTTGGGGCACTGGATGCACCGGATCAGCGTGAGCAGGCGGAAAAGGATGCGCCGCTCGAAGAAGCCCTGAGGGCGGCTCTGCGACGGCGCGATCCACACTGCGGAGCGGAAGAGCTCGAGCGACGGCTCATCGTATTCGGCACGATTGGCCGCAGTGTGGCGGAGTTGATCATGAAGGGCGGGCCGCAGAATCGGCACGCCTTCGTGGATGAGATGAAGCGGGCGATGTACGGCTATCTGCTCACGTACGAAAAGTCCCCGCTCGCGTAATGCACCCACGTTGTCTGTGTGGTGGCGAAAGCGTTGTGCGCTGCGATCCTTGGCATCTCCGAAACCTGGTGGCAAGTTCGGGGTAGCTGCGGGTCACCTTTCGACGACCTGAACCCCGGAGGCCGCCGATGCGCCGCTTGCTGGTACCCCTCGATGGTTCGGCCTTTGCCGAATCTGCGCTGCCCTATGCGGTCACCGTCGCCCAAGGGCCGGTGCCGTGCGCCATCGATCTGGTGGGTGTGGATGTGCCAGAGCCGCTGGTTTCGGAGGGCCTTGCGTACAGCGTCCTGGACTCGATGCGCGAGGCCGCGTCAGAGGCGAGTGCCCGTGAGCAGATGCTGCGAGGCTATCTGCATGACATGGCGGTGCGCCTGCGCGCGGTACTGCCGTCGGTGCAGGTCGACACCGTTGTGCGACGCGGCACCCCAGCGAGCGAGCTGGCGGCGCATGCGGAGGAAGTCCGCGCCGACCTCACGGTGCTCACCACGCATGGGCGCGGCGGTTGGGATCGCTTGTGGTTCGGCAGTGTCACCATGGATCTCATGCGTCGTGTCGACCGTCCGGTGCTTGCGGTGCGTCCGGCGCCGGTGCCTCGCGACTACCTGCCACTCACCGGTGCGGCGCTCAACACGGCCGTGGTGGCCATCGACGAGCGGCTGGATCCGGAGCCCGGCCTGACAGCACTGCAGACGTTGGCGGGTCACGCGCTCGACCACATCACGTTACTGCACGTGGCGCTGGCCCCGCCCCGTGCGCTCGGCCGCGTCCTCGAGAGTGAGTCGCGCGAGGCACTCGCGCTGCGTACCACCCGCGAGGCTTCACGCCTGCTGTCCCTCAAGACCGACGCGTTGGCACCGCGGCCCCATCGCGCGAACGCGCTGGTTCTCGAGGGCGGAGATCCAGCGGACGTGCTGCTCGCGCATGTCGACACACATGGTACCCATCTGATGGTGCTCGCCACCACCGCCTATCACGCCGTTGAGCGTTTGCTCTTCGGCAGTGTCGCCGATCGTTTGCTGCAGCGGGCCTCGGTTCCCCTGTTGCTGGTTCCTCGCGCCCGAGGCTGATGCATGCCGCATGATATCGATCTGTTGTTGACCGTCGCCGCAGGCCTGGGCCTGGCCTTTGTGTTCGGGCTTGCGGCGGCGCGCTTTCACCTGCCCACCATCCTCGGCTACCTGCTGGCAGGTGTGGTGGTGGGGCCGTTCACGCCGGGGTTTGTGGCTGATGGGGGATTGGCGTCGCAGTTGGCCGAGATTGGTGTGATCCTGCTGATGTTCGGTGTAGGGCTGCATTTCTCACTCGATGACCTCATGGAAGTGCGGCGCATCGCGATCCCGGGCGCATTGGTGCAGATCGCGGCGGCCACGGGCCTCGGAGCACTGGTCTCGGTATTGTGGGGATGGAGTTGGGGCAGTGGCATAGTGTTTGGTCTTTCGCTGTCCGTGGCCAGTACGGTGGTGCTGCTGCGCGCGCTCGAAGACCGCGGCATTCTCGACTCCATGGACGGCCGGGTGGCTGTGGGTTGGCTGATTGTCGAGGATCTGGTGACCGTGGTTGCGCTCGTGTTGCTGCCGGCCGTCGCCAGTGGCATGGGCGGCGGAGCCTCCGGGGCAAGCGCCGGTTCCGCTGCGTCGATTGGTGCGGTCCTTGGACTCACGGCCCTCAAGCTGGCCGCGTTTCTGGTGGTGATGCTGGTGGGTGGCCGGCGAGTCATTCCGTGGCTGCTTCGCCGCGTGGTGAACACCGGTTCGCGCGAGCTCTTCACTTTGGCGGTACTGGCGGTCGCCCTCGGTCTCGCTGTTGGTGCGGCCATGCTCTTCGATGTGTCGTTCGCTCTAGGCGCGTTTTTCGCCGGTGTCATCGTGAGCGAGTCGGATTTCAGCCACGAGGCGGCCAACAACGCGCTGCCGTTGCAGGACGCGTTTGCGGTGCTGTTCTTCGTGTCGGTGGGCATGTTGTTCGATCCGTCCATTCTGATTCGCGAGCCGCTTGCGGTCATCACCGTGGTGCTCATCATCCTGATCGGCAAGTCGGTGGCGGCGTACGGCATTGTGCGGGCCTTCGGGTACTCCAACCATACGGCGCTCACGATTTCGGCCAGTCTCGCGCAAATCGGCGAGTTCTCGTTCATCCTGGCCGCCCTCGGGACATCGCTCGGCCTGTTGGCGCCCGAGTCGCAGAGTCTGGTCGTGGCCGGCGCTCTCCTGTCCATCACGCTCAATCCCTTCGTGTTTCGCGTGGTGGATCCCTTCACCCGGTGGCTCGACGCGCGGCGACCTGCGGCGGTTGTTGCGGCCACGGCGTCGTCGTCAACGATGAAAGGGGTGAGTGGCGAAGGAGTCGGCGCAGGCACGTCATCGCCGGGCGACGTTGCACCTGCCGTGCCCCGACGCAGCAACGTGCCGGTATTGCCAGCCGCCATCGACCACATCGTGGTCATCGGCTCGGGCCGGGTGGGATTCCCGGTCGTGCGTGAGTTGCACGCGCAGCAGATTCCCTATCGTGTCATCGAGGCCAGTGGGGACATTGCCGAACGACTGGCGGCAGCCGGCTACCATGTGGTGCACGGCGACGCCACAACGCTGAGTGCCTTGCGCGAAGCAGGCCTGCCGAATGCCCGACTGGTACTGGTGGCGGCGCCCGATGCATGGCAGGCGCGTGCAGTGTTGGCGCGCGCGCACCAGCTCAATCCGGGCGTGGAAGTGCTCGTGCGCACGCACAGCGATGAGGAACGGCAGTTCCTCGAAGACATGGGGGCGGCGCGTGCGCTGTACGGAGAGCGTGAGCTGGCGGTGAGCATGTCCCGTGAAGCGTTTCTGCGCTTTCGCCCCGAGGCGAATCTGGAGGAGCTCACCGCGCGCATCCTGCGTGGCGCGCCCATTCCCCCGATGCCGGAGGCCGCCAGCTAGTCGCGTCCTAATCCCGCGCGTTGGTGAGCAGGCTCTGCACCGCGGACAGCTCGTCCTCCGGTCCGCCGACGTGTTGGCGGTGTACCACACGTCCCCGATCGAGCACAATGACGTCGTTGGCGATCTGTCGCACCTCGTCGAGATCGTGTGTGACCAGCAGCATGGGCGTACCGACGGTCTGCTGCAGACGACGCAGCTCCTCACGCAGTCGGCGGCGCAGACCCATGTCCACCGCGGCAAAGGGCTCATCGAGCAGCAGCAGGCGCGGAGCCGGCGCGAGGGCGCGGGCCAGCGCCACGCGTTGCTGCTGTCCACCGGAGAGCTCGCGCGGCCAACGTGACGCGTAACTTTCAAGCCCGACCAGTGTGAGCCAGTGCTGCACCATCGCTTGTCGCTCGGCCTCGGGTCGATGGGTGATGCCGTAGGCCACGTTCTGCGCGACCGTGAGATGCGGGAAGAGTGCGTACTGCTGAAACACCACGCCGATGCGGCGCGTCTGCGGCGACAGCCGCACACCGCGCCCGGCATCAAACAACACATCGCCCTGCACCGTGATGCGACCGGCGTCCGGCATGATCAGGCCGGCGATGGCCCGCAGCGTGAGTGTCTTGCCGGCGCCGGAGGCACCAACCAAGGCCGTGATGCCATGGCCGGCAACGAAGTCTGGCGCGAGCTCGAAACTGCCGACGCGATGCGTGAACGCCACCTGCAGCGTGTCGCCCGCCGCATCACTGGCGCGTTTCACGTTCCCCGTCGTGCTTACCACGAGCCACGCACCCGGGAACGCGTCATGAGCCACAACACCACGCCGGCCACCAGTGACAGGGCCAGTGAGCCTTGCCAGGCCAGATCGTAGCGGAAGCCCTGCACCGCGTCGTAGATGGCGAGACTGGCCGTCTGCGTGTGACCGGGAATGTTGCCGGCAATCATGAGCGTGGCGCCGAACTCGCCGATGGCGCGGGCAAAGCCCAATGCCATACCGGCCAACACGGTGCGCCAGGCCAGTGGCAACGTGATGGTGAAGAAGATGGCACGCTCCCGCCGGCCCAGTGTGCGGGCCGCTTCCTCGTATAACGCATCGACCTGTTCAAAGCCGGCCTGCGCCGCGCGCACGATGAATGGCAGCGCTGCCACGAAGGCCGCGAACACGGCGGCCGCAGGTGTGAAAACGAGGCGACCCAACCCCAGTGCTTCGGCCATGCGCCCCACGGGCCCCTGCCGGCCAATGAGCAGCAGCAGGTAGTAGCCCAGCACCGTGGGTGGCAGCACCAGGGGCAGCAGCACGAGC
>VFQP010004154.1_pt1 | contig 13822 bp, 13 predicted proteins | sample 3512351 | NCBI WGS metagenome assembly VFQP01 (sample SAMN10412372, study PRJNA504923) | tailings metagenome | isolation source: Relicate 1 Philex TSF1 revegetated site | place: Philippines: Tuba, Benguet | collected 2017-08-29 | reverse complement strand
GGCTCGGTGTGGGTCTACCAGCAGCCTTGATGCGGGGCCTGTCGTGGCACAGTCGGTATCCTTGGTGCCTTGCATAGGCGCTGTATTGCCATAGCGAGGTGTTGCTACGCGGGGCCGAGAGGCTACGGGTCTGTGTCCCGTGGGAGTGTCTTAGTTCTGCTGGGAGTACGGCTGTAGATTGCTCTATGGCCATTGACTCTCCACGTGGGGCGCGGGCAGTCTGCGATCCTCCTGGCCGGACACGGCCCCTGCGAGCAAGTCGCGGGCTGGCCACTGGTCGCTCGACTTTGGGCGACGGCTACCAGCCAGCCTCATGAGACTCGCCTGAGCAGTTCGGGCAGATAATCGGCCAATTCTGGCTGAATCCCTTATCTCCCGTGGCACTTCTTGAACTTCTTGCCGCTGCCGCAAGGGCACGGGTCGTTGCGGCCGGGCTGGTCGCCCCTCACCACGGCCTCCACGCGCGGGCCAAGGCTCCTCCAGATCTGGCGCAGGTCGTAGACAGCCCAGATCGCCTCGCCGAAGGTTTCCAAGCGCGACTGGCTGGTGCTGGGCGGGCCATCCTCGCCGTACATGGAGACCTCGGGCTGGCCGGTGTCGTCCTCGGTCAGGGCGACAATGGCGTCGAGCGTGTCGTCCAGCCACTGGGCGGCCTCCTTGTCGCGTGGGGCGGCCCATTCCTCGGGCCAGTTCTCCACCGCGAACATAAAGCCCAGCGCCCACACCTGGCCAAACGATGGGATTTCCCGCCCGTCCATCTCCGCGCGCTCTTCCTGGGGCAGGCTCAAGATGGCGCCCCGCATGTCCATGGCGTCGGGACAGAAGGTGCGTTCGTCCTCCAGCGTCTCCACGGGCTGGTCGAGCTGATACTCCACCTCGTTCCATCTACGCTGCCACAGCTCCATGAAGCGGGTCTGCTGGGCCGCATCATGGAACGCGGGCAGCAACGGCAGCGGGCTGCCCTCGGCCACGTCGAGCGCCGCGCCGTCGCCCAGCAGCATGGGCAGGTAGTCGGCAGCTGGGATGCGGCGGCGCGTGCAGACCAGGGCCGTGAGAAAGCCGTCGCAGAACTCCCAATGCGGGATTTCCTCAGCGCGCTGGCGCAGGTCGTCCAGCAGATCGTCAAGCTCCTGGAGATCGTCGGGCGTCAGGGCGGTGGGTTGGGTCATGTGGCGGGTTCTCGCGGTGCGGGGTGGGGATGCGCTGGACGCATCGCCGCGAAGTATACCGTTAGATGCATGCACCCCGGTAGGCTGCTCCGTTGAGTCGAAGTCGCGGGGCGTATTCCGACAAAACGTCCTGAGTTTTCAAACACGTTGGATTGACACGATGTACCTGTCGCCCCCGATCAGCTCAAGGCTGGCTCACTTCGACGCTCGTATAGATGATTCCTAGAAGCAGAGTAAGCAGACCTCCGGCGATCGCGACCAGGCACCATTTTCGTGTGAGGCGCGTAAGCCAGAAATATTCGGCGCTTCGCTTCTCTTCGTTCGTGGAAAAGGTAGCTAGACCGCAGCGCCAAGCGTCGTATTTTTCCGCTTCCTTGCGCTGGGGCTCGCTTAGAGCGAACAGCGATGATACTTCGAATAGGCCATAGGCTCCGCCAAAGATCAGGAACAACCCAATTTCCACTAATGCGCGCCCCAAAATAGCTCCTGACAGTTATTGCGGCCGTTATCGCCCCGAATGTTGAACGCTGATCAGACTTTAGCAAAAAGGGGGAAGACAATTGCGCCGCTGAAGTGGGGGGTAACGCGTGCGCAACATTGACGTTAGCGAGGTGGAGGGCCGCTTCTATCAGGGAGTTGGCCGGTGCATAGAGCTAAGGACGAAGCTTTGCTTACTCTTTTACGGCGCCGGTCATGCCGGACACGTAGTATTCGACGAAGAACGAGTACACCACGGCCACCGGTAGCGAGCCCAGCAGCGCCCCGGCCATCAGTGCGCCCCAGTGGTACACATCGCCTTCCACCAGCTCGGTAACGATGCCAACCGGTACGGTCTTGACCTCCGATGACGAAACAAAGGTCAGCGCATAGATAAACTCGTTCCACGACAGCGTGAACGCGAAAATCCCTGCCGAAATCAGGCCCGGCACGGCCAGTGGCAGGATGATCTTGACCAGGATTTCCCAGCGCGTGGCCCCGTCGATCAGCGCGCATTCCTCGAGTTCATACGGAATCGAGCGGAAATAGCCCATCAACAGCCAGGTGCAAAACGGAATCAGGAACGTGGGGTAGGTCAGGATCAGCGCCCAGCGCGTATCGAACAGGCCTAGCTGGAACACGATCGATGCCAGCGGGATAAACAGGATCGACGGCGGGATCAGGTAGGCCAGGAAGATCGCCAGGCCAACCGGCTTGGCTCCCTGGAAGCGCAGGCGCTCGATCGCGTACGCCGCCAGCACGCTCGCCGCCAGCGACGCGAAGGTGGAGACCGTCGAGACAATGACCGTGTTGAGCAGCCACGCAGGGTAGGGCGTGTTGAACAGCAGCTTCTTGAAGTGCGCCAGCGTAGGCGCCATCACCACGAAAGGATTGGCGGTCTGCATCAGCAGTTCGCCGTCGGGCTTGAACGCTGTGATTCCCATCCAGTAGAACGGGAACAGCAGCACGAATATGAACACGCCCAACGGGATATAGATGGTGATCCAGCGTCGTGGCATCGACTGCAGGTAGTCCATCCCCTGTTGCTCATTGTCGACCGTGTTCGGGTTCGAGGTCGCTTTCGTTCTCACTTGTCGCCTCCCTGTTGCCAGGCGCGCCGTTGCAGCCCGAAGTAGGAAAACAGGATTGCCGCCAGCAGGAACGGCACCATCATGGTGGCCAGCGCAGCGCCTTCGCCCAGCGAACCGCCCGGGATCGCACGCTGGAAAGACAGCGTGGCCATCAGGTGCGTGGCATTGAGCGGGCCGCCGCGTGTGAGCACATAGATCAGCTGGAAGTCGGTAAATGTGAACAGCACCGAGAACGTCATCACCACGGCGATGATTGGCGTCAGCAGCGGCAAGGTGACATAGCGGAACTGCTGCCATGGCGTGACGCCGTCGATCGATGCCGCTTCGTAAAGCGTTGGCGAGATCGTCTGCAGGCCGGCCAGCAGCGAGATGGCAACAAACGGGATGCCGCGCCACACATTGGCCGCGATGGTGGAAAAGCGTGCCAGCCACGGATCGCCAAGGAAGTCGATATAGCGGTCGATCAGCCCGAGCTTGACCAGCGTCCAGCTGATGACCGAAAACTGCGCGTCATAGATCCACCAGAAGGCCAAGGCCGACAGGGCCGTGGGAACGATCCACGGCAACAGCACCACCGCGCGGAAAAACGACTTGAACGGCAGGTTCTTGTTGAGCAGCAGCGCCAGCCACAGCCCAAGCGCGAACTTGAGCACGCTGGCGATCACCGTATAGAAGATGGTGTTGAACAGCGCCAGTTGCGTCAGCGAATCGCCGGCAAGGTAGCTGTAGTTGGACAGGCCGATCCATTCACCGGCGCGGCCGATCTTGGCGTCGGTGAAGCCCAGCCAGATGCCGAGCCCGAGCGGGTACGTCAGGAAAACCAGCAGCAACAGCGCGGTGGGCAGCATGAACAGCAACCCCAGCGCATGACGGTTGTTTGACAGGCGGGACAGCATGGTGCTCCTTGGCTACCGCTGCGACGCTTGCCGCGCCGCAGCGGATAACTGGACGACTAGGCCTTGTAGTAACGCTCGGCGCGCTGTGCCGCACGCGCGGCGGCTTCCTTGGGCGTCTTGGATCCGCTGGCCGCCTCGGCCACCATGTCGAGCACGATATAGTCGGCCATCGATGCCGCCGAGGCCGTACCCAGCGGACCGGCGTGGCCGTTGTCGAGCATCAGTGACGCCGCATCGCGGTACACGGTGTGCTTGGGATCGGCCGTCCAGATCGGATTGGCCTCGTAGGCCTTGAGCGGCTGGCTTACGTACCCGATGGCCGCTTCCATCCACGGGTTGTACTGTTCGGGCTCCATCATGAACTGCAGGTATGCCTTGGCCGCGTTCGGAAACTTGCAGTACTTGAACACCATCATCTGCGTGATCTGCATCAGCTCGGTAGGCTTGCCGGTCTTGCCGATCGGGAAGTGGGCATGCTGGATATCCTGCGCCATCTCCTGCAGCTTCGGCTCCTTGGAATTCTTGGCCGCGTAGTACACCGAAATGCCGTTGGCGGTCAGGCTGACCTGACCGTCGAGGAATGCCTTGTTGTTCGACGGGTCCTGCCATGACAGCGTGCCCGGCACGAACGTGGCATACAGTTGCTTGGCATATTCCAGCGCCGCCCAGGTCTCGGGCGAATTGACCACTACCTTGCCCTTGGCATCGACCAGCATGCCGCCGTGCGACCAAAGCAGCCAGTGCGCCCAGTTATTGCCATCGCCCACGGCCTTGCCCAGTGCGAAGCCACACGGGGTGTTCTTGGCTTTCAAGGCCTGGCACAGCTTCAGGAAGCCCGGCAAATCCTTGGGGATGGTGTCGAAACCGGCAGCCTTGACGTGGCTTTCACGATAGACCAGTGCATTGCCGACTACGCCGAGCGGTAGCGCGATCCACTTGCCGTTGTGGATGCCGTATTTCTTGCACACGTCGTACCAGCCACCGTGCTTGCCGGCAAGGTAGTTGGCCACGTCGGACACGTCGACGAGTTTGTCGGGATACTGTTGCGGGTCATCGAACCAGCCCAGCACAATGTCCGGGCCCGTGCCGACACTGGCGGCAACAGCCGCCTTGGGGCGCACGTCTTCCCAGCCCTCGTTGTCGACGCGGACCTCGACGCCGGTCAACTCCGAGAACTTCTTGGTGTTCGCGGTCCACAGGTCTTCGTCGCCTTGCACGAACCGTTTCCAGCGCAGGACGCGCAGCTTGGCGCCGGCTTCGGGCTTGTACTGCAGCGCCGTGGCGGCAAACGCGTTGCCGCCCAGCGCCGTGGTGGCAGCAACCGCTGCCGTGGATACCAGGAAATCGCGTCTTGTAAAGTTGTTGTGCTCGCTCATCGCTTTGTCTCCTCCATCGTCAGGGGTGGTGCCGCCGTGCTGGTGTTGCCTGGGCTGATTGCCTGTTTCATTGCCGGGGTAGTGCCTGTCCCGATTCGGCATCGAACAGGTGGGTGTGCTGGTGATCGGGCACCAGGTGCAACGCCTGGCCTGCCGCAAAGTCGTGGCGCTCCCGGAACACCGAGATGAACTCGGTTTCGCCAAAGCGCGAATACACCTCGGTATTGGCGCCGGTGGGCTCCACCACCGAGACCACGGTCGGAAACCCCTGGCCCGGCGCGCCGAAACCAAGGTGTTCGGGGCGTACGCCATAGACCACGCGCTGACCTTCCGCGCCGGCGCCCGCGGCCAGGCGCGCCGGTGGCTGCAGCCGTGTGCCATCCGCGAATTCGACCCTGGCTTCACCGCTCTGGCGGCGCAGTACGCCGGGAATGAAGTTCATCGCGGGTGAACCGATAAAGCCGGCCACGAACAGGTTGTCGGGATGGTCATACAGCGCCAGCGGTCGGCCACGTTGTTCCACGCGGCCATCGCGCATCACCACGATCTGGTCGGCCATGGTCATGGCTTCGATCTGGTCGTGCGTGACATAGACCGATGTGGTGCGCAGGCGTTGGTGCAGTTCCTTGATCTCGGCGCGCATCTGCACGCGCAGCTTTGCATCGAGATTGGACAACGGCTCATCGAACAGGAAGACCTGCGGATCGCGCACGATGGCACGGCCCATGGCCACGCGCTGGCGCTGGCCGCCAGACAGCTGGCGCGGATAGCGGTCCAGCAACTGGCCGAGCCCGAGAATGCCCGAGGCCTTGTCCACCTTCTGCTTGATGGCTTCCTTCGGCATGCCGGCGAGCTTCAGCGAGAACGCCATATTGTCGTAGACCGACATATGCGGGTAGAGCGCATAGTTCTGGAACACCATGGCGATGTCGCGCTCTTTGGGGGGCAGGCGGTTGACCACGCGCTCGCCGATCGAGATCTCGCCGGCCGTGATTTCCTCCAGGCCGGCCAGCATGCGCAGCAGCGTCGATTTGCCGCAGCCGGACGGACCCACGAGCACCGTGAACTGCCCATCCGCAATGTCGATGCTGACCCCGCGAATCACCTGCGTGCCGCCAAACTGCTTTTCCACTTCGCGAATCTGTACCGATGCCATGCGTCGCGTCTCCTTTGATCTCGCGCTGAGCCACTAGTGGTTGTCCTTCGGTACGCCGGCCCCGCTTTTGCCGACCAGGAAATCCAGATCGGCACCGCGGTTGGCCTGCTGCACATGCTCGAAGTAAAGCTTGGTCCAGCCGCGCTCCATCGGCGCTTCCGGCGGTTGCCAGGCCGCGCGGCGGCGTGCCAGTTCGTCGTCCGGGACGTGCAGATGGAGCTTGCGCGCCTCGACATCGAGTTCCACCATGTCGCCATCCTGAACCAGTGCCAGCGGCCCGCCGGCGGCGGCTTCCGGGGCCACGTGCAGCACCACGGTGCCATAGGCGGTGCCACTCATGCGCGCGTCGGAGATGCGCACCATGTCGGTAATGCCCTGGCGCAGCAGCTTTGGCGGCAGCGGCATGTTGCCGGCCTCGGCCATGCCCGGATAACCGCGCGGACCGCAATTCTTCAACACCAGCACACAGCTTGCGTCGACATCGAGTGATTCGTCGTCGAGCCGTTCGTGCATGTGTTCGCTGTTCTCGAACACCACCGCGCGCCCGGTATGCCTGAGCAGCGATGGCGTTGCCGCGGAAGGCTTGATCACCGCGCCATCGGGGCACAGGTTGCCGCGCAGCACGGCAATGCCCGCATGCGGCTTGAACGGGGCATCGAATGCATGGATGACCTCGCGGTTCCAGTTCGGCGCGTTCTCGCAGTTGTCCCACAGCGTCTTGCCATTGACCGTCAACGCGTCGCGTGCCAGCAGCGGCCCGAGTTCACGAATCACGGCGGGCAAGCCGCCCGCGTAATAAAAGTCTTCCATCAGGTGACGGCCCGACGGTTGCAGGTCGAGCAGGCAGGGCAGCGCGTGGCCAAGCTTGTCAAAATCATCGAGGTCCAGTTCCACGCCGATGCGCCCGGCAATGGCCAGCAGGTGGATCACCGCATTGGTCGAGCCGCCGATTGCCGCATTGACCTTGATCGCATTCTCGAAAGCCGGGCGGGTCAGGACCTTCGACATGACGAGGTTGTCCTTGACCATCTGCACGATGCGGCGCCCCGAGGCGCGGGCCAGGATATTGCGCCGGCCGTCCACCGCGGGGATGGCCGCGTTGCCAGGCAAGGCCATGCCGAGCGATTCGACCATGCAGGCCATGGTGGACGCGGTGCCCATCGTCATGCAATGGCCGTGCGACCGGTGCATGCAGCTTTCGGCTTCAAAGAAGTCTTCCTGCGACATATGGCCGGCGCGAACTTCTTCCGACATCTTCCAGACGTCGGTGCCCGAGCCCAGTTCCTGGCCGCGGAACTTGCCGCTGAGCATTGGCCCGCCAGAGATGCCGATGGTTGGCAGGTCGCACGATGCGGCGCCCATCATCAACGCTGGCGTGGTCTTGTCGCAGCCCATTAGCAGCACCACGCCATCGATCGGATTGCCACGGATCGACTCTTCCACGTCCATGCTGGCCAGGTTGCGGAACAACATGGCCGTGGGGCGCAGCAGGGTTTCCCCTAGGGACATCACCGGGAATTCAAGCGGAAAGCCGCCAGCTTCCCAGACGCCGGTCTTGACCTGCTCGGCCAGCGTGCGGAAATGGGAGTTGCAGGGTGTGAGTTCGGAGTAGGTATTGCAGATGCCGATGACCGGGCGACCGTCGAACTGGTCATGGGGAATGCCACGATTCTTCAGCCATGAGCGATAGATAAAGCCGTCGCGATCCAGCCGGCCAAACCATGCCTGGCTGCGGAGTCGCGGCCGACTCGATGCATCGTTGTCGTCGTTCACTCGGGTCTCCTGCGTTCTGCTTTTATGGGGGATGCAGATCCGGATGCCCGCGACCACACTGCCGCGCCGCACGCATGCCGAGTCAACGCAGTCTAGGACAGGCCTCCGAACAGGTAAACTGGTATTACCAATATCGAGTACTAACCCGTATGCCGATCCAATCCATCGAGCCCCAGCGCCTTTACCGGCAAATCAGCCAACAGTTGCGCGCCCTGATCCTGGCAGGAGAGTTCCCGGCAGGTTCCCGGTTGCCGGCCGAGCGCGATCTGGCCGTGCAGCTGGGCGTGAGCCGCCCGTCGTTACGCGAAGCCCTGATTGCTCTGGAGGTAGAGGGCTATATCGAAGTCCGCATGGGGTCTGGCGTTTACGTTTGCGAGCGCCCGTCAGACCCTGCTATCGGCCACGACCTGTCAGGAGAAGAGGGGCCGCTGGAGGTAATCCGGGCGCGTTCGGTGGTCGAAGGCGAAGTTGCCGCGCAAGCCGCTATCCATGGTTCGGATGCCCAATTCGATGCCATCGGCGAGGCCATCGAGCAAATGGTTGCGGAAGCCCGCTCCGGCATCAAGCCGCTGGCGGCCGACCGCCTGTTTCATGTGCGTATTGCCGAAGCCACCGGCAATGCCGTGCTGGGCAGTGTGGTCGGTCGCATGTTCGACTTGCGCATGGGGCCACTGTTCGACCAGTTGCATAGCCATTTCGAAACGCCGGAGGTATGGGCGCAGGCCATCGAAGAGCATCGGGCCGTGCTGGCGGCGCTACGCAGCAGGGATGCCGCGCAGGCCAGGGCATTGATGCACCGGCATATGGATATTGCCTACCGCCGGCTGACTTCGAGCCTGACGCTGACTCCGGACGGGCAGTAAACGCGCGCCTGTCAACGCTCATTGACGTTGATACCGGGCGGCAAGGTCCTCGCTCGCTTTCCTGAGAACTTCAGCCCAACCGCCTGCCGACGTTTGCCGAAAGAGCCGCACCGACGGGTACCAGACGCTGTCGGCCCGGTCCAGCAGCCAGCGCCAGTCCGGTACCTGGGGCAGCAGTATCCAGGTATCCTTGCCCAGTGCGGCAGCCAGATGGGCCACGCTGGTATCCACACTGATCACGACGTCCATCAGTTCGCAAAGCGCCGCCGTGTCGCTGAAATCGGCAAGGCTGGTCCCGAAATACCGGACGGCGGGATGCGCGGCCAGCACCGTGCGGTCGGCATCGCGCAATTCCTTCTGCAACAGCACATACTCGAAGCCCCGCGGCAATTCCCGCAACAGGTCTGCCAGCGCAATGCTGCGCTGCAAATCGTTACTGTGTAGCGGATTGCCGCTTGCCACCAGGCCTACCCGAGGCTGCGCAGCATCGCCGAGGCGCGCTTGCCATTGGCTGACCTTGTCGGTGTCGCCGCGCAGGTACGCTCGTGCTGCAGGAACGGTAGACAGCCGCGTGCGAAACGCCAATGGCAGGCTCAGCAACGTGCAGTGGTAATCGAAATCGGGCAGGGGATCACCGGCAGCCACCACCTGCGCAACGCCGTTGACGGAACCCAGCAAGCCCGCCAGCGACCTGGCGACTTCCAGTATCACGCGCGCACCGAGGTTCGCCACCATCGTGGCATACCTGCAGAACTGAATGGCATCGCCAAGGCCCTGGTCGTGGTGCAGCAGTATGGTCTTGCCGCGCAGCGACTGGTCGCCACGCCACGCAGGTTGCTTGAAAGCGCGCCGGGGCGCCTGGAAAGCAGCGGTCTGCCAGCGCGATTCGTACAGTTCCCAGCCTTGCTCCAGGTCTCCGGAAAGCAGCAGCGCCAGCGACTTGTTCCATTGTGCATCGGCATAATCCGGCCTTAGCCGAATGGCTTCGGTAAAGCTGGCTATCGCTGCGTCGATTCGCACCAGCCCCTTCAGCGCGATACCGCGGTTGTAATGGGTCTCGGCACAGTCTGGCTTGATGGACAGCGCTTTGTCATAGTCGGCAAGCGCCGCATCGAATTGCCCAGCCGAAGTCAATGCGTTGCCGCGATTGCTGTAGGCCTCGGTATGTGTGGGATCAAGGACCAGGGCCCGAGCGTAGCTGGCAATCGCCGCGCCGGCTTGGCCAAGTACCTGCAGCGCGTTGCCGCGATTGTAGTAGGCCTGCGCATACGCGCCATCGAGAGCAATGGCCCTGTCATAGCTGGCGACGGCCGCCGCGTGCCGGCCCAGGTCTTGCAGCGCGACTCCACGATTGTAGTAAGCCTCGGCGTAGTCGGGCTTGATGGCGATAGCGTTATCGTAGCTATGCACGGCCGGTTCGATGCGGCCCAGTTCCCTCAGCACATTGCCCCGATTACTGTGAAACGACTCGTCGCCCGGAAATGCGGCAATGGCGCGTTCGATCAGCGCAAGGGCAAGCGGGTAATTCCGTGCATGTGCGGCAAGAATGCCGAGCAGGTTCAGGCAATCGGGGTGATTGGGCTCGGACTCCAGAATGCTTGCATAAATGGCGCCTGCCTGCGCCAGTTTCCCTTGCTGATGCAAGGCGATTGCGTCTTGCAATGACGGGTTGGGGGGCTTCTTTTGCGGCATGTGTACGGATAACGGGGCAGGAAGCGGGTGCCGCGAGGAACTGGATAGGGCATCTCCGGTCGGTGACTATACAACCATAGTTGTCCTAAAGTGGAGGTACCGTACCAGACATTCGTTGCAGGAGGCGTCATGTGTCGCTGGTTGGCCTATTCAGGCCGTTCCGTTCCGATGGAAGCCGTGCTGTTCCAGCCGGAGCATTCGTTGATCGATCAAAGCCTGAACTCGCGGCTCGGTCATACCACTACAAATGGAGACGGATTCGGGGTTGGCTGGTATGGACGCCACTCCGAGCTGCCGTTCCGCTACCGCTGCCTTCATCCCGCATGGAGCGATACAAACCTGCGCGAAGCGGCCCGGGCGGTGAGGGCGCCGCTGTTTGTCGCCCATGTACGCGCAGCCACCGGTCCACCAACCCAGGAAACCAACTGCCATCCGTTCCGGTTTGGCCGCTGGCTGTTCGTCCACAACGGGCTGATCCGTGACTATCCGCTGGTGCGGCGCGAGCTGATGATGGCCGTGGCCCCGCACCTGTTCCGCTGGATCGAGGGATCGACCGATTCCGAGATCATGTTCTTTCTCGCGCTCACCTTCGGGCTCGAACGGGACCCGCGCGGCGCGCTGGAGCAAATGGCCGGCCTGATCGATGAAGTCGGACGCCACAACGATATCGAGTTCCCGTTGAACATGACCGTGTGCGTCACCGACGGTCAGCAGGTGGTAGCAGTGCGCTATTCGAGCGAATCCGCGTCGCGGTCCTTGTTCCATAGCACTTCGTTCCGGCAGTTGCGCGCGCTGTATCCGGAAGATCCGCGGATCATCGCCGCCGGAGACGACGCGTTCCTGGTGTTGTCGGAGCCGCTGATCGACGTACAAGGCGTCTGGGAGGAAATTCCCGAGGCCACGATTCTGGTCGCACGGGGCGGCAATATCGAGCACCAGCGCTTTACGCCGCGCCTACCCGAGGTGCCGGTATAGCTGTGGACCGGGAAACTTGCGTGCGCACGGTGCGTCCAACGCTCCATTGGTCAACTTGACGGCAAGGATTCAGGACAACACATGCGGCGACACATTCTTTGCGCGCTCAGCGCAGCCTTCCTGCTTGGAACCATGGCAGGCTGTGCCACCCCGACTGACTCGGGCAACCGGGAATCGGGCATCACGATGTATGGCACCGTGGATGCCGGCGTGAGCGTGACACGGGACCGGTAATCTTGCTCGGCGCAGCGATAGTGCGCCATCAGGCACTCGGCACTTGGGGCCATTGTTAAAAACATTAATATCGATCTCAGAACAATCTAATTCCGGTTTGCACTGCCAGTGTCCAGAATCGAAAACTCCCAGTACCGGTGCCGGGCCGTGGCCCGCTGCTGGCACGCCCACTCCAGGGGAGTCTTCCATGACACGCATAGCAGTTCTGACCTTGCTTGCAGTTTCTCTGGCGGCGTGCAGCAGTGCGCCACCGAAAACCACTTCCGCGCCTGCGGCGCCGCCTGCCGCGCAGGCCAGTGCGGCGCCACCTCCGGCAAGTAATGCCCCGCCAGCGGCGAACGCCGTGGATCCTGCCGCGGTGCAGGCATTGCGCGACATGGGTACCTACCTGCAGACGCTCAAGCAGTTTGAAGTGCAGGTGGTGCTGTCGGGCGAACGCGTGCTGACCGACGGGCAGAAGCTGCTCCACACGGCCGATGCAAAGATCGACGTGCAACGGCCGAACAAACTGCGGGCGCAGATGCGCAGCGCACGCTCGGTGCGTGACCTGATGTACGACGGCAAGACCGTGGTGCTCTACATGCCTGAGCAGAAGTACTACTCCAAGGCACCGTTCACCGACAACTTGTCAGAACTCGTGGGCCGGCTCAGGGAACGCTTCGGCATTGAGCTTCCGATGGCGGATCTGTTTCTATGGGGCACGCCACAGGCGCCGCTCGAAGGCATGACCTCGGCGATGAACGCCGGCCAGGATATCGTCGACAACACGCTTTGCGATCACTACGCGTTCCGCCAGGGCGATATCGACTGGCAGATCTGGATTGCCACCGGTCCACGGCCGCTGCCGCGCAAGCTCGTCATAACCAATCGTGCGGATGAGGCGCGCCCGCAATCGGTATCGACGATCCGGTGGAACCCGAACGCGCGAATTACGGAATCGCTCTTCACGTTTACGCCGCCCCAAGGGGCCAAGGCGGCTGAGTTCGTTCCCCTGAAGAACCGCTAATGGAGGCCGCCATGAGACATGCTATGGGAAAGGGCTTTGCCCTGTGGATGGTCGCCGTGGTGGCTGTGGCCACCATGTACACGCCTGTGGTTGACGCGCGCCCCGGCGGCGGTGGCGGTGGCGGGGGGCACGGCGGTGGCAATCGCGCCGCAGCGCACGCTGGGGGCGGTGGTGGTGGTGGCGGAGGAGCGCGGCAGCAGGTGGACAACCGGCATGCCGACGTGCGCACCAACAACGTTCGCAGCAACAGCGTAAACAGCGTCAATACCAACCGCAATGTGAACGTCAATTCGAACCGCAATGTCAACGTCAACGTGGAAGGGGGCGGCTGCTGCCATAACGGCTGGGACAACGACTACCATCCGGTGGCCACCGCTGCCGCGGTCACCGCAACGGTAGCCGTTACATCGGCCGTGGTGGGTTCGATGGTGCGTTCGGTACCGCCGAACTGTGCCCCGGTCAACTATGGCGGCATGGTCTATCAGCAATGCGGAGGCACCTGGTATCAGCCCCAGGGTTCGCAGTACGTGGTCGTGAATCCTCCCTACTGATCGACGGGTTGGCACCCTCAAGATTGCCTGATCAGTTGCGCCAGCAGTTTCACGCCTTCCTCGATGCGGTCGTCGGCGATGGCGGTAAAGCCCATCCGGAAATGGGGCGACGGTGCGTCGGACGAGAAAAACACGTCGCCCGGTTCGATGATCAGGCCATGCGTCAGCGCCTTGGCGGCCAGCGCGCGGGCATCCAGGCCGGGCGGGCCTTCGACCCAGAACGATGAAGCGCCAGGCGAATTACGGACTTGCGCCTGGGGCAGATGCCGTGCCAGGGCATTGCGCAGTACCTCCGCGCGACGCTGGAAGATTGGCGCCACGCGACGCAGCAGCGCGTCATGATGCCCCAGTGAAATGAACAGGGCCGTGGCGCGCTGGTTGTTCGCTGGCGGGTGCCTGAGCATGAAGCGGCGCAGCGCGCGCGCCTGGCGGATGACGGCGGCGGGCGCCACGATATAGCCCAGCCGTATGCCCGGCACGAAAGACTTGGACAGGCTCCCGATGTAGATCACCCGGCCATTCCGGTCCAGGCTTTTCAGGGCCGGGATCGGCTGGGCGAAGGC
>VFQP010004153.1_pt1 | contig 13823 bp, 18 predicted proteins | sample 3512351 | NCBI WGS metagenome assembly VFQP01 (sample SAMN10412372, study PRJNA504923) | tailings metagenome | isolation source: Relicate 1 Philex TSF1 revegetated site | place: Philippines: Tuba, Benguet | collected 2017-08-29 | reverse complement strand
CCACGAGCTGACCGAACGCATCCGCATCATCCGCCGGCTCGACTTCCTCAAGCAGATGCGCATCGACGCCACCTACGACGAACACGCCAAGATCCTGCGCGCCATCATCGCCCGCAAGGCCGACCGCGCCGACCTGCTGCTGCGCTCGCACATCCAGGCCAGCCAGGTCGAGGTGCGCAAGATCACGCTGCACCAGGTCTACATGGCGCAGCAGGTGGCGCCGGCGGCTTAAGACCTGACCGGCGTTTCGGAAGTCACTTCGAACGCACTTGCGCGCACGGGCTCGATCGGCCGGATCTCGAACGCCAGGCCGAAGGCCAGGCAGGGGTTGTCGGCGGCGATGCGGGCGGCTTCGTCCAGGCTGTGCGCCAGGATCCACCAGTAGCCGCCCACCACTTCCTTGGCTTCGGCGAAGGGGCCGTCGACGATCCGCCCACGGGTCACCAGCCGGCCTTCGCGCGCCAGACGCTGGCCGGGCTTCATCTTTCCCTGGGACACCAGGTCTTCGTGCCAGTCGTAGAACTGGTCGATCGCGGTCTGGATGGCTTGCGGAGATGCATCCGCATCCCAGTGTCCACGCGAGATGACCAGGTACTCGTCCGGTGCGCGTTCGTCGCTCATTCCAGGGGCTCCTTCACGGTGATCGAATCGAAGCCCAGGTGGTGCATCAGCTCGCGCAGGATCAGCACATAGGCGGCAAAGGCGGCTTGCGCGGGCAGGCCGCTGGAGGCCACCGGGCGGCCTTGCGAGACCGCGACCAGACCGTTGAACACGCGCTCGACCTGCTCGACGGACAGCGGTGGTGCCGGGTCCTCGTCGGGCCGGGCCACCACCACCAGGTGGCGCGCTTCGGCGTCGTGGGTGACCAGGGTCGTGCCCTCGGGCAGCGATTTCGCCAGCGGCATGACAAGGTCCTCGACGAATTCGATGGCGCTCTCGAGCTCCAGCGCCGAGGGCGGTTCGTGGCGCCACGGGCCCGATCCGAGTTCCTGCGTGCCGAGGTAGAGCACGGTGTCGATGCCGGGGTCGGCGGTGGCCGTCAGCCGGGTGGCCTGCTCGCCGATGTGAAGTGTGGTGATGCGGTCCATGACGTACTTTATCGGCTCTCGCGGGGCATGTCAGAATTTCCGCATGCCTCCAGTCCTCCCCGCCTCCCTCGTCGCCCGTGGTCTTCTGCTCCTGTTGCTGGCCGCCGGCGTGTATTTCTTCCGGGGTTTCGTGGTGCCGGTGCTTGCCGCGCTCATCATCGGATTCGCCAGCTGGCCCCTGTACGAGCGCCTGGTCGAGCGTTGCCGGGGCAGTACCACGCTGGCGGCCAGCCTGGCGCTGCTGGTGGTGCTGGCCGTGCTGGTGGCACCGCTCATGCTGGCCCTGCACTATGCGCTGCAGGAGTCCACGCAACTCGTGAACTGGCTGCTGGCGGCCAACCGCAACGGCGCGGCGGTGCCGCAATGGATCGCGGCACTGCCTTTCGTGGGCGAACAGCTCGCCACCTACTGGCGCGAGCACCTGGGCGCGCCCGGCGCCCTCGGCGAATGGATCCAGCTGCTCAGCGGCCAGCACATCGGCAACATCTACCGCGTGGCGCTCGCCGCCACCGGCAACCTCTTCAACCTGGCGCTCACCGTCCTGTTCATGCTGATCACGCTGTTCTTCATCTACAAGGACGGCGCCCGCATCGCCCGGCAGCTCGACGTGGTGGGTGAGCGTGTGCTGCACCAGCGCTGGCAGCGTTTCTCGCGCGTGGTGCCGGCCACGGTGAGCGCCACCGTGATCGGCATGGGGCTGATCGCCGTGGGGGAAGGTGTGGTGCTGGGCGTGGCCTACTGGATCGCGGGCGTGCCTTCGCCGGTGCTGCTGGGCGTGGCCACCGGCTTCATGGCGCTCATCCCGGGGGGTGCGCCGCTGTCGTTCACGCTGGTCTCGCTCTACCTGGTCGGCTCGGGCCATCCGGGTGCCGGCCTGGCCCTGTTCGTGTGGGGGTCGGTGGAACTCTTCATCGTCGACAAGACGCTGCGCCCGCGCCTGGTGGGCGGACCGGTCAAGCTGCCCTTCCTGCCCACCTTCTTCGGCCTGGTGGGCGGCGTCACCACCATGGGCTTCGTCGGCCTGTTCGTGGGGCCGGTGCTGATGGCGCTGCTGGTGGCGATCTGGCGCGAGTGGCTGCACAGCATCGAGACATCGAAGTCAGTGGAAGCCGCGCCGCCGCCCACCTGAACGACCCCACTCAAGCGCGCGCCACCTGCTCGGCCACCGCCTTCGCCTGCGGTCCGATGGAGCGCAGCAGCCCGCCCGGCTGGCGCACGTCGAAGCCCACGAAGTACACGCCCGCCAGCGCGCCCTCGCCCGCCGTGCCCGGCGGCATGCCGCGCGCATCCAGCGGCAGGGCGGTGCCGGGGAACAGCTCGCGCAGCGCGGCGTCGTAGCCGGTGGCCAGCAGCACCACGTCGAAGGGGTGCTCCTCGCCGCCGACGAAACGCACGCCGCCCGGCGTGAGGGTCTGGATGCCGGGATAGACCTGGATGTCGCCGGCGCGGATGCGGCGCACCGTGCCCACGTCGATGACGGGCGTGCGGCCTTCCTCGCGCAACTGGCGCAGCGGCGACATCGCCGCGGTGTGCAGGCCGTAGCGGCTGAGGTCGCCCACAGTCAGGTTGCGCAGCAGGATGGCGATGGCGTCGCCCCAGGCGGGGGGCAGCTTGCTCAGCGCGATGCTGGAGAGCTGGGTGGGCCGGCCCAGCACGTCGCGCAGCACGATGTTGACCGGGGATCGCACCGAGATCGCGGTGCGCACGCCATGCTCGACCAGATCGAGGGCGATCTCGGCACCGGTGTTGCCCATGCCCACCACCAGCACGCGCTGGCCGGCGAAGGGCGCGGGGTTGCGGTAGTGGCGGCTGTGCAGGATGCGACCTTGGAAATCGGCCCGGCCCGGCAACTCGGGCGCACTCGGCCGCCGGTTGGCTCCAGTGGCCAGCACCACATGCCGCGCCGCGAAGCGCTGGCCACCGGCCGTGGTGGCGGTCCAGCGCATCCGCGTGCCCGCCGGTGCGGGCTCGACGGCCACCACCTCCTGCCCCAGCTCGGGGCGTAGGCCATGGTGTTCGGCGTAGGCCATCAGGTACTCGACCACGCCTTCGCGCGGCACGTAGCGCGGCGCGCTCTCGGGAAACGGCAGGCCGGGCAGCGCCGAATGCGTCTTGACGGTGTGCAGGTGCAGGCGCTCGTAGTGGTGGCGCCAGGACGACGCGGGCTCCAGCGCGCGGTCGATCAGCTTCACCTCCAGCCCCAGCGGCGCCAGGCAGGCGGCGGTGGCCAGGCCGGCCGGTCCCGCGCCGATCACGAGGACGTCGCAAGGGGTGGTGTTTGTTATCGAATCCATACGGGCCTGCCTCGGGTCCAGTGTGGACCGCCGGTCCGTGAAAGGCCATGCGGGTTTAACCGGGTCGGCATGCCCTCAGGCCAGTGCCGCTGCGCGCTCCAGCAGGAACGCCTTCTCGCGCTCGTTGCCCGCGAGTTCGGCGGCGCGCTGGAATTCGGCGCGCGCCTCTTCGCGCCGGCCGAGCTTTTCCAGCAGGTCGCCGCGCACGCTGGGCAGCCACTGGTAGCGCTGCAGGACCTTCTCTTTCATGAGCGCGTCCACCAGCACCAGGCCCGCCGCCGGGCCGGCGTGCATGGCCACGGCGACGGCGCGGTTGAGTTCCACCACCGGCGAGGGCGCCACGCGGGCGAGTTCGCCATAGAGCATGGCGATGCGGGACCAGTCGGTGTCGCCGGCGCGCGGTGCGCGCGCGTGGCAGGCGCCGATGGCGGCCTGCAGGTGGTACGGACCGGGCGCGGTGGTGAGCAGGTCGGCGCGGTCCAGCGCGGCCAGGCCGCGGCGGATGAGCAGGCTGTCCCAGCGCGCGCGGTCCTGGTCGGCCAGCAGCACCGGGCGCCCCTCGGCGTCGGTGCGGGCGGCCGTGCGCGAGGCCTGGATCTCCATCAGCGCCAGCAGCCCGTGCACCTCGGGTTGCTGGGGCGCGATCTGCGCCAGCATGCGGCCCAGCCGCAGCGCTTCGTCGCACAGGGCCGGGCGCATCCAGTCGCCGCCGCTGGTGGCGGTGTAGCCCTCGTTGAACACCAGGTACACCACCTCCAGCACCGAGGCCAGGCGCTCGCCCAGAGCCGCGCCGCGCGGCACCTCGAAGGGCACACCGGCCTCGCTCAGGCTGCGCTTGGCGCGCACGATGCGCTGGGCGATGGTGGCCTCGGGCACCAGGAAGGCGCGCGCGATCTCGTGCGTGGTGAGGCCGCCCAGCAGCTTGAGCGTGAGCGCCACGCGCGCGTCGGTGGAGAGCACGGGATGGCAGGCGGTGAAGACCAGGCGCAGCAAGTCGTCGCCGATGTCGTCCTGCCGGGCTTCGTCGAGCGCGTCGACGAAGTCCGGCACATGCGTGGTGCCCAGTGCCTCCATGTCGGCGGCGATGTCCTCGTGCCGCGCATCGGCCATCTGCCGATGGCGGATGTGGTCGAGCGCACGGCGCTTGGCGGTGGTCATGAGCCAGGCGCCCGGGTTGTCGGGGACGCCCTCGGTCGGCCAGTGTTCGAGCGCCGCCACCAGCGCGTCCTGCGCCAGTTCCTCGGCCACGCCGATGTCGCGCACCATGCGCGCCACGGCCGCCGTGACGCGCGCGGATTCGAGGCGCCAGACGGTGGCAATGGCCTGGTGGACACCGGAGTGCATGCGCAGGAATCTACATCGTCCGCGCGATCACATCTGCGCCGGAGCCGCGCTCATGTCCATCCAGCACACCTCCCACTGGTGGCCGTCCAGGTCGGCAAAGCCGTGCTGGTACATGAAGCCGTGGTCCTGCGGCGCGTTGGGCGTGGTCCCGCCGGCCGCCACGGCCTTGGCCACGATCTCATCCACCTCGGCGCGGCTGTCGCACGAGAGGGCGATCAGCACCTCGGTGGATTTCTTCGCGTCCGAGATCGGCAGCTTGGTGAAGCCCTGGAAGAAGGGCTCGACCAGCAGCATGGCGTAGATGTTGGGCGCGACCACCAGGCAGGCGCCCTGCTCGTTGGTGAACTGCGGGTTGAAGCTCAGGCCCAGGGCTTTGAAGAAGGCCTGGGACTTGCCCATGTCCTTGATGGGCAGGTTGACGAAGATTTCGCGAAACATGGGGGGTTCTCCTTGAGGTTGGGTGATTCAGTGCTTGCCTTCGCACAGCGCCTTCAGGGCCTGCAGCGCGGGCGGCCAGGTGTTGGCCATCATTTCTTCGTAGCCGGTGAAGGTGTCGATGACCACGTTCACGCGCGTGCCTCCGGCCTCGTCGGTGAAGGTGTAGTTCTCGTAGCAGGGCGCCCATGCACGCACGGCTTCGCTGGTGGTGTCTTCCTTGCCGTTCTCGATGAAGCCGAGGTGCCGGATGGACACGAACTCGGCCGGGCGGTGCTCGGCGATCTCGGACACCATGCCGTTGCCGGCCGGGTCCAGGAAGCGGATGCGCGCGCCGGGGTCCCACGAGCCCTCGTACCGCGAGCCCTCGCAGAAGGCGCTGGTCCATTGTTCGTAGGTGGGTGCTTCCAGCATGGTGGACCACACCTGCCGGCGCGGGGCCTGGATGAGGATGTCGAAATGCTGCTTCATGGCGATCTCCTGGTGCGGGGATTCATCGGGCGCGGGCCTCGAGCTTCTTGAAGTCTTCCAGCGGCTGGCTGGGTGGGAAGTCTTCCATCTCGTAGAGCTGGCGCAGTTCGATCACGGCTTCCTTGCCGCGACCGGCGGGGTTGGGAAAACGGCGGCTCCATTCCAGGGCTTCCTCCCGCGTGCGCACCTGGATCAGGGTGTAGCCGGCGACGAGCTCCTTGGACTCGGCAAACGGGCCGTCGACGATGCGCTTGCTGCCGTCGGCGCCGTGGTGCACACGCCAGCCCTTGCGGCTGGGTTGCAGGCCCGAGCCGTCGAGCAGCACGCCCGCCTGGGCGAGTTCCTCGTGGTAGCGGACCATTTCCGCCATCAGCGCCTCGTCGGCGGCGGGGCTGGTCTCGGCTTCGAACTCGTCGCAAGACTTGACGATGATCATGAATCGCATGGTTGTTCTCCTGTTGGGCGCCACGGGGTGGCTTCAACCAGTACGACGAAGCAGACGATGGCCGTTCGACCCGATGCGACTAGGTAGAAACCCTAGGTCCTGACGTCACTGGTAACAAGGCCCCAGCGCCCGCACCTCCACCGTGGCCCATTCGGCGGCCGGGCATTCGCGGGCGATGGCCACAGCTTCGGCCATGTCGGCGCAATTCAGCAGGAAGAAGCCGCCGATCATTTCCTTGGCTTCGGCGAACGGCCCGTCGAGCACCTGGGTCCTGGCACCACCGGCCTTGCTCACGCGCACCGCACTGGCGTCGGACGCCAGCGACTCGGTCGCCAGCAGCTTGCCGCGCTCGCGCAGGGCGTCGCCAAAGCGCACCATGCGGTCGTACACCTCGCGCCCTTCGGCCTCGGTGCGGGTGCCGCGCTGGCCGGCGGGTTCGATGATCAAGAGCATGTGGGACATGAACAACCAACCTTTCGATGTACTCGTAACGAGGCCGACATGCTAACGCTTGACCACCACCTGCAAATCCCCACAATGCCCTCATGCCTCAACTGAATTTCGACGTCTTCCGCATCCAGGCACTCACCGAGGGTTTCGATGAGGTGCTGGAGCGCGAGTGGGAGCCGCTGACGCTCCTGGACATGCATTCCCACCCGTTTTCAGTGAAGGCGCTGGTGACGCGTGGCGAGATGTGGCTCACCGTGGGCGACCTCACGCGCCAGCTGCGCCCGGGCGACACCTTCGAACTGAACCGCGACGAGCCGCACGCGGAGCGCTACGGGCGCGACGGCGCGTCCTACTGGGTGGCGCGGCGCAACGAGTGAGGCCCACTGGCACCGGCCCGCGTCTGCATATTTCCAGTACAGTTTGCCCGTGGACCGCTCCCTCACCCTCTCTCTGTTGAAGCAGAACAAGGCCGAACTCGCCCGTCGATTCGCCGTGCGCGAGCTTTCGCTGTTTGGATCCACGGCCCGAGGCACAGCGCGGGCCGACAGCGATGTGGACGTTCTCGTCTCGTTCGACGGGCCGGCCGACTCCGAACGCTACTTTGGCGTGCAGTTTTATCTGGAAGACTTGCTGGGATGCCCGGTCGATCTGGTAACGGACAAGGCGGTGAGGGCGGAGTTGCGCCCCTATATCGAACGGGACCGGCTGAATGTCTGAACCTCAGGAGCGGGAATGGCGGTTCTACGTCGAGGACATGGTTGGTTTTTGCACCAAGGTGCTGAGCTATACCCAAGGGCTGGATGCCGCCACGTTTGCGGGCAGTGGCATCCATTACGACGCCAGCCTGCGAAACATCGAACTGGTGGGCGAAGCCGCCACCCACATTCCTGACCACATTCGACAAGCTCATCCTCAGATCGCCTGGCGAAAAATCATCGCCACACGCAACCGGCTGATTCACGGTTACCTGGGCATCGACAACGACGTGCTGTGGAGCATCGTGCAAACCGATATTCCGCAGTTGCTGGAGCAACTGTTGGCCCTCCAGAGCCAGCGCAGCGAGCCCGGCCGAACTTAGCCCACCGCCTCCAGCAATACATAGAGTCCCATCACCGGCCGGCGCTGGTCCTCGCGCAGCGGTGCCTGCCAGGTCTGGCGCACGCGGAAACCGTGGGCCTGGGCGAGGCGTTCCACGTAGGTTGGTGAGTGCGCATAGCGCAGGCTGGGCAGCAGTTGCAGATCGGCCGCGCCGCTGGCCAGCTCCACCGAGAAAGCGAAGCAGCCGCCCGGCCGCAGGCGCTGGCGCACCGCGGCGAAGGCTTCGTCCAGCGCGCCCACGTAGATGAACACATCGGCGGCGATCACGAGGTCGGCGGGTTCGGTCTGCTCGCGCAGGAAGCCGAGCAGGTCGCCGTGCACCACGCGGCGGTAGGCACCCGTGGCGCGCGCCTGCACCACCATGGCCTCGGCCAGGTCCACGCCATCCACCGCGTCGGCCTGCGCGCGGATGAGCTGGCCGCACAGGCCGGTGCCGCAGCCCAGGTCCAGCACCAGCGGGTGGCGCTGGCCGGCTTCGCGCAGCGGCGCCAGCAGGGTCTGGTGCGCCTGGTAGCGCAGCTGCTCCAGCAGGTGCGTCTGGAAGTCGTCGGCGTATTCGTTGAACAGCGTCTCCACGTAGGCGCGGGGCGGTTGCGGCGGCGTGGCGTCACCGCCGCGCACGGAGGCCAGGTAGAAGCGGTGCAGCGTTTCGTCGGCCCCGTGCGTGAGCGCCTGTTCGAAGCACAGCGCGGCCTCGGCATGGCGGCCGGCGTCGCGCAGCAGGCTGCCGCGCTGGCTCCAGGCGTCGGCCAGCGTGGCGTCGAGCGCCAGCGCTTCGTCGAGCGATTCGAGCGCCTCGGCCGGCCGCTCCAGGTGCAGCTGGCACAGTGCGAGCGACAGCCACAACTGCGCCGTGGCCGCGCCCAGGCGCATGCCTTTCTGCAGCGCCTCGGCCGCCGGCTGCCACTGGCCCAGCGCCTCGTGCGAGAGGCCCAGCGCCACCCAGGCGTCGCGGTGTTCGGGATCGGCCGCCGTGGCCTGCCGCAGGTGTTCGATGGATTCGGCCCAGAGGCCGAGGCGGCATTCGGTGACACCGAGGTTGGCCAGCACCGAGGGCCGGCCGGGCACCAGGGCCAGGGCGGCCTGGTAGCTGGCGCGGGCGTCCTGCAGGCGCTCGGCGCCGAAGTGCTCGTTGCCCTCGAAGAAACGGGATCGGGCCTGTGCGGTGGTGTCGTCGCTCATGGCGCGACACCTTACACCACCACCGCCCTCACGTGCTCGGCCACCGCCGCCGCGAAGGCGGGGTCGTTGATGTGGTGCGGCAGCTTGACCAGGCGGTGCGTCTCGCTCGGGACAAACAGGCGCTCCAGCGTGTCGAACAGGGCCGCGTCTGCGGCGGGATCGTGAAACGGCTGGCCGGGCGCATCGATCATCGACAGGCCGCCCAGCGGCAGCAGCAGGCGCACCGGGCCGCTGGCGCGGTTGAGCTGCTCGGCCATGCGCCGCGCGGCCGCTTCGAGCTCCTGCGCGTTGCTGCGCATCAGGGTCACGTTCGCGTTGTGCACGTGGAAGGTGCGGCCCTGGTGCCGCGCGGGCACGGTGTCGCGCGCGCCCCAGTTGATCATGTCGAGCGCGCCGACCGAACCCACCCAGGGCAGGCCGTGCGCGGCCGCGGCGTCGAGGCGGTTCGGGCCGGCGTCGCACACACCACCGGCCAGGTGCTGGCCCACTTCCGTGGTGGTGAGGTCGACCACGGCGCGCAGCATGCCGGCGGCGGCCAGCGCCTCGAGCGTGCGGCCGCCGGCACCGTTGGCATGGAACACCTGCGCGTCGAACGATTCGCCGAGCAGGCCGCGCACCGCCTGCACGCACGGCGTGGTGACGCCGAACATGGTGAGGCCGATCGACGGCTTGTCCTGACCGTGGTCCACCGGCGCGCGGTGCTGCAGCATGCCCGCCAGTGCGTGCGCAGCGTTGGCGAGGATGGTGCGCGAGAGCCGGTTGAGCCCGGCGATGTCGGTCACCGGGTACATCAGCGTCATGTCCACCACGCCCACATAGGCCGACACGTCGCCCGCCGCCATGGTGGAGACCAGCAGCTTCGGCACGCCGATGGGCAGCAGGCGCATGGCCGGGGCGATCATGGAACTGCCGCCGGATCCGCCCACGCCGAGCATGCCCTGGATTTCGCCAGCGGCCAGGCGCTCGCGCACGAGGCGGGCCAGCGCCTCGCCCATGGCGATCACGGCCTCGCCGCGATCGGAGGGGTCGAACACGGCGGATGCACCACGCGGATGGTGGCGGGCCACTTCACGGGCCTCGATGTCAGCCACGCCCGGGGCGCTGCGCGTGCCGATGTCCACCGTGACCACGCGCACGCCGGCCGCGCGCAGCAGGCCGGCCAGGTAGTGGAGTTCGGCGGCCTTGGTGTCGAAGGTGCCCACCACCCAGGTGGTGGGTGGCAATGCGCTCATTTGCGCCGGTCGTAATGCGCGTTCACGCATTCGAAGAAGGTGCGGAAGGTGCCCTGCACGCGCTCCACGGCGGCCGCCTCCTGGTCGGCCGGTACGTCCCATTCGGCCCACCATTCGCCGAAGCAGCGGTTGCCTTCGGTGATCGGCAGCAGGTGCATCTCGGCGACGTAGTTGGTCCACGGCGCGTCGATGTGCAGGATCTTGTAGCGACAACGGTGGGTGTCGTCGGAGAGTGCCAGCAACTGTTCGCGCAGGTAACCGCCGTCCTCGCGCACGGTGAAGTGGCGCACGCAGCCGATCTGGTCGGACGGCTTGCCGTCCTCGATGTAGGACTTTTCGAAGTAGGGGTGGTAGTTGCCCAAAGCGCCGAAGTCGCGCAGGTAGGACCATGCCTGATCGATCGTCGCGTTCATCACCGCGCTCACGTATACCCGGGCCATGTGTGTCTCCTCTTGTTCGGGTTTCAGAAAGTCAGATTCTTGTAGCGTTCCACGTGCGACTTGATCGCGATCTCGGTGGGCAGTCGCTCCATGCTGCTGGCGCCGTAGAAGCCATTGCAGTGGGTGCTGTGCTTGAACACGTAGTCCACGTCTTCGGGCGACGAAATGGGCCCGCCGTGCGCGATCACGATCACGTCCTTGCGCACCCGGCGTGCGGCCTCGCCCCATTCGTCGATGAGCTTGACCGACTCGGCGAGCGACTTGGCGGAGGTGGCGCCGATGGTGCCGCCGGTGGTCACGCCCAGGTGCGGCACCACGAAGTCGGCGCCGGCCTCGGTCATGGCCACGGCCTCCTCGACGGAAAACACATAGGGCGTCGTCAGCAGGTCGATCGCGTGGGCCTCGGCGATCATCTCGACCTCGGTGGCGTAGTTGATGCCGGTCTCCTCAAGGCTCTGGCGGAAGGTGCCGTCGATGATGCCCACGGTGGGAAAGTTCTGCACGCCGGAAAACCCCAGTTCCTTGAGCTTTTTCAGGAACACCGGCATGACGATGAAGGGATCGGTGCCGTTCACGCCGGCGATCACCGGCGTCTTCTTCGCCACCGGCAGCACCTCGCCGGCCATCTCCACCACGATGTCGTTGGCGTTGCCGTACGCCAGCAGGCCGGCCGACGAGGCGCGCCCGGCCATGCGGTAGCGGCCGGAGTTGTAGATCACGATGAGGTCGATGCCGGCGGCTTCCTCGCATTTGGCGGAGATGCCGGTGCCGGCACCGCCACCGATGATGGGCACACGGCGGCGGACCATGTCCTGGAATTTCGCCATGAGGGCTTGGCGTTCGAAGCGCGGCATGAAGGTCTCCTTGAGGTGGAAATCGGGGTGGTCTGTTCGAAGGGTCAGGAACCGTCGCGGGGTCGCGTGCGAAGCGCCGCCACCGCGCCGGCAATGCCGCTGCGGAAGGACAGCACGCACACCATGAAGATCACGCCGGTGACCAGCGTGACCCAGCCGCCGAACGCGTCCAGGTAGTACTGCAGGCCCACCACCAGCGCGGCGCCGATGGCGGGGCCGAACACCGTGTGCATGCCGCCGAGCAGGGCCATCAGCACCACGTCGCCCGACAGGTGCCAGTGCACGTCGGACAGCGCGGCGAGCTGGAACACCAGCGCCTTCATGGAGCCCGCCAGGCCCGAGAGCGCGGCCGAGAGCACGAAGAGCATGAGCTTGTAGCGTTCCACCGGGTAGCCGAGCGAGCGGGCGCGCGGCTCGTGTTCGCGGATCGCCACCACCACGTGGCCGAACGGGGAGCGCACCACGCGGTGGATGAGCCAGAGGCCGGCCAGCGTGAGGAACAGCACCAGGTGGTACATGGCGAAGTCGCTGCGCAGGTCGATGAAGCCCAGCAGCGTGCCGCGCGGGATCTGCTGCATGCCGTCTTCCGCGCCGGTGAAGGGCAGTTGCAGGAAGATGAAATACACCATCTGCGCCAGCGCCAGCGTGATCATGGCGAGGTAGATGCCCTGGCGGTGGATGGCGAGTGCACCGAACACCGCGCCCAGCCCCGCCGCAAACGCGGTGCCCACCAGCAGCGACAGCTCGGGCGGCAGGCCCCAGGTCTTGGCGGCCAGGCCGGTGAGGTAGGCCGCGCTGCCGAAGAAGGCCGCGTGGCCGAAGGACATCATGCCGCCGAAGCCGAGCAACAGGCTGTAGGCACAGGCGAACAGCGCCATGCACAGCAGCTTCATCACGAACACCGGGTAGACCACCTGCGGTGCCCACGGCACCACCAGCAGCGCCAGCACCACCACCGCCATGAAGACCTTCTGCCAGACGGCGAGCGTGCCCGCTTCCCGCCGGGCCGCCCCAAGGGAAGCGGAGCCCCCTTGGGGGGCAGCGACCCGCGCAGCGGCGGAGCGTGGGGGCTTGTTCATGCCGCACCCTCCTTGCCGAACAGACCCCTTGGTCTGAAAAGAAGGACAAGAGCCATGACGACGAAGATCACCGTGGTGGAGGCTTCGGAATAGAAGACCTTGGTGAGCCCCTCGATCACGCCGATGCCCAGGGCGGTGACGATGGAGCCCAGCACCGAGCCCATGCCGCCGATGACCACGATGGCGAAGACGATGATGACCAGGTTGGAGCCCATGCCCGAGTTCACGTGCAGGATGGGCGCGGCCAGCACACCGGTGAAGGCCGCCAGCGCAATGCCGCCGGCGTAGGTGAAGGTCAGCAGCAGTGGCACGTTGACGCCGAACGATTGCGTGAGCTGCGGCTTCTCGGTGGCGGCGCGCAGGCGCGCACCCAGCGGCGTGCGTTCGATCAACCACCAGGTGAGTCCGCAGGCCGCCAGCGCGGCCACGATGACCCAGGCGCGGTAGATCGGCAGCACCATGAAGCCGAGGTTGAACACGCCACGCAGGCTCTCGGGCACGGGGTACGGCTGGCCCGAGGTGCCGTAGGCGACGCGAAAACCGCCTTCGAGCACCAGCACCAGGCCGAAGGTGAGCAGCAGGCCGTAGATCGGGTCCAGGCCGTAGAGGCGGCGCAGCAGGCCGCGTTCGAACACGCCCCCCAGCGTGCCCACGACCAGCGGCACCAGCACGAGGGCGGCCCAGTAGCCCCAGCCCAGGTAGAGCTGCAGCATCCAGGCGCCGAACGCGCCCACCATGAAAAACGCGCCGTGCGCGAAATTGACGATGCGCAGCAGGCCGAAGATGACCGCCAGCCCCAGGCTGAGCACGGCGTAGAAGCAGCCGTTGACCAGGCCCAGCATGAGCTGCCCCGCCAGCACGGGCAGGGGAAGACCGAATACCTCAAACATCTCGTGTCCCTATGATGCGCAAGCCATGCCGTCCAAACATCCCGATCTCTCCCGTGAAACCCTGGTGCTGGGCGACGACACGGTGCAGACCGTGGTGCGTGCCGAGCAGTGCGATGCGCTGGCCGCGCGCCACATTGCCCATGTGTCGGTGCTGGACGCCGCCGCGCCTTACACCGTGGTGCGGACGAACCTGAGCGGCGCCTTCATGCAGGTGTGCCTGGGCGGCGAAGGCCAGACCCTGCTGGACGGCCGCTGGTACACCCACAAGCCCGGCAGCGTGACCTTTGCGCCCGCGCACGTGCTGCACGCCTTCCACTGCATGCCGGGCAAGCGCTGGCAACTCGCCTGGGTGCGCTTCAAGCCCGACTCGGTGCGTTCGGTGGACGGCGCCATGGCCCCCACCATGACCGCGTTCGACGGCCGCGTGCTGCAGAACGCCATCCTGGGCCTGGCGGCCGAGATGGAAGGCGCGGCCGACCCCGGCACCTGCGTGGTGTGGGTGGACGTGATCGAGCGCTACG
>VFQP010004152.1_pt1 | contig 13825 bp, 10 predicted proteins | sample 3512351 | NCBI WGS metagenome assembly VFQP01 (sample SAMN10412372, study PRJNA504923) | tailings metagenome | isolation source: Relicate 1 Philex TSF1 revegetated site | place: Philippines: Tuba, Benguet | collected 2017-08-29 | reverse complement strand
CACCGGGCGGATCGACGGCTTCCAGGGCAAGTTCCACACCTATGAGGGCGAGGCCGACTTCGCGCCCGTGCCGGTGAACGGGAAGGTGCCGGTCTGGATCGGCCTCAACAAGGCTGGCCTCGCCCTGCAGGTCGCCGCGCGCCATGCCGATGCCATCAACACCTGGCAGCTGTCGCCGCTGCAGGTAATGGAGATCGCCGGGCCATTGCGCGAGGCCGTCGAGAAGGCCGGCCGCAACCCGGACGACGTGGCGATCACCTGCGACGTCGTCATGGCCCGCGAGGCCGACGAGCGCGGCGCCGAGCAGCTCGCCCACCGCATCCGCGACATGGCCCGCGGCTGGGGCCGCAAGGACTCGGTCACCGACTGGGGGGTGGGCGGCGTTCTCCACGGCGACGGCGACGGCATGTTGGAGCAGCTCGAGCGGTTCAGGCAGGCGGGCTGCACCGAGGTCACCGCGTCCTGCTCGAGCATTGAGGATCTGCGCTGGCTGAACGAAAACGTGGCGACCCGGCTGGGATGAGCACGCTCTACTTCGCCTACGGCCGCAACATGCATCCGGAAATCATGGCCCGGCGCTGTCCCGCGGCCGGATTCGTGGGCGCGGCGGAGCTGCCGGACCACCGGCTGCTGATCAACATTCGCGGCGTGAGCACCGTCGTTCCCGAAGCTGGCACGACGGTGCACGGCGTGCTGTGGCGGCTGACGCCCGCCTGCGAGGAGACGCTCGACGAGATCGAGGGCGTGGCGCGCGGTTCCTATCGCCGCGACACCGTGCGCCCGGTGATGAACTTCGAGGCGGTGGAACCGGCGCTGATCTACATCGCCACCAATGCCGAGCCGAGCCTGCCGCGCGAGGGATACCTCGAATCGCTGGAGGAGGCCGCAGGTCACCATGGGTTTCCGCAGGCGTACCGCCTGTTCCTGGCAGGCCTGCGCGGCTAGGGCGAAAGCCGGCCGGACACTGTCACGCGCCCGCGTTGTTTATGGAGTTCTCGCTAAGGTGCGCTGTCATCGCCGACGGCTCGCCCGTTCCGCCACGAGGACGATGCAGACGACGATGAACGCGGCGATGATCGCGGACGCGAGCGGACGGCTGATGGCGAGTCCGCCGCTGTCCAAGGGCTTGTCCAGATAGTCGCCCACCGCCGCGCCCAGGGGCCGCGTCAGGATGAAAGCGACCCAGAACAGCGTCACATGGGATAGCCGCGTCCAGAAATAGGCGGCGGCCACCACCGCGAGCGCGGCGCCGAACACCAGCGCGGCGCCGTCATAACCGAGGCCGGAATCGGCCGTCCAGTCGCCCAGCGCGGTGCCGAGCGTCTGCGAGAAGGTGATGGCGATCCAGTAGAAGATTTCGACCCGCGGCGCGGTCACCGTCCGCACCGATATGGATCCCTGCGACCAATACCAGAGCCCGAGCGTGCCGGCGACACACGCGGCGAGCAGTAACGAACCGCCGGCATAGCCGATGCCGAGTGAGCGGTCGGCGAAATCGGCCATGGTCGTGCCCGCCGTCGTCGAGGCGATGATCGTCGCCCAATAGAGCCAGGGATGGAATGTCCGCGCGCGGATCTGTGCGGCCACCAGCACGACCAGCGTGCCGAGGAAAATCGCCGAGCCCGCCAGATAGCCCAGATCCATGGTCATGGACACGGTGTCGCCGGCGGTTTCGCCGAGGGTCGTGGCCGCGATCTTGATGACCCAGAACCCAAGCGTGACCGCCGGTACCTTGCTGGAGTGACCGGCGTCGTCGCGGCTGCGGTCGATCATCCCTCGGCGCTCCAAGACATCAGACCTTCGAGATCTGGGGCGCGGGCACGCTGGCGTCCAGCGAGCGCCTCACGATGTCGAATTCGGCTCTCAGACCGGCGTTCATGGCGTCCAGTTCGGCGCGCGGCGCGTCATAGGACGCTTCCATCTCGGCGCAGATCGCCGCGAGGCGCCGGGCCCCGATATTGGCGCAGCCCGATTTCACCCGGTGCGCCAGGCTTTTGACCGCGGCGGCGTCGCCGCGCTCGATGGCCTCGCCGATCTCGTCGATGGCGCGTTCCGAGGTATCGATGAACAGGCTGACGACGCGCGCCAGCGCACGCCCGCCATCATCGAGCGATCGGATCTCGTCGAGCGCCCCCAGATCCAGCGATTCTTCGGGCGCGTCAGATGGCCGGAGGTTCCGCTGGATCGCGCCGACCAGGCCAGCGCCGTTAAACGGCTTGCTGAGGAAGTCGTCCATTCCCGCATCGAGGCATGCAAGCCGGTCCTTCTCGTAGGCATTGGCGGTAAGCGCCACGATCGGGGTCCTCGGAAGGGACCGCGCCACCTCCATGGCCCGAATGGTCCGGGTCGCCTCGAAGCCGTCCATCTCCGGCATCTGGCAATCCATGAAGATCAGGTCGAAAGACCGTTCCGCGAACGCGGCGACCGCGAGGCGTCCATTGCCCGCCACGTGGACACGGCAGCCCAGCGGCGTCAGATAGCCGGCCACGAGTTCGGAATTGACCACGTTGTCTTCGGCGACGAGCACGTCGATATCGAGCGCCGGGCCAGACCGCGCGGGCGCGGCGACGGGGACCGGTTCAGCCGCCCGGACCGCCGCGGGGTGCCTGAGGACCCGAACCAGCTCATCATAAAGGTCGCTCGCCCGCACCGGCTTGTTGACGAAGCCGGAGACGCCGGCCGCGACCGCCCGTGCGTGGCCTTCCTGGAAGCTGACGGGGGCGAGCGCGATGATCCGGGTGAGGGTGGCGCAGGGCGTCTCCATGACGAACCTCGCCACGCCGACCGCATCGTCCTCGCCCATGGCCCAGTCGAGAATGGCGATGTCGTAGCAGCGGCCGGCGGCATGTCCATCGCGCAGGGCGTTGATCGCCGCGACGCCCGAGCCGACGCAATCGGCGCCGACCGACCACGAGGCAAGATAGTCCCTGACCACGTCGCGCGTGGCGACATGGTCGCCGACCAGCAGCACGCGCAGGTTCTCCAGCGGCCGCGGCGCGCCGGGCGCGTCCGCCGCGCCGGAGCGCTCGAGCGCCGCGGTGAACCAGAAGACGGAACCGTTGCCCGGCGAACTCCGCACCCCCACCTCGCCGCCCATCATCGCAACCAGCTCGCGGACGATGGTAAGGCCGAGGCCCGTGCCGCCATAGGTCCGCGTCGTCGATTCGTCGGCCTGGCTGAAGGGTTCGAAGATGCGCTGCTGCGCGGAGGCATCGAGACCGATTCCTGTGTCCTCGACCTCGACCCGAATGCCAACCCCGGCACGCGGGACCGCCTCGAGCCGCGCCCGCAACTCGACCTTGCCGGCCGGGGTGAACTTCACGGCGTTGCCGATCAGGTTGACGAGCACCTGCCTGAGGCGCACCGGATCGCCGTGCACGCGGCGCGGCAGATCATTGGCGAGACGCACCACCAGCTCGATCCCCTTGGAGTCCGCCTGGTCGGCGAGCAACTCGGCGGCGTCGAAGATGGTGTCGTGCAGATCGAAGTCCGTGAGGTCGAGGTCGAGCTTGCCCGCCTCGATCTTCGACAGGTCGAGGATCTGGTTGATCAGCCCGAGCAGACGTTCCGACGAATAGCGCGCGGTACCGACCAGCCGCGCCTGGCGCGGGTTGAGTTCGCTGCGGGACAGCAACTCCATGGATCCGAGCACACCGTTCATGGGCGTGCGGATCTCGTGGCTCATATTGGCGAGGAAGGTGCCCTTCGCGGCGTTGGCCGCCTCGGCCGTCTCCTTGGCCGCGGTGAGTGCGTCGATGAGGTCGTTGCGCTCGCGCACTCGCGCCTGCAGCGCTTCCCTCGACGCCATCAAGCCTTCCCGTGCGCCATCGAGACCGATCGCGGCGCGCTGCACCTCGAGCTGCAGCTCGTTGAAGCTCTCCGCCATCTCGCCGACTTCGTCGCGGCTGCGGATCACCACCGGGGTGACGGCGACGCTGGCATGGGCGGCGTCGAGGTCGCCCCGGCCGAGCGCCTCCATGGCGCGGGTGAAATCGTTGAGCGTCCCCGCCACCAGATTCCGCGCCGCCCCGGAGACCTCGGCCGCCGAGTGCGCGATCATGCCCGGCAGGACGAGGCCCACCGAGATTGTCAGCATGGCGACGGCGACGAAGATGTCCTCGAGGGTGGTCACCAGCGGCCCGTCCGCATAGGGCAGGCTGCTGACCGCCATCAGATAGCCGGCGCCGTCCAGCACGAGCACCAGCAGCATGGCGCCGGTGAGCTTGAGATGCAGCGTGCGCTTGAAGCCCGGCAGTCCGGCGGCGCGCCGGTCCTTGTAGACGCGCCAGGCGTAAAGCGCGGCGCCCGCATAGGCCATGGCAAGGCCGATCAGCACCGTTTTGAGCCCGAACTGCTCGAAGCCAAGGATCGCGGACACCATCCAGACGCCGGAGGCGATGACGCCGAGCAGGATGGTGCCCCTGGGCGCACGGTAGGGGCGCGGCATCTCCGGCGCGTCGCGGCGAAGCAGCCAGACCGCGACATTGGGCATGCAGATGCCGATGAGGTAAGTGAAATTGGCCGCCGCGACCAACCAGATCGGATCGCCGATCCAGAGGAACAGGATCGCCAGGCCCGCGGTCAGCGTGGTCGCGACCCACGGCGTATCGGTCTTGATGCGCGCCGATAGCGAGCGCGGCAGCAGGCCGTCGTCGGCGAGCTGCGACATGGTGCGCGCGGCGCCGGCCAGCGGCTGCAGCGTGCCGTGGAACATGTTGAAGATCATGAACCACATGGCGGCGGCCTTGGCCAGGCTGCCGAACACGGGAGCGAGCGTGGGGCCAAGCTCGAGCGCCAGGTCGCGGCCGAGCGCCTCCGGGCCCAGCACACCCAGCCAGACGACCGGCAGCAGAACGAAATACACCGCCGCCATCAGGCCGCTGGCGAACATCGCGCGCGGGACGTTCCGGTCGGGATCGACGGTCTCGCCGACATGGCAGGACGCGGCCTCGAACGCCGGCGCGGCGAAGCCGATCAGGTAGAGCCCGGCCATCAGGCTCGTCATGTCGCCGAACCAGCCCTCGAACGGCGTGGTCAGATGGAACGTGGAGGCTTGCACCCAGTCGACATCGCCCGAGAAGACCGGTGCGAGGCCGGAGATCAACGCCAATGCCGAGGAAATGCCGGCGATCGGGGTCGCCAGCCGCACGACCCATTTGATGCCGCAGAGATTGACGATGGTGAACGCCACGACGATGCCGGTGGCGAGGACGGGAACACTGACGCCGGGCAGGTACCATTGATGGATGGCCGAGGCCGACAGCAGCGCCGTCAGGCCGCATGTCGGGATCCAGCCCCACCAGTAGCAGACGCCCGTGAGCGCCGCGAGAACCGGGTTGTAGGGGCGGAAGGCCTCGGAACAGGCGGCGGCGATGCCGCCGACCCGGTTGGGCCACATCATGATCAGCTCGGTCCAGCCGGGCGCCGCCGCCCAGCTCAAGAGCAATCCGATGATCAGCAGCGGTACGGCGGCGCTCCCCTGGCCCGGGATCGCGCCCTGGCCGACGAACAGCGCGGCCATCAGGAAGAGGCTCTGGTTGCTGCCACCCATGGCGAGCGCGGTGGTGCCGATCCATCCGATGGTGCGCGGATGGGATCGAGCCAGCGGGGTCGTCGCGTTTGCCGGAGCGTCTGTCGCCATACGGAGTCTCTTAGGACGAACCGTGCCCCGCGGAAAAACGCGAGACCGAAATTTCCGCCCAGATCGGGCTGGGAAGGCTTTCCGAAGGCCCTGCTCGCGGCTAGATTGCCGCCATCCTGCAGGAGACGAGCCGATGAAAGCCCGCGTGAAATGGATCGAGGACCGCAACTTCCTTGGCGAGTCCGACACCGGCCACGCCGTGGTCATGGGCAGCAAGGGCGGCAAGACCGGCATCGCCGTCGCGCCGACGCCGATGGAGCTTATCCTGATCGGCCTTGGCGGCTGCACGTCCTATGACGTGGTGCACATCCTGGAGCGCGGCCGTGAGGCCGTGACCGACTGCGTCGTCGAGATGGACGCGGACCGCGCCGACGAGGACCCAAAGATCTTCACCCGGATCCATCTGCATTTCGTGGTGACGGGAAAGAACCTGAACACGGCCAAGGTCGAGCGCGCCATCGCCCTGTCGGCCGAGAAATACTGCTCGGCCTCGGCCATGCTCGGCAAGGCCGCCACCATCACGCACGATTTCGAGATCGTCGAGGCGTAGATCCTCGCCGCGGCTTGCGGGCGGCAAGGCGTGCCCGCCTTGCCCGAAAGCGCTCCGGTTGCCGCCCGGTAGCGCGGCACCGGTTCCTCCGGCATACTGCCGCCGGGGAGGACGGACCATGAGCGACTACGCTGCCATCGCCTATCCGCAGACCTGGGGCGACGAGCCACGGCTGCATGCCCTGCTCGACGACATGCGGCGCAATGCGCCCGTCGTCTGGGTCGAACCGGGCGCCTACCGGCCGTTCTGGGCCATCAGCCGCCATGACGACATCATGGAAATCGAGCGCCAGCCCGAGCGCTTCCTCAACGCGCCGCGCGCCGTGCTGGTGAATATCGAGGCCGAGGAATACACCCTCGCCCGCTACGGCACCGCCCAGCCGCTGCGGACCCTGATCCACATGGACAATCCGGACCACAAGCTGTTCCGGTCCATGACCCAGGACTGGTTCCAGCCCCGCAGCGTCGGAAAGCTGCAGGAGCGCATCGCCGACCTGGCGCGGCGCACCGTCGACCGCATGGCGGCGAAAGGTTCGGAATGCGATTTCGTGAACGAGGTCGCGGTCTGGTATCCGCTACACGTCATCATGATGATCCTGGGCGCGCCCGAGGAGGACGAGCCGCGCCTGCTGAAACTGACCCAGGAACTCTTCGGCCCGCTGGATCCCGACATGAAGCGCGATCCCGCCGCCGAGGCCGACATGGACACCATCCAGGAGTTCTTCGCCTATTTCGCGCGGATCACCGAGGCGCGCCGCGCCAATCCCCAGGACGACGTGGCGACGGTCATCGCCAACGCCACCATAGACGGGCGGCCGATCGGCCATCTGGAGGCCTTGTCCTATTACATCATCATCGCCACCGCCGGACACGACACGACCAGCTCGTCGACGTCGGGTGGATTGCTGGCGCTGATCCGCAATCCGGGCGAGCTGGCCAAGCTGAAGGCTGATCCGTCGCTGATTCCCTCGGCGGTCGACGAGATGATCCGCTGGACGACGCCGGTAAAGCACTTCATGCGCACGGCCACCGAGGATTACACCCTGCGCGGCCAGACCATTCGCGCCGGCGATTCCCTGATGCTGCTCTATCACGCCGCCAACCGCGACGAGGCGGTGTTCGAGGCGCCGCGGGAGTTCCGCGTCGACCGCTCGCCCAACCGGCACCTGGCGTTCGGATACGGGCCACACCTTTGCCTTGGCCAATATCTCGCCAAGCTGGAGATGCGGGCGCTGTTCGCCGAGCTGATTCCGCGGCTCGAGCATGTCGAACTGGCCGGCGAGCCCGCCTGGGTACAGGCCAATTTCGTCAGCGGACTGAAGCGGCTACCCATCCGTTATTCGCTGCGTTAGCGCCACTCTGCATCATTTTAGAATAATTCTAAATTCTTGACCGGCATCGGTCGTGGGCATATATTGCGATTCGTTCGCAACAGAGTGTCCCGCCATGACCCGCGACCTGATGAAGACCGCCACCTTCGCCGCCCTCCACTTCACCGTGGGATTCACGGTGACCTACCTGTTCACCGGGTCGGTCGCCATCGCGACGGGCGTCGCGCTGGTCGAGCCGGCGGTGAACACCGTGGTGTTCTTCTTCCATGAGCGGGCATGGAAGCGGGCCGAGCGCGGCGCCGGGCCTATGACCTGGAGATCCGCCTTCAATCATCACGGCGGGTGATTGATTGCGCTCAATGACCCCGGCGCGCCGCCGCGCTGAACTGCCGTGGCAACCAGGGAGTTCGACCATGTCCATGCTCGCGGATATCGGCGGCGCTGAAGGCCTGCACCGGGCCTCGGACGCCTTCTTCAGCCACGCCAAGGCGCACCCATCGGTCAGAAGCTACTTCGACTCCGTCGACGGCCCCAGCATGCAGGCCGGGATCGAGGACGCCTTGCGCGCCCATCTCGAATTCGAACCCGACCAGCTGCCCGTGGCCATGGCGCGCGCCCACGCCGGCCTCGTCGGCAAGGGCTTGTCGAACGCCGAGTTCGACGCGCTCTACGACATCTATCATGAGACATTGAGCGACGCCGGCGTGCCCGGCGGCATGCTGTATGGCTTCCTCGAAGCCTTCGAAGACCTGCGCGGCGCGCTGGTCGGCAAGGTGCCGGCCTGATCGGGCTCAGCCCGAGACGAGAGACGTAAGGGGCGGCATCCAGGTGTCGAAATAGGACGACAGCTTGCCGTAGCTGTTGTCGATGATCGACACGTCCTTGCCGAGGAGGCAGCCGAGCAGCGCGGCATGCAGCCTGTCGGACCGGATCGACTCGTGGCGCGCGAACAGCGCCGCAGCGCGGGCGATGAGCCGGTCGCGCTGCCATCGCCACGCCTCGGTCAGCGCGCGCTGCACCCGGGCGTCGCGATTCCGGGTCATGGCGCGGACCAGCAACCGGCGGAAGACGCGGTCCGGTATGGTGAGCACGTCGCGCCAGTCGATGCCCTCACTGGCGGGCACACCGCCCGGCGCCTCCTTGTCGGTCCGTCGCAGGCACAGCTCGCCGCTGCCGGACGGACCTCCACCGAATGGATCGCCGGACCACCACAGGGCGTGCGCCATATCGGGCATGACGGCGCATGTCACACCCATCCAGTCCTCGGCGACGCGCCGCGACACGGCGTCGCGCACCAGCACCGTGCAGTCGGGATGCTCGCGGTAGGCGGCGCCGCAGGCGGCGGCGGCGGCGCGGTCCTGGAAATGGATGGTTTGCGGTAGCACCACCGTCTTGTTGCGGAACCGCCGCAGCAGATCCTGCCGCATCGGCTCATGGCCGGGCCAGAGATCGCCCATGTTGCCGCCGCCATGGAGAAGCAGCACGTGCCGGTCCGTCACCGCGTCGAGGAAGTGCCGGTAGTCCAGGACACTGAACCGGTGAGTGATGTGCCAGCCAAACCGCGCCAGCAGCGCCTCCGTGCCCGCATAGATCAGCAGGTCGCCCAGATTATGGTGCACGGGGACGTCGAAATAGATGATCGGCGCCTGTGGAGGGACGATGCCCGAGAGCGCGTCGTGGCGCGCACCCAGCGCGGCCATCAGCGCCGCCTGGCTCTCACCCGCCGTGATCGCCCGCAAGATCGTCATGGAAACCGGCCCGGAATGCCAACCGGTCTATCATACCCAATTACCTCACCGGGCGCATCATCGGCCTTGGGCGTTCAGCCCAAGCGCCGGCTGGCTACGGGATAGACGCGGTCCTGGCCGATCATCCAGGCATGGAAGCTGGGAGCGAGCAGCCCGGCGAACGCCCGGTCACGCACGTCGAGCCCGCCGGTATAGGCGCCGAAGGATGGCAGGATCAGCCGGCTGCCATCGGTGACGAAACAACGCCGCCTGAGGCCGCGCCCGCGCACCGTCACCCGAGCCGCCGGATGCAGGTGACCCGCCACCTCTCCCGGCTGACTTCCCGGCTGCGGCAGGTGCCGGAACGACAGCGGTCCGCAGGCGAGTGTCGCGACGCACCAGCCGCCCAGATTTTCCGGCGGCTTGGGATCGTGGTTGCCCTCGATCCAGTACCATTCCCGGCCCGCCGTCAGCGCCCGGATGCGCGAGAGCTCGTCCCCGCCCAGCCGGCCGGCGGCACCCAGATCGTGGAAGCTGTCGCCCAGCGCGATCACGGTCTTGGGGTCATAGAACCCGCAAAGCGTCTCCAGCCGTGCCAGCGTCTCGCGCGTGTCGTAGGGCGGCAGCAGCACGCCGCGGCGGGCGGCGAAGGACGTGCCCTTCTCGAAATGCAGGTCGGCGACGACGAGCATGCGCTCGTCGGGCCACCACATGGCACCGGAGCGGTCGAACAGCAGCGCGGCGCCGTTCACCGAGGCCACGTCTTCGGTCCGGGAAACGTTCTGCGCGTCAGCCGCCATTCAGTATCTCCATGAATTCGTCCGCCACCTCGGCCAACAGGTCCTCGTTCGCTTCGCGGCCGATGGATTCGCGGCCGATTTCCATAAGCAGCGGCACCGCCAGCGGCGAAATCTGGTCGAGCCTCACATGCAGGATGCGGCCCGCCGGGCGTATCCGCTCAAGCAGCTGGCGCATGCGCGCCAGATCGAGGAGACCGGCCGACACGTCCTCGCGGGTCGCCTGCAACAGGATATGGTCGGGCTCGTGCCGTCCCAACACCTCATAGATCAGATCCGAGTTCACCATCATCTGCCGGCCGCTTTTCTCATGCCCCGGATGACGGCGGTCGATCAGCCCGGCAATGGTGGCGCAGGTGCGGAAGGTGCGCTTCAGCAGGTTCGAATCGGCCATCCAGGCATCGAGCCCGTCGCCGACGCCCTCGTCCGAGAACAGCCGGTGCATGTCGACGCCCGACAGGTCACCCAGCGCCCAGACCGTCAGCGCGTAGTCGTTGGCCATGAACCCCATGGGCTTCTTGCGCATCTTCTCGAGCCGCTGGGTCAGCAGCATGCCGAGAGTCTGATGCGCCAGCCTGCCCTCGAACGGATAGCAGGCGAGGTAATGGCGCGAGCCGCGCGGGAAGGTTTCCACCAGCATCTGGCTGGCGCGCGGGATCGACGACTTGGCGCGCTGCAGGTCGAGCCACCAGCTGACCTGGCCCGGTAGCTGGCGCCACTGGTGCGGATCGGCCAGCAGGGCGCGGACCCGCTCGGCGAGGAAGGTGGAGAGCGGGAACTTGCCGCCCTGATAGGACGGCACCATGGGTTCCTTTTCCTCGGTCTTCGAGGCATAGGCTTCGTTCTCGGCCATGCCCTCGAAGCGCCAGACCTGGCCGCCGAACAGGAAGGTGTCGCCGGGGCGCAGCTGTTCGATGAACCATTCCTCGACCTCGCCGATGTGGAAGCCGGCCTGCCCGACCGGCTTGCCGGCGACATGCGTGACCGTGGGCGCGAGGCCGGTCTTGCGGTTCTTGCCGCCGCGCCGGATCGAACGCAGCTTGATCATCGGCGCCTCGACGATGGTGCCGACATTCAGCCGGTACTGCTGCGCCGCCTTGCGCGAAGCGATGGTGTAGCGCCCGTCCTGCAACTTCTCCAGCTTGTGGTACTGCTCATAGCGGCGCAGCGCGTAGCCGCCCGTGCCGGCGAAGTCGACGACGCGCTCGATCGTTTGGCGGTCGAGATGCGCATAGGGCGCGGCCGACACGACTTCCTCGTAGAGCGTCTCCATGTCGAACGGCTCGGCGCAGGCGCGGCCGACCACATGCTGCGCCAGCACGTCGAGGCCGCCCGGACGCGGCAGGTCGCCATCCTGGATGCCCTCCATGATCGCCTGTTTGGCGGCGACGCACTCCAGCACCTCGAACCGGTTGGTGGGCACGAACAGCGCCTGCGACGGTTCGTCCAGCCGGTGATTGGAACGCCCGATCCGCTGCATCATGCGCGACGAGCCCTTCGGCGCGCCGAGCTGGATCACCAGGTCGATGGCGCCCCAGTCGACGCCCAGCTCCAAGGTCGAGGTGCACACGACGGCGCGCAGCTTGCCGAGCGTCATGGCCTGCTCGACCTTGCGGCGCTGCTCGACCGACAGCGAACCGTGATGCAGCGCGATCGGCAGGTTCTCGTCGTTCAGCTGCCACAGCGCCTGGAAGCTGGCCTCGGCCTGGCTGCGGGTATTGACGAACAGCAATGCCGATCGCACCGCCTTGATCGCCGCCATGATGTCGGCCATGGCATAGGTGCCGCGGTGGCCGGCCCACGGAATACGTTCGTGCGTGCGCAGGATGGCGACGTCGGGCGCGGCGCCCGGGTCGGCCACCACCATGTCGGCCATGCGGACCTCACCCGGAAACTGGGGCACCAGATAGCGGCGCAGCCGGCCGGGATCCGCCACGGTCGCCGACAGACCGACGCGCCGTGCCTGCGGCGCGAGGGTGGCGAGCCGTCCGAGGCCCAGCGCCAGGAGGTCGCCGCGCTTGGTGTTCTCGATGGCGTGAAGCTCGTCGAGCACGATGGTCCTGAGACCCCCGAACAGGTCGCCGGCGTCCTTGTGCGACAGCAGCAAGGCGAGCTGCTCGGGTGTGGTCAGCAGGATGTCCGGCGGGTCTCGGCGCTGGCGCGTGCGCTTCTCCGCCGGCGTATCGCCGGTGCGGGTCTCGACCCGGATCGCCAGCTTCATCTCGCGGATCGGCGTCTCGAGGTTACGGGCGATATCGACGGCCAGCGCCTTGAGCGGTGAGATGTAGAGCGTGTGCAGCCCGCGCCGGCGTTCGGCCGGCGGCTCCTGCAGTTCGTGATGGAGCTCGATCAGCGGCGGCAGGAAGCCGGCCAGCGTCTTGCCCGCGCCGGTTGGCGCGACCAGCAGCGCCGAGCGGCCGCTTTCCGCCAGGTCGAGCAACTCCTGCTGGTGCCGCCGGATCGCCCAGCCGCGCGCGGCGAACCAGTCCGCGAAGATGGGCGGCAGCGAAACCGGTTTCAGGAGGGTGCAATCCATGCCGTCACTCTAGCCGAACGGAACATTCTGCGAACACAGATAAATTTCAAAGGCGGTAACGTCCGGGCGGACTTGAAGTGGCGTGTGCCCGCGCCATGTCCTCGCAATCGCCGGAATTCTTCGGCGCCAGAACCCCAAGGAACAACAACCGATGTCAACCGACGCCAGTAGTCGATTGTCGTTGCCGTCGCGGCCGATCGCGGCCTGATCCCGAGGGGTCGGCTCACCGCGTTCGCCGGGACGGCGGATCAAAAGGTGAGCCATGAACGATATCCGGATTCAACCGGCCGCGGCGTTCGACCCGGTGCTGTTCGCACAGGTCTATGACGCCCATGCCGCCGACATCATCGAGCGCCTGAACCGCGAGGGCCTCGACAGCGCGTCCGCCATCCTCGCCATGTTGCCGATCGAACGGGCGATAGACGTGTTCGACCGCCGGGAACTGACGCGGGCCGGCGACCTGCTTCTCGAGCTGCCGCACGACCTAGCGGGGCGCATCATCGCTGGCATGTCGGACGACCGCGCGGCCGACGTCCTGCGCCAGCTCGACGGTCCCGACCGGACCGAACTGCTGAAGCGGGTCGACGCTGCCACCGCGTGGCCGCTGAAGCGCCTGCTCGCCTATCCCGAGGGCACCGCCGGCAGCATGATGACCACCGAATTCGTCAGCGTGCCGGCCAGCTTCACGGTGGCCGAAACGCTAGGCCATATCCGCGAGGTCGAGCGCAGCCGCGAGACCGTCTACGCCATCCATGTGGTCGACCCGCACGGCCGCGCGCTGCTGCGCGTCGTCTCCCTGCGCCGTCTGATCACCGGCGAGCCGGGCCAGCCGGTGCTCGAGCTGGCGCCGGACCGCGAACCTGTCTTCGTCCGCCCCGGCACCGACCGCGAGGAGGTGGCCCGGCTGATCTCGATCCACGACCTGCTCGCCGTGCCGGTGCTGAACGACCGGCGCCAGGTGCTGGGTATCGTCACCGTCGACGACGTCATCGACGCCATCGTCGCCGAGAGCACCGAGGACGTGCAGAAGTTCGGCGGCGTCGGCGCCAGCGGCGAGCCGCCGCTCCGGGCCGGCCTGCTCGACATGTACCGCCAGCGGGTCGGCTGGCTGGGCGTGCTGTTCATCGGCGAGATGCTGACCGCGAGCGCCATGCAGCATTTCGCCGACGAACTGGAGCGGGCCGTGGTGCTCACCCTGTTCATTCCCCTGATCATGAGCTCGGGCGGCAACTCCGGATCGCAGG
>VFQP010004151.1_pt1 | contig 13830 bp, 12 predicted proteins | sample 3512351 | NCBI WGS metagenome assembly VFQP01 (sample SAMN10412372, study PRJNA504923) | tailings metagenome | isolation source: Relicate 1 Philex TSF1 revegetated site | place: Philippines: Tuba, Benguet | collected 2017-08-29 | reverse complement strand
GCCTCGCTTTCCCTGCGTGCCTTTCCCTGATCTCCTGGCTCCTGTTCCGGCAACATTGGCATGTGGTTTGGCGACTTGGCCCACCCAGACCAAGGGCTTGCATCGCGAGCGGGACAGAGTCACCATCAGCATCAGCACCAGCATCGCCACACGCGTGGCGTCTCCTCCTCTCGCGCGCTTTTGGCCCCGTCGTACCGCACGACACCAGAAGGAGGGGGACGCGAGAGACAGAGCGCGCAAGACAGTGATGTCAGGAGCTCAGCGAACGTTCATGTGCGGCGTTCGGGCGGGACGGCCCTGCTGCCCCCGGAGCGTCTGGTGACGACCGGTTGATGCGGCTCAATGAGGCGGAAGCCTTCCGGCCCAGGCAGGCCCGCAGTGGCGAGAGGGCGAGCATGGCCACTGCCAGGCGTGCTTCTGCTGATGATGATGGCGGGGGGGAGTGGCTTCGCAGCCGCGCAAAGCAACACGTCCGTGTTCGTGCCCCTCGAGACCGAGGGGCTCTCCTGCGACGACTCGCGGGAGCAGCTCGCCAATCGCGTGCTTCAATGGTGCGCGGGGCCGCTTCGCGCTGCCCCAGGGTGGGGGCTGATGCAGAGATAGCTGGTCAGACTGCACGGCACGCACATCTTGACCGCGCTCCACGCCTCGCTTTGGCGGCGGCAGCAAGCAGGACATCACGCCCTTGACCGTGGCGCCAATGCCGTGCAGCTTCTCCACCGGCACAAGCAGCCTGACGGCGGCCGCGGCGGGCAACACCACCGCCGTGGCGGGACTGTTGCGCGATTGTTTCACCCAGGCCGGGCAGGACTTCAAGGTACCGCAGAGCGCGCTTGATGAGCACAGCAACGCTGTGCGAGCGGAGGCCGGGAGCTCTGACCATGCTCGTCGTGCATGTTGGGCGTCTGCGCCGCGCGTAGACGCTGCTGGCCTTTGTGCCCATTGACGGCAAGCCGTTCCTGGACCCACTGCTGACCACATTTTCCAAGAACTGGGGCATCCAGGTGCGCGGCACGCTGGCAGCGGCGCGCAGGAGGCGCGGCAGCGCGGGACCGCGTGGAGGGCAGTGTGTGGCGCCGCCACGCGGCCTGGCCGCTGGAGTGCCAGTTTGAGAGGGAGGGGCCTCATGGCCTGGCACCCAGCGAGCATCCAGGAGGCAGGGCCATCAGCAGGAGGTCGCTGGCGGTGACGCTGCCGCGTGTGCCATGCAGGTGTCCACCGTGTGGACCACGCTGGAGCGCATGGCCATCGAGCTGCTGTTCGCCGTCGAGTCTGGCACGGCGGGCATCTTCAACATCTTCCTGTTCAACACCGAAAGTGAGCGCCAACATCTTGTTTGGGGGACTGAAATGCTGGCCGCGGAGGATCCAGGCTGAGGCTGCCCTGTGCTGTGCGTGGCCAGCGCCGCACGCTCGCCACCGACGAGCCTCGGTGGCTCCTGACACACAGCAGGACGCTCGCTGCACCAGGCGTGCTCGGTGCCCATGTGCACGTGTGGATGCGCCGCGCAGCCGCCCTAGAGCAGTACGACGCCGGCCTGTTCCGCGACCTGACCGAGTTCATCAACCACAAGGACCAGACCGGACAGGCGTTTGGCGCGGTGTGGCAGGAGATCCACCCCTTTTTCAGGTGCGGCGGCACCTCCTGGGTATGCATGAGGGCGCATCAGGGGCGCGCGCCAGGGCCGCAGCGGGGTCACTGCGTGGAGTGGGTCATCCAACTGCATGGGTGGGGCATTTATGGTCTGCTGCTGCTTCCCCGCACGTCACAACCGCAGGCAGCAGCTGGCCATCATCAACGGGCAAATCATCTCCATCCCGTTTGTGTCGGCCGTGCCGTGAGTGCTTTGCGCGAGCGCAGCCTCCCGTCCCGCTAGCGTGGCCGGCGGATGCAGCTTTCTCGCGCGGCCAGGCTCCTCTCTCGCTGACAGCAATGTGCCTCCCTGCCCTTTTGCCCTCCTCCACACAGGTACATGTACTTTCGGAGGGACGTGTTTGCCCGGTTCAACCTAACCGTCCCTCAGGTGTGTGCGCTGGTCTGGGCAGAGCGGGCGCTCGCCCGCCGCAGCGGCGTCCCGCAGCCAGCAGCCGGAACCCGGCAGCGCCGCACGCACGAGCGGCCAGCACAGCCTGGCGGCTGTTGCTCGGTGCCGAGTGCGGGCAGGCGCTGGGTCAGCGGCCACGGCGTGTGTTCCTTCGCAACTGGCCCGCCTGGAGCGCGGCGCTGTTCCTGACGTTGCAGACGTGGGACGAGGTGGTAGAGGTGGCCACATTCCTCAGCAAGGTGGACTGGGACCCGCGCGTGCGGCGGAAGATCCCAATCTGCTTCCCCAAGCCGCTCATCTCCGACATGGGCAACACCACCATCACGCCTTCCGGGTGCGTGGGGGAGCGCCACTGGAATCTAGTCGCAAGAGGGGCGTTCACCCACACGCCCTCCCGGCGCACGCCGCCCACACGTCGAAGTGAGCAGTCACCCACCCCCTGTTGAGCGCAGGTACCTGCTGCCTTCTATCCTGGGCTCCATGACCATGTACGAGGGCGTGTCCCAGGGCCTGCTGTACGACCCAGCCACCATGGAGCCGCTGGTCAACACGCCCGCCATGGCACGCGCGCTCTCCATCTACGCGCGGCTGGCCGCGCTCATGCCGGACCAGACGCCCGACAACAAGCCCTTCACGTTGGACCAGCCCATCTTCACGCAGGGGTTCTGTGCGCTGGGCTTCCGGTGGGCAGGTGAGGCTTGCGGCAGGCTGTTCGGGCCAACGTCCGTTGTGCGCCGGTCGGGGAGGCCTCCGGAGGGCGAGCGACTGCCGGCGGGGCGTGTGCCACTGCCTGGCGCACAGCCAGGCACATGACTGCGTCTGCTTGGGTCCTCTGCGGCAGCCGGAGCTCGACGCATCCGGTGTCTCGTGGCACTTGACGACGGGCGAGCGAGGCAGTCGCGTGTGCGGTGCCAACGCCGCACGTCGCGCAGAGCAATTCAAGTGGAGCCCCACCTTCGGCGCCCTGACCCGTGGCAACATGGGCATGTCCATCATGCCGGGCAGCACCAGCGTGTGGGACCGGGCGGCTGGGCAGATGGTGCCGTGCACCGCCGTGCTGTGCCCCAACGCCGACGCCATCACCCGCCCTGACCCCCAGGTGGGCCGCCTGCTCCGTGGCGCACTGCGTCGAGCGCACAACGCATGTGTGGACGCCAGGAGCTGCAACGGACGAGGGCATGCACGTGCGCGCTGTGCGCAGGGCGGCAGCGGCAACGCCACGCTGTGGGTCAACCGGGTGGCGTACTCGGGGCAGGCTAGCTTTGGGCCCTCGGTCAACGCCTACTCTGACGCCGGCTACCATGAGGTGTGCGCGTTGAGCTTTGCTCCTGGTGCACTCCCCACGGCAAACGGCCGTCCGCGTCAAACGGGCATGTTTGTGTACCCCAGTACACACCCCGGTCAGATCGCCGGCCGCTGCTGCTGCCGCGCTCTCCTCCCACTTCTCAAGCAACGCGCACTGCTCGCCCCGTCCCTGCAGGTGGCGTACCAGCTCTGCACGTTTGTGGGCGGGCAGTTGCTCAACAGCAACCAATTCAGCTACCTGCCGCTGGTGCCGTTCGGGCCCATCAAGAGCAACCAGGTATGAAACGCACGCTGTGCACATGCGCGTCCCGCGAAGAGCCTCACAAGTGCCACGCGTCAGCACATAAAGGAACGCACCGCTTCCTCCTGTGTGGTCGTGCTGCAGCTGGAGGTGTCGCCGGCGGCCATCGCGCTGTGGCCGCCCAACTACAACCGCAACGACGTGGTCAGCTTCCTCACGGCGACGCAGCAGATCATCAACCACCCCAACACCCTGCTGGACCTCAAGTGCGTGGGTTGGTGGGGGCCCCTATACGCACTTGCATCGTCCCGCACGCTCTGCTTGCGTGTGTTGGGATTCGGATCTGTTGGGACGCCTCGGCAGAGCCGGAGCCCAGCTACCGGACATCTTGCCCACGACCCACGACAATGTTGGTGTGTGCGTTTGGTGCCGCGCGCTGCTTGTGCGCAGGATGCCGCTGCAAATGACCATCAAGCGGATCCTGGACGACGCCTGCAGGCTGGTGGAGCGCGACGGCGTGACCACCCTCCCAGGTGCGGTCGCGGCTCCGCAGCACGCGCCCGCGCCGACTTGCGCCACCTCAGCACGACTCTGAGCCATGCCCCAAACGCCTTGGTTTGCCGCCGCACCCATACTCCGCAGCCATCATGAACAGCACGGCGGCGCAGCTGTCGGCCGTGGTCAACACCTACCACGGCGGGAGGGCCGTCTTCCAGCAGCTCTACACCCAGGTGACCATCCTGGGCTGCGCTGCGGACGTGCCTGTGCAGCGGGCTCTGCGGCTGCGCGCGAGACTTGCAACCTGAAAGGTCACGCGTGCGCTGCGCCGCGCCGCTGCGTCGCGCAGAGGATCGGGTACGTGCCGCCGCCGCCTTTGCCGCCGCCGCCGGCCAGGAGCGGCGCGCTCGCGCCGCCGCCGCCAGGGGCGGGCGGAGGCGGAGGCGACGCGATGAGCGGGGAGCTTCTTGGGCTCATCATCGGCGTGTCGGTGGGCGGCTTTGTGCTGGTGGCGGGCGCGGCGGCCGTGGTGTTTGCGCGCAACGCCCAGCGGGCCAAGCAGCTGGGCCCGGCGGGCAAGAGCGCGCCTCCAGGGCTTGGACCACTCACCACGCTGGTGCGCGCTGCGTGATGGGGAGCAGCAGCCCGGCCACACTGGTGCCTCGAGCTGCTGCACACTGACTTTGCCGCCGCTTCCACTGCGTGTGCTTGCGCCCGCGCCGGCAGGTGGTGACCGACGTGCAAGCCAGGTGAGGAGGCCCTGCGGATCGCAGCCCCGTGTGAGCAGCGCCGGCACACGCGGAGCGGCTGTACGCAACGTGTCCGCGCCTTGGTGCTCGTTCCTTGGTGCTCCGCAGCACAAGCCTCTGGGACACGCTGCTGCCAGAGGTGATGGACCGCAGCGTGGCGCTGCACTTCACCATCCTGAGGCAGCTGGCGGCGCACCATGGGGGCTACGAGAGCGCCACCGAGGTGGGCTTGAGACGCTGCCCTCGCCCGCCCGCCTCTCCCACCCTCTCCCACCGCTGCACTCGACTGGGCGACGCGACGACTCGCGTGCCGCTCTGCCGCTGCCGCTGCCGCTCGCAGGGCGACTCGATCATCTTGGGCTTCCACGACGCCATGACGGCGCTCAAGTGCACCATGGAGGCGCAGGCGGCGCTCGTCTTGGCCGACTGGCCCGAGGCGCTGCTCGAGCACCCGCTGTGCGCGCCGCAGTACGCCACGGGCGCCGGCAAGGTGAGAGAACGGCCCCGACCGGCGGTGCCCCGAGACGTTGCGAAAGCCAGGCGCCGCGCGCACGTCGCCGCTGACGCCGAGGGTCACACTGGTCGTGCCACGCGCAGACCGAGCTGCCGCCCTGCCCCACGGTGTGGAAGGGCGCTGCCACGGCGCTGGCGGAGCAACCCTCGCAAGACGTGGACGCCAACGCGAACGCCAACAGGAGCGGCTTGCTGCCACCGGGCAGCCGGTCGACCTTGTGGGCGCGCCTCTCGATGGCCAACGCGTCCAACTCAGCGGCCCAGAGCAGTCCCGGCGCGCTCGCGGCGCCCGGCTCGCCCTCGGGCAAGGGCGCCAGGCCGGCGCCGCCCGGCGGTATGGGGTCGCTCGCGTCGGCTCGATCCTTCGCCCTGTCGCGCCACTGGATGGGATACGCGGCCGGCACGCCCCGCGCGCACACGGCGCACGGCGGCGCGCCCATGGGCGGCGACGTCGCGGTCAACGGCGAGGTGGATGGTGTGGCCAGGGCGGGCGACGACGTGCGGCCGCCGCCGGGCGCGTGGCGGACAGTCAGGCAGTGGATGGAGTCAATGATCGACCTCGGCCCCAGCCTCCCTCCCGAGTCGCAGGCGTCGTCCGTGGGGCGCGCTGCGGCCAACTCTCAGCGGCTCGTCTTCTGCGGGCTCCGCGTGCGCATGGGCATCCACACAGGTGCGTTGCTAAGCCGTCCAGGCAGCGTGTTTCGACACGCACAAAGTCGTCCTCACCTTGCGTCTTCACCTGTTGCCAACGGTAACGCAGGCCTGGAGGACCCGACGTCCGTCGTCGTGAACCACCGCACTGGCCTGCCGCAGTACGCGGGCAAGCCGCTCGCCGTCACCACGGCCGTCTGCGCGTCCGGCCAGGGCGGAATGGTCCTCTTCAGCGACGCCACCATGTCCCAGGTGCGCCTCCTTTCCCTACGACCCTCCAACACAGCCTGCCCAAGAGGGTTGACGGTGCCTGGTGCATGCAGACGGCCGCCGTGTTCAACGCAGCCGTCCAGACGAGCTCCTAAATGTCATGGGCAGCCCCAAGGCCGCCTCTCGCATGCGAACTCGAAAGGGCGCCGACCTCACTGGCGAACAGACCGCCTGACCTCGCCTCGCCTTGCCCTCCCGTGCTGATCCTCCGCGCCACGCAGTTGGACACGGCGGTGCTGCCCGCCCAGGGCACGCTCATCGCAAGCATGGGCTCCGTCATGCTCATGGACATGGACGCGCCGGTGCAGCTCTACCAGGCCTGGCCGCAGCACCTGGCCTACCGCGCCTGCACGCTCACGCAGCTCAGGTGAGGCCGGCCCGCCGCTCGCTGGAAGAAAGAAATAAAGAGGACGCCGGCAGGCTTGCTTGTGGAAGACCAGGGCATCACACTTCCGTCTCGCACCGCTGTGTAGTGGCCTAGCCAACCTGCCCTCCGCTCCCCGCTCCGAGGCGCACGCGACACGTCGTCGCGCGCCCTCCGCTTGCTGCCCGCCTTCGTGGTGGCTCTGCGCTGCGGGCCGGCAGCCAAACAGAGCCGTTCGGCCTTGGCGCGCTGCGCTCCCTCCTGCCGCCTGGCCGCAGGTACACGCAGCAGCTCACGCCGGCGTACCTCGACGCGCCGACGCACCACGTGACGGTGTGCTTCATGCACGTGGTGGGCCTGGTGGCGCTCAACGCCTGGTCGGCCGGCATCACGCAGGTGAGGGCTGAGGGGCCGGGGTCGTAGCGGGAAGTGCCCGCCGCACGTGTTGCACCTGCTGCACGCGGACGCGATGTCCGTCACCGCTCGCCGTGTCCTCCACAACTCCTGGTGCAGGCGTCACTGAAGATTTATCAGGACTTGGCATCTGTGGAGCTCGAGAAGTTCGAAGGTACGCCTTGCGGCGGTGCGGACCCTCGAGTGTCCCCCAACAGCACGCACAGCGCACACCTGCCGCCCGCACCCGCGCCTGCCGCCCGACCCCCTCCGCCCCAGCGTGATGCACGAGCTTGCACCACCTTCCTCTGCAGGCTACTTGGTCAACAGCTCCAACGGCCTGGTCGTGACAGCGTTCGAGGACCCCGCGCGCGCCATCCGCTGGGCGCTCTCCACCATGGCCGTCTGCCTGGACGCCGAGTGGGACCCCGAGCTGCTCGAGCACGAGCTGGGAGGTGAGCGCCTTGCCCTCACGAGGTCACCACGCGGCTGGCTCGCATACCACACCGACGCTCGGTTTGCGACCATGATCATGAGCAGCTGCGACGCGCGCGTTTGCCGATGCCGCGCGACCCGCCCGCTCGCAGAGGAGGTCGTTGTGGGGAACAACCGGATTACGGAGCTGACCCCTGCTGAGGCGTTTGCCGAAGGGTCAGAGATCCTGCGGCTGAGCCACCAGCGCGGCGCAGCGGCCAGCACCGCCAACAGCCCCATGCCGGCGCCGGCGCGCCAAGCGCCCACCGTCCCGCAGCCCGCGACGCTGGCCGGCCAGCCGTCGCTGTCGCGGGGCCCCGCGGCCTTCACGACCCCTGAGCGCGACACGCAGAGCCGGTTCAGCGTCGCACGCGCCTCGGACGCGCTGCGGCCGAATGGCATCATGGACACGACGCCGCACTCAAGCTCGCACGCCAGCGGCGGCTCGAGGCGGCCCGGCGTGGTCAAGACCATCACGCAGAAGACGGTGCTGTTCCGCGGCCTCAGGCTCAAGGTGCGCCATCGGTTCGCACGGTCGCCGCGCGAATGCTTCGCGAGCCCTGCTGCTGGCGCTCTCCCGCTCACCCGCTCCCGAATTCTTGCCGCGTGCAGTGCGCCGTCGACGCGGGCTACGTGAGCACGAGCCTCGAGCCGTCCACCGGTCGCGTGACCTACTTTGGCAAGGTCATGAACCGAGCGGCGCGCATCGGCGGCATGACCAAGACCGGCCAAGGTGCGGCGCCGCGTGCAGCAGCAGCGACGACGGCCCAGATTCCGCACAGTGCCCGGCGAGGCGCGACGTGAAGGTCTGTTCGCTTGCTTGCTCCTCGCTTGGGCATGTCGCAGTGTGGTGCAGCCAGCACGTGTGGACCATGGCGGTGCCCACCATCAACTCTGCGGAGCTCTGCTCGCTGGACGTCGTGGGCGGGCTGCGGGATCGCGGCAGCACCAAGACGTCCGACGCGGGCGGGGCGGCCATGGCACGCACCACGCCCTTCCCAGGTGCGCGCTGCAAACGGCTCGCCAGCGTTGGAGTTTCAACGTGGCAGGGCTCACGCATCAAGTGGCACGCGAGAGCTCGCGCCGACGCATGTGTGCGCCTGGCCTGGGCTGCGCTGCGCAGCTCAACCCAACGGCCTGCCCAGGCTGGCCTCCAAGAACGTCAAGCGGAGCAGCAGCGTCTCGTGCCTGGCCCCGACGCCCTCGCTGCCCCCGCTGCCCGCCGGCGCCAGCACCTCCACCCACGGCGCGCTGCTGCCGCAGCCGTCGCAGCAGCACAACTCCGCGCTGCCCACCACGCCGCCGCACCCATCCGTGCGCCGCCTTGCGCCGTCCTCGGACGGCCAAGCCCCCGCCGCCCACGCGTCGCTGCCCCCTGCGCGCACGCACGACGGCGGGCGCGGCTTGGGCGACGCGTCGCCGCTCGCGCTGCGGAGGCGCTCGCACCGCGCGTCCCAGCCCGGCCAGCTGGCGCACACTGCCGCGGCGAGCTTTTCGCCGACTGTGAGCCGCTCCAGCGCCCGCAAGGACTATGTCAAGTCGGCGAGCGGGTCGCTCGTCGACCACGCCGCGCCGCACCTCCGCACCAGCGCGGGCGGACACGCGGGCGCGTCGGCGGCGTCTCCGGCCGCCGCCGCCGCGTGGCGCAAGTCGAGCTCGTTCGCCCGGCGGTCCAAGCGCAACAGCCACAGCGGCGTGAGCGCCGCCATGGTGCTGCCGAGCATGGTGGGCGGCGGCGTGGTGCGCAAGTCGGAGAGCGGCGCGATGCTGCAGGGGCTCATGCACGACCTGGCGTCGGAGCACGACGGCGAGCACGCGCGCCCGACCAGCACCGACGTCTCGTCGACCATGCGGTGAGCACTGTGGGAGCACGATGCGTTCGCGGCTTGGCGCGCGCCAGGCCACGTCCTCCTTCACGCGGCCTGCTGAGAAGCGCTTCCGCGCCCCTTGACACGCTGCTTGCGTGCGCAGGTTCAGCGCCATGGCGGCCACGGGCGCGCTGCTCGTAGCAGGCGTGCCTCTGGGCATGTGCAGGTTGCGAGGCATCCAGGTGCGTGGCTCGCGACGTTCTGACTTTCCGAGGGTGGGCATCGCGCGACGCCAGGTTTGCAAATCACCACCCTCGCCGCGGCGGCGCGTGCTCCTGCACCATTCAACGCAGGAGTCGGTCGAGCTGGTGCACTGCCGCTTCGACGAGCAGAACGTGGTGGCGATCGGCGCCGCGCCCCGCCGCACCTCGCGCCTGGCGGGCGCGCCGGCGCTCGAGTCGTGCTTCGAGAACCGCAGCAGCAGCGCCACGCACGGCACGCCGCTGGCCATGCTGCAGAACAGCTCCTCCTTCACCTCGTCGCTCGCCGTGCCCGTCGTCCAGGACTCGCGCCGCGGCTCGCGCGCCGTCGTCTTCAGCCAAGAAGTGCACCACCAGCACACGCCGCTGCCGACGGCCACGCTTTCAGGCAACCGATTCCGACAGCTGGCCGACAACCTGTCGCAGCTCGCCGACGTGTCCATCACGCAGCCCACGCAGTCCACCACGCAGACCACGACGCGCAGCACCATCCCCGTCACCGTGTCCGAGTGGCAGCAGGGGCTAGGCAGCGAGGCGGACCGCCCCAGCCGCAAACGCACGTCCGCCGGCCAGCAGCGAGCGCCGGCCACAGACGCCGCTGCCGTGGGGGCGCCCCTGGTGCTGCAGCCAGGCGCGCCCACGCCGGCCAGCCTGCACGTGTTCCACGGCGGGCTCTGGCGCCCCGGCAGCAACGGCGGCGCGCAGCCGGGCCCGGCCTACGGCTCGCCGTCGGCGGCCGAGCGACCGCCCACGCTGGACGCCGGCAGCGGCGTCGCGCCGGCGCCGCCTGGCGCCGAGCGCGGTTCCCACGCCAGCCTGACTGCCCCGCAGCAGGAACGCTCCACGCCGCAGCAGCGGCACCTGGCGATCTCCGTGCACGACGCCGCCACTGCCGCGCCGCAGCACCCGCGCTCACCGCGGCACACAGGCTCCCCGCTCGCCCCCACCGGCGGCGGCGCCGCCGCCAATGGCCACGCCGGCGGCGCGTCGTCGCCGCGCCGCCACCGCCGCGGCTCGGTCGACTCTCTGCTCCCGCGGCCCAGCTTCGCCGCCGGCTCGGACATCCTCACCTCGGCGCACGACAGCATGCACGAGGGGCCGCAGCGCACGAGCCGCAGCGGCCAGGGCCACGCGCTGGCCACGCGCAGCAGCGCCGGCACGGGGCTCACGTCGCCGGCGCTGAGTCAGCAGGGGGGGCAGCAGCACATGGGGGGGCGGCTGCCTAGCCGCTTCTCCGTGCCTCACGCCGTCATGCCGGGCGGCCACGTGTACGGCGACCTGGCGCTTGAGTACTATGGGGTGGAGGGGTCGCCGGCGTCGCCGGGCGCGCCGCAGCATCAGCGCACGTCGGCGCACCGCGCGTCGCGGCACACCTTTGTGGACAACCCCGTGCACGCCTTCATCCCCTGAGGATGCCCTCTTTCTTGGGGGGAGGGGGAGGGGGTGACAGCAGGGGCTTGTGCGGCGTTGCTCTTTCAGCGGAGTTGTTTCGCGCCGCCGAGGCGCCACGGGAGGGAGAATGGAGGCTCTCAGTAGTGCCGCTCGCCACGGCGTGGGGACTGTGAGCCCATGCTCGCGGCGTTTGCTTGTGGGTTGGGGCCTTGGCCACACCGTGGCCGGTGGGCTGGGGCCTGCTGGGTTTCTTGGGTTTGTCACCAGGGGCCCCAGCGCCTGGGGTAGGGGCCCAGCGTGGATCTCGGCGACACCGAGCACGCGCCTCGCAGCGCACTAATGGTAATCACTCTCTCACCCGTTCTTTCTCCACGCACTGTTGGATCGACAATGGCTCTGTTCTGGGGTGAGTCTCATGAGCCCGGGGCGTGGGTGGACATCAAGCGGGGTGTGCAGGAGGAGAGCGGAGAGGCCGGCACCAACGCACGCCCCTGGAGCCTTGGAGTGGCGCCTTTTTCAACCAAATCAGCGCGCATGCTTGCGCGCCTCACGACCTGGAGAAGAGCTTTGCGAGCCTGGCAGAAGCAGCACTGCTTTTGGGCGAACGGTTCCATTCAGACCTTCACTCGCACGCGCACGTGGGGCCAGTGCAGGCAGGAACGGCGCCAGCCGAGAAGACACTTGTGAGTTTTGTGCACAACGCTCCAACCGCACTTCCTGCTCGCACGCTGGGGCCCCTCCCTCTCTCGTCGGGTTTGCCTGGCGAGCACCGCTGGCCTTTGTTTTGCTGGCCTGCCGTGCCGCTGGTGCCACGCCGGTGCTGCGGCACGCTTGTGTCCCAGCGTGACTTTTCTCGCCCTCTTCAAAGCCCGACGCGCTGCCGCCGCCGAAGCCGCAGTCACCCGTCCGGCTGCCTGAGCACTGACGATCCGCGCCCGCAACCCCCCACACTGCATACTGATGTTGCCGCACTGGACTGCCACACTGGCGCGGTGGCGCTGAGCCCACCGCTGCCCCCCAACGCTTTGCGCATGGTGCTCCTGTCAGGGAGCGCCGCCGCACTTGAGAATGCTGTGTCATCCCCCCACTGACTGAAGCCGACAGAAAGGAAAGAAGGTCTGTTTGCGCGTGCTGCTTCTTCTGTCGGGGTCCCGGGTTGTGCATCTGTTGCCTTTGCGCGTGCGCTACGCCACGCGGACCCTCCTCACTGCGTATGACGTGCTCTGCCGCACGGTCGAACACGGAGCACGGTCCTGCTCCGTCACAAAATGCTTGCCTGTCAGTCTGGCGAGGAGGTGGAGCTTACTGCAGCTGCAAGGCCCCACACAACGCATGGTAGCACAGGGCAGGACGCGGCCACACCTCAAAGCGAACGTCGGCTGCTCCCTCCTCAGGCGACTGCCCACATGCTCCTCCAACCCACAACAGTGTGCCAGCGGCAAACAGCACGAGGAGCACAAGACACGCAGCGTGTTGAAAACAGTTCCGTCCACTGGGAGAGAGTCCCGCGGTCCTACAGGCTGCATACAGGCGCCCGGGGTTGCCGTGCCGCGGGCGTTGGGAGAAGCTGCTGCGCCCAGCCCGGCGGGCCGGTGTGCGTGGTGTGCGCGCCCGCGCCGCGGCACTGGCAGACCCTCTGGGTGTGAGCCCTTAACCCGTATGATGCACTGGCCGCAATGGCCCCCTGACCCCCATGCGCATGGGCCCTCACAGCGCCCTGTTCAGGCGCGGTGCACGCATCCGAGGAGGAGGAGGAGGAGGCAAAGCAGAGAGCAAAAAGAGTAGCGACGGGGTCCTGGGAGAGGGGGCGCGCTGCCAAGAAGGGGCAAACGCGCACACCCATGTCAGTGCGTATGCAACAGCGTGCGCGGTGCGGGCGGGCACGAAAGAAACGGGACGGTCCCCAGCCACGAAACGGCCGCGCGAATGTACACACGAAACAAACACGGGGAAGGGCCCTGGAGGTCGAACGAGCGCAAAGAGGTCAGACAGACAATCCGTTGTCAACCGCGTGTGCAAGTCAGCAAGTCAAAGAGGTTTCCGTTCCGGTCGGGGGGCGCGGGGGTGAAGGACAGGGAGTGGCGGGCGCACGAGGGTCCGCCCGCGCGGGTGCGCCAGCGCTCCCTTGCGCAATCGCCGGGCCCTAGAGAAAAAGTGGCAAGGGTTGCAGCAACGAATGGTGCGTCCGCGCGGGGTCCAGGCACCTCGCCCGCCGCTGCCCCATCACGCGACTGCGCGGGGGCGGCGTTGCTGGGCGGGCCCGCCGCCCACCCACACTCATTGCCACGCGCACGCGTCGAGTCGGCACACACCTGGCCCAGCCACCCTGCGTTGCTTCCACAGATCCGGCCCGCGAAAAAACGACCCCCAAATTCAGAAGGAGCACAAGTCCTGGGCTTGTGACGCCAGGCTGCGGGGGCCGGGCAAGCCCCCGGCGCAAGAGGGCCCTTTGGCGCTTCAGCGGGCGTGCAACCGAGGAGCGAGAGGGCGCCTGCGGCCGCCTGGCCAGCGGCGGGAGCTAAGACGCATCACCACCACCACACACACGACGTGGTGGCGTCCCCGGGGAGGGGGGGGGGGGGGGACGCTCACAGAGCAGCAGGAACCGTGCCCGCGACCGCCCGGCAGACGCCGCGACACCGACGCCGGGCCTTAAGCTTTCTCCGTTTCGTCTTCGGTGGCGGCGGCGATGATCACCGCTGAGCAACGACAACAGTGCCCCTCGCCGCCAGGCTGCTTCGACATAATGCATGCGCGCGTGCGCCCGGCCCTACCCCCACGCCGCCCACGCCCCCATGAATCAGAATCCAAGCAAAGGCGCCGCGCCGCCCCCAGCAGAAGCAGATGTGCAGCGCCACTTCACTGCGC
>VFQP010004150.1_pt1 | contig 13833 bp, 17 predicted proteins | sample 3512351 | NCBI WGS metagenome assembly VFQP01 (sample SAMN10412372, study PRJNA504923) | tailings metagenome | isolation source: Relicate 1 Philex TSF1 revegetated site | place: Philippines: Tuba, Benguet | collected 2017-08-29 | reverse complement strand
GTGCCTGGGGCTGGCGGCGGCGCTGGGCGTGGGCCGAGGGGTGAGGTGGGGCGAGGGAGCCGCGAGGGCGGTCGCTGGGCGGTGCGCGGCGGCGGGGGTAGGCACCAGCGCGGCTGCGGAGGGTGTCGACGACGAGGTGGGCGAGAAGGGCGCGGCGGGAGGAGCCGCTCGGTGCGCCGAGGCGGAGAGCGAGCGCTGCAGGGCGATGGCTTGCGGCGGCGCCTGCCAGCCCTGCCTGGCGGTGCCGACGCCGGTGCCGCTGGGGGAGGTGAAGGCTGCGCCGCTGGGGCTGACGGGGGGCCGCGACGCGGCTGGCGCCAGGCCGAGCGGAGTGAAGGGCACGGTGGCGGCGCTGTCCGACACCCGGCCCAACCTGCAGCGCACAGGCCACAGAGAGCGAGTGTCGAGGATCCGCGGCGCGCGGCGCGCGGTGCGGCATGCGGTGGCGCCCCCTTCCTGCCGCACGCACCTGACTTTGGCCACACCGTTCCAGGCTTCACTGTTAGCTCCTGATGATGGTGGTGCTGCTTGGCCGGCCACGAGCGCGCTGCTGGGCGCGGCTGAGGCTGGGCGCAGCATCGTGGTGGGCACGCGGGGGGCGAGCGGGGAACGCGAGAACGGTGAGAAAAGGAGCGACCAAACGCTTCGGCCCAGGTAGGTGTGTTGCCTAGGTCTCGCTACGCTCGCGCCGCTAGCGAGGTGCCGTGCTGCTGCATCTATCTACGGCTCCTCAGCCAGGACGACGTCGCGGCGTTGCAGCGACGGCCTTTCTAGAGTTGAGCCTATCACTAACACGTCGTTGAAATGCTGATCCTCCGTCCCCAAGCAGGACCCTGGTGGTGGGGCGCGCGCCCTGGTCGGCCGTGTCATGCGGATCATCGTCGTCACGCTCCACCGCCGCCCTTTACGCCTTGCTGGGGTCCGTCCCGCCGGCCTCCAGGTCCCCAGAAGACCCGTTGCCTGCGGCGCCGCTGCCTGTGGTGGCCCCGCCCGCCTTGAGGCCCAGCCGCTCCTCCAGTGCCTTTGCGCCCCGCTCCCTGCGCGCAGAGCCACACGCACCACAGGTGCCACACAGGTCATCAGTGGTCACGTTGTGCAGCACGTCCCCCGCCATGCGCCCAACGGGAGCTGCAGATGCCCACATAGCCGCCATCGCACCCAGTCGGCACCCTGGTGATCACTGAAGTCGCGATCTCACCTCCGGCGGTTTGCGTCGACGGCGTCCGTGCCCAGCGCCGACGGCTGCGCCAGCAGCGCCGCGCTCGCCGCCGCCGCCGCCTCGGCCGCGCCCGGCACGTGCCTGAGTCGCGTCACAAAGCCCAGCGCCGCCGCCAGCGGGTCGACCACGGGCGCCAGGAAGGGCGGGAAGAAGGAGCTGAACTTGAACTCGTCGCTCGAGTCGCCGTAGAGCGCGCTGTCGGGCTGCTGCTGGAAGAAGCGCAGGTAGACCCAGCCCACGTACGTGCCCGTCAGGTAAAAGGCCAGGTAGTCGGTGCGCTGCAGCGCCGCCGCCACGCCCGCCACCACCACCAGCAGGATGCTGGGCAGGTACTGCGCGCGACGAAAGGGGCACAGGCGGCACGTCGATGCGGCTGGCGACAGAGAGGTGGTGGCAGCCAGGTGCCCGGCCGTGGCCGGAAGACAGCCTGAGCAAGACGATGTAGCGGAGCAAGGAAGGGAACCCAACCCATGCATCCTGCCTCACCTTGACCTGCAGCTTGAGCGCTCCAAAGAGCTTGAGCTCGTGCAGCGGCATGATTTGCTTGACGGCGACGAGCAGCGCCGCCACCACTCCGTGGAAGCCGCTGAACTGATGGTAGAGCAGCTCTCCGTCCTCGGTGGCGGCAAACATGATGTAGACGGCGGCGAACACCAGCGATGCGACCAGCAGGTCCACCACGAAGACGAGCTTGAGGAACTCCTTGGAGCCGTAGACGGGCTCGACCACCCGCGCCAGCACCAGCAGCGCCACAATGTTGATGGCTAGCTGCGCGCACGCAGTGATGCAGAGGTGCAGCATGCTGAGACTGACCCACAGGAGGGGCAGGATCGCCTGCGCGCTCGTGTGCGCCTGCGCCCGCTGCGGCCGCCCCGCTCAAAAAGCCCGGGGCCAGCCGCGCCCCTGACCCACGACGCCGGCCGTGCGTACTCTGAGCAGAGCTGTGCCACAGCGTCCCTCCTAGCTGCTGCAAAGCGGCCCACCTCGACGGGGTTGACGGTCAGCAGAGCACAGGTCACCAGGTTCCACACGCAGGGCAGCGTGCGGCCCGGCACGAGCGCGAGGTAGTCACTGGTGTCCGGCACGAAGAACTCGACCAGGAAGAGCGTGAGCAGCACCGCGGCCAGCACCTTGCTCAGGCGCGTCGTCTGGAACACCATGGTGTGGCCACCTGGTGCGACGACGACGGCTCCTGCCGCGCTGCCTGCTGTCCACCACGAGGCGAGGTCCGACGAGGATCGACGAGCACGCTTGCTGCTCGGCCACAAGCCCTAGGGCTCATGGCGCTTCAGGACAGGTAGCACGCTTGAGGCAGCGCTTCGAAGCGATGGCTCATCCGGCTGGAGGGCTGGTACCTCCTCCTGTCCCTGGCGCGTGGACCAGGGCGAGCGACAGGCCAGCGCGAGAGGCCTGGCAGGTCGCGTGGGCGCTGGCGCAGCAGCACGACGACCAGCAGCAGCAGCAGCAACAACAACAACATCAGCCTGGCGAGCACGCGGCCGATGGCGCTGGCGAAGCGTGAGTGAGCGACCAGGGCTCCACCACCACCAGCGCAGCAAGAACACCAGCGTAGCAAGCGCATGCCATGCCATGTGCACACGCTCGTGATGGCGCAGGTGCTCCACCACCACCCAGGCGGCGGCAGACAACACCGGCGCGTCACCCTCAGAGCCGCCTGCTGACGCAGCCTCCCGACCCGCTCCTCCCAGCGCAGCCCTCTCACCAGCCCCACCAGCAGCAGCAGCGGGCGCGTGGTGGGGCGGCGGCGGCCCCCCTGCGCCGGCGCCCTGGCCGCTGCGCGTGCTGCGCAGCTCGCAGCTGGACGCCCAGCGGCTGGACGCGGAGCTGCTCACGCTGCTGAGGGAGCAGCTCGTCAAGGCGCTCTCCTTCCTGCAGCCGGTGAGGCGCGCACGCACGCTCCTCCCTGGTCATGCAGTCTCGCCGCGTGCCCGTGCGCCCACGCCGCCGCCCCGCCCTGCCGCCGAACACATCACACTCGCAGGCTCGCGTGGCGGACATGGAGCCGGAGATCAACGCCCTGCTGCGCCTGGTGGTGAGCAGCTGGCTGCTCCCTCCTCTCACACGAGTTGCCGGGGCTGCTGGGTGGCGCTCACCTGCAGCCCACCTGGAGCACTGGTGCCTCTGCAACAACACACGTGCAACCACACAGGTGTTTGGGCTGTCGGTGCTGCGCGGCAACGCCACGCCAGGCAGCCAGCTGCTCAACCTCCGCTACCGCTCAGAGCTGCAGACTGCGTCCCCCATTGCCGCCCCAACCAGCCCCCCAGCACCCGCCGCACCCAGCAACGCAGCCCCTGCCCCGCCGCCCCCGAGCGGCAGCGCCAAGGGCGTCGCCCCGCCCCTGGCCGCCGGCCTCCACGCCGCGCGGCTGCACCGCACGCACGGGCCGCTGCACCGGCGCCGTGCCTGGGCGGCGGCGCCGCTGCTCAAGGCCACGGGCCTCGCCCACCACCCCGACGCCTCACCTCCCTCTAGCGCTGCCCCCTCCACGCCGCCCGCCACGGCTCCCGCAGCGCCCCACCACCACCACGACGGCGCAGCGCCCGCGCCCACCGCCTGCGCAGCACACAGCGTGCCCCCACTGCCGGCGCCGGCAGTCGCGCTACGGTCGGGCGTGGAGGGCCCCGGCCTGTCGCTCGCGCAGCGGCTGCTGCTGTGCGCGGGGCTGGTGCTGGTGCCCTACGCGTGGTCGCGGCTCAGCTCAGCCCTCGCCAGGGCTTGCATGGGCGGCGGCGGCGGCGGCGGCGCGTGGGGCCGCGCGGCGGGCGAGCCAGAGCCCGTCACGTGGGCCGACCTGCTGGCCGCTGAGGGCGAGTCGCACGACACGCATACGGCGGCGCGCGGCTTTGAACGGCACTCTGGTGACGGGGCGGCAGAAGCAGGGGAGCAGCAGCAGCAGCGGCGGCGGCAGCAGCAGCGGCGCGGCACGTCGGAGGATGGGGCGGGCAGCGAGGTGCCTGCAGCTGCTGCTGCTGCTCCCGTGCAGCCGGGTGGGGTGCTGGGGCTGGCGTGGCGGCTGGCGGCGGCGCCGCGCGCGCTGCTGCGGGCGCTGCTGGCGTGGCTGTGGCCCGGGTGGGCGGCGGGCGGCGAGCGGCCGGCGGCGGCGCACCGGCGGCGGCGCGGTCGGCGGCGGCGCGACAGCGGCGAGCGGCGGCGCAGCGGCAGCAGCGCCGGGCACCGCCCTCCTCCTTCTCAGTTGCCCCCGCAGCAGCAGCGCCACTGGGCCGAGCGCGCGCTGCGGGCGATGCAGACAGCAGAGGCGGCGTACCGCGCGGCGTCCCTGGCCAACCTCTTTGTCTTCCTGGCCGGCGGGCACTACCGGTGCGCACACACACCACGCCCCGCTCATCATCGTTCCCGCTCGCTCGCTTGGTCGTGAGGTGGAGGAGGTCGAAGCTCCCGTCCCTCTGACGCACCTTCCACGGCACGCCTGGCAGTCAGAGTCAGAGCTTCTTCTAGCTTGCTTGATGAGGTGGGGGAGCTTCCACGCCGAGCCCTCCAAGAGACGCGCATGCGACCTGCTCAGCGCTCGCACGCGCCGCCGCCGCCGCCCGCATTCGCAGGTCGTTGCTGGAGCGGGCGCTGGGCGCGCGGCTCGTCTACCTGCAGCCCGTCATGACGCGCGTCATCAGCTTTGAGTACCTCAACCGCCAGCTGGTCTGGCAGGAGCTGTCAGAGGCGCTGCTCTTCCTGCTGCCGCTGCTGGACGGGCTGCGCGCCCGCCACGCGCTGGCGCGCCTCGTGCCGCGCCTGCCCGACCCCCGGAGGCTGCTAGGCGGCGCCACGGCGGCGCTGCTCTCGCCGCTGCAGCGCGCGCTTGGCGGAGGCGCCGCGCCGGCGGGGGAGGGCGAGCTGACGGCGGCCGGGCCGGAGGGCGGCGACGCTGGGGCGGCGGCGACGAAGGAGCAGAGGGCGTCGCAGGGCGGCGGCGTGGCGGCGGCGGGGGCGGTGCGGCCGGCGGGGCCGTGCCCCGTGTGCCAGACGGACGACATGCTGATGCCCATGGTGGCGGTGCCGTGCGGGCACTGCTTCTGCTACTACTGCCTGGCGTCGCACACGGCGGCCGACCGGCGGTACGAGTGCCCGTGCGACGGCGTGCGCGTGGCGGCCATCGAGCGGTGGAACCCGCAGATGCGCGTCAGCACCAACACCGAGGGGCTCGTGTCGTTTGGCAGCGAAGGCGGTGGAGGCGGCGGCCGTGGCGGGGGAGGTGGTGGTGGTGCCGCGTGACGCGTCTGACGTGTTGGCCCCGCATGAGGGCTTGGCGCGCTGCTCTGCAAAGCTCGCCATCGAGCACACGAACGAGCACGGCAGGGCGGATTCTCTCGCTCGCACACGCTCAGAACACGTCGCGCAGGATGAAGTGAGCGGCGTTCTTCGCGCAGCTTCCGCAGGCAGCGCATCGTCACGATCGTGTCGTTCGGCGGCAGCGCGAACACCGACCCAGCGCGTGCCTCGCGCGCGCCTGAAGCGCAGGATGCCGGCCATCCACTTGCGGTCGGCCGCCCGGGACTCCTACCTCTGGATCTCGCTGCTCGCGGAGGCGACAGGCGCGTGGCAGCCTCACGCCCCGCTCCAGGCAGCAGCACCGCGCCAGACGGCAGCATGGCCCCCACAAGGACGTAAATGCCATGCATGCACGTGCGCACCACCATGCGCGCAGGCGCGGCGCTGTTCCAGCTGCTGGGCGGCTCGGTCGCCGACAGCTCGCTGCAGACGGGCTTTGCCTTCGCCGCCATTCAGTACGCGACCAAATACGTGCGTGTGTGGGCTCTGCGCAACCAGACGCAGAGAGGGGGGTGCCGAGGCGTGAGGAACTGAGGCACGCGGCCGCACGCGCACGTGCGTGCATGCACGCGCGCAATAGATCTCCGGCGGCCACATCAACCCGGCGACGAGCCTCGCGGCCACGCTGAGCGGCCACATCGACTACATCCGAGGCTTCTCCTACATCGCCGCCCAGGTGAGGCGAGGTCCACGGCATCCACCGCACACACAGCATCGCGCCGTGGCGTGCGGCCCACGTCGTGCTGTGCCTCACCGCTGCTTTTCTTGCAAAATGTGTACGTGCTCGTGCGCGCGCAGCTGGTGGGCGCGGTGCTGGGCGCGCTGCTCCAGGCGTGGCTCAGCCCTGACAACGCCGTGGGCAAGGACGGGCCCGGCTGCTTTGCGCCCTCGTCCGACAGCCTCACGCCCTTCTCGCTGTGGGCCTGGGAGACGCTGCTCACCTTCCTCTTCCTCGCCGTCTCCTACGCCGCCATCTTTGTGGTGCCCGGGCACGGCGACGCGTCGCCGCTGGCGGCGGGCCTGGCGCTCTTCGCCGCGCTCTCCACGGGTGCGTCCTTTGTCCTGCTTTGGTGGGCTGCTCTGCTGTTGGTGTGCAGAAGAGGGACTAAATGGTTCACGTGCGCGCGCGCGTGTGTGGGTGTGCGTGTCCCTCTGCAGGAGGCGAGTTCACGGGCCGCTCGCCGCTCAACCCGGCGCGCAACCTCGCCGGGACGCTCGTCTTCAACTGCGCCTGGCGCTGGTGCTTCGTGTGAGTGCCTCCTCACGTGCGTTTGCCGTTGGGGTACGGCCGCGAGGGACCCAGCAGGAACCGAAGCCCCGCTGCCGGTCTCACCGTACCACGTACCACGCAGGTACATCGCCGGGCAGCTGACGGCCGCGCTGCTGGCCGCCGCGTGGGCGGTCATGTGCTTCGGCAAGGGCGACTTTTACCGCCGTGAGTGTGGCACGGCCCGTGCGCTGCAGCGCCTGAGCCGGTGATGCAATTCATACCTGGCGCCTGGCCACCGCGTGCTGCTCGCACCGTGACCGCAGGTGAGACGGCGGGGAGCGCGCTGCGCGAGACGCTGCTGGGCGGGCCCGGTGGGGCCGCCGGCGAGCCCTCGGGCCCCATCCCCGGCACCTTTGCGCCCATGGGCTTCCACTACGCCGGCGGGCACCACGGCGAGGCGCAGGGCGGCGCCGTCGGCGCGCCGCAGACCGTCACCGTGTCGTGAGGCGCTTTGGCGCTGTGCTGAGCGCGTGTGTTGAGTCAGGACCCGTCGTTGCTACCTCCCGTGTGTTGTTGCCGTGTGCGGGGTCACGTGTTGCTGGCGTCGCGACCAGGGGGTGTTGTCCCGTCCTCCCTTGAAGCAGCTTGCAAAGTGCGACGCGTTGCCAAGGTGAAGAGTAGGGCAGCGAGGCCAGATGCAGGTCCGCGCAACGCAACGCACGCAGAGCAAGGCCACGAGAGGCCCCAAAGGTCAGGTGAACCAGCGGGCGCCGGGCAGGTGCGGCCCGATGGCCTGCAGCGCGGCGCGGCCCGCCACCACGGCCGCCGCGATGGCCAGCAGGATGGGCACGGCGGCGAAGCGCAGCACCACCTTGAGCAGGTCGCTGTAGCCGCGCCGCGCGTCCCACAGCCGGTCCGTCACGTACGATGCGGGGAACCTGCAGCGCGCGCACACGGTGCGAGTGGAGGCACGAGCAAGCCAAGGCCAGATGTGTGCCACACAGAGCCGCGGCGAGCCGAGCAGGAATCCTGCGCGCGGGAGGGAGGCGGGAAGCACGCAGCGTGCCATGCGGGGACCCTGCGCGCGGGCGGGGCCGCAAACGGCCAAGGCTAGCGGCGCTTTCATCCGTCATGCAGCAGCAGGGAACCTGCTGGCGCGAGCCACGCACGCCCATCGACTGCTCCTTGCCCCCCCAGAGAAGATGCTCCATATGCGGGCGAGGACCACACCAGGGCGAGGGCGTGCACCTGCTGGGCATGTACTGCGTGGCCAGCTGCATCACGACCCTGGCCGCCTGCCACACCAAGGCGGCCAGCGCGCCCGCCACCCGGTGCACCCAGTCGGCGTGCTGCAGCCCCGACACCGCGCCGCCGCCGCGCGCCGCCGCGCTCGACATGGTCTGCGGGCACGCACGCGTGCAACCGTGACGTCCGTGCGTCAGGTGTGGGCCGCTGCGCACGCGCGCCGCCGCTGCCGCGCCGAGGGCGGTGTTGAGGCCACGGATAAGCGGGAGCGAGTGGCAGGAGCGGCCATGGTGGCGCACCTGGAAGAACTCGAGCTGCTGCACGCTGTGCACGTCCTCGCACCGGACCTGCAAGGGCACACGTCGCGGCGCACGGGCTCGCTGCTTGCCTGCCGCGCACGTCTTCGCCACACCGCGCCTTCCCAATCGAAACAGAGCGAGCAGCACGTGGAGAGGAGGGAGCAAGCTAGCAGCGCTGAGAGCACCTCGCTGTAGAGGTTGAGGGCCTTGTCCAGGTTCCCGTGCGCCGACTTGAGCGCAATGTTGAGCAGCCGCACGCCCTCCACCGCGCAGCTCACGCCCTGCGCGCACCCGCACACACACCACGCCGCGCCACAGATTTGCCAGCGGACCACGGGAGGCGAGCGCCGCGCCGGGGGCGGTGGGCAGAGTGCCAGTTCAGGCACCTGCGGGACATGTCGCCACGCGCACCTGGTCGTACTCTTGCGTCATGGCGTGCGCCGCGTCGCCCAGCAGCACGGTACGGGGACCGTGGAACTGGGCGCACTGCACGGTGCTGCTGTGGCTCAAGGCCGGCGGCGCGTCGGGCCCGCACGTCTGCGCAGGGCGCAATAGGAGGCAGGCAGACAAAAAGCTTGGCCCACACCCAGCACGCGACGCGTTAGGCTGCCTCCGCGTGCTGCGTCCCGCTGCCCCCGCCGTGCCCCCGCTGGCTGCGCCCACGTTGGGCCACAGGGCCAGCGGAGGAGGGAGGGTCGCGCACACGTCCAGCAGGGCTGGCCCGCACCTGCTTGACGATGAGCTGCCGCCACTCGTCCGGCAGGCTGCTCCCATACGCCTGCCTCAGGCGCTCCTCCAGCTGCTGAGCGTCCCACCTGCGCCAGCACCCACACGCGTGCCACGGCCAGCGGCGCCTCTGCTCGCAGTGGAGCGCTCGGTGCGCCCATCCGTCGCCACACATGTGGCCCATTCCGCACAACCGCCCCGCACGACGTGCCAGCGCGTGGGCGGCGTCCGCCTCCCTAACAGGCCGCCTCTCACACCACCCGGCGCCCTCACAGCCCGGCTCCATCACCGCGCCTCTGTGCCCGCCGCCGCCCTCAAGGCGCCGCTCGCTCCGCCCTGGCGCCTCTTCACCCCACCGCACCCCACCGCTCACCCGTCGTCGGCGCTCTCGATGACGCCGCACACGAGGCCCTGCGCCGGCACCCACATGCGCAGCGAGGGCGCAGAGCCCTGGGCGCACGCCCAGCGGTACTCGTACTCGCGCTCGCCGTGAGACGCCAGGCCTGGCACCGCCTCCACGCCGCTGGACGGCACCTGCGCCACGTCACAGCCATGCGCAGGAACGCTCGCACCTGGCGCTGCAGTGCGTCTGCAGGCCAAGGCTCTCCCTCCCACGGTTCCTCCCGCTAGGTAGCTTGTGACGCACGCACAGCGGTGGGCGCCGCAGAGCGACGACGGCGCACGGCCCTGCCTAACCTGCCTGCCAGGAGCTCAAGTGCGCCGTGCGCCAGACAAGGCGAGGCCCGGCGCTCAGGCGCACCTGGGGCAGCGCGTCGAAGAACTTGTAGGTGCTCGTGAGGCACAGCGGGCGCTGCACGCTGAAGTCGGTGATCTTGGGCCGCTTGCGCTCCAGCGCCCCGCGCACGGAGCTGTCGGCTCCGTCGGCGCCCACCAGCAGCGCGAACGGCACGCGCACCTCGCGCACGCCTGCGCGCGACGCCCCCCCCCCACACAACGCGATGCACTTGCCGCTTTCCGCAGGGCCGGGAGGTGCAGCTGCCGCAGTGAGGGGCAGAGGTCAGTGGGCCGTGAGAGCGCCCGCTCACCCGCTGCGGCGGCCAGCTCAGGAAGGAGCGGGTCGGGTGATGCCGCGCTGCCGTTGAGCGCCGCCGCCTGGCCGCCCGCTTGCGCCTCTGCTACGAGAGGTCAGGCACGCAGGCCGCAAGGCGTCGCAACCAGCCCCCGTGCGCTGCGCCCGTCAAGTCGTCCCCCTGGGAAGCGCCGTGCGCTGCTGCGTCACCTCCGGCCTCACCAGCGCCGCCGTCAGTGTCAGTGTGGGTGTTGACGAGTGCCTGCCGCTGGTCCCAGTCGGTGCGCACAAACTCGCTCTCCCAGTAGAGCTCGATCTTGTCGCCGTACAGCCGCCTGCCGCAGGCACCACGCCAGCCACGGGGAGGGGGGGGACGTCCTCGCGCGCGCGCCCCCACGCACTCGCGTGGTGCACGAGCGCTCTGCACAAGCGGCCCTGGTCCCTTGTTGCCCCCGGGACTCTCCCACCGCCCAGCTCTCTCCCTAGACTCCCGCACCGCCCAGGTTGCACCCCCAGACTCTCCCACCGCCCCAAGGCAGGCCCGAGGTCGCCACGCCCAAACTCACTCGGCCTCGAGCAGCAGCGCCCGCACCAGCTGAGAGCGCCTGACCAGCACGCGCCGCGTGTACCGGTCTGACCAGCCGGGGTACTGCTCCAGCACGGCCCTCGCATGCGGCGCTGTGGCTGAGGCGGCGGCGGCTGCGGATGGGGCGTGGAGGTGGTGGCCGGGCGGGGGGCCGTTGACCCACCAGGTGCCCTTGAGGGAGGGCGCCAGGAGCCCCTGCAGCAGCTCCTTGGCGCCCAGCTCCTCAAACGCCAGCAGGCACCTGCAAGTGCGTGCCACGGCGGCGTCCCTTTTGGGCCATGTGCGGCGGCGGCGGTGCGCGTGCGGCGCTTCGAGGCGCCAGTGCTGTGCGCACCTGCTGGAGAGCACCAGCGGCACGTCTGGCGGGGGCTGCTGCTGCGCTGAGGCGGGTGCTGCGCTGCCGCCCAGCAGCTCGGCGGCGATGGGGTCGCGCTGCTTGTCGATGATCTTGACGGGGTGCCCCCGCCGCGCCAGGTACATGGCGGCCAGCAGGCCCACGGGCCCGGCGCCGACCACCAGCACCGGCGTGTTGGCCGGCTGCCACCTGCACGGCGTTGTTGGAGGGATTGCTGGACACGGAGTGTGCGTGCCGCTTTTGGTGTGCGGCTTTGGGCGGCGGTGCAGCGAGCAGCTTTGGGCCTGCGCAACGACGACGACTCACGCCTCTTCGTCGTCGTCGCTGTCGTAGGCGTCCGGCACCACGTCGGCCGAGTCCTGCACGAAGGAGGCCGCCGAGTCGCAGCGCACGCGCCTGCTGGCCCGCCTCTGGCTGCCGCCACCAGCTGCAGGAGATGAGGCTGCTGCGGCGGCGATGCTGGGGACGCTGCTGGGCGACGCGCCGACGAGCCTGCAGCAGCGCTGGTGAGGTGGTGAGGCGCCGGCATGCTGCTGTGGCGCGGCTGGCGCACGCCGCCGTGCCCGCGTGTGCGGCAGCGCCAGTGAGCCTGCACCTGGCTGCAGCAGCATCTGTGAGTGCATCTGTGGTTGCGGTCAAGAACCTTGAGTGCCCGCGCATCGAGCCGCATGGCGTCGCGGCACATCGAGGGCATCGTGACCAGTTGCACTGCGGTCACCCAGCAGCACCAGCACTTTGGGCAGGCACACCATTCTGCTGCTGCTGTTGTTGTTGCTGCTGCTGTTGGGGTTCGCCGCTGCCTCCCGCAAGCGCCCGCGTTGTGGCCCCCTGCTGCGCGAACGGCGTGACGTCCTGCATGCAGCGCTCGAACACGTGCTGCACGGCGGCGGCGGCACATCCCTGCAGGCGCACACAGACATTGCGGGAACGCCGGCCGGGGCAGCAGCACCGCCGGCGCTGCTTCCTGATGGCCCGCCTGGACACACTTGCGAGCGTGCCGGGCTTCACTGCATGGCTCCGTCTGAGCGGCCACAGACGCAGAGGCAGGGGATCAGCAGCACACCCTGCCCGCTTGTGGCATCGCCGCTGGACCGCTCCCCCCTAACAAGCGCCCCCCCCAACCCCCACCCCCGAACAACAAAGACCTCAGCTCACCGGCTCCTGGCTGCAGCGTGGGTTGAGCGCGACGGACAGCGTGGCGCGCCGCTGCACGCACCGCCGGTGGTAGCCCAGCCAGGTGCTGGGCGCCGCCGCCGACACGTTGCCACGCCATGCCTCCTGCGCCCAGTCGCAGTCGCCACTGAGCGACGCCGCCCGCACCTGCAGCACGCCGCGCGTGTTGCGTCATCAAGCAGACGGCTCCGGGGACCCTGGCCGAGCGATTCTGGACCGGCGCCGCCGCTTGGGCGGTGCGCGGCTTGGGGCCCCTGGCCGCCCGAGCGCCGCGTGCCACGCTGCGCGCACCTCGGCGCAGGCGTGCTGGTGGCAGTTGGTCCAGTCTAGCCCGCCCTGTGGCTGCGCCCGGCAGTCGTCGTAGGCGTGCAGCAGCTCGTGCAGCACCGTCGAGTGCACCTGCTCCACGGTCCGCAGCTGGTTGCGGCACAGCAGCACGCCGTGCGCGGGCGAGTAGCCCCCGCCGGCCTCCAGCAGGTGGCAGTCGAGCACCTTGAAGAAGGAGCGGTCCACGGCGCACCCCGCCTGCGTCGCGTGGCACCCTGGTGCAGCCGTGGGCATCCTGGCAAGAAGGCCGTGGCACAGCCCACGTTGCGTCAGCGCGGATAAGCACCCGCGGCGCTCACCTCCCTCATGGCCTGCACGACTGTCTGCACGCGCGCCGTCCGCAGCGCACGCTCCAGCTCCTCCAAGATCACCACCTCCGGCAGCAGCGACGCGTCCGGAGCTGAGGAGGCGCCCATGCTGCTGCAGGAGCGAGCTGCCCGCCGTGCTGCACCGGTTCTGCGAGCTGTGCCCTGGGGTTTGCGCCAAAGAGCAATGCGATCGCGCGCGCGGAGCGCACTCACCATAGCACGCAGGCGTACACTCCCTTTCCACGCTCACCGCTTAGCATCCCCACCTTCGTTCTTCCGACCGCTCGGCGAGTCGCTTTTTGGAGCGCGGAAGCAGCGGCCCACAGCGCAGCGAGAGGGCGGCTTCTGCAGCGTGCACCAGCTATGCAGAGGCAGCCCACCCCGCTTCAGAGCAGCAGCCGGACGACTGGCTCGCCGTGGTGCTCGCGCTCACCTTGCCACCTCACGCCCCGCTCACCTGGCTCAGGAGCCCCAGCCAGCAGCTCCAGCAAGCTCAGCGCCTGCAGCAGCAGCATTAGCAGCCCATGGCTGCACGCGGCATTGCGGGCCCCTGGCCTGTGGGGGTGCGCCTCCAAATGTGGTGGCGACGGCAACGAGCGGCCTGGCGTGCGGCGGGCCCTGCGCCCAGCCGCCCTGCGCCCCTGCGCCCTCACGCGGCACGCCCGGGACGTCACAGTGCGCGCGGCGTCAGCCGCACTCAGTCAGGGCTCTGCCAGGCCTGATGACTCGCCGGGTGCGGCGGCGCCGGCGCCGGGCGGCTCGCTGCAGCGCACCTTGCAGCAGCTCAGGGGCCTCTCAGGTGACTTGCTTGGCGCGATGCACAAAGCACCGCGCCCCAACCACACGCCGGCTGCCATTGTTGGGGCGGCGGCGTGACGGCTTGGCGTCCGCGCGCACTCCGTCCGCCCGTCCCCCCGTCGCCTGCAGGCCAAGCCGTGCCCATGAGCGGGCTGTTCTTCATCCTGGCCTTCGTCAACGCGCTGGTGGACAGCCTCAAGGACTCGCTGGTGGTCACGGCGGCGGGCGGCGGGGCACAGGTGCGTTCCA
>VFQP010004149.1_pt1 | contig 13834 bp, 18 predicted proteins | sample 3512351 | NCBI WGS metagenome assembly VFQP01 (sample SAMN10412372, study PRJNA504923) | tailings metagenome | isolation source: Relicate 1 Philex TSF1 revegetated site | place: Philippines: Tuba, Benguet | collected 2017-08-29 | reverse complement strand
ATGCTGCAGCGCGGGCGCGCGGCGATGGCTGCTTGCGTCTGCCGTGCTCAGGAAAGGCCCACCTTGCCGGCGAGTATGTCCGCCTGGAGCACGTTGATGGGCACCACGTTGCCAGAGCTGGTCAAGGTGATGACGGGCCTGCGCGCACGGGGGCGACATGGCTAGGGCAGGGCATGCCTGGATGCCGCCCGCTAGCCTGGTGCGTCCATCGCGTCCCCGGCATCCCGTGGCAGTCAGCACGGCTCCGCCCCCATGTGTGTGCTAGCTTCCCCGTCCCGAATGAGAATCAGGCGTCCTTCCCTGCGTCTCGCCACCCTCACTGCAAACCTCCCTCACTCCCTCCCAAAGGCCCCTTCCCGCTCACGTGTCCCTGCCGCCGTGGTGACGGACACGAAGCCAACGCCAGCGACTCGCCCCCTGCTCCCCTCCCCGATCCCTGGCAAACACCATCAGCACCACCCCTTCCCGCTCACGTGTCCCTGCCGACGTCCGCCGTGGTGACAGACACGAAGCCGGCGCCGGCGTTGGTGGGGATGGACACGCTCTCCTGGCGCGGCAGCAGCCGGCTGTGCCAGGGCCGGTCGGGCAGCACGTGGCTCTGCACCAGCTTCTGGGCAGCTTCCGACCCCTTGTACTGCGTGATGTTGAGGCCGAGACGGCCGAGCAAGTCCCTGCGGTTGGAAGAATGATGAACACGGGCAGCGGTTGTGGCCGCCGCCCCGCTGCCGCAACTCCCTCCTTTCCCCCCCCCGGGGGGCCGCCGCTGTTCGCCGCTGTTGCACGTGATCTGTGGGCTGCGTGGGTCTATGGGGAACGGCGGGTGGAAGTTGTGGTGTGCCTGGCCCGGCACGTTCGCCGAGCGAGCACTCACTGGACGGCTCCGTTGGTGGCTGGGCGGGCGGGAGCGAGGCGCAGTCGGCAGAGGACGTGCGGGGGGGGGCACGCGAGCAAGGGGCACAGGCATGACGTGGTCAGGGCGTGGGCGCGGCGGCTCAGGGCGTCTGTGTGCAAGCGCGCCCGCTCCGTCCCGCCGCGGGCGAGCTGGCCGCTCGCAGACGAGGATCGTCACCCGCCCGGTCCGTGCTGCAAGAAGAATCGAGGCCCACGCTGCCGCCTCCCGCCTCCGGCACACACCACCCCAGCCCGGCTACACCCCGCTACGGCTGCTGCGTGCACTCACGGACAAGGAGCGTCACCGCCCGGTCCACGCTGCCCAGGAAGCCGCGCACGAACGTGTCGGCCCGTATGAGCTGCAGGAACAGCCCCACCACCTGCGGCCGCGTTTGCATCGCCGCCGCAACCCGCAGGAAATCAGTGCCTCACCGCGCGCCGCCAGCACACGAGCACGGCGTGAGTCCGCGTGCGTGCGTGTGGTGCGGTTGCCACGTGTTCGGACGCCGCGGCGGGGGCCCCAGCCCCCGTCCGCCAGGCGCGTCGGACGCCTCGCGGCGCAGATCGCAGCCGGCAAAGCTGAGGCTCTTCCCGGCTGAAGGCATGCAACATCAACATCAACATTCCCGCTCTTCCCCGCAACATTCCCGCTCTTCCCGGCTTAAGGCATGCAAACGTCAGCGGGCGGCAGGGGACGCGCCGCACCGCTGCGTCCATGTTGGCTAGCGCGTCCACGATGGTGAGGCCCGGCATGACGCGCTCGTTGATGAGCCCCGAGTCGGGCGCCAGCATCATTCGGTCCATCAGGAAGATGCGCGACTGCGCGTGGTGGACGCACGGCATGGCTAGGGGTGAGGCCAGGGTAACGAGGAGTGGGGACGGGCAAGCCGCCGGGCGAAGGATCGGCTGTGCACCCCTCGACCTGGCGCGGCCACGTGCGGGCTGTGGGCCCTCCCAGCCATTGGCTCGGCTGGCACGCCGCGGCAAGCGCCAGGCGGAGCGCAGGGAGAAGCAGGAAGGGCCGGCAGGAAGAAAGCGTGGCGGCGCGCACGCACCGCGCCCGCCGTCCAGGAGCGGGACTGGTTGAAGTAGCTGCCTGGGGGGATGCCGCCCACGTACACGCTGCGCAGCGAGGCAAACGGCGGTGTGGCACACGGCTCACAAGCTCGGCACGCCTGGTGGCGCCTGCGCTCTGCCGCTGCCCAGGCGGCCCCAAACTCGAGCGGGCCGCCGTCCCCGCTGTCTGACACGCGCCATGGCCAGCGCCCAGCATGTCAGGCGAGCTTGGCCCGAGGCAGGCGCAGGTGCGTGCTCGGCTGGCTCCAGGCCAGACCCACGCGCCACCCGCGCGCGGTCATGCGTCGTTGTCCGCCTCCCCCCCCCCAGGGTTGCTGGTTGGCACGAGGCAGGCCAATGGCGCGGCTGTGGCTCGATCCAGGCGAGGCCCACACGCATCCCACATCCGTGCGTGCGCTCACATGTCGTTGTCCACCCGGAACGTGAGGTTGGTCACCACGACGCCCGTGTCCGCCTGGCTGATGGGCCGGTCCTGCATGAGCGAGGGCACAGAGGCGCCGTCGCGGAACTTGAGGTTGCCTTGCGGCGTGGGCAGAGGTATGCCTGCGCACGGGCGATGCGATCGGGCAAACGGCAGGCGCGATTTAGAGCAGCCACAGCGGGGGAGGAAACGGGCGAGCGGGCGCGAGCAAACAGTCGTCAGGGCCCCCGCGCCGCCGCGCCAAGGATAAACTGCGCGCGTGGCGCAGGCGCCTGGAGGGCACAGCCAGAACGCTTCCGCCGCGTGGCTGTTGGTGCTGAGGCGCAACTAACCCTGCCGCCACGGCCAACTAACTCGTGCATGGGCCCCCCGCGGCCACTGCGAGGCGCCAGGGCGCAGCGCGCGCGTCGCGCAGCACTCCCCGTGACGCCCTCGAAAACCCCGAACGCCTCCGCCCATCCAACTACACGGCACTCTTGGCTTGCCCTGCGCCCTGGAGCTGGATCTCCACCACGTTCCAGGTGGGCCCCGTGTGGGCATCCACCTCAAAACGTAACTGACGCGGCGATAGAACTGGCGCGAGCTCCGCAGGGGCTCCCTCCGCGCCCGCGCCGCGCGGGCCAACACTCACTGTGGAGGCCCAGCTCGAGGCTGAGCGCTGCGGCGCCGAGGTAGCCGCCCGCCGGGGCGCCCACCCCCGTCTGGTTCACCAGGCGCTCGGGCGGCGGGTACATGCCGTTGAGCCAGGCGTCGTTAGTTGGCATGAGGAAGATGATCTGCGCGAACACATTGCAGCGGGAGGGCGCGGCAGCGCGGCTGGGTGGGCCGGCCAGACCGCCCGGGCGTCCAACTACTGCGGGCGGCGATCGGGACGCCCTTTTCGCCCGAGGGTCTGTCACAGAAAGGGGCGGCGTCCGGCGGCTGGGGCTGTGAGTCGCGCGCGGCGCAGGCGCGGCTTGCTGTTGCCGTGCTGTTGCTGATGTGGATCTGCGGCGGCGACGGCGGGCGCTCAACCCTGCTGCGGCGGCGGCGGTATCGTGCGTCCGCGAGCTGGAGAGCGGCCAGAAGAGAGTCCGGCACCAGTGGCTGCTGAGTCCGTGCCGCTGACTACCCCTGCCAGCACACGCGGCTGGCTGCTGCGCCTCGGGCGCCCGGCACACTGCAGTTCCACCTGCTGATCGATCGCGTAGTTCGAGGCCAGGCCGGACGCGTTCAGGTGCGCGAGCAGCGTCGTGCAGTTGAGTCCTTGCGCCGCTGCCAGGATGTTCTCAAAGTCTGCTGACTGCGCGTGTGCTACGCCTGCAGGCGGCAGGTGGAAGGGAGCGCGAACTTCGCTCTCTCGGCGACCCCAGTGGCAGCGCGAGAGCCACAGCCACACGCCCGCGCGCCCAGTTCAGCTGCGCACCTGCAGCCGCCACGAGCGCCAGTGCTGCCAGCGGCAGGCTGCTCCCCGGCCTCCCTCTCCGCCTGCTCCTCGAAGGCGTCCGCCTGCCCGCTCGCGGAGGCGCCAAAGTTGGCGGCATGCTGTCTGCGCTGGGCACCGTGCGTCACGCCGTCGGCATCCACGCCTTGCACACTCGTGCTGCCTGCGCGGCTGCCTACGGGCGCCACACTCTGCTCCTGACCTCCAGGTCGCCACCCGTTTTCCGGCGTTATGATCCTCAGCGCCCGAAGCGCCTCAAGTGCAAGCTGCGGTAGGCGGCTGCCAGCAGCGAGCGCTGCGCCATGCCCCTTCGGCCCCTTCGGCAGGGCGGTCCTCTCCTCTCAGCGCGCTCACCCTGGCGCACCCGCACCGCAGGATGATCAGGGCGAGGTTCGCTCAGCGGCAGCTGCAGCCCAGGGGCACTCGCACGCAGGCGTCTGCGCACGAGCACATTATCATCCTTGGCTACCATTGCAGCGGCGCTGCGGGACGGAGCACCGGCAGCAAGAACACAGCGCCCCAGAGTCGCGCCCGGCGTGCCTCAGCAGCTGAAGCCGCAGCGGCGATGCGATGAAGATGGGAGGAGCCGCAAGCCCACACGACGTGCGGCGTCACGTGCCGACCCGTGGCTCCTCTGCTGGTGCCGCTGGCGCCGCTGCCGTGGCCGCCGCTTCTGCCGCTCCTTGAGGCGGCAGCTCCTGCCCAAGCTGCTGCTGCTCCTGCTGCTGGCCCGCCCCGCCACCGTCGGCATCCTCCGCCGCCGCGGGCTGCTGCGGTTGCTCCTCTGCCTGCGCCGCTTGTTGCTGGGGCTCTGCAGCCGGGGCAGCCGGCTGCTGCTGCTGCTGCTGCACCTCCTGCGTGCCGCCCGCGTCCTGCCTGAGAGAGTCGAGGTACGCATCGGGGGACGTCTCCAGCGAGAGGGCGATGGCCTGCTGGCACGCGCGCAGCGCCTCGGCAAAGCGCTCCCGCGCCTGGCACAGCGCCACCTGCTCCTTCAAGGTGGTTTTGCCCGCCTTCAAGGCCTGCGCGTGTGGGTGTGGGCGGTGCACGTGTTCAGCCACGAGCCCAGGCGCAGGCGCTTGCGTCGCTTGCCTGACTGGTGGCGCACCTCGGCCAGGCAGAGCCCCCCGCACTGCACTTCGCTGAGCAGGTGCCGCCAGACTTGCTCAATATCCTGGCCGTGCTGCGGCCCTGCGGCTGGCTCTTGTTCGGGCTGGTGCGCGTCTGGCGCAGCGGTGGTGACGTCCATTGCAGGCCACCGCAGCTGCTGCAGCAGTCTCACTCAGCGCTCTGGCTTGCTGCTTCTTGCTTGCTGCTGCTTGCTGAGCGGGGCCTGCCCTTGGGGCTTGCGTGTGTCCCCACGAACCGTGCGCTCCAGCCCCATTACAAGCTGAAGCGCGCCCATGCGTGGCGCGCGAGTCGCGTTGACAACAGCGTCCTCTGCACCAGGATCCACGGGCTGACAAGAGGCGCAGCGTCGCGACTGGCCAGAAGAACCAGGGCTCCCCTCCTCGACGCGCAGAGCCTCTCGGCGACGCGGCAGCTCCCAATGGCAGCCTGCGCAGACGCGCTGCAGGCGCAGCTCGGCTCGGCGCCCACTTCGGAGGCCGGCCGAGAGCGCGTCGACGACCCCAGGAGTCCACCCGTGGCCGCAGAGGACGGCGCGCAGCAATGTGAGTCCGCAGCGCCACGCCATGGGTTGAGCAGTGGCGCGCCTGGCGCAGGTTGCAGCGGAGGCCTCCTCCCGTGTGTGTGGCGCCAGAGGGGCGGGAGACGAGCAGGCGACACGTCACGCGCTTGCGCGCTTTCAGTCCTGCTGCTGCGGAGAAGACTGCTCCTGCGTCAGTGGCGGAAGCCATGTGGAAGCAACTCCGCGTGCTCGCGCCCGCAGGCTGCGCCATCTGCCTCGAGCACCCCCACGTGGCGGACGCGGCGCTCGTCAAGCCCTGCGAGCACGTCTACTGCCTCAACTGCATCCTGCGCTGGACGCTGTACCGGGAGCACCCGACGTGCCCGCAGGCGAGCGCAGGACTGTTGATCGTTGGGGGGTGGGGCGGACGCGAGGCTTGAGAGCAGCATCTCGAAGGAGGTCCTGACCATGCTGCGCAACTCAGGGCCGCCCGCCGCCCGCCACCGTGCCCCCCTCCTCTCTCCGTGCGCTGCGCAGTGCAAGGTCCCTTTTGACTACCTCCTCTGCCACAGGTGGGGCGCGGCGCCGCTTGAACGCCCAGCAGCGCCTCTGGGACGCACCGCAGGAGTTCAGGGCGCAGAGCGGCGCAGCGGCAGGGCTCGCGCTTGGGCCGGGGTGGCGGCAACCAAGGCAGGGCGGGGCACAGGACCTGGCTGCCAGGCCGCTGCAGCCAGGGGAACGACTCGTTTCGCTCGCCCCGGCGTGCGTGAGGGAGAGACCGCTTGCACGTGGTGAACAGCCAGGAATGACAGGCACGCACTTACCACGCCGCAGCTGCCGGGCCATCAGACTCGTATGAAGCAGGCCGCAAGACAGACGGCGCGTGTGCTTCTTTGGCGTGGTGAGCTTCACGTCTGGTTCATTGCTCACCGGTTGACCAAACTTGCACACAGGCAACTGGACGGCGCGCTGTCGGACCATTTGCTGGAGGAGGCCGTCGTGCTGCTCAAGCGCACGCCCTGGTTCCTCGACCACCTCAGAGTGAGGGCCCCCGCGCCCCGCATGAGGGCGCACGCACGGGGCGAACCGCCGACGCGCCAAAGCACGTGCTTCATCTGCCCTGTGCCCTGTGCCCTGTGCCCTGTGCCCTGTGCCCTCTCGATAAGCGTTGCCTGTTCAGGAGCTAGAGAAGGGCCCGCGGCTACGCTCACGCAGAGTCGCACTTTTCCACCCCACTCCTGCCCTCTGCCCTGTGCGTCGTGTGCGTTGCCTGTTCAGGAGCTAGAGAAGGGCCCGCGGCTGGGCGCCGACGGCGCCGTGCGGCGCTTCCCCACCCAGGAGGAGGAGGACGCGGCGGTGGCGGCGGCGCTGGCGGCGGCCGAGGGCGGCGGCGTGGTGGTGGTGGGCGGCGCGCCCGGGGGGGCGGCGGGGGGCGCGTACGGCGGCGGTGCGTACGGGCGTTACGGCCACGGGGGGGACTTGGAGGAGGAGGAGGACGTGGACTACGACTACGACGAGGACGAGGAGTTCTACCTGAGAGGTGCGTTTCCTTTTGGTGCTTGATTTCCTCGTGCTGGTGCTTGTTGCCTGAGAGGTGCGTTTCCTTTTGGTGTTTGATTTCCTCGTGCTGGTGCTTGTTGCCTGTTGGCTATCTGCCGCGTGGGCAGATGCCAGTCGGTCTTGGTGGGCGCGCTCCGCGAGCGAGCGGCGGGCAGGGTGAGGACTCGACCTGATCTGTCCGCTTGCGCGCGCAGGGCGGAGGTCGGGCCGCGTCGTCATCGGCAACCGCCGCTGGTGCGTGCCGCAGCACGCACGCACGCACGCACGCCCGTTTTCGGCCCCAGCCACGCACGCGCGCTCCAGTGGCGAGCAACGCCGCGCCGTCGCTGCTTGCTGTCTGCCGCGTCCTCCTTGTCCCCCGCAGGGGTGAGAACGGGAGCGTGCGCGCCGGCCGAATGTACGCGCGGCCCGTGCAGCCGCCCACCCCCGGCGCCGGCTCCTCCTCGGCCCACGCCGCCGCCGCCGGCAGCGGCAGCGGCGGCGCCAGCAGGGCGGTTGCGGGTGGCGGCAAGGGCGGCGCGGCGCCGCCTGCGAAGAAGGGCGCTGCTGGCGCCGCGGCGGTGGGCGGCGGGATTGGGAAGCCGGGGAAGGGCCGGGGCCCGCCCGTGAGGGACGGCGCTGCTGCTGCTTCGGCGGCGGCGGCGGCGGGAGGCGGGGCAGGCTCGCCGGTGGCGCCGCCGGCGCAGACGTCGGTAGAAGCGCCGGCGCAGCCTGCGGCGGCGGCGGCGACTGCGGCACCAGCGGTGGAGGCGGCGCGAGGGGGCAGCAGCGCGGCGGTGGTGCTGAGCGCTGGCGGCGTGGAGGGCGGTGGTGACGGGGGCTCGGTTCCGCAGGCGGCCGGTGAGGCGGGCGCGGAGGCGGAGGCCGCTCCAGCTGGCCCCAGCCAGGGCGCGGCGGCGGCCTCGGGTGCGGCGGGAGCGCAGGGCAGGGCGGCGGGAGGCGGCAAGGGCAAGAAGGGCGGCGGCGGGGGGAGGCAGGGCGCCGGGGCGTCGGGCGGAGGCGGGACGCCGCAGACGCCGCAGCAGCAGCTGGGCGGGAGGGCGCGCGGCGGGTGGGCCGGCGGCGGGTGGGACGGGGAGGAGGACGACGACGACGGCGACGACGACTTGGGGGGGTGGGGCGGGGCGGCGGGCCGGGGCGGGGCGCAGCGCGCTCAGCAGCAGCAGCAGGGCACGGGGCGGCGGGCCAAACGGGCGCAGCGGCGCGCCATGGCGGACGCCCTGGACTGGGACTGAGGTCCTCGCCTCCGAAGCAGAGCGCCGCGGCAACACGCCGCAGCGCAGAGAGATTGAATCTCCGCCTTCCCTGGCCAGAGCGTCCCCTTTGCTATTGTGAGGGAGCTGATGGTTTGGGAGATGAGCCAGGTAGTGCAGGTCCAGCGTGGGGGCTGTTTGGTGCCTGCAGTGGCGCCTCCTAACAGCGGCGCCGGCTGGCGATATCGTGCTGAGGCCCCCTTCCTTTCCGGCGCCGCTCCTCGTGTGCACGGCGTTGTACACTAGATGCACCCGGGCGGCTCCGAAGGAGGGAGCGTTTTGCAGAGAGCAGAGCAGAGAACGGCGCGCGACCGTAGCGGAGTGCCCCCGGCCCTCCCCGCTCCTCCTATCGACTCTTTCGAGTCCTCGCCCAAAGCATCCACCTGACCCCTTTTTGGACGGCGGCGCTCAGCGCGTGCTGAGCTCGCGCTGCGGCCACGCGGCCCTTTGGACCGTTTGCTGCCCCGAGCCTTTTGCCTCACACGTTCCCTGACTATGTGCGGAACCCAGGCCAGAAAAGAGAGCGCCTATCCCCTTGCAAGAGAGCGCCTTGGCGAGTGAGGGAGTCAGGCAGGGCGCGCGCGTCAACGTAAGGCAGTCCAGCAGTCCTCTCGTCGTCCGCGAGATGAATGTACCTCCCCCTCTGTCCGGCAGGCAGGTCAGAGCACCGCCCCCCCCCCCCCGTCACGCCCGATCGCGCAGGCTTCCTCCATCCCCAAGACGCCATCGCCAGCAGCCTCCTCATCCCTTTTCCCTTTCCCCCAGAGCTCAGGACCGGGGCGAGTGCCACACCTCTTGCTGCTGCTCCTGACCTCCAAACCACCCCTTGCCCGCGCCGCCCCCAGCCACCACGCCCACCACCTCCGCCGCGCCTGCGCCGCCCCCCACCCTCCGCCGCACCGCCCCCAAGCCCCCAAACACCCACGGCAGCCGTGACGTCGACGGCGCCCTCCCCGCCGCCTCCCCTCCAACCGTCCCCACGCTCGGAGACCCCACCGCCGCCGCCGCCGCCGCCGCACCGCCCGCCCCCAGGTGCCGCAGCGACGGCGACGCCGCCTCCCCGCCCGCCCCGCCCGCAAAGCCCCACGCCGCGCCCGGGCCGGCGCCCGCGTCCGCCGCGCCCGGCCCCATCTGCTCCGCCTCCTGCTGCCGCCGCAGCGCCGCCTTAAGCGCACTGCCCAGCGTCAGACGGTGGTGCTGCCCCGACCCTCCCCCGCCCCGCCCTGACGCCGCCAGGCCACCAGCGCCCCGCACGCCCGCCTGCTGCTGCCGCGGCGTCCCGTCAAACCCCCCCGCCGCCGCCGCCGGCTGGATCTCCTCCCTCGCGCCGCCGCCGGCGGCAAAGCGGCTGTCGCTGGCCGGCGTGGGCACGGTGGTGGAGAAGAGCAGGTGCAGTGGCGTGCGCTGCCGCGGCGGCGGCTGCACAACGCCCAGGCCACCTGCGGCGGCGGCGCAACGCGGCAAGACACAGCGCGTGCGCGCGGCCGGCGGTCAGCACAGCGGGCCAAGTCCGTGCCGCTCCATTGGCGTGGCCGCGCTGCCCTTTGCATGCGTGCGTCCGCAGCTTCGCTGCGAGGCTGCCGCCGCAGCGGTCAGCCGCGCCGAGTGCATCCTTGGGCCGACAGCAGCGGCACCCTCAACTCTGCGGCGCCCCGCTTTGCGCGAGAAACGGCTGCGGCGACGGCGACGGCGAACGCGACGCGACGCGACGTGACCTCCACGACCGCCCGCAGGCACCACTCGCCTGTGAATGGCAGGCCGGGCGAGGCCGTCGCCGTGGCGGTGGCGGTGGCCGTGGCGGGCGTGCCCATGAGCCCAAACCTCGACGAGGGTGAGCCGCCATGGCTCACATACGTGGGCACCTGCGCAAGCGCACGAGGGAGGAGGGAGGGGCGAGCCGCAACCAGTGGCCGCTGCAGTGACCGCCATCCACTGAGCTGCACGTCTTCAGCTGCACGCCCGCACACGTGCGCACATGCGAGCCCTGACCCAAGCCCTCGCCTGCGTCCGCCGGCGGCTGCCCCGTCACACCCTCATGGGCCCGCAAGCCCTCACCCCAAGCCCTCACCTGCGCCGGCCCCACCAGCCGCTCCCGGGAGCAGTAGACGCCCGCCAGCAGCTGCCCCGCCGTGCGGCGGCGCGCGCGCGGCAGCGCCAGCAGCAGCAGCGAGGAGAGGAGGGCCGAGGCGCCCAGGGTGGCGCAGCTGAGCAGCGCGTCCAGGAGGCCCGCCAGGGCGCAGCGCAGCGGCGCCAGCACCTGGTGGTCCGGGTACCTGAACGGGGGGAGGTGCGAGGAAGGTGCAGGCCGGAGTGGGCGAGTGCGCGGCGACAGCGGGCCAAGCGCCAGGCACCTGGCGGGCCCGGGTCCCCACCAATCGAGGTGCGCGATCCGTGAGCACGCAGGGAGGGCGCGAACGAGCGCGTGCAACTGGCGGCGAACGGCCCAGAGCAGCAGGGCGGCAGCAGCCCAACACCCCGTCCGCAGACAGGAGGGGAGCTGCAGCACGACCCAGGGCGGACGCCGCTGCCGTTGATGGCTGGGTGAAGCAGCTGCTCACCTGTCGCAGTCGCGGACGCAGTACACGCCGGCGATCCGCGCCAGCCACGACGGGTGGCTGCGGCGCCACGCCGCCCAGAGCTGCACCGACAGCCAGGCGCCCAACAGCAGCAGCCACGGCGACTGCAGCGCCTCCTCCCCCGCCGCCGCCGCGGCGCTCGCGGCGCCGTCGCGGCCCCCGGCGGCGGCCCCAGGGACGAATGCTGACGAGGCGGCGGCGGCGGAGGTAGTCACGTGTTTGTACCAGCAGGCGACGCTGATGAGGCTGTTGAGCCAGAGGTCGAGGAGCAGCAGGGGCAGCGGCGCGGGCGCCGTGTCCCACTCCTGCACAGCAAAGGGCGAAAAAGGCGGGCGGCGCGCGGGGGGCCCAGGGCCGTGTCTGCCCCGAGGCCTGCCCCGAGGCCTGCCCCGAGGCCGGGGCCCAGGGCCGTGTCTGCCCGCAGAGGGCAGGAGGGGCGGAGGGCGTCGGGCCGCGGGCGCTTGCTGCCGCCGTGCTGGTCATGACGCGTCAGCGTCAGGCTTCCGAGCCAGGCCCCCCTACACACAAGCAAGAGGGGGCGCCTCACCAGGACGTCGCTCCTGGTTAGGACGCGCAGGAAGGAGGCCGGGTCCACCGCGCGCAGCTGCCGGAAGAGCGACAGCCGCGCCGCCGCCTGCGTCAGGTGCCGGTCCAGGTTGCCGTGCCGCGCCCTGCATGAGGGTTCCCACACGAACAAGGACCGCGTCAGAAGCAACGCAGGTTGCCCTGGCCTGGGCGCCCGCGCCAGCGGAGAAGCAGCAGCTGCGAGCGTGCGGAGGAGGGAGGGAACGCGCGCTGCGAGCCGCGAGCCGCGTGCACCTCGCAACAAGCGCGCACCCAACGCCCGCGGGCGGGTCTGCGCGGCGCTCACCTCACGTGCTGCTGGAACTCCCGCGAGGCCTGCAGCCCCTCCAGGCTGGAGATGGCGTGCTCGTGCGCCCGGCACGACGCAACCAGCGCCGGGTCCCACCCTGCACGGCGCGACTTGCGGCGCGGCCACAGAGGAGGTGGCAGGCCCGCACCCCCGTGCTGCTGCTGCTGCTTCACTTGCCCGACCCACATCCTCTCCCCAGCGCGCGTTGTGAGGTGGAACCGGCCTTCTGGGCACGGAGGAGAACGCGGCTCACCTTCGGTGGCGGGAGCGTGCGCGGGCTGGCCCGCCGCCGCCGCCGGGGCCCTCCGCGGCCTGCCGGCGGCGGGCGTCCTGGCCGCGGCGGTGTGGGCCAGGTCGGGCGCCGGGCCGGGCTGCCGGACGCTGTCCTGGCCTCGCTGAGCGGCGCCGCGGAAGAGCAGGCGCGGCGTGAAGAGCGCCTGCGCCCACGTGCTGTGCTGGCCCGGGCGCCTGAGGCTGCTGCCGGGCGCGGCGGCGCGCGTGGAGGCAGTGGGCGGCCCCGTGAGCGGCGTCACGTGCGCGTGGTGGTGGTGCGGGTGGGAGGACGAGGGAGGCGTGATGAGGTTGATGACCTCGACCGCGTGGCCGAAGGAGGACATGTCGTCCTCGTCAGTTGCCTGGCGGGCCTGTCGGCGGGTGGTGGCCGGCGTGCGCGGGTGCGCCTGCGGCGACAGGCGCCCAACAGCGGAGGCGAGAGCGGGTGGCCTCAGTGGAGTGCATGGCACGGCGTCAATCCGCGCAGCACGCATCGAGTGAGAGCGTGCTCACCGCTGCGCCACCGTCGCGCTGTGCGCGTCGGCTCGAACCGAGGCGACCCGCCAGCCATGCGCTGAGCCGGAGCAGCAGGAAAGCGGCGCCGAGCAGGGCCAGAATGCCGGACACCTGCCACGCCACCGGCAGGCTGCTCACGGCCGCCATGTCTGGCCATCTGTCGGCTGGGCTGGGCGCGTGCAGCAGCGAGTCCTCGCTCGTGCCGAGCACCTCCACGACCAAGGGTCCGAGCGCGTCGTCGTCCATCTGGAATTGTGCGCACCTGCGTGCTCGAAGCGCGCACGCGTTCTTGACGTGCATGCGCTCTCAAGCCAGACCCTCGCGGGCGGAGGGAACGCCACACAGCATCCGTTCACGGCTGTCAGCAGCGTCACCACCACCACCATGCCCCGGGAGGCGGTGATCTTTGCGATCGACGTGGACCAGGAGACGGGCGCGGAGACGCACCGGCCCGCCGCGCCCGGCGCAGCCCCCCCGCCAGTAGCACCACCGCAGGGCAACCTGCAGGGCGTCACGCGCCTGGATGTGCTCAAGCAGACTGCCATCACCATCGCGCAGGCAAAGGTGTGCACGACGCACGACGCGTGGTGAACACGGTGCAGCAGAGCGCTGCCGTCCCCTGACGCAGTGCCGTGCCACGCCGCGCCTGCGCCGCAGAAGCGGGCCAACACCGCGCACCTCTTCGGCGTCGCCGTCCTCAGAGTGAGCGTCACGTGCGGGCGGCCATGAGCACCCTCCGTCACGCAACGCAACGCAGCGCCACCCACCAGCGCCACGCGTGCGCGCCGCAACGCGCAGGCGGAGGCCGAGCTGGTGCTTAGCCCCACGCACAACGTAGACGCCGCCGTCGGCGCCATCCAGCGCCTGGCGCCCGACTTTGTACCGTACGGCACGTTTGAGCTGGGCAGCCTGGTGGACGTGTGCGGCAAGGCGCAGGCGGCGCTGTCGGGGGCGGCACAGCAGCCGGGCCAGGGGGGCGACGGCGGGGCGGCGGCGGCGGCGGCGCAAGACCTGGGGCAGCAGCCCATCCAGGTGACGCTCTGCGGCAGGCGGTTGGCCGGTTGGTGAGGTGAGGGGTGCAGCGGATGGAAGGCCAGGCGGTGTTTTCGGCGCGGAGCGGGGCAGGGCTGCCTCCTCCTCTCGCGCCACGCCGGCGATGCTGATTTTCCTGACGGCACCCACATGGCAGGTGCGGGTGGTGCTGCTGTACTGCCGGAGCGCTGTCGTGCCGGCGTGGACGCGAAACCGGGCGGGCGGCGCGGCGGTGGACGTGCTCTACATGCACGACCGTCCCACGCCCGGCGTCAACTGCCCGCAAGAGGTGAGGACAGACCGGGGGA
>VFQP010004148.1_pt1 | contig 13856 bp, 24 predicted proteins | sample 3512351 | NCBI WGS metagenome assembly VFQP01 (sample SAMN10412372, study PRJNA504923) | tailings metagenome | isolation source: Relicate 1 Philex TSF1 revegetated site | place: Philippines: Tuba, Benguet | collected 2017-08-29 | reverse complement strand
CTGCCCCGGCCCGCCGCGGACGCGCTTGCCCGTCGCGAGCGCCGCACATGCTCTCGGCGCGCGCGCGTCCCCTGGCGCTGGTGGTGGTGACCAGCGATGCAATCCAGAGCAGCTGAGCTCCCTTCCAGCAGCGCGCACCTTGTTGCGGATGGAGAAGTTGATGAAGTTGGTGTCCACCAGCACTTGGTAGGGCGGGCCGAGCTGCGTGTTGTGCTTGAAGAAGAGCGCCGCGCTCACCTTCTCCCTGCGTGGTGCGCGCGCACATCAATTCAAGGGGGCACGCGCCACAGCAGAGGCACTTGCTGGTGCCGCCGCCGCCAGCGCTAGCAGACCTGCGGGATGCGTGCGGGCGACAGGCGGCGTGTGCTGCCCACTCACACGTGGCGGACTTCCTGCCCCGGGTCCTTTTTCTGCTTCTTCTTGGCCGGCTCCTCCTTGGGCCTGCAATGGCGACGCGCAGGCGCGCGGTGCGGGCGTGGGTCCCCAACTCCGCCAGCTGCAGGCCCCGAGACGTGCGGGACAGCACTCACTCGACCTCCTTGGGGTTGAGCAGGCGCTTGACCTCTGCGAACTTGCGCGTCTTCTTTGCCTTGCCCATGGCGGGAGGGGGAGGACGGCGGCACGCGGTGCGCGCCGCTGCTGCTCAGCTAGGGCTCAAGGTTTCGCGGCTCCGTGGCTGGTGCGCCGCTGGGTGTCTGCAGAGGTGGCGCTGAGCTGGTGCGGCTCCTCTCCGGCGCGCGGGCGGGCGCGGTGGCTGAGGGCGGCTGGCCTGAGGGAGCAACGGTGAGACGCTGGCGGTGCTGAAGGTGGCGGGCAAAGCGTTGGGCACACTAGCGTTGCTTGGTGGATGGCGGTGGCCGGCGGCACGGCATGCGCTGCCGGGCTTGCGTCGGCGAGTCCAGACCAGCCTGCAGCACGCGTGGCTCGCGCGCCTTGCGGTCTCCGTGTTGCCAGCCATGGCGTGGCGGTCAGCGCTCGGCAAGTCGCTGCAGGAGTTGAGGTGTGCGCGCGTGGCAGAGAGGCCCCAGCGCATCGGAGACGCTTCCGCTGGGGCGCAGCGCGCACGTCGAGTTGCGCAGTTGCATCTCTCACCTCTTGCGCTGCTCCTCGGCCCCATCGCGCTCCCCTCGCGGCCCGCAGGATTCACCTCGATCATACAGCCCCAGCGAGCCAGGGCGTCAGGTGAGCAGGGGGGCGCTGCGTGTGGACCAGCACGTCGACTGAGCGATGGCGCATTGCGTGGTGGCGCGAGCGCGGACCCGATGGTGGCGCACGCGCTCGATGGCGCTCCATCGTGCAGGGACTTCCTCTTGGCCAACTACGCGGAGCTCAAAAAGGCCAATCCTCACTTCCCTATCCTCGTGAGGGAGTCGGCTGGCGTGGAGGCCAAGCTGGTTGGGCGATTTGGTGCGTGGGGTGGCCTTGGGGATGCGGGCACGGGGTCCGGTCGGGTGCACGCCCCTTCTCCGTGGCTCCACAGCGCGTGTGTTGCGTGTGCTGCTCTGGCCTGGATTGCGGGGGGGCACGTACGGCGCCAGGGTGACAGGGGGCTTGTGCCTGGGGCAGGCCTGGGCAGCTCACCGGGGCCGCGCCACCGCCTGGGCAGCCACTGGCGGCGCCGCAACGCAGGCAAACAATGGGACTTGTCAGCGGGAAGACGCCGCAGTGCTGCAGCCCGCTAGGAGGCTGCGCCCTGGGCGAGTTGGGTGTCCTCCTCGGCAGTGCAGCAGGAGGAGGCGCCGCACATGCGACGCAGCTCCATGGCCATGCCTCACAGGGGGTCCTCACAGGTCTTGGTGGTTTGGCAGGCAGTGGGTGCGGCATGGGCGCACCCGCCAGAGAAGGCGGGGCTGTGGGCACTACGTAGCGGCTCAGGAGGGCACGCCGAGCCTCTCAGGCCATCACCTCCCATGGTCTTTTCCAGTGGAGCGACGCCCAGCACCAGCGAGCCTGCGGTTCCCTTTGACATGTTGCCTTGCGGGCGGGGGGGTGTTCGAGAGGGCGGGGACCCCATGACAGCGGGGCAAGCAGGAGAGCGCGCCTTCTGTGGATATGGGGCACCAGGGCAGGGAAGTGCATGCATGCATCAGCCACGGCGGCTGGCCATTGGCACTGGCATCGGTGGCGAGTTGGAGCCCCGCGTCGCCTCACACGTGTCGCCACGTGCCAGCACCTTCTGTCTCAACCGGGTGCGCACCCGTCTTGGTGTGCTGTTTGGTTGCGCAGACAAGGGCGTGGAGAAGGCCGTCTCAGTGCAAGGCGCCACGAAGGAGACTGTGCTGAGCAAGCTGCAGGAGCTCGTCGGCGGCAAGTGAGGACCAGCGCTGGTCCTCACTTGCCGGCCCTGCGGAACTTCTCTGACCGACCATGTGAGGTGCTGGCGTGGCGCCGGGCGATCGTGCGCCTGGCCCAGTCCCTTGCCGTGTGTATATGCTGCACCTGCTCACGCGTTTGCGTGCGTGCTGCTGACGTATGCGGTGCCGCAGGTAGACGAGCCGTGTAGGAACGGTGGGCGGGCGTTGCGCGGCGGATGCTGTGGCCTGCTTGGCTCGCCTGCTTGGCTTACCTGGAATGCGCTGTAATCGATCGATCTCCTGGATGATTTGGTGGATGGTGGCGCAGCGAGGTCTTTGCCGAGTACGGCAGTCGCGACGGGGAGAGCGGGTCAGAGAGCAACAGCCCAGGCCTCGAGTCATGGGCAGCATGCTGGTCGCGACTACCTCAGGTTGGTGGTGGAGGAGGCTCTCCGCGACTCGCGTCGCGGCGTTTGGTCGCGGGGCCCCAGTGATGGGGCAGCGCACGCGAGGGGGTGAAGCAGCTCGCAACGAGAAAGAAGGCGTTATGAGCCGTGTCGGGTGCAGGACTGATGCACCGCGCGTCGCAGCGCTGATCCGCTCGCGCTCCAACAACATCTTGGCCTGCATGTCCCCCGCAGGCCATCGCAGGCCGGGATAGGAGAGCAGGACCAGCGTGACAGACAGCAGCAGTAACTCACCAGCGCCAGCAGCATGCCGGCCGGCAGGCAGGATGCCCAGGGCGCGCTGCAGCCACAGCAGCGCAAGGGCGCCGCCGAGCTGCCCCCTCCTGAATCGCCCGTGTGGCTGCCGAGTCTCGCGGCCCCGCGGGGCTCCCCGGGCCACACGGCCACGCACGGCCACAGCGCCACCAACTACCTGCTGCCCAAGGCCCGCAACCTGCCCGTGGCGGCCACCATCCGCGGGCAGGACCCCAGCAGCCTCTACAGCATCAGCACGCTGCCCACGCCAGAGTCGCTGGGGCTCAAGGGCCTCACCAAGACGCGGCAGGTGCGCTGCTCAGCGGGGCAGGAGAGCTGCTCTCGGCACCAGCGGGACCAGCGGGACGCACGCATCGCAGCGAAAAGCAACGGCGGAGACCTTGAAGCGGCGCATGCACAAGCGTGGGGCAGGAGGAGCTCATTGGGCGTGCTGCTGGTGGCTTGCGTGTCCCGCGCCGCAGAGCACCATCCCCAAGCTGCCCTCGCTGGAGCGCGGCGCGTCGCCCCGCGGCGGCGCCGGCGGCGACGCCTCGCGCTTCCCCGCGCTGAGGCCCAGCCAGCAGCAGCAGCAGCAGCAGCAGCAGAGGGGCGGCGGCTCGCCGTCCCAGCAGCAGCCCGCAGAGGCGTCGTTCGGGGCGCCTTCGGACCTGCACGAGAGCTCCTCAGGTGCGCAAAGAGAGAGCGTGCAAAACCCCTGTCGATACTCTCGCATCTGGTGTCGGCACCTCTCTCTGGCGAGGCGGTGGAGAGGTGCACGCCGGCCGGGGGTGGGCGGCGCTGTGCACGGCGGTGCAGAGGCGGCGGCGCGCCCCTCTTCGTCCCCCTACCACCCACCACAGCTCTGGTTCCGCTTGCCAAGCGGATGAGCGGGCAGCAGGAAATCGCGGGCGCGGCCGATTGTGCGGCAGGGGGTCGGGCGTCACCGCTGGGTTCCAACGTGTTCGCCGCGCGTGGCCGGCGCCGCGCGTTTTGCAGGCTGGGAGGGCGAGGAGGACAGCGGGGCCGAGGACCAGGGCGGCGGCGTCGGTGCGCCCACCGAATTCACCGAGGGCGCCGGGCTGGGCCCCGTGCCTAGCGAGGACGCGCTGTACGACCCGGACCTGATCCCGGGCATCGAGACCAGCGAGCACGTGATTGAGTTCTACGGAAAGTACGGGCAGGATAGGTGAGCGTGCGCGGAGCGTTGGGGGGCGGGGGGGGGCGGTTCTCGTCCCGCTCTTTTGTTGTGGGTGAGATACGGGCAGGACAGGTGAGCATGGGGGGTGCGCTCCAGGGCATGCAAGCGGGGCGGGCCGGCGTGGCAAAGGCGGCACAGGGGCGGCCTAACCGTGCCAAACAGCAGCACCATGCTCCTGTGCTTTTGGGAAACGCCTGCGCGCGGCACGCCGCAGCTCGGTCAAGTTCTTCTACTGCAACCGAGCCAAGAACACGGTCCGCTTCCGCCCCTACGACCTCGTCGTCGTCGCCCGCCAAAAGGTAAGCCCTAAGCCCTCATACGCCCATGCACGCGTGAGCTGTGGTTGAGGGCCAGCTGGAGGCACACGCACACCCCCTTTCCGGCGGGATGCGCGCGCGCGCAAGCCCTAAGCCCTCATGTGGCCACTGCCCTTTCACTCCAACTCATGAAGGTGGACCAGGAGTACTTCACCATGTCGGCGACGGGCGTCATGCGCATCAAGCGCGGCGTGCAGGTAGGGTTGCCGCTAGGGTTGGCGTCCTCCGCTGTCCGCCTGAGCGCAGTGCACAACAAAGCAACCCGCAGCCTCCCGGGCCTCGCACACCCCAAGCCTGAACACAAATCAAACCCTAAACCGCAGGCGGAGTTCACGAGCCTGGCCGAGTGGGTGCGCGAGAAGACCATGTTTGACCTCATCAGCTCCATCGGCTTCTTCCGCAACTACCTGACCGGGCGGGCGTTCCGGCGCTGGCACAAGGTGAGCGTGCATACACCAACGGGGGGCGGGCGTGGCAGGGGCAGGCACTAGGCTTTTCTCGCAACTGCTTGACGGGGCGGGCGTTCCGGCGCTGGCACAAGGTGCGAGGCCTGGCTTCTGAAACTGCACTCGATGCACCGCATGGTATGGCGCTCAAGAGAGTGTGGAGAGAGATCACACCCCGTCGCTGCTGCGCGCCTTGTGGCTGCGTTTCAGGGCGTGCGGCAAAAGAACTTCAACAAGATCAAGAAGCAGATTGAGCAGAACCTCTTCCTGGCCAAGCCCACCTTTGCCTCGCACCTCAAGGAGATCTGTGAGTGATGTGCACCCCGTGCTTTCAAGCTTGCTTGACCCCAAACGCCCGACCTTTAACCTGGCTAGCAGGCATGCAGTCAACAGCAGCAGCGATAGCACTGCTCGCTGCTGGCGGGCGGCGGCGCTTGCACCGTCGCCACCCTGACCTGTCTGCTCTGCCCTGTGGAAGAGCACGGCGCGCATGCCGGTCACTGCTCTGCCCCTGTGTGGCACTGCTCTGCCCTATGCAGGGGCTTACGCGGCCGAGCTGCGCCACGTGCCCTTCTCCACCGCCGTCCCCAACCACTGCTACCAGCTGCAGGACTGGGCCGACCAGCAGGTGCGCAACCCTAGGGTTGGCTGCCCCAGCCACCTCGAGCCGCCACGCCGCGCCTCACCCCCCCTCCGCCCCCTCAGCAATCCTCGCCACTGCACTCGGCACACCGCTGCGCCCATGGCGATCGTCTGCGGCGTTCGCCCTGACCCCTGGGCACTAAAACCCTAACGCCCATGCGCGCAGACGGCAACGCGCGAGTCCAAGGCGCGTTCGGGGCTTGAGGGCATCTCGGAGAAGATCCAGCGCGTGCTGGAGCGCGTGTGCAAGGAGGTGCAGAAGCAGGCCAAGCTGTACCAGGAGAGCGTGCGCGACCAGGTAAGGGCTCATGGGCTCATGGGGCTTTGGGCTTCCATTCGTGCACAGGCAGCGGCCTCGCTCAAGCAAGGCTCTGCAGCCACGCCGGCGTCCCTGCCTGACTTGCTTGCGTCCCACCCCTCAGGCGCCCCTCAGGCGGAGCTAGAGGACACAGCGGGCATGGCTCTGAGGACGCTCTGACCCCCTTCGTGCCCTTTTCATTTCCCTTCCCCCTGGCAGGCGGAGCTGGAGGACACGACAGGCGTGGAGCCAGGTCCAGGGCCTCGTTCTGACCCCTCTTGCCTGCTCCTTTCTTTTCCTTTGCGCCCGCAGGCGGAGCTGGAGGACACGACGGGCGTGGAGCTGGTCCAGGGCCGCAGCGCCGGCTGCGCGCGCAGCATGATCGCCGTCAAGCGCGAAAAGGTCGAGCGGGCGCACAACTTCTCGCGCGTCATGCACGAGCTCACCATGCTCAGCTCCTTCATCCGCCTCGCCGACTACCTCTTCGCCGAGGGTGCGTGCTTCGCAACCCTAGCCCTGAACCCTAGTTCCCTGCATGCTGCGGGCGGCCCTTGGCACCTCCTGCGCGTGCCAAGGGCCGCATCTCGCGACGTGTTACCCAGCCTCCCCCTGGCGCTCTGCTCGAGTTTGCACGCTGCCTGCGCCCCCTCGCACGCGCCGGCGCGGCACAGAGCGTGACGATTGCTGCCGCGTGCGCGCAGGCATGATTGAGCGCGCCATTGAGAGCGTGCGCGACATGCTGCAGCTGCTCATCAGCCCCAAGCTCAACCCCGACAACAAGACCAACAAGGGCGTGTTCGACACCAAGATCAGCTTCACGCCAAGCAGTGAGTGCCCGCCTGCCCTGTGCACGCCAGCAAACACGGCCACCTGCTGAAACCTCGCTAGGTGCTCCAGCCCACCCGCCCACCACCGCCGCCGCCGAGCTTTTCTGTTGTTGCTCGCTCCCGGGCCTTCCCCGTTCCTCCAGTCCGCAAATTAGGGTTTGCAGCCCTAGAGCCGCCATCCTGCCAGCTCCAGGAGCTCACAAGCGTTCTCCCGACTCTCCCGACCGAATGCGTCGCCTGCCGCGTGCGCCCTTGTCCGCATCCGCCCGCCTGCAGGCATCCAGTTCACGCCCGACCAGACCTCGGTGCTGGACGAGATCAACGCCGCCATCGAGGGCATCATCAGCGTCGTGCAGCAGGTGCGCGTGATGCCCGTATACCCTAGCCCAGGGCAGATGGGTGGAAACGGGGCTGCTGTCAAGGGCCTTGTCAGCGTCGTGCAGCAGGTGCGCGTGACCACCTCGCGTAGGGTTCAGGCGGGGCGCACGCGTGTTCCCCGCTGGTGCCTTTGCGCCTCTCTTGTCCTGCGCAACCGAGCGCCCACCCTGCCCTTTTGGACTAAAGCTTGCACCGCCACAATGCGCCCCCCACCCCACCTGACTCATGAGTGCACGCGCGTGCGCCGAGACGCGTTCATTCCCCACGCAGACGCCGCGTCTGCTCCAGATGCGTGTGTTTGCGCCCTACTTCGAGGGCAAGCCCGCGACCATCAACGCGCCGGCCATCATCCGCTCCACGCCCCTGTTCCCGGTGCGCCGGCACCCTTCCTCCGCCCTGAATTAGGGCTTTGAGGCTCCACGCCCGCCCACCCCCACCCGCACCCACCCGTGCCAGCGCCGCGAACGGAACAGCGCCCGCCGGCGGCGGCGGTCCCTGAACCCTAAACCCTAAGCCCTGAGCCCTCGCCCGCCATGCGCGCAGTCGCTGCGCACCGACATCAACAACACCATCCTGGAGGACTACGCGGCGGCGCGCGAGTACGTCACGCTGTTTGAGGACTACCGCAAGGTGTACGAGTTCGGCCGCACCTGGAGCCACATCGAGTACGAGGCCAAGGTAGGGCTTTAGGGCCACGGGCCACGCATGGCAGCGCTGGTGGTGGCATGGTGTCCAGACTGGTTCCTCTCATGCTGGTTCCGCAGCAGGGTGGGCTGCGCTCCAATTGGAAGCCGAAGTGGCGCAACGAGCTGAGAGCGCTGCGCGGTGTGTGTGCGTGTGTGGTGGCTGGTGTGGTGCTTTGCTCACGTGTCTGATGGAGTGACCTGGCGTGCGCCTTCACTCGCCTCGCAGCCCAAGTCGCTGCGTGACATCCGCAAGGACATGCACCGCCAGCGCGAGTGGCGCAACGAGCTGGACAAGATGAAGATCAGCAACGTGGTAAGCCCTCAACCCTAAGCCCTCCCCATGCGAGCCCTCCTATCATCCGCGGCCACGCGCCGCCCACTTCCCGCCTTCGCACGACGATCGCGCGGTGCACGGTGCCACGCCCTAAGCCTTGGATTGTGGCCTGCTGCATGGCGCGCTAAACCCTATGCAGGTGGGCTGCCTGTTTGTCGACAGCAAGAACCTCCGCAACGACCTCATGCCCGTCACAGTCAACACCTTGGACAAGATCAAGCTGCTGCTGCTGAACATGAGCCGCGAGACCTGCAAAAAGGTGAGGGCTTTAGGGCTTGGAGCCGTGCATCCGCCACCCCGGACGGCCGCACACTCAGCGGCGTTGCCACATTCTCGCTCCGCACCTGAGTGGCATCCTTGTGCCTTGTGTTGCTGTGGTGGGGACGCAGGTGCTGGAGGACATGCAGCAGCGCATCGCGCTGCTGCAGGCGCGGCCCACCGTGCTGGACGAGTTCATGGCCTACCAGGTGCGGCCGCTGAACCCTAACCCTAACCCTACCCGCGTCCCCGCCCCGCCCCCGGCCCCGTTTCGCACGCTTGCCAGCAACGAGCCTAGCCTCAGAGTGCGCCGTCCTCGGCAAGCCCGGACCCCTGAGCCCTAAAGCCCTGGCCCCATGCAACGCAGGTCATGCACAGCCAGCAGCACGAGTCCAAGCGGCAGGTGCTGGGCGCCGCCTCCTCGGTCGACGACATGTACGAGATGCTCAGTGTGCACGAGCAAAAGGTGCCCACCGCCGACCAGGTAAGCCCTAAACCCTAATTCCTCTCCATGCCCCCCATGTTTGGTCAACATCGCCCTCCTGAGGCGCGCGCGTATTGGTAGCAGTGGGCGGTGGGGCGCCCCCGCGCCGACGAACGGCGCCCAAACCCTAAACCCCTGACCCAAACCCTCCCCTGCAGGTCAAGCACGACGACCTCAAGGAGGCGGCCGCCACCTTTGTGCTGGAGCTGGCCAACGGCAAGGAGTTCATCGCCGACGTCAAGGAGCAGCAGATCGCCACGCTGGCCGGCAACGTCAAGGCGCTCAACGACGAGCTCCACTCCATCACCGACTCGCTCTCTCAGGGTGAGGGCTCGCATGGGGCGTTTGGGCTGAGGCCTAGGGTTTCTTGGGGGGGGGTCAGCAACGGCAAAGGCACTCAACGACGAGCTGCACTCCATCACGGAGTCGCTCTCGCAGGGTGAGGGCTCGCATGGACGGAAGCTAGGGTTTAGGGCTGGGCCGGGGTCGGCTCCTGGCCCCGGCAAACTGCGCCGTTTTGCGCAGACCAGCTAGCTGGTGCCGGCAGCCAGGCACGGCCTTTTCTTCTTCCCGGCAGCAGCGCTGACCTTCCGCGTTGCTCACGTGCGTGTGTGGCGTGTGGCGTGTCCTGTTCAGGCGACTTTGTCAACCCCGACGCCGAGCCCGACATGGTGGTGGCGGACCTCGAGGGCCTCAAGGCGCACCTCGAGGAGCTCAGGTGGGCACCCCCACTTGGCCCACCCTAGGGTTCACCCAAACCCTCGCGCTGCAAGGGCGCCGATATCGCTGCAGCGACGCGGGCCCCGGAGCGCGCTCGTCATGAGAGAGGGGCAATGCTCACGAGAGAGGTGAGGTGCAAAGCCCTAGCCTGCATGCGTCCTATGCCCTAATGCAGCTCGGCGTGCGAGACCTACCAGGAGTACCAGGGCCTGTTTGAGCTGGAGCAGGACGACTTTTCGGCGCTGCAAATCACCGAAAAGGAGCTCAACAACAAGTACCAGGTGCGGCAGCCCCCTCGACCCTCGTTCATGCATCAGGGCTCGCGCGGCTGTGCGCTGTCCTGCCACCCTCCCCGCGGCGGCGGCTCAGCTGCTTCGGGTCTCAGCGAGCTGCAAACCGCACGTCTTTTGGTTCCGGGCGCTGCTGCCAACGCGTGCTGTGCGCGTGCTGCGCGTGCTGCAGCTGTGGAAGTTGCTGCTGGACTTTATGGAGAAGTCGCACGCGTGCACTGACGACCCTGTGCTGTGCGCGTGCTGTGTGCGTGCTGTGCGCGTGCTGCGCGTGCTGTGCGCAGCTGTGGAAGTCGCTGCTGGACTTCATGGAGAAGTCGCACGCGTGGACCGAGGACCCGGTGCTGGAGGAGGACGGCTCCATGAGCCTCAAGATCGACGTGATCCGCGCCGACGTGGAGGACTTCGCCACGCGCGCCTACAAGATGGTGCGTGCGAGGGACGGTTCCTGTTCTTGCCCTGGGTGGGTGAGCGGTGACCAAGGATTGCGCGACACGGCGGAGAGCCGGGGCGCTTTGCGTTGGGTTTGCCACGCGCGCGACCCTGTGCCCTGACCATGCCTGACCCATGCGGCGCCGCCCCTGTGCCCTGACCATGCAGGGCAAGGTCAACCGCGACGACCTGGTGGTGGTCCGCTTCAAGGAGTGCATCGACGACTTCAAGCAGATCATGCCGCTGGTGGAGGAGTGCGCCAACCCCGCGCTGCAGAAGCGCCACTGGTGCGCCTCCTCCTCCTCTCCTCCCCCCGGCATGGACGCCCCACCCTTCGGGCTTGGGCCTCGTCGGGACGCTTTTCTGCACGCCAAACGACCCCGCGGAAACCAACAAATCAAACCCTAACGTGCAAGCCCTAAACCCTGGCCCTCGCCATGCGCAGGGACCAGATCTTCAAGGCGATGGAGGCGGACATCCCGCTGACCGAGGACGGGCAGCACTACACGCCCTTCTCGCTGCGGGTGCTGCTGCAGTACGCCGCGCTGGACCACCTCGAGGCCATCAGCACCATCAGCGCCATGGCCTCCAAGGAGTACAGGTATGCCCTGACCTAGGGCTCAGCCTCCCCGAGTCCCCGTGCCTCTCTTGCCCCTTCCGCCTTTCGACCCACGGGCTAGGCCCGGGAGGAGGCGCTTCGAACCGCGCCTGTGCAGCGTTGCCATGCGTGAGCCCTAAGCCCTAAAGCCCCAACCCATGCGTGCGCCCTCGCAGCCTGGAGAAGGTGATGGAGAAGATGCGCTCCGACTGGGAGGGCGTGGAGTTCCGCCTGACCGAGTACAAGGACACGGGCACGTTCATCATGGGCGGGGCCGACGAGATCCAGGTGAGGGCTTTAGGGCTTTGGGCCGCCCGCTCGGCCGCAGCGCTCGTGGTTGACAGCCTGAGCATTCCTGGTGCAGTCCTGCGAGGCGCACCCACCAGCGGGGCTGGGTGCCACCAGCGCACTGTGGCAGGTCAAGCTTTTAGCGTCTGGTGCAGCGACCTCTGGCGGATGATGACGTCACATGTCGTGTGGGCACGCTGTGCACGTGACGTGTGACCGTCACAGGCCCTGCTGGACGACCAGATCGTCAAGACGCAGTCCATGCGCGCCTCGCCCTTCATCAAGCCGCTCGAGGCGCAGGCGCTGGCGTGGGAGTCGCTGCTGCTCAACCTCCAGGTGAGGGCTTTAGGGCTTTGGGCGCTACGCCGCATGCAAACCACTCCGGCTCCACCCTGCTTGCCTTCTGAGGGCCGCGGCGTGGTTTGGACGTCCTGGACCAAAGGGAGGCAGTAAACGCCTTGGAGAGGCACTCCCCCGGCCCCTGGGGGAGAACATGAGCCCTAAGCCCTAAACCTCCATGCGCGCAGGACCTGCTGGACAACTGGCTGCAGTGCCAGGCGACGTGGCAGTACCTCGAGCCCATCTTCTCCTCGCCGGACATCCTCAAGCAGATGCCAGAGGTGGGTGGGCCGCCGCCCGCACCGCTCCACTGCCACGAGGCAGACTGCCCTGAGGCCAGGCGCCTTCAGCTGAGGCCTCTAGCAGATGACAGAGGTGGAGCGTCGCTTGCACCACCGACCTCACTCCAAGCCACACAGCAGACCGCCCTGGGGCCAAGAGCTGAGGCCGCAATGCTTCTGCAAGGCAATCGGCGCACGCCTCCCTCTCGGCGCAAGGGAGGGCAGCTCCAGCAGGTGGACGGCGCCTGATCACTCCCACGTACGTAACCTACGGACTGGCCTTCATCGCCTTGCACTCACTCCGCGGCTCTGCAGGAGGGCGAGAAGTTCCAGCAGGTGGACGGCGCATGGCGCGAGGTGATGGAGAGCGCCAACGCCGCGCCGGGCGCGCTCGTCGTTGGCGCCGACAAGGAGAAGCTCATCGCGCTGGCCGAGAACAACAGGTGTGCGCGCCTAGGGTTGGGTGCCCTACTCGGGCTGGAACAGCCTTGGGCAGGCGCACCGGAGCAGAAAGGAAACGCACCGGGCACGGCGACAGGCTGGGATGAGAAGGGATGCAGCTCCAAGGGATCCTGAAAATGGCGGTGTGCGCTGCTGCCGGCCGCTTGCCTGATCAGGCTCCTGGACGAGATCCAAAAGGGCCTGGCGGCGTACCTCGAGGTCAAGCGCATCGCCTTCCCGCGCTTCTTCTTCCTGTCCAACGACGAGATGCTCGAGATCCTGTCCGAGACCAAGGTGAGGGCGCAGGGCTAGTGTTTACAGGTCAGGGTAGGAAGCTCTCTTCTGCCTCACGATCCTGTGCGAGACGAGGTGGGCGTGCTTGAGGCGCCCAGGGCAGTGCTAGGGTTAGAGACGCCTGCTCTCCTCCTGTGCAGCGGCAAACGGTGTGGGTCCGAGAAGCGAAACACTGTGTGCACGAGTGGCGTCCAGCGCACGTGCTGCTGCTCGTTCAGGCTGCGGTGTGGGCTGCTGCGCTGTTCGTGACGTGTGGTGAACCCGTGGCCCGTACGCGTGCGTTGCGCAGGACCCGACGCGCGTGCAGCCGCACATGAAGAAGTGCTTCGAGGGCATCGACAAGCTGCGCTTCGAGGGGCAGCACAGCGACATCACCGGTGCGCCACGCATGGGAGGTCTTAGGGCTTAGGGCTCAGGGCCTGCCTGCAGCACTTTTCGCGTCGCAAATGCGGGCGGGCGTCGGGCGCGGCCGCGACACGCCCATGCGTACCGCCGGGCCCTGAGCCCTAATGGTGCCCTGAGCCCTAACGGTGGCGCAGGCATGATCTCGGTGGAGGGCGAGCTGGTGCCGCTCAAGACGCGCATCAAGCCCAACGACGCCAACGGCGCCGTGGAGAAGTGGCTCGTGCAGGTGCGCGCCGCATGGCTAGGGCTAGGGCTAGGGCTTACGCTAGGACCCAGCATGGTCCACACGCTTTCCAGGCGCGAGCCGCTCGCCGCGCACGCCGCGTCCGCCCTGGCAATCAGTGTTAGGGTATGGCGTGAGGGTTTAATCATGACGTGCTGATCTAACCGGCAGGTGGAGGCGGGCATGGTCGAGTCCATCCGCGACATCACGGGCCAGGGCGTGCAGGCGTACCCCGCCAAGCCCCGCAGCGAGTGGGTGCTCGAGTGGCCCGGCCAGGTGCGTGTTTCCGCTGCCCATGGGGCTAGGGCTCACGACCCGGGCACGTTGCCTCAATCGCGCTGCGTTGGACACCGCCGGGGCCCCCGCAAGGCCTGGCATCCCTTGGTGGCCAGCAGCCGCGTGGCGGACCTTGCTGCGCTGCTTGGTGGCTGGCTTACGGCAACCAAATGACACATGGTGCTTGGTGCGGTGGTGCTTGGTGCTTTGCATTCAATCGCAGGTGGTGCTGGTGGTGACGGCCGTGTTTTGGACGCGCGAGGTGGCGCAGGCCATTGGCGACCAGGGCGCCGGCGTGCCGGGCACGCTGCAGGTGCGTGATGAACGGATCAGGTGGTGGCGCAGGCCATCGGCGACCAGGGCGCCGGCGTGCCGGGCACGCTGCAGGTGCGTGATGAACGGATCA
>VFQP010004147.1_pt1 | contig 13858 bp, 10 predicted proteins | sample 3512351 | NCBI WGS metagenome assembly VFQP01 (sample SAMN10412372, study PRJNA504923) | tailings metagenome | isolation source: Relicate 1 Philex TSF1 revegetated site | place: Philippines: Tuba, Benguet | collected 2017-08-29 | reverse complement strand
CTGCTGCTCGCTCATGACAAGCAAAGACCGCAGTGAGGGTGTTGTACGCTGATGCGAGTGCGACCGGCTGCGCAGCGCGCGCGCAAAGCGAAGCGATCCGACGAGGATGCCGCACCGCGTGGGAGGCGATTTCTCTGACTCAGGCGGCGCAGGCTCGTCGTCTTCGCCGGCCGTGCCGTTTGGCCGCAGCCCCACGCTCCAGCGCGTGCAGGCTGAGGCCAAGCAGAAAGCCAGCCAGGCGCTGCATGGGAAAGGCAGGATAACCAAGAAGTCGCGGCAGCTCAGCAAGCAGGAACGGGTGCGTTTTTCTCCGTGGGGATGGTGTGGTGCGTGGTGCATCAGTACCGCCCCCACCCAGAAAGAGAGCGCAGAGACGTCTGCAGGCGCCGTCGCCAGCGCAACCATGAGCAATTTGCTCAGCGCATTTGTGTGCACATGAGCCCGGAATCCTGGGTGCGTCTTGGCCCTGGCGCGGGTGCCCCTTCGCCCAGAACAGTTGGCCGCCGACGCCGCCGCCGCGTGCTCTGCAGGAGAAGGCCATGTCCATCATGGCGCGCGCCTACCTCAAGAACTGGCTCTCGGCGCACGGGCAGCACCTCCGCCCTCCCAAGTGAGCGCTCGGGCGGGGCAGCTCGGGCGGGGCGTCGCTGCGCCCGTGGGAGCGCGGTGGCCAGAGCAGAGGTGCTCTTCACACAGTCGTCATCACCAACTGAGTGCACAACGCCATCCCGGCCCGGCGTCGCGCACGCAGGCTGCACTCTAGCGTGATGCGCGTCATCACGGCGTGGTTTGAGCTGGTGGACGAGGACGGCAGCGGCGGGCTGGACGGCAGCGAGCTGGCGGCGGCGCTCAAGGCGGCGGGCCTGCCCTGCGACGAGCAAAGCATTGTAGAGATGATCTCGCTCATGGACCTCAACCGCGACAACGAAATCAGGTCCGGCCCAGGCGCAGGCGTCGCCGTCCTGATGCTGGCGGCCACTCCGGGGGACGCTGCGCGGGCGGAGCCGTGCGACGCTGACACGTGCATGCCGTGTGCGCGTGTGGCTTGCGTTGCTGCAGCTGGACCGAGTTTGAGGACTTTTTGGCGCACGAGTTTGCCGCCGGCAAGGCTTTGCTAGGTGAGGCTGGTGCAGGCGCGCGCCCTGGGCCCTGCGCGCCTCAGCTTGACGTAGCCATGACGAGGAGGCTGCCTCACCTGCGCTGCTGCCCCCCGCGCGCCACCGCCGCCGCCCTGCAGGCGGCGAGTACATCCTGCCGTCGGGGACGGCGCTGCCCTTTGGCGCCATGGTGTCCAAGATGCGACGCGACCGCATCATGCAGGACGTGTTCAAGGTGCGCCTGCGCGCTTCAATTGAAGGACGCACTGCCACGCCCTGCGTCCATCTGGTAGCCGTGACGCGCTTGGCCGCCGCTCGCGCTCCTTTGGTGCGGCGCAGGGTGGGGAGCGGCGGCAAAAGTGGTCGAGCCTGGCCGAGGACGAGACCCGCCTGGCGCAGGAGCTTCACCTGCTGGCCAACGCACAGGCGGAGCAGGTGAGCTGGGGACCAGGCCAGTGTGGACCAGGGATGACGCAGCGCGTGCGGCCGTGGGCTTGCCGCGCCTCACTCGACGTGCGCGTTGCTGTCCGGCCCTCGCAACGCGCGACGTGCGCAGGTGGCGTTCCGCCGGAAGACCATGCTCAAGGCCGCGCTGGGCGACTGTGCGTACAACAATGAGGAAGACGAAAAAGAGCAGGAAGACCAGGAGCAGGAGGCGCGTCCTGGGGCCGGCGGCGAGGGAGAGGTGCATGCAGAGGACGAGGAGGACCGGGCCACCGGCTCCACGCGCCTCAGCGCGCACGACGAGAGCCCGGTGCCAGAGGGCCACGGCCAAGCGCCCGCACCAGCGATGCCCCTGCCGCGGCTCAACGAGGCGACAGAGCCGTCGCCCCCCGCGGACGTCTCCTCGCACCCCGCGTCCCTGGACCATGGCGCCCAGGGCGAGGGTCACGGCGTGGCAGCGTCGCGGGCCGGCACGCCCACGCAGGGCGAGGGGCGCGACACGCTGGGCCCGCTGTCCCCTAGGAGCCGCCTAAACAGCTGCCCACCGCGCCCCGGCACACAGGTACGCACTACCCCCCGAGCCGAGCACCCGCGTTGCTACATCCCCCAGCGCGTGGCGGAGGCCCTTGGCGATGCCAAGCAGCGTCAAGCGTCGCCCGCTCTGTGCTTCGCCGACGCCGTGCCGCAGGAGTACCGCAACCGCATCAGCGTGGCCACGCAGCGCGCCACCCGGCTGCTGGACAACTTGGCCGGCGGCGGCGGCGGCGCCGGGCCCACCTCTGACCCCCTGGACGGCACGGACGGCACCGCCCGCCTCTCCTCGCCTGGGGCGGCGGCAGGCGAGGGCGCCCCTGCAGCCGCCAGCAACCTGCTGGTCCTGGGGCACTCGGACGGCGGGGCCGACGCCCCAACAGAGCACCACGCCGCGCACCTCCCACGCGTGCCGCCGCACGCCGCCGCCGCGCCGCCGCCACGCGCGCTGACCGGCGGCCTGACTGCTTCCATCCTGCAGCGGACCATCGCGCGGGACCTGGGCCTGGTGCCCGCGCCGTCCGCCGGCGACCGCCTACGCGCCGCCATGTTCACCGCCGCCGTCCCCCCGCACCCCTACCACGCCCCCCAGCCGCACGGCTGTGTCTCCAAGGAGGGCAGCATCGCCGGGCAGGCGGGTGGCGGTGACACGGCGCGGGCCGCCAAGCGGGAGACAGCGCTGGCCGTGCTGCGGGAGCACAACCTGGTGGAGCTCTTCTCCGCCATAGCGGCGCACGACGCGCCGGCGCCGGCGACCGGCGACATAGACGCGCAGCTGCCGCAGCAGAGCAGCGGCCAGCGGCTGCCCGTGCTGCTGCCGCCCGTGTCGCCGTCCTCGCCCTGCCTGCCGTCGCTGGGCGCCGCCAGCCTCAGCGGCCGTGGTGCCGCCGCCGCTGCCACCGGGCAGCTGCACCATTCCGGGTCGGAGAACAACCTGACGCTCCACGTACTGCAGCACATGCAGCACCACCCACACCCGCAGCAGCACCACACACACCCGCACCCCCAACAGGGACACAAGCCGCAGCGCGGCCCGCCCCCGCAGGCGCCGCCTGATGCGCACGGCGAGGAGGGCGGGGCGGCGCATTCGGCGCCACTGGTGACGCTCAAGCCGCGGCCCTCGCTGGTTCTGCCGGCGGAGCCACCGCTGCTGCAGGGCCCGGCGTCTTGCTCGCTGGTGCCGGGCGGCGGGGCAGGCGTGGCGGGCCACCTGGCGTCGCTGCGCGCACACAGCGGCAGCGGCCCGCTGCAGCTGCTCAAGCTGCGGCCGCACGACTTGAACGCGTCGCTGGGGGCGGCGCGGCCGCCGCGCGAGAGCCAGGGCTCGCCCACGCCGCAGGGCAGCGCGGGCCGGTCGGTGTGGGAGCGGCTCACGAGCGAGACGCGGCGGTCGGCCATCGGCAGCACCATGAGCCTGGAGCAGGTGAGCGCCGCACATTTCCCCGGGGTGCGTGACGCCTCGATTTCTGCTCCGGAGTGTGCACTCTACGATGCGTTGTGTGGTCAATCGCGTCGCAGGTCATCATGGAGCGGGGCCCTGGAGCCTTGGGAGCCAGCGCCGCCGGCGCGCACCCTCAAAGGCACCTGGACGCCATCCACCTGGCGCCTGCGGGGTCGGGAGGGCTCCCGTCGTCCTCCCTGCAGTCCGCCTTTGCTCCCGCCGCCACCACCGGCAGCACGCAGCACTCGTTCACCGCGGCCGCCAGCCCCAGCGCGGCGGCCGCGCTGGCCATGCACCCCAGGAGCAGGCACATGCGGGCCGAGTCAAGCGCCGCCGCCGCCGGCCCAGCCCTGGGCATTGACATGCGATCCGCGTCCCCCGCGCCGACAGTGTACCCGGCTGCGCCGCCCTCCCCCGTGCCCAGCCTTGGCGCCGCAGGGCCCCGCCGCTCTGGCCCGGGCACGCTCAGCACGGCGCTGTCGCACGGAGGCGCAGGAGGAGCAGGCACCGGCGGGATCGGGAGCAGGTCGCTCAAGCTTCCGGCGCTGGCTGTGCAGGGACGGTACTTGACGCAGCACACGCAGCGCGCCGTGCTGTGAGCAGAGGAGCTGCCACGCATCAGGATTGTCTTTTATCCGCGGCAGGCGCACCTGCTGCGTCTGGCTCCCAAGTCACTTATTCGCCGTGAGTTCCGTTTAGAGCTTTTACACGCGCGAAGACCACACGCCCAACGAGACCAACAATGTCCCCGTGCGAGCGGTTCGTGGTGCGCTTCAACATATGCTGGAGACGCCTGCTGGGCTGTACATGTCCTTGGGCCTTATCCTCGCCCCATCGTCATGAAGCCCCACTCGTCGCCTACGCCGCCGTCATGCTTGTGCCTGCGTGGCGCCACCGCCGCTGCCGCCGCCGGCGCCGCTGCCGCTTTCCCCTTGCTGCTCCAGCACCTGCAACACGCGTGCAGCCCACCATGCGTGGCACCGCCTTGGCAAGGAAGCGTGTGGGCGCAGCCAGCTCGCGCCCCCACACGTGCACCCGAGCAAGCACACAGCAGCACTCCCAACGCGCGGTGCCCTCACACGGCTTTGGACCCCGCTAGCGTGGAGCGTTACCCATGCCACAATCTGATACACCCGGCAGCAGGGCTTTGGCTCCGCCGAGGTGTCCCAACAGGTGTAAATCGCCATACACACAAGCACCAGGTGCGCACCTGCAGCGCAAACGCCTCAAACTCCTCCATCTCCCCGCCCAGGTCGGGCCCCACGACGCTCCGGCCCGCCGCCCGCCCGCCCGCTCTCTGCGCCGCCTCCTTGGACCCCGCCGCCGCCGCCGCCGCCGCGCCGCCCTGGTGTTGCTGCTGCTGCTGCAGCTGCGGGTGGTGGTGCGTCTGGCTGTGCGCGTGCGGCCGCGTGGCGCCCGCCGTTCCCACCGCCGGCCGCACAAACTTTGGCGCCTTGCCTGGCTTGACGCTGGGGTTGACGCCGGCGCGCATCGTCCGCAGCTCGCGCATGGCGCTCGCCAACGCCTCCTCCTGCTGCTGCTGCTGCTGCTGCGCGGGTGCCCCCACACGCCCTCCCCCGCCGGACGAACCCGCCGCCGCCGATGACGCCGCTGCCGCCGCCGCCGCCGCGCCTGCGCCCGGCTTGGCCGCTTCCTGCTGCCAGATGGAGGTGTTGCCCGTCTTGCTGGGCCCCTGGTAGTCGGGCACCAGCGCGTCGTCTCCCGTGCGGAACGACACGCTGCTGCCGCCGCCCGCCTGCGCCGCCAGCGCCGCCTGCACGGGGTCTGCCACCAGGACCCTGCGTCCCAGCAGGTCGAGCGTGAGGGCCAGGCGGGCGGCGCCGCGGCGCGCCTGGTCGGCCGCCTGCTCCAGGCGCTGCCGCTCGCGCAGCCGCTGCTTCTCCTCGTCCGTCAGCCAGGCGTTGGAGTCAACCTCAAAGTAGTCGGACTGGTCGTCGATCACGGCGGTGCGGCGTGCACTGCACATGGTGTGTTCCGGGGGCGTGCCGACGCAGGTGGGTGAACGAGTGCACGCGGCGTGGCGCTGCAACCCAGGCAGGTGAGCGAGTGCGGCAAAGACGCGCCAACACCTTTCGTTGTTGTACTGAACGAGCCGGTCCTTGAAGGCGACGGCGGCGGCCTGCGCCGCGGCGTCCCCGGCGTGTACGGCGGCCGCCGTGGTGGCCACCTTGTCCACGTCAGCGGGCGGCTGCGTGTCCGGTGGCGCTGGCGGGGCGTCGCCCCGGGCGGCGGAGCGGGAGATGGGCCGTCCGCAGAAGGTGCAGAGCCCCTTGCGTTCGAGGAGCTTGAGCGTGTCAGGGTGCTGCTGGTTGCGCAGGTCGAAGATCTTGCCGCAGCCCAGGCAGTTGACGACGAGTTTGTCCACGCCCAGGATCGCCTGCGGCCCGGCGGGCGGCTGTGGCTGCGCGCTCGCCCCTGCCGGCTTGGAGCTGCCCCCTGCGTGCGTACATTGTGCAGGAGCGGTGGCGCTCTCCTGCTGCTGCTGGATGTGGGATGCTCCCGACCGCAGGCGCGGCGCGGCGTGCAACTTCTGCTGGCGCGGCAGAGCTGCACCACCCCTTCCCGCATTTGACGCATCACTATCATCACGGCCAACGTGCTGCGGCTTGGCAGCATGCTGCTGCTTCCACACTGCTAGCGAGCCTACGAGTTTGCCGCCTCCCCCTGCCGTGCCTTTGAGCTTGCCGCCCTGCTTGAACAGGCCCAGCACGCGGTCGTTGTTCTGGTTGTGCGCCATCGCTGTCCTTCAGGGAGGCGCGCTGCTCTGCGCTTGCTCCTCTCCTCCTGCTTCACCTGGTGGTTTTGCATGATCTTTTCTCCACGCCTGGATCAGGACAGCAAGCGCTTGAGCCTCAGCACCACGGTCCGCATGCGCGCTCCCTGCCCCCTCTGCACCGCCGCGCTGCGCAGCTCCCACTGCTCCTCCAGCCGCCGCACCAAGGCACGCGCGCCGCGCCTCAGGTCGGCCGCCCCGTCACCCTCTCCCGCCAGCAGCACCGGCAGCGCCCGCGCCAGGCAGGACGCCACCAGCGTCAGCTGCCCCGGGCTCATGCACGACACCAAAGCCAGCGACCTGCGGCGGACGCACAACGGATCGCGCCTCCGCTCAGCCAACCGCATCCAGCAGCCATGCGCACCAGCAACGACGCTGTGCACCACCCCTGCGCACCTGCTGACGACGGCTGTCGCCAACGCCCGCAGCGCGTCGACGCTCTCCTCCTCCTCCGCAGCGGCACCCGGTTGCCCAGTGACGGCCCACCCGCTCAGCCGCGCCAGGCACGACGCCAGCAGCATCAGCGCCGGCAGCCGGCAGCCGCCCGCCAGCGCCGCGCAGCGCCGCACCCACGCCAGCCGCAGCGCCGCGCGCCCCTCGGCGCCCGCCGCCGCCCCGCCCGCGCTGCGCCCCCGCCGGCGGGCGCGTGCCGCCTCGCTGCTGTGCCCGCGCCTCATCCAGGGCGCCAGCACCAGCCGGGGGGCGCGAGTCAGCGCCAGGTGCGGGCGCGCTGACCGCTCGCTGCGTGACGGCTGCTGCTGCTGCTGCTGCTGCTGCTGCTGCTGTGATGGCAGTGGCGGCGCGGCACCGTCACGTGCCGCAGGTGCGACGCCCGACGCCCGCCCGCGTGCTGCCCTCTGCGGCTGCGGCGCGGGGCGCACGACGGCGGGCAGGCAGGCCTCCACCTCGGCCCACAGCACCGAAGCCGCCGCGTCCGCCGCCGTCAACGATGACGAGGAGGAGGGAGAGGAGGCGGAGCGAGCGGCGAGGTCCACCAGGCGCAGCGCCCCGTTGAGGGCTTGCCGCCATGCGGTGCGCGCCTGCGATGCACCACAGGACGACAGACCTCTTCAGTCACTGCGAAGGCAAGCAAGGCGGATGGTGGCAGCGCCGCCCTCAGCGGCGGCGCACACCGCGGTGGCAAGCGTCGCACCTCAGTGCAGCACGTCAGGGCCAGCCGGTGCCTCCAGCTCAGCCGCGATGCCCGCGCCACGCTGCGGAGCGCCCACGCCACGCTGCTCAGCGCCTCCTCCTCCTCCTCCTCCACCTCGCCCGCCGCCGCCGCAGACGTGCCGGCCGCCAGCGCCGGCGCCGGCGCCAGCGCCACGCGCGCCAGCGCGGCCAGGTCGCCGGCGGGCGCCCGGAAGCCCGTCTGCACCGCCGCCCTCAGCAGATGCGTCGCCTGGAGCGCCGACCACTGCGTTGCGCATGCGCTTGCCTGGCCCACGCCGCCCTGCTGGTGCAGCCGCAGGCCCGCCCGCACGGCCCGCCACGCCTTGCGCACCGTGGGCAGCCGCACCTGCGGCGCGGCCGCCGCCAGCTGCAGCAGCCGCACCCTCAGCTGCTGCTCCTGCCGCTGCCGCTGCGCCAGCAGCTGCTGCGAGCCGGCGCCGCCGCCGGGCACAGGCCCGCCGTTGCTGCTGTCAGGGCCCAGGCGCCTGGCTGCCGCCCAAAGCAGCCGGTGAGCCAAGGGGCTGCTGGCCGATGCTGACAGCGGCGGCGGCGACGGCGGCGCGTCGTGGTGCCGGCTGCTTGCCGCCTGGCGGTGGGGTGCCTCTGCTGGGCCAGGGCCAAGGCGACGGTGTTGATGTGCGTGTGGAGGCTGGCTGTGAGTCGCTGCAGCGTGGCTGTGCTGCGGCGCGTGGTCGGTGGGCGTGGAGGAGTGCTGCGGAGCGGGCGGCGCTGCCGCGGCCGCCGCGCCGTGGCGCTGCTGCTGCTGCTGCTGCTGTTGGTGGTGGTGGTGCTGGTGGGAGAGCTGGGAGAGGTGGTGCTGCCGCCGGAGCTGCGCCTGCTGGTGTTGCTGCTGCTCCGCCCACGCCTCGAGTGCGCAGGCCAGCAGCAGGTGGCGCGTGGGCACGGCGCCGGCGTGGCGCAGCAGCTGGCGGGCCAGGCGCCGGCGGTGCCGCGGCGGAACGGCCAGGCGCAGCCGGGGCACGGCCCACAGCAGCGTCGGCAGCGCGTGCGCCAGCGCCTGCTGGTCCTCCCTGCTGCTGCCGCTAGTGGTGCCGCTGCTGCTGGTGGTTGCGGAGGCGTGGGCTGGGTGGTGGGTGCGGGCGGGCGGGCCGCCGTGCGCCTGCTGGCGGGGCGCGTGCGAGGGCGGCGTGGTGAGCGTGACGAGCAGCTCCGACACGCGGCCGCTCAGCCGCGTGAGCCACGACGAGGGCATGGCGCATGCAGGCGCGCCGCCGGCCGGTGATGCAACTCTCCGTCGCTGCGCACTGCCAGCGGCGCCGCAGCCACGCCGCTCGTGCTGCTCCTCCTCCTCCTGCGCTGCCTGTCCAGTGTCGCAGGGCTGGGGGCGTGCATCCCGCCAGGCCGCCCCTGGCATTTCCAGAGGCGAGTTTCCGCCGCTGCCACCGCCTGAGTGTTCTGCCTGTGGCTGCCACCCGTCCCAGCTGTGTTGCTGCTGCTGCTGCTGCGGGTGGTGGTTGTTGTGGTGGTGGCTGCCGTCGATGAGCTGCTGCCAGGTGGCAGCCGCCCACGCCAGGTGTGCCGTGTCGTGCGCGCTGAGCTGCGGCAGGCGCGCAAAGGTGCAGGCGGCCAGGCGCGCGCGCCACGGTACCGGCGGGAGCACCTGCACACAAGTCCGCACCAAGGACCACGGCGCACGAGTGACCGATATGCTCATCAACGCGTGGGGGTGTAAGCACGGTTCGCTGCGCATCAACCGGTGTAGCTCGCACCTGCATGCGTGCGCAGGCCCACGCCGCCACCACCACGGTGGCGAGCGGCCACGGCGCGTGCGCGTCGGGCCCGCCGCCGGCACCGGCGGAGGAGCCTGCGCCCTGCTGCTGCTGCCGCGGCGCTGCCTGCTGGCTCCCGGGCAGGTTGCGAGGGAGGCTGCCGGCGCCACTGCCGAGCGCGCCAGCCGTGGGTGGCGGGCCCGCTGGCGGGTCCTGCGGCTGGAGCCGTCCAGGAGGCGGCTGCAGGAAGGAGGGCGCGTCCCCTCGCTGCGCCCGGGCCGCAGGAAGACCGGCGCCCGCTGTCCCGCCGACGCGCCCGCTCCCGTGCCCGCTGTCCTGCTGCTGACTGACTAAACTGATGTTTCCGCTGCTACTGCTGCCGGCTCCCTCCGTCGGTTGCTGCTGCTGCATGTGCGTGGAGCTGACATGGAAAAACTCGGCCACGAGGGCCTCCGCCTGAGCCTGCACCTCGGCCAGGCTTTCCGGCGCCGCCTGCGGGAAGCGCAGGCGCCAGGCGCCCTGCGCCGCAGCGCCCGCGTCGCCACGGCACGCGACCCAGTGCGACACGGCCCACAGCGTGTTGGCCGCGCCCTGCGCCGTCTGCCGCGGCAGCGCCCCCCGCGCCGCCCGCAGCGCGTCCGCCAGCCACGCCGCGCCGGGCGGCGCGTAGCGCAGCTGCGCCAGGCCGTAGAGCCAGTTGGACAGCTCCTGAGGCTGCAGCTGGGGCAGCAGGCGGCGGCCCTCGTGCGCCAGGTGCAGCACCAGCGCAGGCCACAGCGGGCCCGGCGGGGCCGCCGCCGATGCGCCGTGGTCCCTCCTGCGCGCGCCTGCCGGCGGGGCGTCGGGCGGGGGCTGCTCGGCCGGCGGCAGGTGGCCCGCGCCGTGCAGGCGGGACAGCGCCCACGCCACGTTGGCCACTTGCCGCGCCCGCAGCTGCGTCCGCTGGTGCCAGACCAGCTCCACCAGGCACGAGGCCAGGTGGGAGTCGTCGTGCTGCTGCTGCTGTTGCGTGCTGCTTGGCGCACGTGTGCCCGCCCGAGGCGGCGCCGAGGAGAGCAGCTGCGCGTGGTGCGTGAGGGCGGCGCTGGCGTGCAGCGCGTTGAACTCGGCGCCGCGCTGCGCCACCACGGCGGCGAGCTGCCCGGGATCCGAGCACTGCTTGATCAGGCCCATGAGCGCCGCGGGTGGGAGGGGCAGCGGCTGCTGCGCTGGCGTGGGCTGCTGGAGGGCAGCAGGGTGGTGTTGAGGTGGCGGGTCGACGGCGGGGGAAGGGCGGGCCGCCCGTCGCTGCAGCCGGACCTGCTGGTGGTGGTGCTGTTGCTGGTGCTGGGCGTGGTGGTGGTGGTGGTGGTGCTGCTGCGTGGAGTGGCCGTTGCTGTGCTGCAACGGTGGCGCGGCGGGGGCGGCGGCGGTCGGCAGCAGCACGATGGTGGCGGCGTGCACCTCCACGCCGTGCTGCTGCTGCTGCTGCTGCTCATGGTGGTGCTGCAACACCGCTGTTGTGGCCGCTGTGGAAGCGTGCAGGCCGCCACCTGCATCGAGGCCGGGTCAGGGGAAGGAGAGATCGGGCGGGAGGCCAGCGCCCATCGAGCAGGGCCGAGCGTGCACACCTGTGCGCAAGCAAGCCACACGTACCTGCTCGCGCTGCTGCAGCGCGCGGAAGGTAGGCGCAGCGCGCAGGACCCAGCCCGAGCGCAGCGCCGGGCGATGCCGCTGCCATTGGCACGAGCACGATCAGTGGCGCTGCTGTGACATTCTGCTGGGGCTATGCGCCATCGCAGCCTCGCTGCTCGGCTCGCCTGCCTGGAGCGCCTTTTTGCTTCTCTCCCCTCCTGGAGCGAGTCTGAAAAGGGCGGCGAGACGAGAAGCGCGCGTGTGTTGCGTGTTGGAAGCGTCCTGGCGCTTGCAGCACGCAGGGGTCCGGGCACGCGCATCATCTCGCATGTCGAGGACTTTAGGGCACCCCCTTCTTGGCCAAGGCGCTCTCAGCGGCACTCAGGCGCAGCAGCAGCTCGTCGTTGGTGACTTTGCCCACGCGGGCGTCCGGATCCTGCGCACGGATCCGACCAACGCGCCGCCGGGCGCCACGTCAGGCCTGCGCGTGCTGCGGGGCGTTCGCCCCTGCCCCCCCGGCCCGGCACCTGCCTACTCACCTGGTCGGCCAGCCAGGGCCCCAGGTGCGTGCGGATGAAGAAGAGCAGGCTTGACTGCAGCTGGCTGGTGCTGGTGCCGGGCGCGTCGCTCGCGCTCGCCACCTTGGCCGCGCCCGCCACCTGGCTCACCCGCCCAAACACCTCGGCCACCTGCTGGCCACCACCGCGCAGGGAACAAGGCGTACGCCCATACGACGGTCAAACTCCAGCAACACGCGTGTGGTGCATTGAGGAGCACTGAGGAGCAGGTCGGGCGCGTGGCGCACCTGGCGCGCGTCGCGGCAGGCGGCCAGCACGTGCTGCAGCAGCAGCCGCAGGAAGAAGAGCGGCTTGGCCTCGATCGCCGCGCTGATCTCAAACACCTGCGGCCGTGCATGCAGCACGCATGCCATGCGTCTCCTGCTCAGCGCTTGGCCAGCAGATCCCCCCTACGGCGCGAGCGGACTCCCCTCCCGTCCCTCACCTTGAGGCAGGTGAGCGGCAGCACGTCCTTGACCACCAGCGCGGCGTGCAGGCGCGCCAGGTGCGTCAGCGCCGCCGGGCCCAGCTCCCCCAGCACCTTGTACTGGTCCCACATGCAAAACTGAGCCGTCAGGCGGTGCGCCTGCAGGAGGGCCAATTGGAACACCCCGCCCAACACATCCTCACTCGTGCTGCCGTAGCAGGAGGCTCGTGCCGTGCTGGGCTAGCGGGCGGTCGCCTGGTGCCTGGCTGCGTGCCGGTGCTGGCGCTGGGCGTCTCTGCGCCGCTCGAGGCGCACCTTGCTGTGCGTGGCGAGCCTGGCGATGAGCAGCGCGTAAAAGGGGTTGTAGGCGTCCTCGTGCAGGCAGCAGTCCACCACCACGCGCACCACCTCGCGCTGCTGGTCACCCTGCAGCAACCACGCACACACCACACACACACTGACGTGGTGCTCCGGCGCTGCACCGAGGCAACCTCCTGCGCTTTCCGCCACAGGACCAAGCGCTCCGACCCATCCCTGAGAGAGCACGGCGCGGCACGACCACACGCTCACCTTGAGGGGCAGCCGCAGCAGCCGCTCGTGCGCGTGCACCACGTCCGCCGCGCCCATCACCGCCACAAACACGGCGCGCCGCACGTCCGTGTTCATGCGCTGCGCCGCCGCCAGCGACAGCAGCTGCGCCGCTTCCGCTTCCCCGCCGTCCAGCCCCTCGCCGCCCGCCAACGCCAGCAGCTGCTGCGCCGTGCTGCCACCGCCCGCGCCGCCGCCGCCGCCGCCGCCGCGCCCCACCAGGGCCTCGCCGGCGGCGGGCAGCCACCACATGCCTGCGCGTGCACACAGCGTGTGCAGCAGCGCGCGTCAGGGCCCTGGCGTCGTGAGCGGCGCCGCCGCCAGTCTTCTAGTCCGTTCACGGATACCAAGCAAGGAAAGTGGTGCCGGCGACGCGGCAGAAAGGGGCAGCGTCGCGCCCGCGCTCACCCTTTTTGCCCGGCAGCAGCAGCTTGTCCCAGCTGATGCCCCGCACCGCCACCCGGTCCACCTGGCAGCCCCGGAGCCACGCCGCCACCGCCGGGCTCACGCTCACGGCCGCGCCGCCGCCCTGCTTGCCCTTGCCACCTCCGCCGCCGGCGCGGGTCGGCCGGTTGTTCTTGACGTCGATCACCAGCTCCAGCAGCAGCCGCGCGCGCGCGCTCAGCGCCGTGCCGCCGCCGCCGTCGCCCGCGCTGCCCGTGCCGCCGCCGGCCTTGCCGCCCGCGCCCTTGGCGCCGCCGTTGCTGCTGTTGCTGCCGCCGCTGCTGTGGAGGGCCGAGACCTTGGTGCTGACGGCGAGCACAAAGTCCTTCATAGCGGCGGGGTCGGCGCCGCGCAACGCCAGGCCCCGGCACGACAGCAGCGTCACCTGTGCAGGCATGTACACAGGTGACGCAGCCCAGTGGCCCTCACGCAGCCCAGTGGCCCCACCAAGGACGGATCAAAGATCCTCAGCGCTTCCCACAGTGACGAGTGGGACAGTGAACTAGCGCACGGGCGCGAGGAACGGCGCAGCTGTTCCTCAGGGCGATGCGCAGGTCCAAGGGCGCGGGGGGGAGGGGCGAGAGGAGGCGGGAGGGGAGGGACTCACGATGAGCTGCACGTCGTGCTCGGTGAAGCGGTGCAGCAGGTGGCGCAGCAGCCCGTAGGCCAGCTCGGGCGAGGCCAGGCCCACCGCCTGGCAGCTGGCCACAAGGTGCACCAGGTTGTGCGACGACAGGCTGCGCACGGGAAGGGCACGCACGCGGCACGCTGTCAGGGTGGGAAGGACAGCCAAGGCGGCCAAAGGACAGCCAAGGCGGTGAAACGCAGACTGAGCCGCGGCCCGCCAGCGGCTCTCGCGGTGGCTCCCCCAGACACGAACCAATCGCCTACCGAGAGCTGCTGCTCACCGTGGGCGGTTTGCCCCGTTTGCGCCGTTCCCGTGCCGCGAGGTGGCGCACACAAGCAGGCGCTGGCAGGCCCAGCGCGCACCCACCTGTCGTCGGCCAGCACGGCGGCG
>VFQP010004146.1_pt1 | contig 13860 bp, 16 predicted proteins | sample 3512351 | NCBI WGS metagenome assembly VFQP01 (sample SAMN10412372, study PRJNA504923) | tailings metagenome | isolation source: Relicate 1 Philex TSF1 revegetated site | place: Philippines: Tuba, Benguet | collected 2017-08-29 | reverse complement strand
GACTGCGCGGCGGCAAGGGGACAGGTGCGCGGCGCTTGCGCGAGGAGCGTTTGGGGAGTCAAGGCCACCGCAGCGCAAAAGCGTGTCCGCACGTACCTGGCGGGCGTGGTCAAAGCAGGAGATTGACCGGTTGCTGAACCTGCTGCTGTGGCTGGCGGCGGGCTGCGCAGCGATGGCGTGCTGCACGTCCAGCTCGACAAAGCCGCCCCCAGGCCAGGCCACGCGGTCTGGATCCACCATGCGCCGCACGGCGTACGCCGGCACACCGTACTGCGCGGGCACCGAGCCCAGAGGGGTTGTTCTACCTGCTGCGGGCCCCTGCAGGTGCGGCACACACACCCCCACTCGTGTGCACGCACGTGCACGGCCCGAGCGGCACCGGCACATCGACCGGCTTGCCTGTTGGAGCACCACTGGGTGCTGCGCGCGGCTGTCGTGGTGGTGGTGCGGAATGGAGAACCACAGCACCGAAACGAGTACGATGCCGGCGACCCACGCCAGCAGGCCGGCGATGGCCCTGGAAGGCGTGAGACGCCCCTTCATGGCGCCTTCAGCTACAGATGCTGCTGCTGTTGGCTCTGGCTCACGCCCCTGGGGCCGAGCACAGCCGCTTCAGCTGTCGCCGGGCTCCGCTGGCGCTCTGCCAGGCTTGCTAGGATGAGACCTCATTTCTGCAGCGTCCTGCAGCGTCGCCCTAGTGGCTGCGCCGGCGCAGGACAAGCTGTGCGCACGCACACGCACGCCGGTGAGCGCGGCCGGAGAGAAACGGGCGTGGCGGCCATGCGCCAAGCGCGCACTGACACACACAGGCTACAGCATGGCTTCGCTACAGCAGCAGCACCTGCGCCCACGCGTAGCAGCGCGGAGCACTGTGGCCTTCCGGGCCGCACCTCGTCCTCCTCGCCGGCGAGCAATCGCCCCTCAAGGGCCGCCGCGCGAGCTCCACGACCACGGCCACCAGGAGCTCCGGCGCGTCGTCTTTGCTGGCGCCTCGGCGACGCACGCAGGTGTGGATCCCTTGTGGGGGGCGCTCCAAAGCGAGAAAAAGGATTGCGCTTTCGTCCTGACGCGGATCGCGCGCGCGCGGGCGCCCCGCAGGCGCGGCGCAGCAGCTGCTGAGGATCAACCTCTCGGCCGACACGACGCTGGCGCTCCCGCTCTCCGTGGATGGCGCGGAATCCCTGCGCAAGGCGGTGCGGTCGCTGGCGGAGACGCTGGCGGCCAAGGCCAAGGCCACGCGCCCGCAGCGCTGGCCGCTCATGGAGTGGAGGCTGCAGCAACAGGTCAGCAGCTGGTGGTGGCAGGGCTGGCTGGGGGAGGTGGGGCGTGGGGGTGGGAGATCAGGATCGGGAGCGCAGCGTGCGGGCGATCCCAGAGCCATCCCTGCAGCTGCTGCGCCTGCTGCTGCTGCACGCAGGAGGGCTCGGAGGTGGAGCTGCTCGAGGTGGTGTGCAACCCCAACGCGTGCAGCAGCATCTTTGAGGCCCGCGCGCTCGTCACGCTGCGCACCCGCGGCGGCCTCCGCGTCACCAGCGAGACGCGCATCCCAGCGCTGCAGGCGGACCTGGACGCCTTCCTGGGCAGCTGATGGGCAGATGAAGGTCATCTGCGATCATCAACTGGATGATCGTCCGTTGTTGAGCGAACTGGGGTTGCACCATCGTGTGCAAGTGAGCGCAGTGGCGCATTCGCAATTGCGATGGCAGCGGCAGTGCTCGCGCTGGCAGCAGGCGCTGCTGCTGGCGCGTGGGCCGCAGCTCGACGCCCCGCGCTGATCGTCGTGCTTGCAGCGCTCCTGCTCAGCGCGGCCCCGCTCCTGCGCGATGCGTGCGACAGCGCGGTGGCCGTCCAGTCGCTCACCTGCGTCTTGGGCTGCGCAGCCTTCAAGGTTCGGGCTTGTGTGTGGGCGTTCAGAACATCGCAGAGCAGCACCATCATCTGCAGAGTCGAGCAGCAACACCTCTGCTGCTGCCCTTGGGGGAAATGACGCGAGCGCAGCTCCTGGCGCTGGCCATGCGGCGGGGCGTGCTCGCGGCTGAGCTCCGAGCGGGGTGCACATGGTGGCGCTTCGCCGGCGTGCTGCTCCTCCCGGTCATTCCCACCAACACCGGGTCCCCGGCGCCCAAGCACACGTCTGGTACGTGCAGCCGTAATGCGTTGCGAGGGGCGCCTCGTGGCTGCACCTCGGGCACGCGCGCGTCCTGACACTCGGCGCCACTCTCCATGCTCGCAGCGCTGGTGCTCAGCAAGCTGCAGCTGGCCACGCTCAAGCTCGCCGCCTTTGCCGCCACCTCCCTGGCGAGCATGCAGCTGGTCGTGCGTGGCAGCTCACCGGACGCCAAGCACGTCCTGGGCTGGGCGGCCGCGCCCCTCGTCTACGCGCTGTCAGGTGCGCGATGAACCTTGATGCAGGCCACCACCTGCTTCCGCACGCTCGCTCGCTCACGCCGTGATGCTTGGGGGTCCGCTGCCGCTGCAGGCGTGACGCTGTGGCTCCAGGTGGACGGCATGGGCGACGTGACGGACGCGCTGGCACTGGGGCTCTTTGGCATCACGGCCGAGCCGCACTTTGCCTTCCCCCTCACGGTGCGCCAGCGGAGCCTCTACCCCACTCGAGGCGGCGCAGAGCAGCGCCAGGCTCGTGGCCTTGCACGCATCGCTCGCATGGGCGCCTCTTTGCGCGCGCGCGTGCGCAGGCCGACTCGCTCGCCTCCTTTTGGAGCCAGCGCTGGAACCTGACCATGTCCTCCCTGCTGCGGGACCTGGCCTTCCTGCCCGTGATGCAAGGCACGCTCATGGCCCCAGACTCGGGCCCACCCCCGACCGACGCTGCGGCGCGCAGCAGCGGCGGCGAGGCGCACGATCGCAGCAGCGCCGCCGGCACGCCGTCCGCCAGCTCAGCGGCCGCAGCCGCTGGCCGCACGGGCAGCGGCAGCAGCAGTATTGGCAGCTGGGGCGGCGGCTCTGAGGCGGCTCAGGCGGCCACGACGCGCAGGGCCGGCCCGCTGCGCAGGTGCGCACGCAACGCCATCCGGTTCCAGTGTGCGAGAGAGGGGCACACACAGAGCGAGGCGCTGGCGCTTTGCCTTCACCCCGCTTGCTCGCCGGCGCGGCCGGGCCATGCCTCGCGCAGGCTGGCGGCGAGCGCGGCGGCCTTTGGCGTCAGCGGCGTGTGGCACGAGCTGGTCTTTGCGCACATGACGGGGGGCTTCACCACGCGCGGCAGCTGGACGCTCTTCTTCATGCTGCAGGTGCGGCCGGGCTGGGGAGCGTGGCGGTGTGCGCGTGCGCGCCGGCGAGGAGCCCAGAGGAGAGGAGGTGGCACCTGAGTGCTCGCTGGCCATGGATGTGCGCCGTGCAGGCGCCGGCCATTGCCGTCGAGTCCATGCTGCGCAAGCGGCTGGCCCGCGCCAACGTGCACGTCCCCAGGTGCCCTGGTCGCCGTGAGGTGGGCTTCGCATCCACCACATGGATTGAGCGCGGCCTCGCGCAGAATAGTCTCGCCTGTGTGTGTCCCTGTGAGCAGGTGGCTGCGCATCCTGGCCGTCAACGTGACCATCCTGTCCATGGTGGGCCTGCTGTGGGTGCCGCCCATGACGCAGCCGCTGCCCGACGTCTGCCAGGCCCCCAAGGGCACTGCTCCCCTGGGCAGCCCCGCCCTGCTGGCCACCACCAGCTTGATGGAGCGCGTCATGCGGCAGGCCTCGAGGGACGTGCAGGCGCTCCTGCGCCTGCTGGCGGCGGCCGGCGCGGCTCTGGCGGGGCCGGGAGCGCTGGCGGGGGGCGAGCCTCTGGCCGCGGGAGTTCCAGGCGCCGGCGCGCTGTGGTTGCAGTCCACGCTCAGCAAGGTGTTCAAGGGCGCCGCGCAGCTGCTGGCCACCGGCGCCAGCCACCCTTCGTCCTAGTCGTTGCGTCTACGTACCTTCGTAAGCGTCATTCATGTGCCACCCGAAGCACCAGTGTAGTGTTGGGGTGTGTGCCCGCAGCAGCTGCAGACGTCTTCTTTCTTCCCTTCATCGCTCGGGTGTGAGAGGTCGTGTGTGTCGCGCGTCGTTGCGTTGCTGACACAGCCCACGCCGCGGGCCCCCTATTCGTTGCTGTCTGTGCGCAGCCTGCGCGCGCCGCGCATGTACCAATCCCCCGGTGGAGTTGCCTGACGAGCGCCGCCCCCTGCGACGGTGCTCACCTGAGGAGATGTACCACCTAACCCCTGTGTGAACGAGGAGGACTGCAACACAGTGCGTCCTCTGTTGCCGTCTGTCGTGCCCACGAGTTCGAAGGTTCGCGTGCGGCAATCTGTACGGCCGCCTCCCACAGCGCGACCCGAGCGCCTGCGCGCTGCTGTTGCTCTCCCGCACTCGCGAGTCACTGTCCAGTGCACCGGGTTCGTTGGCGCAGAGCTCAGAGCGAGCAGGGGCAGCGCCGAGCACACATCGCGCCCCGCGCTCATCATGGCGCCCAAGAAGGCCACAGAGGATGCAGCGCCGGAGACGGTGAGGGGAGAGGCCTAGAGGCTGTGCTTAGAGGATGCTGCCCTCTCTCCACCTTCAAGGGTGGCCGAGCCCCCACGAGGTTCCGTGCGCATCGCGGCGATGCACACATCGCCCAGCCTTGGGTGGCACGTGCGTGAGCGCAGCCGCCGCCGCCCACGTCCGGCAGTGGCAAGTTCTTCTTCAAGAACGGGGCCACGTACACTGGCGAGTGGATCCTGCTCTTCCCCCAGCCGCCTGCCACGCCCGAGGTGGACAAGAAGGCCCCGCCCAAGAAGAAGGACGACGCGCCCGCGGCGCCTACCGAGCCTCCCCGGCGTGTGCGCCATGGCAAAGGTGGGCGTGGATGGGGGGAAAGGGTGGCGGCAGCCCAAATCAACATGACCACCTTGGTGTCCGCGCACCTGTCCTCTGCGCACGAGTGTGCGGCATCGCACGCGCGCACACGACAACATGCAGGCACGTACGTGGAGGGGGACTACAGCTACACGGGCGAGTTTGTGGAGGACGTCATCACCGGGCAGGGCAAGCTCACGTACGCCAGCGGCGCCTTTTACCAGGTCGGTGTGGCCTGGCAGGAGAGAGCAGGGGCGACGGCAGGGGCTGTGGGGGTGCGGACGGCCCGTGACGCACGCGGCCGTCTCATCCTGTGCGCAGGGGGACTTTGTCAAGGGGCTCTATCACGGCAGCGGCAAGTACGTGTGGCCGGACGGCAGGAGCTACGAGGGCGAGTGGCAGGAGAACCGAATGCACGGCACGGGCACCTACATTGACATCAACGGCCACAGGTGAGGCCCGGCGCGGCGCGAGTTGCGGGGGCATGCCGTCGTTGTACGCGCGCCGCATCGATCGATCGGAGCGTCATACGGCGTCCCACCCGTAAGTCTGCGTCCGCAGGTGGTCCGGGCAGTTCTTCAACGGCAGCGGCCCCGGCCTCACGCACCAGCTCTAAAGTGGGGGCCGCGCGCATGACGATCGAGGCCCGGCCCGGCACGTGCATGCGAGCGCGCCTTCGTGCGCTGTTGAGTGGAGCTGCCTAGCGATGGCGTCTTGCTGAACAGCCAGTCCAGTGCAAAGGAAGAAGGCCTTGAGCTCCAGCTAGCTTGAGCGAGCGGCTCTGTGCAGAGGAGGAGGACCCGAGGAGAAGGTGCAGCCGAGCTCGACCATGGCAGCTCCAGCGCCAGCTCGCAACACCAACACGGACCAGGTGGAGGCGAGCGCGGCCGTCCTCGACGTGGTGAGGAGGCTGCACTGCTGCTTGCGACGAGGCCAAGGGGAGATTGCCGGTGCGCGACGACGAGGCTCCACAGGGGGCCTCGCGCGAGCAGCCAGGCGCTGTGAGCACGGGGCGATGGTGCGCTCGGTGTGCGTGCGACGTCGCAGCTGCTGCCGCGCCTGCAAGAGCGCCGCGAAGCCATCCAGAAGGAGGTGCTCAAGTATGGTGAGGCTCCGGCTGGCATCAAGGAGGTCTTCGAGCTCTGCCGCGGCTTCGAGCGCGCCTACGTCAGCTTCGTGAACGTGAGTGCGCTGCCCGCCGCGTGCCTTTGCGCCGCGGGGGCGCCACTGGGTGCGTCCAGCGAGCAGACGGTGATCGTGACCTCTGCACCCCACGCGTGGCGACTTGGCGCCCACGCAGGAGTCGCCCGTGGCCAGCAAGATCAAGGAGAGCTTCATGGGAGACAAGGGCCTGGCGGGCATGATCCGGAAGCAGCCCATCGAAAAGGTCTACGACCTGGGCAACGTCAAGCAGGTGTGTGCGAGCGAGCGAGCAAGGGGGGTGGACAGGCATCCCGCTGAGCCAGCTGGACCCAGCAGCGGCGCCCTTGTCCTCCTCCCCCATCCTGGGTTGGCCGGTCGAACGTTGTTGCCGTTGTCGCCGCAAGCGCACGTGCAGATGACGCGCCAGGCGGACGGCTACCAGCCGCACCTGGTGTCGCCCGAGACGGGCATGCGGCGGCTGGCGTCAGAGGCGCTGGACTTTGTGGCTGGGCCGGTGGGCGCCACGGTGCAGCAGGTCTACACGCTGCTGCTCAACGCCGCCAGGTGAGGACTGTGGGTGGGACGCTGCGCGCGTGGCGCAGAGGGAGACCCGAGAGGAGGCCGCAGCGCGCAACGTGGGGGAGCGCGTGCGCACCACCGTGCTGCCTCCTGCGCTTCTCCTGTGTGCCCAGGGAGGCGGCGGAGAAGGCGGGCCAGCACACCGAGGCGGCGCTCATGGGCGCGCTGCCAATGGTGGTGCCTGACTTCAAAAACGTCGTCATGCCCGCCATCGTGGTGGCGCTGGATGAGTGGAAGCGCGACGCCGAGAAGAGTGAGTGGCCGCTGGTTGCGCGCGGAGCAGCTGGCATGGCCTGAGGAGCGCGCACACCACGGCGGGCTGAGTCGTGCGTCCCCCATCTCACGGCGATGGGACTCAACCATCACGCGCCCCATGCGCTCGTGGTGCCGCAGTGGCCATGATGCTGGTGGACATGGAGCGCAGCTACATGACGGCGGGCTTTTTCCGCCACACCATGTACCACCGCGCCAACAAGATCAAGCAGCAGCTGCAGATGGCACAGGCCTCGCAGCAGGCCAACGTGCAGCCCGGCGGCGGCGCCGCCGCCGGCGGCAGCGGCAAGCCCGCCGGGCGCTCCTTCTTCCCCGCCTTTGGCGCCTCGACCAAGGACTCGCCGCCGCCGCCGCTGCCGCCGGGCCCGGCGCCCTCGGCGCCCTCGCAGCAGGCCCCGCAGGGCGCCTCCACGCCCGCCAAGGCGCCGCCCAACGCCGACGGCGCGTCGGACGCCTCGGGCGAGGAGCCCGCCGAGGGCGCCTCCACGCCCCAGCAGCCGCCCGCCTCGGGGGGCGCCTTCAACGCCTCGGACATGACCGACCCCAACTCCTTCCTGGCCGGCTTTTTCGAAAAGTGAGCCGGGGCGCAGCGGCGGGAGCAGCTGTGTCAGGCGTGCGGCGGCGCGCCGTGCATGCATCGCGAGGAGGCTCATCTCTGCTGCCGCTGTGTGGCTCCCCTGCAGGTACAACGCCAACGACAACGCGTTCCTGTCGATTGCCGGCGGCCTGCGGTGGCAGAAGCGCTTCTTCATCTACAGCGAGGCGCAGCGCATGCTCTACTATTTCAAGAGCGCCGAGGACGTGTCCAAGGGAGGCCAGCCGCGCGGCACGGTGAGGCGCTGCATGCCCCTCCACCTCCTCCTCCTGCTGCGCCTCCTCCTGCGCAGCGGGCAGGGCAGGCCCGCGGAGCGCGAGCAGGCTGCACTGCAGCGCGCTCACTGGGGGCGGCGCGGGTGTTGCTGCTGTGCGCGCGCAGGTCAATGTGTCCGAGTGCGTGGTGGAGGACCTGGACGCCCAGGGCAACGTGCGCACGGGCGGGCCGCCCCCCAGCAACACGGCGGACAAGGCCAACCTGCTGCTGCGCGTGCGCCACAAGGTGCGCCAACCCTCCTCGCCTGACGCTCGGCATGGGGGGCACGACGCGGCGCGGGGCGACGCAGCAGGTGATCCCGACCTGATGCGCTTTCGCTCACGTGGTGGTGGTGGGGGGGTTGGCTGCCGTGCGCAGGACCCGCGCCAAATGACGCTCAAGGACCACACGGCGCTCATCCTGCGCGCCGACACGTACGACCAAAAGACGCAGTGGCTCTCGCGCCTGCGCCGCGCCGCCGACCCGCCCAAGCGCCCGGCAAAGGTGCGCCGCCGCTTGCGCCGCTCAGCCCAGCGCGCCGCGCCACGCGCGCCGCGCGACCCGCCCTGCTGCTACCGCCGCTTTGGTTTTGCCCACAGCCCGCCGGCGGGGAGGGCCAGGCCGGCGCCGAGGGGCAGCCGGGCGGGCAGCCGTTTAGCTCGTTTGGTGGCTCGCTGTCCAACACGACGCCCGAGGACATGTCGTGGGCCAAGGACGCCGAGCCCATCATCGACACGCACCTGGGAGAGGGCTCCTCGGCCTTCCGGTGAGGGCCTCTTTCTCCCTCAGGGGAGGAGTGCCGCGACGTCGGCGCCGCTCAGCGCACCACCTTGCGTGCGCGGGCGGGCTCTCCCACAGGGTGCCCCTGGGCGCGCGGACCCACCTGGTGGCCGGTTGACGGTGGTGGCCTGCATACCATGCGCGCGCAGGGCGGACAACGTGCGCGACGGCGACGGGCGGCTGCTGCCGGCGCCCCAGACGGTCATCAACCCGCTGCGCCTGTCGGACAAGGTCCGCAAGCTGACGGGCAACGCGGCGGCCGACGCGCGGCACGACACCATCATGGAGCAGTTTGGCGGCGACATGTGCATCTACACGCGCATGATTTGCGACACGGTCATCACCACGGTGCCCAAGGCCATCGTGCACTGCATGGTGCGGGCCGGCGCTCCTCCCGCGTGCGGGAAGCTCGCCTGGTGTGCATGCGCGCGGCCTCATCATGGCTTGCTGGCGGCGCCGAGCCCCTCGCTCTTTCTGCTCAGGGCGGCCTGTGCTCACACGTGCGCCCGCTGCGTGCACGGTGCCCGCTGCGTGCGCAATGCGTGCAGATCCGCAAGAGCGAGAAGAACCTGCTCGAGCGCCTCTTCACCGTCATCCACCACCTGACGCCCGTGCAGCTGGAGCAGCTGCTGCGCGAGGAGGACGGCGTGGTCAACGCGCGCAGGGAGGCGCGCGCGGCGCTCGAGGACACCAAGCAGGCCATCTTTGTGGTGCGTGGCGTTGCGTGCAGCGTGGGTGCCTGTGTGTGGCCGCATGATGATGAGGGGGGGGCACGCACACGTTGTCAACCCGTGCTCACCGCGCCTCCTCGCTCTGCGCCACTGCCTGGGAGCGCGCCGCAGGTGCAGCAGGTGCTGGAGCGCCGCAACATGGCGAGCGCCACCGACCGGCCGCCCAACGTGACGCTGCCGGCCAACTGCTTTGCCTACGCCGGCATGCCCGAGCTCCTGACCAAGGAGCAGCGCGAGTTCTACGACCAGCTCTTCAGCAGCGAGCACGCGCCCGAGGCCATGAAGAACTGGACGGTGCCCCCGCAGCTCCGCGCCCTGCCGCCCGTGCTGGCGGCGGCGGCGGCAAAGGCCGTCAACGCCGTGCGCTCGGCGGGAGCGCCCCCCGGTCAGCCTGCCCGGCCGGGGGCGCCGCCGGGCGGCGCCCCCCTGGCGCGCCCGTCCACCCAGCCGGGAGCAGGCGGGCCCCCCCCGCCGCGGCCAGCGGCCCCTGGCCAGGCTCCTCCTGGGCAGGCGCCGCCAGTGGTGCGGAGAGCGGCGCCGCCGCCACCGCCCGGCGGGCGGTGAAGTGGTGAAGTGCTGTGCTGCGCGCGGTTCAAGGTGCCTCGCCTCCTCGCCTCTGCTTCCCATGTGCTGCATGTGCCTTTTTCCTCGTGCCCCGGTGCAAGCGTCTCTCTGAAGCAGATGTGCGCGCTGTGTGGCTCGGCGTGCGCTCGCGCGCTCAGCTCATGCACCAAACGTTTGAGGGAGCAAGGGGCCTTGCAGCACACGGGCAGTAGCAGCGGTGGTGGAGCAAGCAAAGAACGAGCACTTCGAGTTCACGGCCAGGAGCCCTCCACCGCACAGGTGAGCAAAACAAGAGCCCGGGCTGGCGCGTGGTGTGGTGCAGCACGGGTGCGACAAGACGCACACGTCCGTCTGTTGCCTCCTGCACCACCCCTCAATCATCAGAGCTCAGGGCTGACAAGCCGCCCCCCGTTCGTCCCCCTCAAAAGGTGATATCCGCCCGCCACGGCATGTCCGCCTCGTTCCGTCGCGCACGTGGCATCCATCCACACCCACAAATGGTAGAGAACCCCGCAAGGGTTCTGCTGCTCTGCTCTGCACACACCCCGGGGCGGCGGCGTGTGGGCTGCTGCAGCGCCTGCGCCGCGCGGGTGCACGGACTCGGCGAGCGCCGCGCCGCGCCGGTGGGTGAGCTGCTCAGCCGCAACGCAATGGGCTGAAGAGAGCCCGTCCGCGCTGCTTGCTGCTCAGCCGCCCCAGCGGTGGTCCAGCGGTGCTGCTGCTGCAGCTCGCCACGCCTCCCGCCGAGATCGATCTGAGAGGATGGCCACCCCCACACGGCGGCAGCCGCCCACGCGCGCCGCCCCCGAGCGCGGCCGCCAGCTGCTGCTGCTGCTGCTCTCGCAGCGGAGACAAGGACGAGGCGCCTACTCGCGGTTGACGGGGTCGAAGTTGGACACGGCCGTGACCGCGCCCGCGATGGCCGCCAGCACGGTGCCGCCAGCCAGCAGCGAGTAGAGGAAGTTGCGCAGCGAGGGCGTCACCGCCGCCTCCGCCACCAGAGGGTTGGCCATCGCCGCGCCAGCGGCCACCACCAGAGCCGCTGGGAGGGCCACCTGCTGCTTGGTGACGCGCTCCTGCTGCTGGGCGCTGCGAGCACGAGCAGCGGAGACAGCGAGCGGCAAAATTCCTCTCGCTTCGCCTCCCGCACTGCTCGCCTCCGGGCGGCCTCATCCTCGAGGCTGGGGATGGGAGAGTGCTCGAGAAAGCACTCCCGAGGAGGCTCACCTGGCGCGCACGGTCACGCGGGCCGCAGGGCGGACTGCGAGGCGCGCGCAGGGGCACCGGCACAGCATCGGTTCAGCGCGCCGCTGCGGAGCTGGGGCGCCAGCGCTGCGATCCCCCGTTCTGCCCCTCACCAGCGACGGCCTTGCGGGTGGCCACACGGGGCGCAGCGGACAGGCGCGCGGACGAAGCGATGCAGGCCATCTCGACAGTGGTGGTGCTAGCTGCTTCGGACTGGGGGCTCAAGTCGTCGCGAGGTGCGCGTGCCTGGCGCGCTCGCCCTCCCCTGCTCCTTGCGCATGGGGATCTGTGGCTTAGGGCAGTGACCGAGTGAGAGCGGTCGTCGGGTGCTTGAACTTGCCCCAGGCGCTGCCCTTGGCACGCAGGGGTGAGATGGGGCGCGTGCTGGCGGTGGTCGTGGTGCTGGGGGGGGCCGCCGTGGGCGTGGGTGGGGTGGGGAGGGGGCCGGGCGGTCGGCGCCGGGCACCAGGGTGTGAAGGTGGCAGGTGGCGGTCCTCTCCATCACCAGGAGGTGGGGGCGGCAGCCGCACGGACCGCACACCCCGTCCTGGTGTGCCCCCAGGATCGTGACATTCAAACTTGCTGAGCCACGTGTGGATGATGCTGCGAAGAGATGCACAGCCGCGCACAGACTTGGCGAAGTCTCGCCGACCAGGCACACACCTGTGGCGAAGGCTCCTGCGTGGCCGAACTCGACAGCGCGACAGCCGGCGCGAGCGCGAGAGCAGCATGGCGTCCGTCCAGACGCGCCTCCCACGAGCTGTGGGGCACGCGTGGGCGCTGGCCAAGCACAACATGTGGGTCAGACGCTCTTGAGGAGGGGGGCCGACGCACCCGCACGCTACGCACGCATGTGCAGAGATGGCTCTACTAGCCATCAGCAAGGCAGATGATGGGCGTGCGCAGCCTTGGGCTCACGCTCTCAGGCCCCACACGCGCGCGCGGTGGCCGAGCGCAGGAGCCCCAACTTCTCGGCGATGCGCGTCACGCCTCCTTCGCCCGACATCGCCATCTCGCCGCTGCTCAACGTGGATTGGTGAGATGAGTGGGGCGCATGTCGCAGTTCGGGCCCGGTGCGGTGCCTGCATCCACGCCACCGCTCGCTTGCCCCACTCAGGTTCGACATGCGTGAGCCGTTCTTCCGGCCCCACCCTCACGCCGGCTTCTCGGCGGGTGAGTCTGCCCTCGTTGCGCTGTGTGCTGCTGCGCGTCGCGCCTCACGTCACGGCAGGCGACGCTGCTCGTGGATGGGGTGGCGGGTGCGTGGCTGCCGGCGCAGTCACGTACGTTTTCCCCGACTCGGCCACGGCCGTGCTCAACCGCGACTCGTTTGGCAGCACGGACGTGATCCACCCAGGTGAGCACCACGTGCGCGTGCTGCAATGACACGACTGTGCAAGAGCTGGCAGGCATGGCCCGCCAGCGCGGCGCCGCTGCGCCCACGCAGGGGAGCTGCACTGGACCACGGCAGGGTCGGGCATTGTGCACGAAGAGGTGCCAGCGGAGCGCGGCAAGCCCTGCCTGGGCCTGCAGATCTTTGTCAACCTGCCGCCCGAGCTCAAGCAGGTCCCCGCCAGGTGCAACCCGCGCCGCGGCTTGTCCGGTTGGGGGGGGGGGGGTTGAGGGCGCAAGCGAGGTGTTGCGCAACAAGCGGCAACAGTGCCGCGTGATCATGGGCGCAGGGCGGACCACCTGAGCCAGCATGACGTGCCCGTCGTCGTCACGTCGGGCGGCGCGTCGGCGCGCGTGCTGGCTGGCCAGGTGGGCGGCACGGCGTCCCCCATCCAGGTGCGCGGCGCAGATGCTGCAGAGCGAGAGAGGTGGCGAGCTGCTGCGGCGCCAGCAGGCACCAGTGCGGTGCAGTGGTGCTGGCGCGTGGCGCGCTGCAGCTGGTGTACCCGGTGACGTTGCTGGACGTGACGCTGCCCCGCGGCGCCTCGTTCGAGGAGCCCGTGCCTCCCGGCCACAACGTGCTGGCGCTCGTCATCAAGGGGCAGGTCCAGGTGCCGGGCAGCGCCGAGGTGCTCAAGGCGGAGCACGCGGCCTCGCTGGTGGGCGGGCAGGCGGTGCAGGTAGGGAGGGAGGGCCACGGCGGGAGCACGCATGTGCACGGGGCGACGCGCCGCGCGACCCCTTGCTCACCACTGTGCTGGCCCGGCGATGGATGGGCGGGCGGGTGCGCGCAGGTCAGCAACCCTGGGGCCGAGGAAGCGCAGGTGGTGCTGTTCCACGGCACGCCCATCGACGCGCCCATCGTGTGGCGCGGCCCGTTCTGCGGCAACAGCCAGCAGCAGGTGGCCGGGTGGCTGGCGGCCTACCAGGTGCGGCGCTTGGCTGTGTGCTGGCGTGCGTGGCTCGCTGACGAGGGGACGGGCGCCGACCACGCGTGCCGTTGCGCTGTGTGCTTGCTGCGCAGGCGGGGCGCATGGGCTCGCTGGAGGCGAGCTTCTAGCAAAGAGGAGCGGCGGGGGTCTGTGCGAAGCCCGTGATTGCTGCCACGTGGTGGTGGTGCTAGCTGCTTCAGACTGGGGAGGGGGGGATGGCCCGTTGGCTGCTCATCTCCATTGTCTCCCGTCTGCTCATCTCCCGTCTGCTCATTGTGTGGACGCCTCATGATGGCCTTATGCCCCCGCGGTCGCGGTCCGTGCGTCGGGTGTGGGCGCCGTGCCCCTTGCCCATAGTTCTCGCCGCGGCGTGCCCTGTGTGTTGACTTGGCATAGGTGTGAGGGCGCGTTGCTCATGTCTGCTCGTCCCTGTCTCTCCCTTGCAACACAGAAAGTGTGTGCCCTCCGTGTCCCCCACGCCAGCGCGCGCGCACACACACACACACACACACACACACACACACACACACACACACACACACACA
>VFQP010004145.1_pt1 | contig 13864 bp, 16 predicted proteins | sample 3512351 | NCBI WGS metagenome assembly VFQP01 (sample SAMN10412372, study PRJNA504923) | tailings metagenome | isolation source: Relicate 1 Philex TSF1 revegetated site | place: Philippines: Tuba, Benguet | collected 2017-08-29 | reverse complement strand
AGGCGGGGCAGGTCCTTGGCGAACCAGTTGGCCGCCGCCAGCGCCCACTCGCCCAACGTGACGCTCCGCACGCCCTGCGCCGTCAAGACAGCAGCGTCGCTGAGGATGAGTCCACTTCCATGCGCTGCCAGGCAGGCCTGGCCAGGACGCGGGCGCCCCCCCGCTGCTCACCCGCGCGTTGGTGATGACGACGGGCCCCTGCAGCATCTCTGGGAAGGCAATGTGCTCCATGCCCACGCTGGCCGTGTGCAGCCAGCGCAGCGACGTGAGCCTGGGCCACACGGCCTGCGCGCAGCAGCAGCACCAGGCGGCGCGCACGCCGTGAGCGCGCAAGTGAGGCACGGGGCACTTGTAAGGTGGCCGCGCGCGCTGCACGTCTGTTCCTCAGCGTGCCTTGATGTTGTCGCGGGTGGCGTGGCGCAGCGGTGGCAGGCCAAAGGTGAAGGCTGCGGTCACGCTGGCGAGCTGGTCGTCGGAGAGCGCCAGCTCCTCCAGGCTGCGGCCCACGCCCACGATCTCAGGTGCGCCTCAGGTGCTCAGGCAGGTGCTTGAACACGGCCAGCTCCGGCGAATCCTTGGCGGTGAAGATGAGCAGCCGGACAGCTGCTGCGGCTGCGCCTTGCGCCGCGCCGCAGGCCTCCGCCGCCACCATCGTCGCGTGTAGAGGAGTGGAGGGGAGATTCACGACCCACAGAGCCCATCATGCGCTGTAGACGGAGATGAGTCGATCGATGGATTTGCGAGAACGTGTAGACGCGAGCTTGTGCAGGAACCCTGGACGCCGACAGGTGCGCGCGCCAAGCGGTGGGAAGGGAGGGTGTGCGACCTCGAGGTGGTGCCGACGTGTGTGGCGCTGCCGTCGTGTGCCGCTGCTTCTCTCTTCGGATATGTTCTCGCAAGCCCTCGGTCCATGTCGAGGGTGCGTAGGCCACGCAGGACGCACCAGGGCTCCCTGCGTCGCCACAGGATCGCTCCTTCACCTGCTCTGACGCGCCTGGCCTCTCAGCTGGTGGACTCGTGGGGCCATCGCCAGGTTGATCGCTCCGAGGCGAACCCTCGGAGCGCGCGCTTGAGGCGACGCAGCGCGGCCTTAGAGGGTGGCAGCGGGCAGCGTCATCGTGACTTCCGTCACCAGGCTCGGTGGTCAGCAGCGGCGCTGCAGAGGCGCGCGGAGGAGGCTTCTCGGGGCAGCCCCCCGAGTCGGCCCCTCACGCAGCAGCACCACCACAGCTCCGCAGGCGCTGGCGTGCAGCGTGCTGCAGCGGCGGCATCGTCGTGCGTGGCTGGGCGCAGCAGGAGGGCCCCAGGAGACCTCAGATCTGCGCCTCGGGCCCCGGCGGCCACGCCTGCCCATCGCCGCCGCGTCGCGCCTATGCAGCGCCCCCAGCGCCCCAGCCCCGGTAAGAGCAGTCTCGTCCTGACGTATGCGTCCCGCTGCCGCAGTAGCGCCACCGCCAGGGCCCTTCCTCAGCGCCTGGCCCTGCTCCGACAACGACCGCCGCCGGCTCGCTCGCGCGCACGCCCTTTTGCCTCGCTCCCCGCAAACGCAGGCCCACACCAGGGCGAGATCGACGACGCGTTTCCTCAGCAGGCGCCTCAGCAGCAGCAGCAGCACGCCGGCACCCGTGGAGCCCAGCACCAGCAGGAGGAGGAGGAGCAGCAGGACGCGGCGCCGCGAGGCGTGCACGTGGAACAGCTGATCGTCGCCGCCCTGGCACGCCTGGACTCCCTGCAGCGCGCACCCGTCGCCAACCACATCCGGGCGTGAGTGTCTTGCGTCCGCCGGCCTCTCTCTCTCTCTCGCCGGCAAGCTGCCCAGGGCCACCCTTCCTCTGGCACGGCGGGGTTGTCCCTCAGGCGTGCGCGCAGAGGTCCTTCCTGCACGCGTGCAGGGGCAGCGGGCGCTTCTGGGGCGTGACGCAGCACGCCCGCAGCAAGCGCTGGGAGGCGCACGTGAGTGCCAAGCCGCGCGCGACGTGGACTCCCGGGGGGGTGCAGACGGCGCAGCGCTGGCGGCGGACCGCTAGGGTTGCAGTGCGCACTGGGCGCTTGCTCGTGCCCCCCCCCCCTCGCCCTCAGGTGTGGATCCAGGGCGGCCAGCGGCACCTGGGCGCCTTCAGGAGCGAGGCGGAGGCGGGCCTGGCCTACGACCTAGCCATGCTCAAGGTGCAGCGCGACCGCGTCGCAGCTGGCGACGCTGCGGCGCCCGCGCCCCAGGGCGCCTTGCCCGCCAACTTTGTGCTGGCGGGCCCGGAGTTCGACGCCCTTAGACGGGCCCTCCTTGCGGTGAGCGCCCTGCCATCATGAGCACGCGCAACCTGGCTTGGAGGCAAGGCGCGTGCTGGCGCAGGCCCTCGACACGTGCGCGGAGGTTGCGGTGCGCCCGCAGGTCGAGTTTGAGGCCTTGCGCCAGGCCCTGCGCAACGTGGGCCAGGCGCTCGTTGCGGCGCAGCCGCCGCCTGGCGCCCTCCCATCGCCCTCCAACGGCGGCAGCGGCACCAGCACTGATGAGGAGGACGAGGCCGGCAACGCGTCGCCCGCGCCACCGCCAGGGCGGCGGCGCCAGCGCGCCAACCCCAGCAAGCCGCGGCAGCAGCGGCGCGCGGGCGGCGGCGGCGAGAGGAGGCGCTCGGGTGGCGCCGGCGAGTGAGTGACCTGGGTGCCGCTCGCAACGCCTTGCCTGCTTGACGTCGGCTTGGCTCTCACGCGCTTTGCCGCCTGCCTGCCCGCCGCAGGGGCGCCGCCGGCGCGCCAGGCGCGGAGCGTCGCCGCTCGCGCAGCGGCAAGCGCAAGCCGGCCGCCGCACGGCAGCAAGCTCCCGCCGAGGCGCCTCAGCAGCAGCAGCACTGGCAGCCAGAGGCGCTCGGCGCTGGCGTGATCAGCGACGGCGCCTCTGACGTGCTCACCATCGCACCTGCCAGCGCCAGCGTCCTCGCCCACCCCGCTGATCACACCGCCGCCAGCCCCGGCGTCGTAGTCAAGACCGTCGTGGTCAAGCCCAGCAGGCAGCGCTTCGGCGCACCCGCCGCGCCGGCGCAAGCGGCGCCGGCGCCACCAACCACCAGCGCGCGCCATTCAGGGGCCACGCCGTCCAAGCGCAAGCGCGGCGAGGAGGTGGCATGCCAGCCGCCGCCGACGTCACCATCGGCGACGCCGTCGCTGGGCCTGCGTGCAGCGCCGCCGCGGCGGCACGGCGCCGCGTCGTCGCCCGCCCCGTCGGCCCCGCCCTGGCCGCCCCCTGCGCTCCCCGCCGTGGCAGCCTCCACGGACGCGGGCAGCCCAGAGGACCCACGCGGTGAGGCAGCCACCGCCGCATCACCGCCGCCGCACCCACCTGCCGCCATGGGGTGGGCGAGCGGCGACTGGCTGGGCCCCCTCACCGCACAACTGCACCCGCCGGCCCATGCCAGCGTCAGCACGTCACCGGAGACAGAGGCGGAGGCGGCAGGTAGCAATGGCAGCGGCGGCGGCCCAACGGCTCAGGCCTCGCCTGAGCAGGCGTCAGACCTAGATCTGCTGGCGCCCGAGCTGGTCACGCCACCCTCGCCCTGGGGCACGCAGCCGCCGCACGCGGGCGTCGCCTCGGCAGACGGCGCGGCGCGCGTGCGGTGGCACTTGGGGGTCACGGCAGCCACGTCCGCGCAGTGCGGCGCGGCAGCGGGGCAGGCGGCCCCCGCGCCGCTGGTGCTGACAGCGGAGCAGGAGCGGGAGATTCAGAGGCTGCGCGACGAGGCCGCCCGCCTCATGCCGCCGCCGCCGCCGCGCCGCTCGCCCAGGCAGCAGGGGCTGGCGCCAGCGCCGCGGCCAACGCGGCTTGCGCAGCAGCGGGCGCAGCAGCTGCAGCGGCGGCCGCCGCCGCCACAGCGGGCGCAGCAGCAGCAGCAGCAGCAGCAGCAGCAGCAGCAGCAGGAGCAGGAGGAGGAGCTGCAGCAGACCGTGCTGCCGGCGACCCAGCATCCGCTGCCTCCTCCGCCGACGGTGCTGCCGCCGCTGACGGTTGCGCAGACACAGCTGCCACCTTCGCCGCCGCCGCCACCTCCGCCGCCACCGCCACCGCAGCCGCCTCTGCCCACGCCGCCTCCAGAGGCGCCGCAGCCAGCAGCAGCGCCGGCGCCGCAGCCAACGCAGCCTGTGCAGCAGCATCCTGGCAGCGGCGCCGGCGGCGCGCAACGGCCCGGCGTGGGGGCGGCGCGGCTGCTGGAGGAGAGCCGCGCGCTGCGGGAGCGGCTGCTGCAGCAGCGCTTGCGTGCGGCCACCACGGACGGGCAATGCTCGCCCGCTTCTGGGGCCCCGCAGGAGGCGCAGCAAGCGCCGCAGCAGGCGCAGCAGCAGCACGACCCGGAGCAGGCGGCTGGACGCGCATCCTCAGTTCAAGACGCGCCTCCACGCGACGCTGCGTCCCTCGCCTCGCCGCACGCGTCTCCACCTCGGGCGGTGGCGTCGCCGAGCGCCTCCACACCACCCCAAGCACCCGCGCCCGCGCAGCAAGGCGCCTCGGGCAGCGGCTCGTCAGAGACGCCCACCCCGCCCTCGCCTCCGCCTCCGCCTCCGCCACTGCCGGCCGCGCCGGCGCTGCCTCACCTCGCGCTCACGCTGCCCCCGCCCAGCGCGGCCATCCAGGAGGCCCTGGGCGAGGCGCTGCTCCTCGAGGGGCTGCCGGCGCAGCTGCCCGACTCGCCGCTCGCCGCGCTGTGGTCGTCGCAGAGCCTGTGCGAGCAGGACGCCGAGCTGGGGCCCCTGAGCTGCGCCGAGCTGGCGGACGTGACGCAGCCGGCGACCGGCGCATCAGCATTCGGGTTCGGGATGATGGAGTTCTGAGCGCTATTCGCTCACGTTGCGCGTGTCTGGCCAAAGTGCAAAGCATGCCTCGCTTCGCGTTGCACCGCCGCAAACGCAGCATGCGCCTCTCTGCGTCGCTCCCCATCCCTCACAGGTGTCGTGCATGGCTCCCACACGCTCGGCCAGCCAGTACGTCACCGCCGCCCGCCGCCGCCGCTGCTGGCGCGCCGCTGCCTGCCCTGCCCGCCCGCCGAGGCGCGCGGGTCCTGCGCAAACAGCACCGGCTTGCCCTGCGCGTCGCGTTGCACCTTTGCCAGCAGCTCCTGCGCCGCCTTGCCGGCGTCGTACTCGGCGGCGGCCGCCTGCGCCGGCGGCGCGCTCGCCGCCTGGTTCTGCGCGGCGATGAGCTTGTTCTTCTCGCGCATCTCGGCCATGGGCGGCAGGCCGATGAGCCGCCGCACGCGGTCGTCGCGCATCGCCATGCCCTGCGGGAGAGCGCGTGCAGGGTGCGGCAAGGGGGGGGGGCACACGTGCTCACGAGCAGGACGCAAAGCGAGGGAGCGCGGGTGCTCGGCAGCGGGCGTGCACGCATGCTGACGATCAGAACACAAGGGAGGGCGCGCGGGTGCTCGCTGGGAAGGGGGCGCGTACGTCCAGGCACGCACCTGCAGCACGCTGAAGCACGAGTTGGAGACCCAGAGGATGCCGACGCCCGCCGGCACCATGCCGCCCGCCGGGATGAACATGAGCCCCGCGCCGTACAGCATGTACCTGCGGTCACCAACGCAGCGCACAGCAACCGAGGACGCCATAGCGTCCCGTCGCGTCAGGGGCGCGCGCAGCAGCCAAGTGGAGAGGAGCAGAGGTGCTGCGGGGGCGCGCACTTGACCATCTTTTGCTGGCCCCGCTGGCCTTCGGTGACGGCCATCCCGTCGATGTTCATGCCTCGCGCCACCATGGCGATGGTGGCGGCGGCGCACATCACCGGCAAGCCGTAGTAGGGGTCGGAGGCCGTCAGGTCGGTGAACCACAGCATGCCGCCCACCGTCAGCGAGTGCGCCTGCGCACCAGGGCAGCGCAGCGTAGCGCACGCAGAGCGACGCCCGCCCATTCGTCATGCCCGCCCGCGCCGCGTCCCCGCGTCGCCACCCACAGCAGCCACTGCCCCCCAAGCCTCACTACGCAGCCATTGCTTGGGTCCTGACCCGCGCACCTTGGAGTTCATGAGCGAGCGGACGCCGTTGAAGACCGACAGGAACACGGCGGCGTTGGCCACCATGATGGCGGGCACCTTTGCCATGTGGCGGAAGGGGCTGCCGTGCTGCGCCACGTGCTCGTGGTAGGCGCGCTGCGCCGCCTGCTGCATGCTGGCCGCCTCCTCTGGCGACGACTGCGGTTGGAGGCGGCAGGGGCATCAGGCGGGCCGGCACGATCGGTGCAAGGACGGCGCGCGCAAGAGTCCCCACCATCGCCGGCAGCAGCTCTCACTCACCGCTGACTGGGCCGCCCGCTGCAGCGTGCCTATGTGTGCCAGCTTGGACTGCGTGTCCTGCGCACTCCCCAGTCACCGTGGAGAGGCCGGCAGCAGTGGGGCGCGGGGCGCACGGTGGGTGCGCGTGGATCCATCCCCTGGCACACACGCAAGAGCAGCCGCCTCACCACTGTCTGCGCCGAGGCCTTTTGCGAGAGCAGCGCCAGGGGGAAGGTGAGGAGTTTGGTGAGCAGGTTTAGCGCCGCGATGGCGCCCCACCTGGCGCAGCAGGCCACGCCAAACAGCAGCAGGCACGCATGATGCGGCGCGCGTGTCCCATGCTGCTGCCATGCCGCTGGCGATCGCGAGGTGGCGCCTGGACGACTGCGCGGCCCCCAGGTCCCACCACCGCGCACCAGGGCAGGCCTTGCGTGTCGTGGAAGTACTGCAGGCCCGTCATGACCCACGCGCTGGTGAAGAAGGCCTCCTGCTTGGCCGCTGCGATGGCTGCCAGGTCGCCGGCGCGCACGGCCTGGGCAATGGCCGCGAGCGCGTCGTCCGACCCCTCTGGCAGCGGCCACCAAGTCGACGGCTCTTGCTGCGCCGCTAATGACGCGTCATCGCCCGCTGCCTGCTGCGCTGTGCTCGCGGGTGCTCTCCGCCCGAAGCGATTGTCCCAGAACGACGACAAGGAGCTCAGGTGCCGCACGGCGCTGAACGACTGCTGCTGGTGGTGCTGGTGCTGGTGGAATTGCAGCAGGAGCGGCTCCTGCAGGGGGTGGGACGACGATGGCCCATCGCTGGTGCTTGAAGCGCCGATGCAAAGCGCCTCGCCGATCGAGCTGCCACGCTGCAGCAGCGTGGACTGGGTGAGGAGCAGGGATCGCGCCGCTCGCCGCATCGTGCTGCTGATCGCTCGCCACCCGGCGGGTACATCGCTACGGCCATGCATCGCGCACACCGCGGGCAGGCACACACATCGCGGGCAGGCACACACATCGTCGCGCTCACAGCGAAGGCAGCTCTCGGTGTCTTCTCTGCGTGAGGGAGCTCTTCCCAATGATGGGCTCCACCAGGGCGACGCTCATCGCGGCGGCCGCGCTCCTGAGCCTGGCGCTCCTCAGCCTTTGCGACGCCGCTCGCCTGGGGCCTCAGAGGGGCGGCCTGACTGCCTCCTCATTAGGCCGTGACAGCACGCCAGAGGTGAGCCGTGGAACGCCTGGTGTCCCAGCTGCCCGGCAGCCCCTCCGCCCCGCCTCGGCACCGAGCGCAGCCCATTCAACCCGGCATTCGCGCAGGTGCTTGACGCGGACGCCCGCATCTTCTTGTGGCGTGGGTTCCTGGCGCCTGGTGCGTCCTCTCTCTCTCTGGAGGGGAAGGGAGGCGTGCGGCCGGCGCACGCTCGGTCAACGCGGCCGCCTCGCGCGGTGGTGAAGCGCAGCTCATTGCATGCCACCCACCTCCCGGCTGCTACGTACGTGCTCAGAGGAGTGCGAGTACCTGCGGCTCAAGGCGGAGAAGCGCCTCGAGCGATCGGGCGTGGTGGACCAGGCCACCGGCGGCTCCAAGCTCTCGGACATCCGCACCAGGCACGCGCACTTCTGTGCGCTCTGCAGCTGGGTGCAGGCGTGCCTGCGTTGGGGGAGGAGCTGCGTGCAGTGTGGGTGCCCGCCCAACGCGGCCTGCTCTCGCCCCCGGCCCTCCTGCCACGCAGCGACGGCATGTTCTTCTCCCGCGCCGAGGACCGTGTCATCGAGGGTGAGAATCTGTGCAGTGCAAGTTGTTCTTTTTTGTTATTCTTTCTTGTGAGGCTCTGGTACGTCCCACATGGTCCGCTCGCCCGCCCGCCGTGCCCGCCCGCAGCCATTGAGCGGCGCCTCGCCGAGTGGACGCTGACGCCCGTGTGGAACGGGGAGGGCCTGCAGGTGCTCAGGTACAAGAAGAGCCAGAAGTACGATGCGGTGAGTTCCCTCGTCCGCTAAACGGTCCGCACACACGTGCGCATCGCACCCCTGGCGCCGCCCTGGTGACTAGCGCTTCCCCTGTGCTTTCCCTGCGCAATGGTGCGGCTTTGCGACGTCCAGCACCACGACTTCTTCCACGACCAGGAGAACGTGCGCAATGGCGGCAACCGCTGGGCGACGGTGCTGATGTGAGTAATGCGTGTCCAGCGTGGTCCAGGCTCGAGATCTCGAGACCCGGATCCATATCTGGGTGTTGGAGGTTGCATCGCGTGAAATGATCATGCACCACCAAGTTTGGCAGCACTTCTGCCCTTGATTTCGACGCACAGGTACCTGCACGACCGGCTGGAAGACGGAGGCGAGACGGTGCGGTCGCCGGTCGCCGTTGCCACGCACAGCCACGCACAAGTGTCCACCTCTCCCAGCTCTCTCCACCTGAGGACACCTCTCTCCAATGAACGACCGTCTGCAGGTCTTCCCCAAGGTCCCCGTGCCCGGCGGCGGCATCAACGCCAACTTCAGCCACTGCGCGCGCCACGCGCTGGCCGTGCGGCCGCAGCAAGGCGACGCCATCCTCTTCCACAGGTGCTGACGCACAATGTGTGCGTGCGCTGCGTGCGTGTGTGGCTAGCGTGCCGCGCTGCGCAGCAGCAGCCTCCTCTCCTCGAGCGCAGTGGCCGCGCGTGGGTGTGCTGTGTGCCCTCCCTCGCAGCATCAAGATGGGCACGGGGGAGCTGGAGGAGCGCTCGCTGCATGGCGCGTGCCCCGTCATTGCCGGCGAGAAGTGGAGCATGTGAGCACTTCCCTGCGGTGCATCCCAGCTCCTGTGTGGGCGTGAGTTCAGCGCTGCCCTGACAGCTGTGCTGGTTTGTTGAACGCGCGCCCGCAGGACCAAGTGGATTGTGCGTGCGAGCCCGTGGCTGAGCCTTGGGGGGGGAGGGCCATGCGTGCAGCTGCAGTTTTCCTCCTCCCCCTCTCTCACCACGTGTGCTCCATGGTGTCGCGCACTTTTCTCGCAGCACACGGGCCACTACTCCATGGGCGGCGACAAGTACGACAAGGAGTACGAGGCGCACATCTCGGCCACCCAGGAGTTCCAGGACGCCAACAGTGAGTGGGGGTGCTGCACGCCCGCCGGCGGTGCGGCCACTCGTCCCCGGTTGCTGTGCTCACAGCGCTGTGCTGTGTGCGCTCTGCTGCCTTGCTCTCGTGGCGCGCGCAGAGGACAGAGAGCTTTGAGGAGCGAGGAGCTTCTCTCCCCGGCAGGCGGCGCAGCTTTTTGACCCTTTCCCAGCGGCGCAAGACTTTTCCGTGGGCTTTTGGCAGTTTTCCCCTCCCTGCGTCGTTGGCTGCTTGAGGGTGCACGGGAATTCATCGTGTGCAACACATTCCGTCGTACATTTCAATTCGAGGGTCCGAGTTGCAGGTGCAGGCCCTCCCTCATCACTTGCCAAAGCCCGCCTCTGGCGCCACCGAGACGTAAATGGTCTCCATCGCCCGCTGCTCCTCCCCCTCACCCCCACCATGACCACTCGGGCGCGCGCTGGCCAGCAGCATGTGCTTCCTGGCTCCGTGCGAGCCGCGCGCCATGGCCTTGAATGCCATGAGGTTGAGCGGCTGGTCGGCGCGCACCAGGCGCACGCTGAACTGCGCGTGGAAGAGCGAGGGGTCGCCCGGGTAGGCCAGCAGGTCGCCGCCAAACTTGGGGCCGGCGCTCGTGGCGTACCTGCGGACAGCGTGTGTGCACAGGGGGAGGGGGGTACCAGCGCACCCACTTCACTCGCCATGCCAGGGCGCACACGGACAAGGACTGCGCACTGGCGAGAGGAGCGCTGCAGGCGAAAAAGCGTGCGCTTGCACCGCCACCACCCACTGTCCCAGGGCGCACAGACGTGCCACCCGGGACGAAGCAACTTGGCCCGCTGGGCCCGCATGTACATCTCACGCACCCGCGCTGGTGCAGGTCGGCGAAGACGGCGTGCCGCACCCGCTCCATGGCGCCCGCCCCGCCGGGGTGCGCGTGGGGCGGCGCGTCCGCCGGGCCCGCACCGTCACCGCCCTGGTGGTGCCCTGGTGGTGGCGCCTTGATGGGCAGCGCGAACCCGCCGCCGCTCTCCTTGATGGCGGCCTTCCACCCCGCCTCCACCGCCTCGCCCCACGCCGGCCCGCCGGCGCGCCGAGGCACGCGGCCCCCGGCGCCGCGCCCGCTGCGCCGCCCGCCGCCGCGCGCAGGGGCCGCCGCCGTCACGCCTTCCTCCTGGGTGCCGCCACCTTCAGCAGGAACGTCCACCTCCATGTCCCCCTCCTGGCTCGCCGCCGCTGCCGCCGCCGTACCGCCGCCCTGGTCCTGCGCGCCGCTGCCGTCGTTGTACAGCCCCTGCCGGTCGCAGTACGCGTAGTACTGCTTGAGCCACTTGGCGCCGCCCAGCCACGAGGGAGGCGGCGGGCCCTGCGTTTGTTGCTGCTGCTGAGGTTCTTGGGGTGGCCCGCCTTCCTGCTGTTGCGCCTGCAGCGCCTCGTCAGCGTCGTCGTAAGCGCCCAGCGCCTCGTAGTGCTGGTAGTAGCCCTGCAGCCACTGAGGCAGGCGCTGCGGGTGCTGCTGCTGCTGCTGCTTGGCCTGGGGCTCTGCCCCCGCCGCCGCTGCCGCAGTCGCGCGCCGCCGTGGGTTGCCCGCCTGCTGCGCGGTGTTGCCTCCGGGGGCCGCCGGCGCGGCGGGCGGTGGCAGCAGCATGTGCCGCTCAGGGGCGAGCGACGGCAGCGCCACGCGCGCCCAGCCTGCGGCGCCGAGGAGGGTGCCGGTCGGGCGGTCGGTGCTCCTGTGCGCCGCGACCTCACGTGTGTGCGTGCGCAGCCCCTGATGATGGTGTGCGCGCACCTCTGTTGACGGCCAGCGCCACCTCGTCGGGCCCCAGCTGCAGCGGCACGCCCAGCACGGTGTTCTGGCTCTTGAAGTCTGCAGCAGTCGCGGGGCGCCGCGACCGTCAGGCACTCAGCTGCCGATGAGAATCTGCAACATTGTTACAGGTTCCCTTCCTCTCCCACAGTGCTCAGGGCTCGCTCACTGGCCACGCCGCCCACAAAGGCGCCCAGCAGCCGGTGCGAGCGCCGCATGTCGATGGCGTCTGCGGCAAGAGAGAGCGGCGCCAGGCGTTGGGATCATCGGGGGGCAGGCTGGGCACACTCCTGCGCGTCTAGCGGCGACCTGCGCACCGTGTGCGTCCCAGACGTAGCCGGGCGCCGTCGCGTGCTCCTGGTGCACGAGGACAGGCTGCTGGGGCACCACCGGGCGCTCAGCAGCGTCCTCCTCCGCCTGGTGCTGCTGCATGCTGGCGTTCTCCATCCCCCTTGCTCTGGCGGCCGCGCTCGATCTGCAGCTGGCTCCCGCAAGACCTCGATCGGTGGCTCGCGACCTGTGGAACAGCAGCAGCGCGCGCTTGTCCCCCCCACGATCGCCTCCCACCCCTCAGCCTGCTGCCTCGCTTGGCGGCGCACCCCTTTCCCAAACGATGGCGGCCAAGGGGGGCAAGGGGGACGCCTCCGCCCTGGCAGCGCCAGAGTTCGAGTCCCCAGAGTACGACGCGCTATTCGAGGACGCTCCAGCAGCAGCAGCAGCAGCGCAGGGAGCGACCGGTTCCACGGCCGGTACGGGGACATCACCGGCACCACCACCTCCGCCCAGGCTGCAGGAGGCGCTGGAGGCGGCCGTGGCAGCGAGCACCAGCACAAAACACCTGGTGCCCCAGGCGCTGAGCCACGCGCTACAGAACACGGTGGACCTGACGCTCGAGTCGGCCTTGACGACGATTGACATGTTGTTTCCGGCCCGCGACGACGCGCCCGTGACCCAGGCCTCGCTCGTGAGCGGCAGCTGGGACCCGGAGCCAGCGCCGGAGCCAGCCGCGGTGGACAGCTGGCTCAGAGCCACCATCCCCGAGACCACGGTCCCCAAGCAGTCCTACATGCTCACCGAGTTCCTGCGCGGCTCCCCCAGCATGCGGCGCTCCGACAGCAAGCGCGGCGGCAACCCGCGCACCAGCGTCAGCGGCCTGCCCGGCGGGGCCGCCCCCCCGCGCTCCTCCACCGCCAGCCCGGTCGCCGCAGCCGCCGGCGGCAGCCCCAACTCGCGCCGCTCCTCCCCTGCCGTCCCCTCGCCCCCGCGCACGGCCGCGGCCAACGCCTCCCGCAAGCAGCAGCTCACGCCCGAGCAGGCCGCCGCCGAGGCGCGCCTCCGCGAGGAGCTCGAGGTCCGCCGGGCGCAGCAGGCCGTGCTGGCCGAGCAGGAGGCCAAGGACGCCGAGGCGCGCGCGCGCGTGCAGGCGCTGGGCAAGGAGCTGCGCGGCAAGGAGTACTCGTACGACCACCGGGGCAAGGTGGTGCCGCTGGCGCCGCTGCCCGCCGACGGGGGCCTGCTCTCCTCGGCGGCGGCGGGGCAGGCCGCCGGCCCGCAGTTCGCCGTGCGCACGCCCACGCCCACGCAGGGCGCCGGCGCCGGCGGCGCCAAGGGCAGGAAGGGCGGCCAGCGCGCAGGTGCGCTGAGTGACCCGTTCTCCTGGGTGGGCGCGCCTTCCTCGCAGGTGCCCCGCGCGGCAAAACTTGCGACTCGTGCGCAACCCCCCCACCCCCCACCCCCCGCACACACACACACGCGCGTGCAGGCAAGCACGGGAGCCCCAGCCCCGGCGCGTCCCCCGAGCCCGGCAGCGGCGCGCCCTCCTCCACCGCGCCCTCGCCCCTGCCCGGCGCGCAGCCGCACCACCACCAGCAGCAGGGCGGCCAGCAGCACCACAACAAAAAGCTGGCGGGCGGCGCCGGCGGCGAGCGGCGGCTGGTCAACGATTTCAAGGAGACGCAGCCGCGCACGCAGCCCAACACCATGCAGGTGCGCCCCCTCCACTCCTCCCTGCGCTGCTGCCGCTGGCGGCACCGCAACCCCTCCACCACGCGTCACAGCCGGCGGCGTCCTTGCACGCACTGAACACCGCCTCCTCACCGCCGCGCGCCCCGCGGCTGCTCCCCTTCCCACGCGCAGGTCATGACGCCCACCAGCGGCGTGACGCTGCGCGGGTCGGGCGCCTCCAAGTCGGGCCCCACGCGCGCCAAGGGCGCCGGCCTGGGCATGTCGCGCGAGGAGTTTGAGCAGTACGCGCAGCGCGTGGCGCACCAGCAGCAGCAGGAGCAGCAGGCGCTGCGCAGCCGCTCGCCCACCAACGCCGCGCGCGCCTCGCTGCTGCTGCCGCCCCCCTCGCCCAGCGGCTCTGCCGCGCACCACGCCGCCGCGTCCTCCCCCGCCCGCCGGCCAGGGCAGCTCAGCCCGCTGCAGCACCCCACGCTGCCGCCGCCGGGCGCCGAGCCCTCGTCGGGGCTCGCGGCGGCCCCCCATGCGCAGGCGTCGGCCGGCAGCTCCTACTTTGGCCCCTCGGGCTCCTTCCACCAGTTCAGCGAGGGCGTGCTGGCGCAGCTTCCCGCCAGCTCCTCCTCGGTGCTCGAGGGCGCCACGCTGCGCGCAGAGGCGTCCACCTCCGAGCAGCAGCAGCAGCAGGGCGAGGGCGCGGCCGCCAAGCCACAGACGCACGACGTCAACGCCGCTCTGCTGGGGGCGCCCGACTGGGGGCGCAGTGCGGGCGCGGCGCCGGCGCGGCACCCGGCGCTC
>VFQP010004144.1_pt1 | contig 13865 bp, 21 predicted proteins | sample 3512351 | NCBI WGS metagenome assembly VFQP01 (sample SAMN10412372, study PRJNA504923) | tailings metagenome | isolation source: Relicate 1 Philex TSF1 revegetated site | place: Philippines: Tuba, Benguet | collected 2017-08-29 | reverse complement strand
GGGGGAGGGAGAGGGGATAGCAGGGGAGGGAGAAGGGATAGCGGGGGAGGGAGAGGGGATAGCAGGAGAAGGGGAGGGGATGGCAGGGGATCTATGGTGTATGTGTGCGAATGCATGTCTAATGTGTAAGAATGCATGTGCATGTGTTTGTGCATGCGTGCAAAAACATAAGGAACACTTACGGTGATGGTACGGCAGGAGAGGGACTCGGGATGGCAGGAGAAGGGCTTGGGATAGCGGGGGAGGGAGAAGGGATAGCGGGGGAGGGGCTGGGGATGGCAGGAGAAGGAGAAGGTACAGCAGGAGAAGGAGAGGGGACAGCAGGAGAGGGGGAGGGGACAGCAGGAGAGGGAGAGGGCGCCATGGGACTGGGAGAAGGGGGCTCCAGGTCCCTGTTGCGTTGTTGACAGCGTGCTGGTATGGGTCCCACCTGCGGTGGGTTGTATGTGACGTATGGTTGTGCAAGACACTGCTGTTGTGGTGCTGGTACATCAATAATGTTGCTCCAAGGTGGGCCTGTGTGTTGGGGTGCAAGGTCGAGGTTGTTTGTGTTGGTATGGTGTTTTGTGGCGTGTGAGTGTTGGTATGGTGTTTTGTATACTCTGGGTATGCATATCTCTGGCTAAGTATGTATTCTCTCTTTCTCTCTCCCTCTATGTATATGTGTGTGTGTGTATGTACTCCATGCAGATGCACATATACTCTATCTCATACACAGCCACACATACATCCTCACACACACACACACACACACACATACATGTTTCCCATACGCTCGCAGTCAACATGGTTGGAACATTCATCGCCATGTTGTACAGCGGCACCCCCGCCCATGTCTGCAGCTGCCCAGAGCTGGCAGCCTGGGCCAAGAGGGTGCTGGCACGTGAGGCCGTCCCACTGGCCCCATGCAGGGTTGTGGTGTAGCTCGTGATGGAAAACGTAGAGGGGACAGCTCCGAGGGTGTTGGAAAGCCATGTGGTACGGGAGGGGCCCGGTGGGGGGGCCGTGGGACAAAATGCCAGGGCTGTGTGGTGGGATGGTGGATGGGAATGTGTGTATGGATTATATATACTGTAGGATGCACACATTGTTGACATATGTTGATGAAAACACACACTGTACGGTACTATACACACCACCGTGTACACCACACCGTGCATCACCATGGACCCACTCAAAACACACGCACACACACACACACAAACACACACACACGCACCTGTATCCAAACTGAGATACCACGGCACATCCACGAAATTAGAGTAATCCGGGATTGCATCAAATAACAGAAACGGTGATTCAAACACCTTGATGTCCAAAAGTGCATGGGAGGCGTTGACTGGTGGTGTGTCGAGCCACAGTTGACCCAGGGGGATAGACAAGGAGGAGAGGAGGGTCATGGTCAATGAATAGCGTTGATTTCGTATTTGGAGGGGGGCCAGTGCAGTGAGGGTGGTGACCTGTCAGGTGGAAATGAGAGGGGAGTGGAAATGAGAGGGGAGGTGGTGGTGGGTTCATGCATGGTGCATGGTGTATATGATGGTGTACATGATGGTGTATATGATGGTGTATACAATGGTATAGACAACCACAATTCCTACACATACAACCATCATCATACCGGATCATCCCTGATTTCTACCCAGTTTTGACCAGCAAGTTTGACCACAATACTGCATGTACTCGCATTCCAATAGTAGCTTCCAGAAGGGGCCCCGTCATCAATGGTAGGAGGGGCCTGCAGGGATCGCTGGGGTGCAGAGGGGCCACACCCACCGGGACCTGTCCACCCGTATCGTAGCACACAATCCTATTCAGGGGGGGGGGGTTGGGGGTGTATGGAGGGTGTTTTGAGAGGGTGGGGGTGCATGAGTGTGCATGTGTGGCAGTATACAATGCACAGTGCACGTACTGGGTATACAACCGTCACAACAACAGCACTTGTGTTGGAGTAGGGGAGCCACAGGCGTAAGGAACGGGGTGGGGGAAGGGTCCCGGCAAAACGCAGCGTGTAGTAGCGACCTGTGGGTATGTGAATGTGGTCAAAACATCCATTCTCCATCATACCACTCCCTACAATAACATCAACCATCCCCCACCATTAACACATCCATTCCCCATCATACCACTTCCTACAACTGTGGAGAATGCAGACCATCGCTCTGGACAGCCAGATGCGGTACAACCAGAATAATCAGCAGTCAGGGGCAGTACATCAAGTAAACCAGAGTCACTTTCGAGTAACAGGGGGGCAAAGCCTTGCACACGTGACCACTATGTAATTGGGTGTGTGTGTGTGGATATTTGTGAGTGGGTGTACGTGTGTGGGTGGATGTGAGAGTGGGTGTATGTGTAGGAGTATGGGTGTATATGTGTGTGTGTAAGTGGCGTGTCCTATATAAGTGGATTTGCGGTGTGTCAGACATGGCAACAGCAAAAAGTACAAAGCATTGCAAATGCAAAACGTATACACTGGCAATAACAAGGACCATACAAACAACACAACCCCACAACCCCACACACAAACCTCACATACAACCCCACCCCATGTACCCGCACATACACCCATACACACCTGATCACGGCTTTCAATCACCAATGGTTGGGGATCCTCCAACCCACAGGTTCCCCCCACAACAGCACCAGTAGGACAAAACACAGCATTAACAGCAGCAAGACCTGCTGGTGTGGTGCACTGGCCCACACCACTGGGTGTAATGATGCTTTGACTGTGAAGAAATGAGAGGGGAGGGCCATGTGGGAAGAAATGAGAGGGGAGGGGCATGTGGGAGGAAATGAGAGGGGAGGAACATGTGGGAGGAAATGAGAGGAAACGTGCGGAGGGTGTTCATGCGAATCATGGGGTAAAACAATAGTAGAGTGTTATATAGGACAGTAGTTGACTACAAAGTCACACATGTACAAGGTAGTACACACATGAACAAGGTAGTACACACATGTGCAAGGTTGTACACACATGCACAAGGTAGTGCACACATGTACAAGGTTGTACAACACAGCATATGTGAGTGCATATGGACAGCATGATGATGGTGGGCTGTATTGCATGATATAGCTAACAACAACAACAATGACAACAACATACACAATGAAACACATCACACATCCCAACCACCAACAACCACTCCCACCTACAACACCAACACCAACCATTACATACAGACACCACAACATACTCATAAGCAGGCCGTGGGAGTGTATGCCGTCCCATCACCACCCCAGGCGTCCCCCACATGCTGCCGTCCATGTCCCTCATATACACATGCATGGGGCCCGCACACATCAGCGGCAACAGTGTGGGGGGGGACCCTGCTATGTGCAGCTGGGAATCCCCACACCCACCTACACCAGCGGGTGTGCCTCGTAGGGCAGCATTGGGGGTTTGGAGGGAGAGCATTGCGGAACCTGTGTTGTGGTATGCATTGTTGAGTGTATGTCCTGTTGTGGTGTGGTGTGGCGTGGTGTTGTTGAGGGTTACCTGAAAATCCCAAACACACCCCAAACATACTCCACACACACCCCTCACACACACACACACACATGCACGCACCAAGAGGAGAGGCATCATGTAGTACAGAGCGAAAAAACATGGGGTGAAACGTATCCGCATGCCCCCGTGCATTCCCAAACATGTATCGACCACCAGCACACCCAGGCACAGCAGGAGCACCATCAGTGTATCCCAGAAAAGCTGTGCGAAAGAAATCAGTACGCCCGACAGTACGGGCTGGGCCTTTGATGGCATCCCACCCCAGGAACTCAGCATCTGTGTGTTTTTGTGTGTGTGTTTCATGTTTCATGTTTGTGTGTGTGTGTGTGTGTTGGGATATTGTGGTGCTTGTTGTATGTATTGTGAATGCCACCCTTTGTCCACACCGCACAATACCGCATGTTGTTCACACACCCAAAACACACCCAACACACACACACTACACACCTCAACACACACACACCAAACCCAAAACACATACCACGTGAAAATGCAGATCCAAACACAGTTGCCATCATCCCATAACTCGTCCCACTAGGAGGACTTTTCGACAGCGGCTTGGGATGCTGCATGGCGGTTGTGGCAATAGCTGCACACGTATGCACCGCAGGGGGGGCCAACAGGCCCCCCACAAGCTCCGCCCCTCTCATTTCTGCGACGGTAGGGGCCCGACGGAGGATGAAGAGATTGCTGTATCGGTTGTCCATGAGTATCACACCAGAGAGGGTGAGATTTGCACGTAAACCCTGCGTATTTTTGTGGGTCGGTGGTGTGCATGTGTGTGTGTGGGTGGTGGGGATGTCAAGGTGGTTTGTTGTGCAATATGAGGATGGGGAGATGATGTGTTTAGACAGGGAAACCACTGCCGTGGAAACAACACAGTCAACAGATATGGTCGACACCACAGTCAACAGGTCAACACCACATGGCAATAATGACCAACACATCACATAGTCAACGCAATAATGACCAATATATCACATAGTCAACGCAATAATGACCAACACATCACAATAACGACCCACACATACCCCGAGTGAGGTGATACCATAGTCCCAATTATTATATGCATGCAGATCCCAAAACTCCACACACCCATGCGCAATCACCGCCTGTAGATCAAACCCCACCAGGTAGGAGTGGGCAACATTGCTGTGTAGCGCTGAGAAGCCACAGAAATGACCACGGAGACGAAATCCTATGCGATCACCCCCTGCTGCTATGTTTTCCTGTGTGCTTGCGTGATTGTGGGGTGGTGGTGAACGTGCGTGTGTGATTGTGTGTTGGGGGTTGAACGTGTGCGCATGTGATTGTGTGGGGGTGGATGATATGTAGGGTACGCATCACAGACATACAAGTACACACACACCACCACCACCTCCAAATCACACATACCGCAACACGTGTGACATCATCACCAAAATAATCAAATGACACCGGCACATGCCTATCGAGGGGGCCCCAAGGGGCCCCTTCCCTTGTTGTCCCAAGCACAATGTTCCCCAGCACCTGAACCCCTATGGTGGTGACCACCACGGTTGACGCATTGTAGGATTTGAAAAAGGCGTTTCGGTGTATGTTGATGCTCTGGTTACCGGTACCTTCCACCAGCAGGGCACTGTGATGGGCATTGTCAAAGACACATGCTTCCACAGTGGCGTGGGGCAGTGTTTGGTTCTGGGGGGAAAGGGGGGGGATATGTGGTGCGTGATGTGAGAGAATAATGTGTGCAGTGTGAGAGAATACAACAAAAAAACAAGCAAGGGAATAAACCAGGAAATACAACCAGCACACGCTCCACCCCCCCACAACACATACACTCACAACACACCCACCCACAACATTCCCCCCGAACAACACATACCACTGCACTTCTTCGCACAAGCAAACAAGGACGTTGACCAGATTGACCACACTCAGCAAATGCAACCTGCTGCATGGTGAGTGGTTGGGGGCTTGCAATATACACAGAGGCACCATAATGACGAACAGCTAGGGGGGGGGATTCTGGGCACTCATCAGCCTGTGTGGGTGTGGGTGTGGGGGGGTGTTTGTGAGTGTGTGTGTGAGGGTGTGTGGGAGGGGGGTTGAGAGTGAGGGTGAGACAGAGAGAGAGAGGATGTGTGTGAGGGTGAGGGTATCTGTACAAGAAGAGTGTGTGGGGGCATGACGCACCACAAACACATACAACACACACACACACACACACACACACACACACACACACACACACATACAACGCACCTCTATATGCAGACTAGCACCAAGAAACAGCACATCAGCACGTTGATCTACTGCATGTGCCCCCCCTGCTGTGACATACCCACCACTCATGCTGTATCCGGGAAACGTACGCCATGTTGCATTGTGTGGGTAGTTGATGCCATCCTGTGTGTGATGCGGTGTGTGTGTGTTTGTGTGTGTGTATGCATGTGTGCAATGATGATAGGGGTGTGTATTTTGATGGTTGAGCATGTGCATGTGTGTGTGTGTGTGTGCGCGCGCGATGGTGTGATGGGTGGTGTGCATGTTGACCGAACACAAATCAACAAGTACCATTCATTCTCATCATGTACAATCACACATCATCAAGTATAATCACACATCATACAGTATAATATCACATATACTCAAATACAATCACATACCCTTGTATACACATTATTGGGGTCCTCCATCCACCCTGGCAAGTCATTAGATAATCGTACTTCATCATAACGGTATGGGTTGAATGTACTGGATGCCAATACCAACTGTTGGGTGTATAGGTGTGTGTGTGTGTGTGTGTGTGTGCCACCGCCACCATACCCACCACCGCACCCCCTACCCGATCCCCCGGCACAGCACGTGTGAGTGTAGGGTACAGCTGCAATGCAGTACGACTACCCACCAGCGCCGGGCCCACCGTCGACACCACCTTGTGGGCCCTGGTGTAGGGACCCACCCCAACCATGGACACCTGTCCCCCATCCACAAACACCACCTTGGTGCCCTCAGGCCCGTTGGCAGGCACATAGGGCGTGAGTGTGTCCCCTCGCAGTGTGATAAACACCGCAGGGGACGTCAGGGGTGCCAAGGGGGTCCCTGCAACTAGCATGCCCCGCACGCGTATGTAGCCAGCACGCAGGATGATGGGGAGGGTGGTGTTGAGTTCCAGGGTGCCGTCGATGGTGACGTTGGCGAGTTGGGGTGGTTTGTAGCCGTTGAGTATAATGGTCCAATCCTGGTGGGTGAGTGGGTGGTAAGGGAAAGGGGTGGGTATGGGGTTGTTATTTTTATCTCATTTCATTTATTTTATTTATTTTTTATATTATATTTTATTTTTTTATGTTACATTTTATTTTTTTTTATTTTTTTTATTTTTTTTTATTTTTTTTTATTTTATTTTTATCTAATTTTCCTCATTTTTTTTATTGTTTTTAGTGTGTGTGTGTGTGTGTGTGTGTGTGTGTGTATGCACGTGTGTGTGTGTGTGCCACCACCCCAACTACTCCCCCCACATACCGCAGGTATATACACATTGCTATTCTCAGCAGGCATGCCCCCTGGCCAATTGACCGACTGCCATGCACAGCGTTGACCAGGGCCCGGGGTGCATGTGTCTATTGGATATATGGCAACGGGTGCTTCTGGGATGTATGTTTCACTGATGGGCGATGTATCCTGGTTGGTGGGTGTATGTGGATGTGTGTGTGTGTGTGTGGATGTGTGTGTGTGTGTGTGTGTGAATGTGTGTGTGTTGTTGTTTGCAGGCATACATTTGGAGAGACGAGTATACACACACCCAAATACACCCAAACACACCCACCTTGAACCACAGATGATGTGATGTGTACAAGACATCAGGTGGTATGTGTGGACGTCTGTTGGTGTCATAAAAGTGGCGACCGTTAGTGTCACTGGCACATGGTATACGGGGACCTACCAGGCTGTATGTCCTGGGGATATGTTGAGAGGAAGGTGTTTGTGTGTGTCTGTGTGTGTGTGTGTGAAGAATACATGAAAATGATGCATTAGTGTCTATGTAATAATACAAAAATAAAACTTGTACAATACTACCCCCCCATGCACCCCATACGTGTTGGCAGCACGCATAGCAGACAATACAATATTGGGTATGCGCAACTCCAATCGCAACCACCCATTACCCGGTGCCCTCCCCTGTTCTGTATACCTGTAGGTGCATGTGCGGGTGTGGGTGGGTGAGTATGAGAGTGGGTGGGTGTGTTTTAAGAGAGTATGAGAGGGAGTGGGTGTGTGGGGATGCTTTTGAGAATGCGTGTTGAACACAAATGCATGTGTAACACACATACAAGTGCAAATGGACAGAAAAACACCATGAGCATGATGCAGAGCAAATACGCACACACATGCACACCCCGTACACACCCACGTACGTGAGTGTTGGCACATAACCGAGACTGTTAGAGTAGGTGATAGTATGGGCTCGATTGGCTACAAATGCAATGGGGCTGCCAGTGGAGGTGGTAATGGTGGTGCCCGTGACAGTGTCAGTAATAATGAGCACCAAGCTGTGTGTTGGAACATGATGACAACTATGATGACGAGGTGCAGAAGACATGTATTATGTGTAACATGTTGTGTAACGTGTTGTGTAATGTGTTGTGCAATGTGTGAAGTGATGATGGTGTAGTATGGATGTGCATTGATAAAAGCAGACCTTGCATTTGCGGTGATGACCACTGTGCGCGTGGGGGGGCCTTGCGTCAATCGTCGATGTGCTATAGTTTCTGGGATGCTGTCAAGCTGTCGTGTGGCTGTTGGTAGCGTCTGTGTGTGATGATGGTGGGATTTTCATGGTGATGTGCACGTGTTTTGCATGAAAAACAAGCAACATACCCAAGCAATCAGGCACAAGATGGCGAGCCTTGCTGGCGCTGATATCGATGTCATTGCTGTTTGATGAATTATATTTCGCGTTTGTGGATCATGTCACACGCGGGGGGGGCTGATTGGTTGCTAATTTGGAATGGGAAGGCGCATCATCCATCCCATGTAGTGTTTACGATGCAACTCGTTCCTCTGCAACTGTGCATGCAAGAGTGTATGCAACCAACTACTGTCGTACTGCGCGCCAGAGTTACAACGGTAATGGCAGTGAAAATCATCACCATAAAAGTGTCTTTCTATTTTCCCCCCGAGGCTTGCACACGTGGTGCTGCTGCAGATGCCACACCATACTCTTCCTCCTCGTACATATCATCGTCATACTCGGCCATTGCAGGACCAGGTGCACCCTTAAACACCGTGAGCTGGTCATCCCCTTCGCTACGACCCTGCCCACAGCCCTGGGCAAATGCACCAGTGTCCTTTTGACAGCACGCCTTGTTCGACTCGTACACACCCCACCCCCTGTGCTTGTGCATATGGTGTGCTTGGTGTGCAGTACTCACGCAAGAACTTATGCTTGCAGTATTCATGCAAGAACTGCGGATGAAAAAAAAAACATGCACAGTGTCCCATACCGTTGGCAAATCACAGGGTCGTAGGTCTCCCCGCACGAGGTGGGTGTATAGCTTGCAGCAGCCCAGCAGCGCAGGGAGCCATCTGCAGCAGGGCGAATGCGAGAATTGCCGCACCCGTTTTTGAATGCACCACCAGGGGCACAGCATTGCTCCTTGGTATCATAGCGACCCCTGTATGTGTGGGTGGTGTGCGGGTGTATGGGTGTGTGTATGGGTGTGAGTATGTGTGTGTACATATGCATGTTCCACAATGCTCGCATGCCCAGGGCCCTCTCCCCCCCGTGCATACCAGTTTTGTCGGCACTGTGTGTCGTTGTTGCTCAAGCCACACTCTTGATTGGGCCACACAGACACTGCCACAAAGCAGGGATCCACATCGGCGGTCTGGTTGACACATCCATCTTTGAATGCTGCCCCCGGACGGCAACATGCACGCATGGAGTCATAGGTGTTGTACCCTCTGCTGCACAGACTGGCGTTTTGGGAGCCCACACACACGAATATGGGCCGGTATTGTGGCACATAGCAGCGAAACGATTGGGATGGTGCGGGGGCGGGGGTGGGTGCGTTGCGAGCGCTTGCTTTGGGCGCAGGGTTGGGGGCAGGGGTCGGGGCACGTCGTGGGGCTTGTGCTGCAGTGCTTGCAAGCAGGAACAAGAGAGTGACGACGGTGGTCATGGTGATGGGAGGGGCCATCGTGATGTTAGTGAATGCTTCCGTGGGGGGTTTTGTCTGGGGGCGTCTGTGGTGGTGCAGGGCAGTCTGTGGTGTCTGTGGTGTCTGTGGTGTGCAACAATGGGTAAACAATGTTGAGCTACACGACAGCGTATGGTGGAAAAACAGAGTGCACACTTTTGAGTATATGCACACTTTTCTTCTTGTTCACAACCTTGTGCTCCCCACAAAGTCAACCAAAACAACAATACACCATGAGCACCACAGAATGTGAGCAGATCGTGGACATAGCTCCATACCTTGCGAATCGTGATATTCAAACATGCACAGATCTCGCCCAAACAGTCGCTCAGACGCTCCATTCAACCGGAATGCTCGTCATTCGAGATCCGCGCGTACAGAAACAAGACAACGAAACATTTCTGGACCTGATGGAGCGGTATGCTTGCGATTCAAACTTGATGATGTATTCATCCACGGGGGAACGTAGTCACTGTCATCATCAATACCACCAGGTATTTCAGCCAACCACCCTCTGCACTGATGGAGGATGCTCGACCCCATCTCTCCTACCAAGTCGGAAGCACCCCAGAGGGCACAGAACGCCCCCGTGTCTTGCACGATACCACCCTTTTACGCGACATACAAAACCTACCAGACGACGCGAAACCCTTGCTACCAACTGGTGCCGACTGCAAGTGGCGGTTTATGTGGCGGGTGGGGCCCCGGCCTGCCCCGGGCACCACGCAATACCCGGAGCTCAACGCAGCACCAGTCATCCCGGATGCATTTCCAGAGTGGCAGGGTGTGATGGATGGCTGGGGACACAAGATGCTTGCTGCAGTGCAGGTGCGGGGGGGCTTGTATGTTGCTGCGCACCATGTATGCCTGTGCCCTGTACAATCCCCACATACACACACACCCATCACCCCCACAGGCAGTAGCAGAGTTGGCAGCAGTGGGTCTGGGCCTCCCCCCCGATGCCTTCACCAGTCGTATGACACAGGGCCCACATTTGCTGGCCCCCACAGGCACCGACCTGCAGCGGCATGCCACCCCCGGCACTGTGTTTGCTGGGTATCATTATGACTTGAATTTCATCACCATACATGGTCGAAGCAGGTAGGGGGTTGATGATGTTACGGGTGGTGGATCTTATAGGGGAATGACTATGAGTATGCCGATGTCATGGGTGGTGGAACTCTGGGGGGACTATGATGGTGTCATGGGTGGTGAAAATATATATGGGGGGGGGAATAATGATGTGTGACGCTTGATGATGATATACATGCGTATATATCCCCAGCACCACCAATACCCTCAGGTTTCCAGGTCTGTTTGCGTGGACGAGGCAGGGACAACGTGTGCCTGTGCGCATTCCTGATGGGTGTTTGTTGTTGCAGGCAGGCAAGCAACTTGAGTGGCTCACGGGGGGGTACATCAGAGCAGGGTTTCATGAGGTGTGTAGGTAGTGTGTAGATAGTGTGTGGGTGGTGTGTGATGTACTTGTTTTGTGTACGATGCACTGTACATGGGTGGCGTGGCGTCTGTTGGTGTGTGTGTGAAATGACATGTGTCATGGGTGTTTTGCTGTCAATGTTGTTGCTATTGCACACACACGGACACAATACACACAACAATTTATGGGCAGAAGCAGGCGTCATAATTAAAAATGCCATAAAATAACATAAAAATGTTCAAAAAAATCAATCAATCAATGCATCACACAGGTGGTGTGCACAGAAGAAACATTGCAAGCAGTGGAAACAGCCAAAGCTGCCAACTGTCCCCTATGGCGGGTTTCATCCACTGTATTTAGCCACATTGCATCAGATGTAATCCTGCAGCCTCTGGGCCGCTTTGGAGAAAACGATGCAGGGGATGCGGTGGAGCGGTATCCACCAACACCAGCAGGGTTGTATGTGCAGCAGGAGTTGAGGACGATCAAGCTGCGTGGCTCCCCTGCAAGTGGGAAAGTTTGACTTTGGGTTTCAAAGTTTGACTTTGGGTTTCAAAGTTTGACTTTGGGGTAGACCTTGTTTATATGTATGTTTAACCCTTACAACTGTTTTTATATTGTTTCCTTGTACTGTACCATATTATCTGTGATAGAGCACGCACAAGATATGGCACACATAAGCCTAGCTGTTTGATTTGTTCGGGGATGGTTTCTCGTTGAGCCGCGTGTCGGTGTCGTGCTTGCCTCAAAGCCCACCCCAATCCATTTCAACAAAAGTAACCGTTGTCAAGGCAACATAAACACATTTTAGCACGCATGGAGAGCACGTTGACTTGCCTTGAGGATGCACCAACAGACTCGCTGGTAGATTTGCGCTCCCATGCAGACCGTAATCCTGCAACCATCAACGATCTTCCATTACCCGTGTTAGAGGTATGTGGAATGTTACGCTGTGCACAATATTTGTGCCCGATGGTTGTCATCGAAACTCCGCAACAACCACCACAGCTCATTGCCAGCAAAATAAAAACTCCGTCATCTCTAGCTGCCCTGCGTGCCACGTGTCGCTGGTGTTGCGCTGCTGTCAACCCATTTGTCAAGCGCCTGTGTCTCCCATACCAAACATCCCGAGGAGGTCGTCCACTCACCTCAGAGTGCATACGTCGCGCTGCCCACTTGTTCCCCAACGTCCACCATGTGCAGCTCGACTGCAAGGGCATCAAACCAAGCTCCACACACGCTCTGCCATGGGGACCCTACCGAGAACTGCAATTGGGTATGTGCACTATGTCATGCACACAGTATACAATCTATACGATTTGTATTCCCCTGTATCCCCCTCCCTCTCTCTCCAGGTAGTAAAGACGAACAGCAACTCGCACATGCACTTGATCTCTTCCCCCAGCTGGCCTGCCTAGAGGTTGCAGGGCCCCATGAATTCCTCGCGATCCCCCTCTTGCAGCACCTTGCCCACATGAGCAACGTGCGCTCCTTAGCATTGCTCGGTGCAGATGCACTGCCCTGCATCCCAGACTTGAAAATGCATTTCGGCCAATTACAGCAGTTGCAGCATCTGACATTGGATCTACAACGGGGGATGCCGCCACGCTACCTCTCCACACCAGCAGTTATACCACAGCTGCATTCCTTGCAAGTGCACGTGTGCCAGGTTGGTTGTGCTGGTTTTGGGTATACTTTGGGTTTTACACCTACGGGTTTTACACATACACACACTGAACGCCCTTGATGACGCTTGATCACACTGTGCCTGCCCCCAATGAAATAACCCTCCTCACACTCACCTGGCCTGGATGACACCAACAATACACACACCTCCTGAACAACAACAGGTCACGGATGTTACGTTGGACTACATAGCACTCAACACCAACATCTCCCAGCTTGCAATACATGCAAATGATGGCATGTGTGTCACAATGGCGGGCATGAATGAGTTGCATAGACTACCACGTTTAGCCAGTCTGTTATTACGGGTAGAGGGACATGCGTCATTGAACAACCCTCGGCTTCAAGCTGTACAACGCATGGAGCGCTTGGTGTGAACACTTTGTTGTGTGGGTTTTGTATAGTGTATCATGTGCATTACCCCATAGTACACACACTGTATATATGCTGTATACTGCACACTGTATGCTATGCACTCTTCCATGTACACACCCACACTAAACACACCCGACACCCACACCCACCCAACATCCACCCATTGCCCCCTCCACCCCCCACCCCCCATTAGGTAAACATCACTCTGGACATTCGAATGCTCGATTCAGGCTGGCTACACTGGCTCACCCATGCAGCCCCCAATGCCCAACGCATCCACCTGCACTCCCCCTATGGCACCTACTTCACCACCACATCCGCATGGGACGCAGTGGGTGCCCAGCCCCATGCAACAGTTCGAGTGAAATTCACAGATTCACGGCATTGTCGTTTGCTTGAATGTAATTTAGCAAAGATGGCCAATGTGGGGACGTTGCAGTCGGTGGAGGTACGGGGGGCCACATGGGGGCCATTTATGTTGGAGCATTTGAGGAGGTTTGTCAACTTGCAGCGGCTGGTGTTGCGGGATATGAGGTTTGTGGGGCATGGGTGGGGGGTGGCGCTGCAGAATGTACAGGGTTTGCCGAAGTTGAGGGAGTTGGTGATTGAGGGACAGCTGCTGATGGGGGGGATGCATGAGGTAGGTGACTTTTTTTTTTTTTTTTTACCGTGG
>VFQP010004142.1_pt1 | contig 13867 bp, 9 predicted proteins | sample 3512351 | NCBI WGS metagenome assembly VFQP01 (sample SAMN10412372, study PRJNA504923) | tailings metagenome | isolation source: Relicate 1 Philex TSF1 revegetated site | place: Philippines: Tuba, Benguet | collected 2017-08-29 | reverse complement strand
GCTCGTGCTGCTGCCCCTGGTGCTGCCACCCACGGTGCTGGGCTACTACCTGCTGTTGCTCATCGGACGTCAGGGCCCCATCGGGCGTGTCGCCGAGGCCATTGGCCTCGGACGACTGGTCTTCACGCCCGCCGCCGCGGTGGTGGCGGCGTTCGTGGCTGCGCTGCCCTTCATCGTGCGCGCTGCGCAGGCCGGATTCGAACAGGTGGACACGATATACGAAGAGGCCGCGCGCACCCTGGGCCGTAGTGAGCGCGATATCTTCTTCACCATCACGCTGCCACTCGCCTGGCGCACCGTGCTGGCAGGCATGGCACTTGGTTTTGCTCGCGCCATTGGGGAGTTCGGCACGACGCTCATGATTGCCGGCAACATCCCCGGTCATACCCAGACCGCCAGCCTCGCCATCTACGAGGCGGTGCAGGGCTTCCGCTACGATCTCGCCTGGCAGGGGTCCCTCGCCCTGTCGCTGATTGCCGGCGTGGTGCTGTGGCTCATGACCCGTTCGCGGGTGCGTGGCACGTGGTAAGCGCGCAGGTCGACGCCAATTCCGCAGGCCGCGCCGCAAGCAATACGCTGCACGTGGCCCTTTCATATCGTCTCGGCAGTTTCGAGCTTGCTCCGGAATTCACCGCGGGCGCTGGCATCACCGCACTGGTCGGGGCCTCCGGTGCCGGAAAGACGCTGACGCTGCGTGCCATTGCCGGTCTGGTCGCGCCGCAGGCCGGTCGCATTGTGCTGCAAGGCGATACGCTGTTTGATGCCGGGCAGGGCGTGGCCGTCGCGCCGCAGACGCGCCGCATCGGCGTGGTGTTTCAGCAGTACGCACTCTTCCCGCATCTCACGGTCGCGCAGAATGTGGCCTACGGTCTGGCGCAGCGGACCGAGGTCGAGCGGCAGGCCGATGTGCGCAACTGGCTCTCGCTCGTCGGGCTCGAGGCCTACGCCTCGCGCTGGCCGCGCGAGCTCTCCGGCGGACAGCAGCAGCGGGTCGCCCTGGCTCGTGCCCTCGCGCCGGCCCCGCGTCTCCTGCTGCTCGACGAACCTTTTGCTGCCGTGGACATGGGCCTGCGCAAACGCCTGCGGGAGGAACTGCGCCGTCTGCAACGGACAGTGGGCACGCCCATGCTGCTGGTCACGCACGACCTCGACGAGGTGCAGCAGTTGGCGGACGCGGTGATCGTGCTCGATCACGGACGTGTGGTGCACCAACAGCCCGTGGGCGGTGAGCATGGCGACCTGTCGGCGGTGCACACCTTGCTCACGGCTCCACGCGACTAGTTTGCGGCCTCCGGCATCGGAGGCATGGGCGCACCGCGCAGGACCCGCGCCGTCAGGGCTTCGAAATCCGCCTCCGGCCGGAAGCGCAGAAAGGCCTCGCGCGACATGCTCACCGCCAGTTCACGCTCTGCATACAGGGCGCGCGCCGCGCCCATCTCCTCGAGGAACTGGCGCTCCTCGTCGCTGTGCGTGCGCACCAGCACTTCCACACCCGGATTGAGCTGGTGAGCCCGCGCCAGCACCGCGCGCGCCTGCCACGCATCCGGCGCGGCCACCAGGATCAGACGCGCGTCCTGCAAGCCGGCTTCACGCAGCGCGCTCAGGGTGGTGGCATCTCCGTGCACGACATGGTAGCCGGCAGCGGCCAGTCGCTCGGCAATGTCACCACTGGCCTCAATGACGCGATAGGGAATCCCTTGGGCGTGCAACTCGCGCACCACCGGAAAGCCCACGCGTCCCGAACCGATGACCACCACATGCCCCTCGGGCCTGGGCAGGCTCGGCGCTGTGGACGACTTGGGCAACGGCACGGCTGCGCCCGATGTCGACAGGTCTCCACCGTCGCTGGACGTGCGTGCGGCGCCACCGTCTGCGTGGACGCCCGCATTACCTGCGGCCGGAATCGCTTCGGAGTCGGTTGCCCCGCGTGACTCGCCAGTCCCCGCCACTGCCGCCCTCGGCCTTTGCTCATCGAGCCAGCGGCAGAACGGATCCACCGCGCGAAACACGAAGGGATTGAGCGTGATGGACAGCAGGGCGCCGGCCACCACGAGACTCTGTGATTCGGGCGCAAGCAGCCCCAGCGATGTACCAAGCGCCGCAAGTATGAACGAGAACTCGCCGATCTGTGCCAGACTCGCCGAAATCGTGAGCGCCGTGTGATTCGAGTAGCCGAACGCGCGCACGATGCCGTAGGCCGCCACCGACTTGCCGATCAGAATGATGAGCACGACCGTGATGACCCGGAGCGGCTCGCGGATCAGGATGGCCGGATCGAACAGCATGCCCACCGATACGAAGAAGAGCACGGCGAAGGCGTCCTGCAGCGGCAGCGCATTGTTGGCCGCTTCGTGACTGAAGTCCGACTCGCTCACGATCACGCCGGCAAAGAACGCGCCCAGCGCAAACGACACGTCGAACAGCATGGCTGCGCCCACCGCGAGTCCGAGCGCGACCGCCAGCACCGCCAGCGTGAACAGCTCGCGCGAGCCGGTGTGCACCACACGCCGGAGCAACCACGGGATGATCCGGCGGCCGCCCACCAGCATGACCACCAGAAAGGCAGCGAGCTTGAGCGCAGTGAGGCCAAGCACGGCGCCAATGGAGGCCGCCGAGCCGCCGCCGGCATTGGACGCGCCGCCACCCGCCATGTCACTGGCCACAGCCGGCAGCAGTACGAGTGCCACCACCGTCACCAGATCCTCGACAATCAGCCATCCCACGGCCACGCGGCCGTCCATCGAATCGAGAATGCCGCGGTCTTCGAGTGCACGCAGCAGCACCACCGTACTGGCCACCGACAGCGACAGGCCGAAAACAATTCCGCTACCCCAACTCCAGCCCCACAACACGGACACGAGCGCACCAAGACCCGTCGCCGCCGCGATCTGTACGAGGGCGCCGGGAATGGCGATGCGGCGCACTTCCATCAGGTCGTCGAGCGAGAAATGCAATCCCACACCGAACATCAGCAGGATCACACCAATCTCGGCGAGCTGCGAGGCCAGTCCACCGTCGGCCACGAAGCCCGGCGTGAACGGACCCACCACCACACCGGCCAGCAGGTAGCCGAGAATAGTGGGCAGATGAAAGCGCGCCGCTGCGAGTCCGAAGACGAAGGCCAGTCCCAGGCCAGCGGCCACGGTCAACAGAAGATCGATATCATGCGGCATGCATCAGTCTCGGGCGCGGGGAACAAGCAACAGGGGAACCGAGGCCCGCTGCAGTAAACGGTCAGCAACACTGCCGAACAGCAAACGCTCCACCGCGTGATACGATGTGGTGGTCAGCACCATCAAATGCGTGCCGTGGGTGTCCACATGAGCAAGGAGCACGTCGGCCGGATCTGCACCCTCGAGCACCAGCGCGCTCACACGATGTGGCCGCGGCGTCAGTGCATCCGTCTTGAGTGACAGAAGGCGCGAGGCCTCCCGCGCGGTGCGTAGCGCGAGCGCCTCACGGGACTCGCTTTCGATCACGCGGCCGAGTGCGCGCGGTGGCGCCAGTGCCACATGCAGCAGCGTGATGCTGTCCACAGCATGACCAGCGAGAGACTTGAGGGCGGCCAGAGCCGGCTCCGGCTCGAGACGCTCATCGATGGCCACCACGGCGGTGTTGAGCGCAGCGCCGGAGAGTGGCAGATAGTCGCGAGGCACGGGGGCAGGGCGCACGGCCAGCACCGGGCGGTTTACCCGGCGCAGGAGATCCATGGTGACACTGCCGAACCAGAGACGATCCCAGCCCCCACGCCCATGCGTCGTGAGCACGGTGAGCTCGGCGTTGACCTCCTCTGCATGCGCCGCCAGTTCGTGTGCCGCAAGGCCGCGCCGGACAACCGTATCGATCTGCACCGACGGCAGCGCTGCGCGTAAACGCACCGCCATGTCATGCAGGTACTGCCGAAGCTTCTGTTCGCGGACACTCGAATGCGCCTCGGCGTCGCGCATCGCGTCCATGATGTTGTAGGCGAGCGCTTCCGGAACTGGTGGCTCAGGTACATCCACGCCAACCAGATCGATGGCGCACGGCGTGGGCCCTTGAGCCACGGTCACCGCGTAGGGGAGTGCAGATTCGGCAAAGGCCGAACCGTCGAGGGGCACCAGCAAGCGGCGCATCGGCGGCCTCCAGGGTTCAGGTCGTCGAAAAGTGGCCCGCAGCTACCCCGAACTTGTCGTGAAGTTCCGAATAAGCCAAGGCTCAAACACGAATGTCAGGATCACGTGCCTGGACTACGGCATCTCGTATGTCAGCAGATACCCGTACATCGCGCGCTTCATCTCTTCCACGAACGCGTGCCGATGTTGCGGCCCGCCTCGCATGATCAAATCCGCCACGCTGCGCCCGATGGTGCCGAACACCGTGAGACGGCGATCCAATTCCTCTTCGCTGCAATGCGGGTCGCGGTGACGCAGCGCCGCGCGCAGGGCCTCTTCGAGCGGTGCGTCCTTGTGCGCCAGCTCTTTTTCATCGGGTGCGTCAAGCGCGCCCAGCATGAAGGCCGCCGGGCGTCGCTCCACAAAATCGGCCAGCGGCGAGATGAGGCGATTCACGAACTCCTCCAGCGGCAAGTCGGCGCTCGTCTCCACGGCCTCACGAATCGCCACACGCACCTGCCGTCCCTCTTCCTCATGGCGCGCCCTCAGCGCGGCCACAATGGCGTCCTTGGTCGGGAAGAAGTGGTAAATGGACCCGACCGACGAACCCGCCCGACGCGCGATTTCCTGGACCGAACCGTTGGCCGGCCCGACTTCGAGCAGCAGTTGCTCTGCGGCATCAAGGATCTCGTCCATGCGCCGCCGACCCCGCTCCTGACGGGGGGGGCGTGGCGAGGAAAGGCTTGGCGTATCGCTCATGGTCCGAATATGGTCAAAAAGTCTCAAAAAGTAAAGTGTGTGTACTAGACTTGACGAACTAGAAATATAGTTCTACTTATAAAGTCGAACGTTCTTTCTAGTTCTCAATCCCCGTACCTACAGTGCGCTCTCCACTCTGCTTCATCCGATCGGCAGCGACACCGCTTCTGCTGCTGCTCAGCGCCGCAGCCGGGCCACGGGCCGCCGCGCAGACCGTCCCGTCGCCGCAGGCCGTTTCGTCACAGGACGCCGCACAGGACCTCACGCTGGCCGACGCGGTGGCCATGGGCACGCGCCGCAACGAAACCATTGGCCTCGCCCGCTCTGAGCTACGCACCGCCGAAGCGCAGATCGCCTCGGCGCGTTCGACGCTCTTCCCGCAGCTCTCCGGTCAGCTCAGCTACTCACGCGCCATTCGGCAGCCGTTCCGTCTGGGTGGCGTGAGCATTCCGGACAGTCTGCGCTTTGCACCTGACTCGACGCGTTCCATTGCTGAACGGCTGGCCTATCTGGAGCAACGCACACCGGGCGCCGCACTCGGTGCACTGGGTGGACTCTTCTCCAACGTGCCGCTTGGGCAGGCCAACACCTACATCGGCACGCTCAACGTCAGCCAGTCGGTGTTCGATTGGCGTGCGGTGGCCGGACTCAAGGCCGCCCGTGAACTCGAAGCCGTGCAGCGTTCGCAGCTGACCGACCGCGAACTGTCCGTCGTGCTCGATGTCGTGGTGGCCTACAACACTGCCGTACTCAATGAGCGACTGGCGGCCATTGCCACCGCTGCCTACGAAGAAGCGAACAAGCAGTACGAACAGGTGCGTCTTCGCGAAGCGGCCGGCAATGCCTCGCGTCTTGATGTGCTGCGTGCGGCGGTGGACCGCGACAATCTCGAGCCACAGCGCATTCAGGCGCTCAATGCACGTGATCTCGCCGTGCTCAATCTGAAGCGCCTCATCGACATGCCACTGGCTACTCCCGTGCGCCTCGTGGATTCGCTCAGCACGGCGCAGGTCGAGCCGGTGTCGGAAGCGGCGCTCGACGCCATCATGCAGACGGCGCTCCGGCGACGTCCATCGCTCGATGTCGCTCGTCGACAGGTGCGCATCAACGAGCAACGGGTCGCCGCAGCGAAGGCGGCGTATTTACCCACCGTGTCGCTCACTGGCGCATTCGGCAAGCAGGGCTTCCCCGCATCCGGTCTTCCGGCCTGGGGCAGTCTGCTCGACAGTTGGACCGTGGGTGTTGGCGTGAGTGTGCCCATCTTCAGCGGTGGACAGCGCAGCGCCGACGTACAGCAGGCGCAGGAACTCGTGCGCCAGTCGGAGCTGCAGCTCACGCAGGCCGAGAAGCAAACCATTGTTGATCTCACGCAGCAACGCGCCGAGATCGGACGGGCGCAGGCCTCCATCGCCGCGCGACGGCAGACCGCACGACAGGCCGCCGAGTCGTACGAACTCACCGTGCTCTCGTACGACAAAGGCAACAGCACCGCGCTGCAAGTCAGCGACGCGCGTCTGCAATGGCGTCAGGCCCAGGCCAATGAAGCTCAGGCCGTCTTCGACTACATCACCGCGCTCTCCCGCTTCCTGCGTGCGGCCGGTGTGGCACCGACCCCCGACATTCTGGCCGATCCGGCAGGAGTTCTGCGATGAGCCGCTTCACGCGCCACAACAGATCCCGCGCCGTCACGACTTCACACGACTCCCACTTCTCCTCTTCGATGTCTGCTTCGTTCGCTGCTTCTCGCACGATGCTCGGCGTACTTGCTGCGGCATTCACCCTGTCAGCCTGTGGCTCGGACTCCGCATCGACGCCGCAGGACTCGGCCCGTGCGGCCAGCGCGTCGGACAGTCTGTCGCGCAGCGCCGCCGGAAACACCAGCAACACACCACTGGTGCTCGGCGTCCGCGACCTGGCCGTTGTTGTCGAGCAGCCGCTGCGCGCCGGTATCGAGGTCACCGGCTCACTTGATCCCGCCGAGCGTGTTGAGGTCAAGGCACAGATTGCCGGACAACTCGCTCGCGTGACGGTGGAGCGTGGCACGGCTGTGCGACGTGGGCAGGCGCTCACCAGCTTTGAATCGGGCGCACTGCGTGCGCAGGTGGCCAGCGCCCAGGCTGCCGTCGCCGCGCGTGCACGTGATCTCGAAGCCATTGACACGCTCTACAAGCGCGGGGCGGCGTCGCAGCAGGACTTCGTCAACGCCCGCGCCGCACGCGATGCCGCCGAGGCGCAACTCGCGCAGGTGCGTGAGACCCTGGAACGTGCCACGGTGCTTGCGCCCATCGGCGGCCAGGTGAGTGAAAAGCTGGTCTCCACCGGCGAAGCCGTGCAGAGCGGTGCGCACCTCTTCACCATCGTCAACTCCGACGTGTTGGAGCTGGCGGGACAGATGGCCGCCGCCGATGCTGCGCAGGTGCGTGTTGGACAGCGGGTGCTGCTCACGCTCGAAGCGTACCCGGGTCGCGAAGTGCAGGGCCGCGTGGATCGCATCGACCCCGTGGCCAATCCTGCCACGCGACAGGTCACCGCCTACATCCGCGTGCAGAACACGCGAGATCCCGTGGTGGCAGGTCTCTTCGCCACCGGCCGTATTCTCACGGGGCAGTCGGCAGCCGCAGCCAGCGCGCCGACTGGTACGCCGACCAGCTCACTGGCCGTGCCCAGCGGCGCGGTGCGTGCCGAAGGCAGCGACACGGTGGTGTATGTGGTGGCCGATGGGCGCGTGCAGCGACGGCTCGTGTCAGTGGGCGCACGTGATGCCTTCACGGGCCTGAGCGAAGTACGCAGCGGACTGCGCGCCGGCGAGCGCGTACTCATTGCGCCGGGAGCCGCGCCGCGTGACGGGGCTGCCGTGCAGGTGGTGTCACCAGCCGTGGTACCGCCCACTGGTGCGTCGCCCGCTGACTCTGCGATGCCGACAAGCACGGGGCCCCGCTCATGACACAAACCCCATCCCCCTCACAAGACCCACAGCACAACGAAGCCGCCAACGACGAGCAGGACGTGCGTCGCAGTGCCACGGGCCTCATCGGCATTGCCATCACCCAGCCGGTGTTCACCACCATGATCATGGTGGGTCTCATGGTGCTCGGCCTGTTCTCGTTCCGCCGTCTCGCCGTGGATCAGTATCCCGACGTGTCCATTCCGGTCGTGTCCATCCAGACCACCTGGCCCGGTGCCAGCACGGAATCGGTGGAGCGCGATCTCACCAAGCGCATCGAGGAGGCCGTCAATCCCACCAGTGGTGTGGACAAGATCACCTCTACATCACTCGAGGGCGTGAGCTCCATCGTTGTGCAGTTCAAGCTCGGTGTGAACGTGGACGCGGCCACGGCCGATGTGCGCTCAAAGATCGAGCAGATTCGCCGCGAACTGCCAAGTGACATCGATCCGCCCATCGTGCAGCAGTTCGATCCCGCCGATCAGCCCATCGTGTCTCTCGCCCTGTCGAGTGACTCGCTGTCCATCGGCGCGCTCACCACGCTGGCCGACGGCGATATCCGCCGCGCGCTCGAGGGCGTCGATGGCGTGGGGCGTGTGCAGATCACCGGTGGACTCGCACGGGAAGTGCAGGTGCTGCTCGACCCGGAGGCCATGCAGGCGCGCGGCGTGAGTGTCACCGATGTGATGGCGGCGCTGCGTCAGCAGAATCTCGATATTCCGGCCGGCCGAGTGGAGGAAGCCAATCGCGAAGCCATCGTGCGTGTGGTGGGCCGCATTCGCGATCCGCAGCAGTTTGCGCGCGTCATCGTGGCGCAGCGCGCCGCCGGTGTGGTGCGACTCGGTGATGTGGCCAGTGTGGCGGACAGCACGGAAGAGGCGCGCAGTCTCGCGCTCGTGGATGGACGCCGCGCGGTGGGTATCGACCTGCTCAAGGTGGCGGGCGGCAACACGGTGGCCGTCGCCGATGGTGTGCAGCGCGCGCTGACCCGTCTCTCCAGCACGCTGCCTGCGGGTGCCACACTCAGCGTGGTGCGCGACAACTCGGTACAAATCCGGCAGTCGGTAGAATCGGTGGAACACGAACTCATCCTCGGCGCCATTCTCACGGTCGCCATCGTGTTCCTGTTCCTCAACGATGGCCGCGCCACCACCATCACGGCGCTGTCGCTGCCCGTGTCGGTGGTCAGCACGTTCATTCTGTTCGCGGTGCTGGGCTTCACGCTCAACATCATGACCCTCATGGCGCTCTCGCTGTCCATCGGCATTCTCATCGACGACGCCATCGTCGTCATCGAGAACATCGTCCGACGGCGAGAACTCGGCGAAGGTCCCTGGCAGGCCGCCTACAAGGGCACGAAGGAAATCTTCCTGGCCGTCATGGCGACCACGCTCACGCTGGTTGCCGTGTTCGTGCCCGTGGCCTTCATGGGCGGCATCATCGGCAAGTTCTTCTTCGAGTTCGGCATGGCTATCGCGTGGGCCGTGCTCGTGTCGCTGCTCGTATCCTTCACCCTGGTGCCCATGCTGGCGGCGCACTGGAGTGGCGGCGCCACGGTGCATCACACGCACAACGCCGGTCTCGCTTCGCGCAATCCGGTCACGCGACTCATTGCCCGGCTCAATCTCGCGCTCGACCGCGTGGGCCGAGCGTATCGTCGCCTCATCACCTGGGCGCTGGCGCACAGAAAGAGCACGCTGGCCATTGCGGCCGCCAGCTTTGTGGGTGCGCTGGCGCTCTTCCCGCTCATCGGCGGCGCCTTCACGCCCACGCAGGACAACTCGGCGTTCATGGTGAACTTCAAGACGCCGGTTGGTTCGTCGCTGGCCTACAGCGAAAGCAAGGCGCGCGAGGTCGCAGCGGTGTTGCATGGTCTCGAAGGCGTGGACTACACCTATGCCACGGTGGGTGCCGGTGTGACCGGCGCGGTCACCCGCGGCGACGTGTACGTCAAGCTCGTGCCGCGTGACCAGCGTCCGCTGCGCCAGCAGGACATCATGGCCATCGCGCGTCGTCGCCTGATGGAGGTGTACGGCGTGGAGGCCTCGGTGCTCGAGGATGGTGGACTGGGCGGTGCGGTCAAGCCACTGCAGGTGGCCGTGCGCGGTCCCGATGTGGCGCGCCTGCAGGAGATCTCCACGCAGGTCATGCAGGCCGTGCGTCAGGTGCCGGGCGCCATCGAAGTCGAGTCATCGCTGGGCGACCCGAAGCCGGAACTGCGTCTGCAGGTGGACATCGACAAGGCGAGTGACCTGGGTCTCGACGCGTCGGTGTTGGCGGGTACCATCTCGCCGCTTCTGGCTGGCCAGACGGCGACCACCTGGGAAGATCCGACGGGCGAATCACACGATGTGGTGGTGCGCCTGCCGGCGGCGCAGCGCACGACGGCCGATCGCATTGCGTCGCTTCCCATTGCCACCACCCGCGCACGCAGCAACGCCGTGGGCATGACGACCGTGCCGCTGGGCAGTGTGGCCACACTCGAGGAAGGTGTGGGCCCGGCGCAGATCGACCGCGAGTCGCTGATGCGCGTGGCCACCATCGCCGCCAACATCGCGCCCGATGCCAATCTCGCCGATGTGTCGAGCGGCATTCAGCAGCAGGTGGCCGGGCTGACGCTGCCGGCCGGTTACAGCGTATCGCTGGGTGGTGACACGGAGCAGCTGCAGGAAACAGCCGGCTATGTGGTGGAGTCCCTGGTGCTGGCCATCGTGCTCATCTATCTCGTATTGGCGTCGCAGTTCGGATCGTTTGTGCAGCCGCTCGCCATCATGGTGTCGGTGCCGCTGGCGCTCATCGGCGTGCTGCTCGGTCTGCTCGTGACCGGCGATACGCTCAACATCATGAGCATGATCGGTGTCATCCTGCTGGTGGGTCTGGTGGTGAAGAACGCCATCCTGCTCATCGACAACGCCAATCAACGACGGGCGGAGGGTCTCGCCATGCGCGAGGCACTGGTCGAGGCCGGTGAAGTCCGACTGCGCCCGATTCTCATGACCACACTGGCCATGATCGCAGGCATGGTGCCGGTGGCACTCGGCACCGGTGAGGGCGGTGAGTTCCGTGCGCCCATGGGCCGCGCGGTCATTGGTGGACTCATCACCTCTACCGTGCTCACGCTGCTGGTCGTGCCGGTGGTGTACACCTACTTCGAGCAACTGGGGGCCTGGGTGCGGCGCCGTGTGGGAGGCGCGCAGGCCGCATAGAGTATCTTTCCGCAGCATCCAACCTCGAGAGGCGGCAGTCGTGGGCGAAATGACCACCGAAGTCATCGTGATCGTCATCCTGCTTGTGCTGAACGGCGTGTTCTCCATGTCGGAGCTCGCCGTGATGACCGCCAAGCGTTCGCGCCTGGAGTTCCGGGCCGAAGAGGAAGGCGATGCGGGCGCCCGCGCGGCACTGGAACTCGCGGCGCATCCCACCGCCTTTCTCTCCACCGTGCAGGTCGGCATCACGCTGGTTGGTGTGCTGGCCGGCGCGTTTGGTGGGGCGGGAATTGCCGAGGTGTTGGCGGCGCAGATGGCCACCGTGTCGTGGTTGGCGCCCTATGCCACCAGCGTGTCCTTCGCGTTGGTGGTTGCCGTCATCACCTATCTCTCGCTGATCTTCGGCGAGTTGGTGCCCAAGAACATCGCGCTCAGCAATCCGGAGCGCGTGGCATCACTGGTGGCCCGACCCATGCGCGCCATCGCTCGTGTGGGCGGGCCACTCGTGCGCATGCTGACCAACTCCACAAACATCGTGCTCCGCCTCTTTGGTCTCGGTACCGTCGTCGAGCCTGGTGTAACCGAGCAGGATATTCGCGCCATGGTGGAGCAGGCCACAGAGAGCGGCGCCGTGCAGAAGGTGGAGCACGAAATCGTGGAGAACACGTTCCGCCTTGGCGATCGGGCGGTGGAAGCCATCATGACGCCGCGGCCCGACATTCACTGGGTGGATTTGTCCGACGACGCCGACGCCATTCGTGAACAGGTGACCGAGGCGCTGCGCGATCGATTCCTGGTGTGTGAAGAGGTGCTCGATTCGTTGGTGGGTGTGGTGCGAGCGGAGGACCTCGTGGCCGCTGCCGTGAAAGGGCAAGACGTGGCGAGTGTGAGTGTGCTGCGCGACGTGGCGCGAACACCGTTGTTCGTCCCGGAGACGATGCCGGTGTATCAGTTGCTGTCCACGCTGCGCAGCGCGCAACAGCATGCTGCGGTCGTGCTCGATGAGTATGGAAGTGTGGCCGGCCTGGTGGATATGGCTGACGTGCTGGAAGGTCTTGTCGGTGATGTGCCGCTCGCTGATGACGGCGAGGCCGCTACATGGATCCGTCGGCCGGATGGGTCGTGGGAGGTGGCTGGCAGCGTGGCACTGGATGAGGTGGAATCCCGTCTCGGTCTCGAAGTCGAGGACCGTGAACGTGCCGAACTGCTGACGCTTGGCGGCTTTGTCATGGCGCGGCTGGGTCGGGTTCCTGCTCCTGGGGATGAATTTCGCTGGTCGAGCCGACATGTCCGCGTGCTGCAGATGTCGGGACGTCGGGTTGAACGAGTGCTGATCGAGCCGCTGCGCTCCTGAGTGAACGCGGTCGGTCGGTAGACGTGACGCAGCGCACGTGCGGGCAGCCGACGCCGTGACGCGCTCGTGACGGGCGGGGTAGTGTTGCTCGAACCCTGAGCCGCTTTGCCCCATGTCCGACACGCTTCGTCTACAGTCGCATCAGTCGCGCACGCGTCCCAGCACGTCCCTCATCATTGCCACGTACAACTGGCCGGCCGCACTCGATGTGATCTTGCGCAGCGTCCGTGCACAGCGGACCATGCCGGACGAAGTGCTGATTGCCGATGATGGATCGGGGGAGGCCACGCGTCTCGTGATCGTGGCGCATCAGACCGATTTCCCCGTGCCGCTCAAGCATGTCTGGCACGAAGACCGTGGTTTCCGTCTTGCGGCCATTCGCAACGAGGCCATTCGTCAGGCGCAGGGTGACTACATCCTGCAGGTGGATGGTGACATCGTGCTGCACCCGCGCTTTGTCGAGCAGCACATCGCGCAGGCGCGTCCGGGCTCGTATGTGCAGGGCAGTCGCTGCATGCTGAGTCGCGAGCGGACCGAGCGCATGCTGCGTGAGCGCAATCCGCGCGTGCCGCTGTTGGGACGCGGTCTCAAGAATCGTCTCAATGCGCTTTATTGTCCGCTGCTCGCACCGCTCGTGGGCGGACCGCGTGACCCGGATCGTCGCACACGCGGCTGTCACATGGCGTTCTGGCGTCAGGACCTGCTCATGGTCAACGGCTACGACGAGCGCTTCGAGGGCTGGGGACGCGAGGACAGTGAGCTGGCTGCGCGTCTCATTCATGCGGGTGTGCAGCGCCGCAATCACAAGTTCGGCGCCGTGGCCTATCACCTCTGGCATCCGGAGGCCACGCGCGCGGCCTTCCCGGCCAACCACGCCATCTACCTCGAAACGATCGCGCGGCAGAGTCGGCGCTGCGCGACGGGACTCGTGCGGCCGGCGGGCGCGCGCGAGCTGCTGGTGGGTGTGTGAGCGGCGTCTTCCGGTGCCCGTGCTCGTTGCAGGCATTTGCGTAGCGGCAGGTCCAGCAAACAGCTCACGCAGAGAACTGCAAGAGAACCGCAGGGGACGCAGAGAACTGCGGTCGAGGTCCTGGTTTCGCGACGCGGATTTCGCGGATGGGGCGGAAACAGCACGGATGGAACAGCAGTCAAGGTCGACTGAGTGTCCATGCCCCTGTGCGAACTCTGCGCCCTCTTCTTCTCTGTGTGAGCTGTTGACGGTTTCGCGGCCACCACGATGCCTATCGACGGGTCGCGACCTGGCGGCAGGCCCAACCGAAATTCCCTGCCAGGGAGCTGACGGTCGTTGACGTTGCGGCTGTTAAATCCGTGCAGTTTCCGCCCCATCCGCGAAATCCGCGACAAGGCAGTTCAACCCCGACTGCACTACCCCGTTACCAGCCAAAACAAAATCCCCCGCCGCGACCGAAGTCACGTCGGGGGATCTCTATGAACTCTCAGTCGGGGCGACTGGATTTGAACCAGCGACCTCCTGCTCCCGAAGCAGGCG
>VFQP010004141.1_pt1 | contig 13872 bp, 21 predicted proteins | sample 3512351 | NCBI WGS metagenome assembly VFQP01 (sample SAMN10412372, study PRJNA504923) | tailings metagenome | isolation source: Relicate 1 Philex TSF1 revegetated site | place: Philippines: Tuba, Benguet | collected 2017-08-29 | reverse complement strand
ACACACACACACACACACACACACACACACACACACACACACACACACACACACAGCAGCAGCAGCAGCAGCATGCACACGACACACTCATACACGACACTCTACTATGTGTAGTGTTGACACACCGTGGTGTTGACGGTGTCCCCCTCAGCCAGTGGTGGTGTATCCAATACACGCAGTACAACACCATGTGCTGTGCGGGTCACCATGGATACACTGGCTTGTACATCAGCCATGGGCTTGACATCCAACACTGGCTCACCCAACATGTTGTTGATGCTTGCTGTTTTGCCTGCAAATGCTTTGCCTGTGTGAGTGTGTGTGTGTGATGAGGCGCTATTCACCCACAATACACCATGTATACAGACAATACACCATGTATGCATACATACCGAGTACAAGTATTGTGAGGGATGTGCGTCCTGCTGCTCTGTACTGCTGCAACATGTGCTCAATTGCCACACGTGTAGGGGTCTGTGGTGTGTGTGTGTGTGTGTGTGTGTGTGTGTATGTTCAGGTGGAGCATGTGCACATGTTGTCATCCCCACCCTGCATAGTAGTGCACCAACCACACATACACCAACACCCACATACACCACCACGCACCGGCATGTTGGAGAGCCCTGCCCATTGGTCCTGAGCAGCCACACCTGCTTGCCCAGACACACCAGCAGCAGCACGCTGTGCAGCCACTTGCTGCTGTTGCTGCTTGATACGCATTGCCATTTCGTGCATTTCGTGCATTTCATCTTGTTCGTCCAATGCATCATCATCCAGTTCCTCTATGATGCCATCTTCTTCTTCCTCCTCCTCATCTACCTCGTCCACCTCTTGCCCCTCATACTGTTCATACGCCTCTGCATCTGCATCGGGATGGGTCAGTGGTATGTGTGTGCTGTGTTGTGAACCTTGTAACCCCCTATACCCAAACAATCATACCATCAGAGTCGTCGAGCTCTTCGTTATCAAATTCATCTGGATGCAGGTCACCCACAAACTGTGTGTGTGCCAAGGAGAAGGTCGGTGACGATGGTCAAACAACACACACAAACACTGGGAGTGTGCAGCGAGTTTCCAACCACCACAATTACCTCACGCTCATCATCGTCCTCGCTATCATCCCCTGGGTTTTGATTGGCAGCTGCAACGACACGCAACAATGCTTGCTGCTGAGCCTCATCGAGGTCTTGCACATTTTGTCCTGCCCAAGACATTGCTGCAGTGTGCTACTGGATTACGCTGCACAAAGTGCGATGGCTGTATGCTGTCAACAGCGCTGCTCGTCTAGTGCAGCAAGAAGGATTGCGCCGCAACGAGTTTGACTAGCGTGACAAGGTGTGAAGCGTGTGGGTGTATTGAATTGAATGGTTGACAATAGGACACTGGATGCACATAGAAAAATTGGCATAGACAAAAAACTACACAGAAAGAACAGCACATTCTACACGCTGACCGTTGTACCATCCCTCCGCAAGGACTCCATCACCGCGCCCAACACACGCTGTGTTGCCAATGAAATGGTCATCCATTTCTCTGTTGGTGGCTCCCCATTGCGTATCCGCTGCACACACGCTGCAAACTCCTCCCACATGTATGTCTCTTGCGGGCGGTTGAGCATCACCTGCGTGCATGGGTGGTGTGCATAGCAGAAACATCAACACAGGAACACTGAAGATTCATACACAACCACTATACGTACCACTATGCTTTGCCCCTCTGATGTGATGCGGGTGGCATGATCACGAGGCGCGACTTTGGTTGTAGTTTGAAAGCGCATCTCAGTCTCCTGCATGGTGCAACATCATTAGGGACGTAGCACGCATACCATGCAAATACCCACATGCATCATCAACACCACCCACCCTGATTACCTTGTGTGGAATCACCCAATCATCAATGTACACCACCCCTTGTGTCCCAGCAACCTCCACTGTCTGCATCATCACACGGTCAAAGCTACAGTGAAAAGATGCCTTGCGTCCATCCTCCCACAGCAGGACAGCACCAGCAGACATCGGTACGCGCTCTGCATTCCAACGGGTACCTGTGATTATGTGGGGCGGTGTATGTGACAGCACAGGGAAAAAGATGCACACATGAGCAATATAAATTAACAGAACACACCACAATTGTCTTGCAAACACATGGCCCCCGTCCTCCCCCAAAAATACACACCAGGATGGGCAGTCACGCTACTCGGCAAATTGTAATTAAATGCAAACAGGGTAAATCCAATACAATACCAGCCAAGATCACCCACACATCCCAAGCCATCTAAATGTGCCTTGCATCGAACATCATTGGCCATGAATTCAGGGCTCCCTAGAAACGAAAAGCTGCTGAGGACAGTGCGGGGTTCTCCAATGACGCGTCCCTGATCCAACACTTGTCTGATTTGAGGGGTGCGTGGATTGTGCAGCCACATGGTGCCGTCCATGAATTGTACATTGTGAGCCTTGCAAACCTCCACCATGGCCTCTGATTCTGCGTATGTCTGTGTTTGGGTTTTCAGGGGGTGATTAGTCGTTGACATCCAATGGGATGCAGCAGTACAATTGATGGTGGTACAATGGGTCCGGATCTGGGTAATGATGTGCATGGCACCCTCCCATACCATGGCAAGTGGTTTCTCTACAAGTATGTGCTTGCCTGCAGCTGCAGCCTTTTCAACCCATTCCTTGTGCATTGAGCAGGGCAACGGGATGTATATTGCGTCTACGTCTTCTGCATCAATGAGCGCCTGGTAGCTCCCCAGTGCAACAGCAGTGCCTTTCAGGTTTTGTGATGCTACCATGGCTTGTGCCTTGGCCAGTGTCCTGCTTGCGATCGCCACCACCACTGGATTATTGTGGATTATTGAGCGGTGGTGGTTTTTATTCATGATGATTCATGGTGTGCTATTCTGTGCCACCATGAACAGGAGCATACCAATGCGGGCTTCCTGGGCCTTGCTTATTGCCCTTATGTTTTTAGTAGCGATGGCCGCACATCCCAAGATCCCAACTCGCAGCGCGCTGTCCTCCCCCATACTGTAAAGCTCTAAAAGCAACAAATGTTTGAAAAACCTTGTGCTTAAAACTGTGCTCATCTACTCGCTGATTTTTTCCTTCGATATGTATCGTGTGCTTTTTTTAGTGATCATCACAACCCATACAAATCGAAGACCATTACTACACGTGCCACGATACCTCTCTACCTGTACCACGTCCACCACGTCCACAACCTAACAACAAAGAGTCTCGCAAGCATTGCATCCTCGACACACCAAGGGTCAGCTCATCATCCAAAACATGGTCAGCCTGCCCCACGTGCCGTGTCGAGACACAGTGGTGGGTCTCAAACGGCCAGTAACACGCACTGTGCTGCGTGCACGTACACGAGTTACGCAGTCATCATCCCTGTTTTCCCAGCCTCCTCCTGCCCCTGTCCCGCGCCCGCCAAACGGCAACGGGCAGCCTACGTTGCAAAACTTTATCAAGCATGTATTGGCGTCATCAGATGATATCGTCACCATAGGGTTGGACAAACACATCCACAGCAATGCCCCATCAGGTGGGTCAGCAACACCAAACCACAGCCGTGCATCCGATGAAGCATACGCGGCCGAGTTGCGTAGGTGCGTTGGTGGGTGGTGTGGATGCTCACAGTATATGTTGTACCCACCCCTCCGACCCACCCACAGGATGCTGCACATCACCGAACGTGAAAAATCGTTTTTGCAGCAAGAGCTCGACAACCTGACCCGCATGTTTGTCTCGCTTGTGCAATCACTGGCAAGGGCTACATCCTCCAACTGTTCATCCACCGACACAAGCAGCGATGACGATGCCACGTATGTGTGTGTGTGTGTGTGTGTGTGTGTGTGTGTATGTGTGTGTTTGTTGGACGCATACCCACTCAACACCACCTAAAATTCTCCAACAATCCCACAGAAATGGGGCCAACACCATCATGAATGACAATGACAATGTCGACCTCATAGCCTTGCTGCAGGGCAACACAGCGCTGCGCGCAGTACACGAAGACCCCGCAATATCATCGTGCGTCGTGCAGCACCCAGGTGCATTGTGCTGCACAAGCACCTCCATCAGCAAGGATGCCTTTAATGGCGTGGCTGTCGTCAATATGCGCACCGTCGCTCGTCTTGCCGATGACCCACAAATGAAGCAATCTCTCACCATTGATGATCTTGCAGGATTGGCCACACAGGCCATGTGCAACAGTGCAAGCGATGTGTGCCGCGAACATGCACGATCACTCAATCGCGCTGTATTGGGCACCGAGCGCCTCAAGATGCACAAAGAGCTGTGCCACACATTGCAGTGCGGCAAGATTGTGCAGGTGCTCAACCATTCTGTGAGTGAATTTGGTCATGAAAACTTCAAGCTGCTCCTCAAGGATCCTGTGACGGGTCGCAGGTATGTATGGGGTAATTGGGTGGGTGGATGAGCAACACACATCATCACCACACCAACGCATGTCATCACATCAACCATCACCGCCCCCCCTTTTACAAACTACAACAGTATCCATGCGCTCTTCAAGCCATGTGTGGATGGTGACTCTGGTGGCTGGCACCGTGTCCCCATTGAATGGGTTGCCTACCAGCTCAACCTGATGATGGGCATGGATTACGTCCCCCCTGTGGCCTTTTTGCACAACATACACATTCCAGGCCATGGTCACTTTGAGAGCGGTGCTATGCTCTACTGGTCTGAAAATGCACGGCAGCTGAAAAACTACCCACCCGAGCAGTGGGGCGTGCCCAAGGAGGCATTGCTCAGTGACACACGCATCCTGGATGTCCTGCTACACAACAGCGACCGTCATCATGGCAACCTGCTCATGGGGGAACACTGGGTAGAGGGACGTGCTGGGGAAGATGGTGGCTGGAAGGGTGCGTTGCGTCCGGTGCTGATCGACCATGCCGCTGGGTTCCGTGCAGATGCCCATGTGTGCATGTCACATGAAAATGCGTTTCAAACTGGTGCAGTGCACCGCGTGAGTGCATCAACCTATCTGAGGTATGGTGGGGGTTGGATGTATGCTGTTTGTGTTTGATATTGGTGGTGGTAGTGGTACACACAAGTGGTACACACAAGGTTCGCATTGCATGCGAATAATTCCATGTCATCATCCTCAACAATACAGGCTGCGTTTTCTGGATGCAAGTGCAATCACAGCACGCTTTAGTGACTTTTTGTCAGAACGCGAAATGCGTGATTTGCTGCATCGCCGCAACAATGTGCTCGTGTACTTGGACCGGTTGGTGGAAAACCAGGTGTGTGGGGTGGGTGGGTGTGTATTGTGATGATGAAAGACAATGATTGCATGTGTTCTTGGCATGTACATGTTCAATGTATTGTCGTATGATTGCAATTTCCTGTACCATCGCAACACCCTCACATCCAACTCACTCTACAGGGGTACTCTGAGACGGTGATCGAGTGCTCCTCTCTGGAGCCTGCCGCCATGTACACCAGTGCCTAAATGGCGCACCGGCATGAAAACACCACATGTATACTTGCCATCATCTTGCCACCGCTGCTGCGCACCATCATGAGGGACCTACCATTAGGAGCAACCATTTTCAGGAGCAACCATTTTCAGGAGCAACCATTTTCAGGAGCAACCATTTGCCTGCCATCATCTTGACGTTATATGAAATATTCTGCTATTGACCAGCACTACACGTTGTTGCGAAGAAAAAGGGTGTAGTGCTGTGCTTTGACGTGTTGCCTTGACGTGCTGCATTATTCCTGTCATTCCTGCTGGGGCGTGTACAAGAGAAGAAACACTCATTGATCGGGCATGTGCACGGATCAACAACGGAGCGAGAGTGCACACGCCACCTTGCAGATCAGCCAAAGTGGAGCCGAGCCCCACGCTGCTGTAGTGTGTGGGATTTGTTTGTATGATTGTTGTGTGCCCTACACTCTACAGACGCAGGAGAAGACAAACAACATTTGACTTGACAATACTGGTGTTGTCAACAACTTTAGTGTTATTGTATTCTGTTGGGAGCTGTAAAATGTCTGTAACGCTTCACCTTGTATACGTTGCAGTGGTCAACATGTGATGCATGTATGATGCGTGATGCAGCCTGGTTTCCGTTGCGTACCGGACGATCCTTTTCCTGAAGCGTGCGCAGTGGTTGATGGAAGCAGAGGAGCATGTGCTGAGTGTGGATGGTAGCGTGTCGGAACCAAGAGCTGCTATTGTTGGTGATGATGATGGACCGTATGAACTCGATACACGGCTCATTTACAGGTAGCTTTGACATAGCCATATAAAGTATTCCAGACACGTAAAAACGACACATCATATTCACAGTCCCATTACGACACAACCTGTCACTCGCACGGGCACCCCTGCATCCCTGTCGTCGCCCAAGTCACAGCCTACCCACCATCAGGCATGGATCCAGGTGATATCCCATGGTATGCTGCGTGTCGCACATGGATATGCGTCACACACACACACCCCGGTCAACGTGTTCATGTGCGTATGCCCACCACGCCAAGGACTGCGCACAACAGTGCTTCACAAACACACGCAGGTGCGTCACGTGTGGAGCGCTTGGCACAGCCCCGCACGTCTCAATACAAGCTGTATGCACAGCGCAAAGAGCAGCTGGAAGAGGAGGCAGTCACAACACACTGCACCTTTCAACCCAAGGTGTGTTTTTGTGCGGGTGGGTGTTTGTGTGTGTGTGTGTAAGTTTGCTGAGTGTGTGAGCTAGTGCACAATCCAGAATATATGTGTAGTACAACACACGCGCCAACACACACACACACAGTTGTACACACGGACACGGGGCGGTGCTGTGCACACCCAGCAGCATACATCACCACCAACATCAGTGGTTGAGCGCTTGTACAACACTGGCGAGGCCCTGTACGTGTATCTCAGGCAATGCATCTGTCATGTTGTTGCTGTGCTTGATAACTCTCAAACACACTCCATATGGCATGCACCACATACACAACCACGATCATATGCACACTAGACATGCAAATGCTCTGCAATTCATACACACACAGGGTTGCACAACGAGAGCACCAGCGTTTGCAGCAGCGTGCAGCAGAGACTGCTGGGTGTTGTTTCACACCAACCATACACCCCAAGTCACGAGCATTAGCAGCCAAACAGGTCCCCATACATCAGCGAGTGCACCAGGTGCAAGCAGCCAAGCATGAAAAGCTGGCATGGTTAAAGGTGTGTTTTGTGTGTGTGGGATTGTGTGAGTGTGGTTTTGTGTACATGAGTTTGTGTACAGGAGTGTGTGTGTATCAACACACGTGGTTGTATAGAACATGTTTGCACACAAAACTACCCACCCCTCCTTGTCTCTACACACAGCACATGGTAGAGCAAGCACACCCACACCGACCATCACTCTGCCCAGCATCCCTTGCCATTGCCGCCACATCCCCATCCAAACACCCATCCACCGCATCGCATCACCAAGGACACCCAACCGCCACCTCTTTCCCCACCACACCAGCACCATGCAGGCACAACCACGTGCTGCTGCATGACACTACCACCCAAGAATGTACATTTCACCCGACCATCAACCCCACAAGCGAGGTGCTGTTGCAACACAGTAGACGCCTGCCTGAGAGCTTTGAGAGGAGGGTTGAATACTACCAGCAGCGCAAGCAGCAGGTCAAAGAGCAACTGCTGGCAACTGTGGTATGTGTAATGTTAGGGTAGGGTAGGTCATTGTGTGATGATGTGGGTGCCCCTCAACACACCTACACGTGAGCACAACAATACGTGAGCACAACAATACGTCACAATATGTTACCAACACACCTAGGATACTCAGTGTACCTTTACTCCACACGTGTGTGAGGGGTCTGCCCTCCTGGTGGGCCCCAGGGGACACATCACCCCTGATGCATTGGCACACAGGCACAGCACACACGTCGTACAACAAATGGCTGCAAAAAGGGTGTGTTGTGGGTTAGGTTGTGGGTGTTGATTGGTGTTGTGGTTGTTGTTGATTCTCTGTGTGTTTGCTTGGGTAGTATGTGACATGGTTGTGCGTGTGCGCTTGTACCTTGAACCACCTCTACGTTGCGCTCTACGTGTTATTGACCCACATGCACTGTTATATACACCCATAACCCCCCATATACATACCCACAATTCACATACATGGCCCCCCCCCATACAGGCCGCACTGCATGCCAAATACACACCCCAAACATCCACCACTACAAAGAAGCAGCAGCAGCAGTGTGTGGATATACAACACATAGAGTCTCTGCACCACAACCGTAGGGCACGACAACGTCGCAGCGCGCGGTATGACATACACCTGTATACATCACATCCACATGCACACCACCACATCCCCAACAACCACGCAGGCTGCAACAACACGCATGTGCCTTTCAAAGCAGCCATCCCTTTGCACCAACACTCATTGCGCAACCACCCACGCCCTCTGTCAACCTGGACGCAGCACGCCAGCAGCGGCGTCAGCGTACACTGCAGTGGCGGCTGCAACAGGAGTATGCAGACCTGCAGGAATGCACATTTCACCCACATACACTTGGCAAGGATGCATCAGAGGTAGTGTGCAATGTGTATATGATAGTGTGTTTAGGATATATGTATGATGATACAAGGATGCCTGCTGCGTATATTAAAAAAAAAATAATAATAATCTGTTGCTTGTATTGCATGCATGTCCATGGACTGGTGCACACACACTTTTTTTGACTGCCACGACAACAAACCACCACCGCCACCAGTATATCATATGCTCCCACCACACGTTAGGTTGTGCTTGATGTGCCACCCCCCAGTGTGGCAGGGCTGGATCGCTTTTTACAGGTGCGTGCCCGAGCCAAGCAGCAGCAACAAGAGCGCCGCGAACGAGAGGCCAAGGTGTTTTGCTTGTCCCCGAAACACCATGAGACGGTGACGGTGCCACAACCGTTTCAACTATCAAGTCAAGTGCTTGCAGCAAAAGCAGCACAGCGCAAGGAAGAAGTGCGCCGCGAGTTGCTCGAGGCTGTCAGTGCCGAGTGCACCTTTCAACCCAAGTTGATTGCTCGCCAACGTCGTGTGTGAAACCAAAAAAAACACATTGTTCTCCAACAACAAACCACGTTATTGTCAAGTAACATTTACTTGTTGTTTCCTAGCCATTCAGTCATTACCTTCCCAGCAGTATTAAGAGAGCTTTCGTTTGTGCACACATAGATGGTTGATGATGGTCAGAATTCACCTCGCCAACAGCGAGAAAACGGCGCTGAAAATGCACAACAATCTGGTGCATCACCTAGTCAGCCTGAAACAGTATCGACAAGGGAGCCAACAGCAGGGGAGCTCGCAATCGTTCGAATCTTGTCATCATGGAACGATAAAAATTACTTTAGGCACGTTGCATGGTGGTGTTTTGGGGTGCATACTGATGGTTAGTATCCACGTTGGGGTCTAAAGATCTAAACACATTGGGGTCATCATAGCATCCACCTGTCAACACACAACAGCTTGCTCCAGCTGCCAGAACCCGAGGCGGACGAGCTTGGGCGACCTACATGGTCCTGCACAGCATCGGATGTATCTAGAGCATACCGCAGGATGTCTGTCTTGGTGCACCCCGACAAGCACCCTGGGAACGAGGACGCTCGACAAGCATTTGAGGCCCTCAAGGAAACACACAAAATCTTGACGGATCGAGGGACTTTGGTATGGGCAAATGTGTAACAACAACAGCGCTCTTCTGCCTTCTGCTGTATAGTCACATGTACAAAATACAGGAAGAAGCGCTCAAGAGCAAACTCCCAGAGGCCATCCTACGCCGTGAGCGCAACAAAGCAGCAGCGTCTTTGGATGAGCGGATAGTCATGGCAGCAGAAGAGCACAAGCGGGCGCAAGAGTTGCTCAAGGAGGAGGTAGGTGCTGTGCAATGACTGTTGTTGTTGCACAGGCCAGTCACTGTTGCATGTTGTGCTTACAGAAACGGAAAATGACGTCAGAGATCATGGAGCAGATGATGAAGAAGAAGATGAGGGGACAATGGAAGAAAAACTTGCACGCCAGAAAACGGTGAGAAAGGAGATGGAGGGAGAATGCTGGTGTTGAGAAGATGCAACGTTGTTTCCCTCGTGCATACAGGGAGCAAGAAGCTGAGGAAGAAGACGATGATGAAAAAGAGCAAGCAAAAGAGGCTGGAGATGAGGATGAAGAGGATGACGGGGTAAACAGGCCCGCGAAAAAGCATAAGAAAAAGTTGAGAACGATATTCTAGTGTGTAAAAAGCAGTGTGTAGCAGGTTTTTGGGGGCTTGCAAAAGAGAGTACTTGGCAAGCGATTTCCAGTCAACGCACAGGAAACATGGCGAATGAAACGGATGTATACCGTCAAAACATTGCACTCACAAAAAGTAGAGCAGCGGGATCGTCTTGCGGCTGCCCCCTTCACCAAACGATTCTTTCCACTGCCGGAGCTCGTTCATGTGCAGTGCCTCCTTGGACACCGACGCACCAACTTGCTCCATAGCAGCCACAAAATCGTTCAGTTGGCGAAGTTCTGCAGGTCCGGCAGCACCCTTGACCTTGGCGTCTGTCTCGGCTTTAAGGAAATCCCGGACGGAAGTATACGCCGCAGCCACACACAGATTATGCAGGTCGCTCCCAGAGTAGCCGTCAGTCCTAGTAGCAAGTTTACCAGACGGAATCACACCCCAGTACAGGCCTGTCTTGTCTCGGCGCCCCAGCATGGAATCCACATCATCAACAATAAGGACACTCGGCGCAATCGTTCGCGCAAGACTGAACAGAGAGCGCACAGGATTTCCCCCTTCACCACACCGCTCGGAGGCCAAGGATGACAAAGATACGCTTATAAATTGGAATTCCACTCCCTGGCAGTTGCGTCGTCTTGAGGTACTGACACAGCAACACGATTCGGCAAGAGGCGTGAAAGCAAGCGCAGGGGCTTTGTGTTGGTCTCGTTGCGGTTGCGGTCACCCATGCGTGGTAGGCCATCGATGCTGAATCCCAGGTCGAGGAGAGGATGGCCCCCGAAACGCCCTGAGAGAGAGTTGCCACGATCAGTGCGGGCATCCGCAGTGCTTGTGCTGATCACAATCACCGGGCCCTGCATGGCATCCAAACGCTTGCCAAACTGTGTGTGATGTACGACAATAATATCGACCCCTTCCTTTACACAATAACGACCCCTTTCTCAATCACTTTGCATGTACGTTGCTCATTCCCACATACACCAATTTATACCACCCTCAAATACCTGCGGGTACCGGTCTGTGGCATACACATCGCCCTCGACCAGATGCTTGTCTATGCATTAGACGAGCACCACCAAGTGTTGTTCTGTGATATCAATGACATTGCCCAGCGCTACCCACATAGCGTACACGATCGCCCACCTTGACGGACATGACGGTAGTCTTGCCTCGACGCGTGACGCCAACAACCAGCTCTGCGCGCCCACCACCAACTTTGGCACGGGCTGCTCGAAGGGCCCTGCTGCTTGGCAACTGTGATCGTGCTGCGCTGGGCAACGAGCGCCACAACTGTGTTGTTGGAGGTGTGTCGTCATTGTGTGGTGTTGCGATGTGCTAAAAACAGCTTACAATAGGACCAGCACACAACACTCATACTACTGCAGCACACAACAATAGTACCTGAGCAATGTCGCTCTTGTCAATGTCGTCCATGTCGCCCAGCATGTCTACATCGTCATCGTCATCCATGTCCGTGGCACCCACCGCGGCGTCAGATGTGTTTTCGTCAGGATGGATGTTATCTGTCAGCAATGCACCTTGACCATACAGTAAGAATTGGGCTCCCAGCTGCTTGGCCAGGGCCCTGTGTGTGTAGCGAAGGCCAGCAGATAATGGTGGGTGCAATACACTGATCGCACTGTACATTTCACACGTACCATCAACCCCACTATCGAGGTTCTGTTGCAACACTAGCCAGAAAGCTTGGAGAGGAGGGCAAAATACTACCAGCCAAGCAAGCAACAGCTCAAATAGAAGATGCTGGCATTTTGGCTAGGCGTGGGAGAGAAAATCACACCCGACATGGTGAGGATTGGGACGACGTCGGGCCGCTCGCACCCTGTTGGGAGCCGCACGCCGCATGGGCATCGGGCCTTAAGTCGATGTCAGGGGCACCATATACCAGACATTTGGGACCGCTGTTTGCGCCATTGTTCAATTTCAATTGTGGGTTGCACCACACAACCCCCCCAACAACATACAACCCCCACACTAACTGTTTATACCCCAACCACAGTCTGCAACAACACGCATGTGCCTTTCAAAGGACAGTCACATATCTTTCAACAGTGCCGGTTGATGGTTTCATATGTCAGTTACATGGCAAGCGATTTCCAGTCAATGAACAGGAAACATGGTGAATGAAACGGATGTATACCGTCAAAACAATGCACTCACAAAAAGTAGGGCAGCGGGACCGTCTTGCGGCTGCCACCTTCACCAAACGATTCGTTCCACTGCCGGAGTTCGTTCATGTGCAGTGCCTCCTTGGACACCGACGCACCAACTTGCTCCATAGCAGCCACAAAATCATCCATAGAGAGCTGACGCAGCTCCGCAGCAGTGGATGGTTTGTCCGTCGCAGCGCCCTTGGCCTCTGCGGCGCTGTCTACAGCGGCATTCGTCTCTGCTTGAACACCCTCGGCTTTGAGAAAGTCTCGAATGGGCCGGTATGCAGCAGCCACACACAGATTATGCAGGTCGCTCCCAGAGTAGCCGTCAGTTTTGGTAGCAAGTTCGTCAAACGCAAAGTCGGCAGAAATGTTTTCGCTCTGCAGGATGATGCGCAAAATGCGCTCCCGGTTGGATGTGTCCGGCAAATCCACAAACAAACGACGGGGCATACGGCGTACGACAGCCTCATCCAGGTCCATAGGTCTGTTGGTTGCTGCAAGCACGAGGACTCGTGAGCGCTGGCATGTACGCAAGCCATCCCAGTTGGCCATGAACTCGTTTTTTATCTTTCGCATGGCCTCATGTTCTCCTGTGTGTTGATGAAAGAGGATGTAGCGTACACGTAGGGAGGATGTATATAATTCAAACAACATACAAACATAGTCTGCAGGGATACAAGCCAGTGTACAACAGGAACCACACACAAGCTCCAAGTACAGACCTGTCTTGTCTCGGCGCCCCAGCATGGAATCCACTTCATCAACAAATATGACACTCGGCGCAATCTTCTGCGCAAGGCTGAACAGCGCGCGCACATACTTTTCCCCTTCACCAAACCATTTGGAAGCCAAGGATGACATAGATACGTTTATGAAATTGGCACCACTCTCTGATGCCACTGCCTTGGCCAGCATGGTCTTGCCTGTACCTGGGGGACCAAACAACAGGACGCCCTTGGTCGGCTTTGTCAGCGATCCCTTGGCAAATAGCTCAGGGCGTTGCAGCGGCAACATGACCACCTGAGAATGCACATGGGAAAACGACATGGGAAAATGATGGTTGGTACATGTTGATATATGATGATAATGATAGCTTGCATGTGCTTCCCCAACCACTACACCAACCACTGCACTAACCATTACACTGCTCGCAGTACCTCTCGTAGCGTACGCTTGACGTCATCGAGTGCTCCTATGTCATCAAAACCCACACCAACCTCGTCTGCAGGAATGACTTCGCTGAGCAAGCGCTTTTCAAATTCGTTGTCAGTTTGTACATCCTTGAGGAGATTTTTGGAGGGGTGTGCGTCTGCTTGCATGGCACGATATTGCTCCACTGCAGCCTTGAAATCGTCAGCCTGAAGGTAGGAAGAGGTGTGTGTGTGTGTATGTGTGTGTGTGTGTGTGTGTGTGTGTGTGTGTGTGTGT
>VFQP010004140.1_pt1 | contig 13873 bp, 13 predicted proteins | sample 3512351 | NCBI WGS metagenome assembly VFQP01 (sample SAMN10412372, study PRJNA504923) | tailings metagenome | isolation source: Relicate 1 Philex TSF1 revegetated site | place: Philippines: Tuba, Benguet | collected 2017-08-29 | reverse complement strand
CTCGGGGGTGGGCGGCGGCGGGGGCGCCGGCGCCGCGGGGGGCGGCTCGGGGGCGGCGGGCCGGGCGGCGGCGTGCTGGTGCGAGGTGTGCTGGGCGTGGCCGTTGGGGAAGGAGTGGGCGGTGGCGGTGTTGGCATGGTGCTGCTGCGGCCTGCAGAGGCGCGCACGGCGTGAGAAGGTGGGTGGAAGCTGGGCGCGTTCGTGTGCGACGGGTGGCAAAGGCACGGCCAGGAGAGCGCACGCAAGCACCTGTTGAAGCCCGCCGCCTGGTGCTGCTGCTGCTGCTGTAGCGGCCGGGTGGCTTGGGCCGCGGCGTGCTGCTGCTGCTGCTGCGTCCCCTGTGGCGCGGCGCCCTTGGCCGGAGGCGCGTGGTGCGCGGAGGAGGCTGTGGCGGGTGCTGCGCCGGCGGGGGCGGCGGCTGCGCCCGCGGCGGCAAAGCTGGGGGCGGCGGCGGCAGCGTTGGTGCGGGCGGCGTGCGCGCCCCTCTTGGCCTTGATGCGCATGCCGCCTCCGGGGGAGGGGCCCGGCGACTGCTGCCCGGGCGGGTGCGTGGCGGCGCCGGCGGTGAACGCGGGGGCGGCGGCGGAGGAGGAGGAGGGGGCAAAGGGGTTGGGTGCTGGCGCGCCGGGTTGCGGAGTGGGGAAGGGGAAGGCGGGCTTGTTGGCGTTGCTGGCGGCGGTCGCGCCGCTGGCGAAAAACGCGAAGGGCGGTGGTGCTGAGGTTGCGGCGGCGGCGGCGGGCGGGGGAGGTTGCGGGGCGGCGGGCGCTGAGGAGAAGACGGGGGTGGGGGTGGGGGCGGGTGGCATGGCGTTGAACACCACGCTGGGGCGCTGGGGCTGTTGCTGCTGCGGCTGGTGCTGTGGTGGGGCCGCCGGTGGGAAGGTTGCTTGCTGCGGGTGAGGGGCAGGCGCGGTGGGTGCGCCTGCGGGGTGCCGCCCCGCCTCCACTCCCGTGTCCTTGCCCTGCACAGTGTCGCTCTGGCTGGCGTGCGCGAACGCCGCCGGCGCGGCGGTGGCGGGCGCGGCGGGGTGCGCGGGCTTGGCGGTGGCTGGGGGCGCTTGGGCGGGCGCAGGGGGAGGGAGGACGATGGTGGGGATGACGAAGGTGGCGGCGGGCGCGCCTGGTGGTGGGGGCTGCGGCGCTGGCGCACTGGTGGCGGCGGGCGGGTGCGTGGTAAAGGTGGGGAAGGGCCGGGGCGGGCCCTGCGGCGTGGTGCCCTTGCTAGGGTCTGCGGCGAAGAAGCTCATGGAGGAGGCCTGCGAGGAGGCGGACGCCGGCGTGTGCATGCTGGCCGGCTGCTGCTGCTGCTGCTGCTGCTGCTGCTGCTGCTGCTGGTGTGGTGGCAGGGGGCCAAAGGGCACCTGGGGGCTCCACATCATGGGGGAGCCCCGCGTGAAGGCGGAACCCGGCGTGAAGGTGGCGGGCCCCTGCTGCTGCGGCGGCTGCGGCGGCTGCGCTGGGGTGGGCGCGGCAGGCGGGGGCTGCGCCTGCGGCCAGGGCCACAGGGTGGGCGCTGGCGCCGGGGGCGCGGGCGCGTCGCCCCCGCCCAGGGAGGAGGGGAAGACTGCGGAGGGCGCGGCGCCGTGCGGCGGGGCGGGAGGTGGCGGCGTGGCGGTGGCCTGTGGCGCCTGGGCGGGCGCCGTGCCGGGTGAGGCGGGCGCGCCCTGCGCCCCCCCTGGGGGGTACCTGACCCGGCGCCTGGCTCCGGCCTTGGCGCCCGCGCTGCCCAGCCCGCCTGAGGGCGTCCCTCCTGCCCCTGACAATGCAGCCACGCACGCACGCACGCGCGCATACGTGCACACAAGAGGCGTCAAGGCGCACCGCGGAGAGAGCTGTCCATCCCACGCGAGGAGGCGCCCCGCTCGCTGCCTCACCTGCGCCGAGGTTGAAGACGGGCTGTGCGGCGGCGGGGGACGGCGGGCTGGAGGGGCCGGCGGGCGCAGGCGCGGCTGTCGCTGGCTGCGCGGCGGCGGCGGCAGCAGCGGCTTCCTGGGCCATGGCCATTTTCTTGAAGAGGTCGCTGAGCGTGTCAAAGCTCGGGGGCGGCGGCACGGGAGGGGCCGGCCCAGCTGGCGCAGCGGCGCTGGCCGTGGGGGCGGCACTGTCAGGGAATGATGAGGGGGCCGGCGTGGGGCCGATGGGGGCGCTGTACGCCAGAGGCTCCTCTGCGCCCGGCGGCACGGAGGCTGCCGCGCCTGGTTCGGGCGCGGGGGCCGGCGCGTGCGCGGGCGAGGTGCCGCCGGTCTCGCCGCTGCTGCGCCCGCTGTGGCCCCTGGCCTTGCTGCTGCTGGTGGGGGTGCGGTGCGCGCCGGCGGCAGAGCTGCGGTGGCCAGAGGACCGGCGGCTGGCGCTGCCTGGGGCGTCGCCGGCGCTGCCCAGCGTGAAGGACGCGGTAAAGCCGGCCGCTGCCGCTGGCTGTTGCTGCTGCTGCGCTGGCTGTTGCTGCTGTGGCTGAGGCTGGGTCTGCTGGGTCGCAGGCGGTGGTGGGGCCCAGGTGCTGGGTGGCGCAAAGACGAACGACGTCGCCGGCGGGGCGGCGGCAGCGGGGGCGGCAGGGCCTGCTGTGCTGGTCACCGGCATGCGGAAGCGGCCGATACCAGTGGCTCCAGCACGCACGAACGCAGGCTGCTGCTGCTGTGCCGCACTGTTGCTGGGCTCCTGCTGTGGTGCGGGCGGTGCAGGGCCAAAGACCGGCTGCGCGGGCGCCGGCGACGCCTGTGGGCTGCGCGCAGAGCGCAAGCCGCTGCCTCGAGCGCGCTGGTGATGGCGCTTGTTGCGCTCGCCGGGTGTGCCGAGCGTGAACGAGCTGTCGCCTCCGCCAGAGGTCGCCCCGGTGGAGCTGAAGGCCTGCTGCACGTCCACGCTCGCCATCAGGGGATGCGCTTGTGCTCCTCCTGCTGCTGCTGCTCACGGCGCAGCGCGCACCACCAGCAGCGCCGCGCTGGTGGAGACCTGCTTCCTCTCGCGCGCAGTGTTGACACTCCCCAGGGGCGCAGCTCAAGCGTAACACCGTGAAGGATGCCGGCAGTTCATCGCGCGCGTGTCCACGCTTGCAGCCGGTTTGCAGCCGGATCGTGATCAAGCCAAGCCAAGCCCCAGCGTCCATGCTCTCCAGCTCGCGCCGCATCCAGCGCTCTGCGCACCAACTGTATGCAGCCCGCAGTCACCCGGCTCATCCTCACCGCGATGTGGCACTCGGGAGGCCCATCCACGACGGGGCGGCTATGCCACCACTGGCACCGCACGGGCACGTGCAGCTACGGCGACCGCTGCAGGTTCATCCACACGCACACCACCGCGCTCGACACCACGCACGGAGGAGGTGGACCTGGAGTCCCTGCCAGCAGCGCGGGCGCAGCAGGCACTCCGCCGCACCCGTTCGGCGGCGGCACGCCCCACGCACAGCACTTCTACCACCAAGGGCAAGGGCGCCCCCGACATGACGGCAGCACCAGCAGCACACCCTCCTACCACCAGCACCCGCAGCAGCACGGAGCTCCTGGCGGGGGCGCTGGCGGGGGCGCTCAGCGCGGCTACTACTCGTCCACGTCATACAGCGGCAGATCATCCTCCTACCAGCAGCAGCGCGCGCCCTACTCGTCGAGGCCCACCTCGGCCTACTCGTACTCGTCACAGACCTGGGGCGGTGGGGGAGGCGGGGGACACAGCCTGGGCGAGGACCTGGCCCCGCCCTTCACTCAGCGCGAGTGGGTGGCGCCCCAGGTGCGCGCGCGCAGGCAGCAGGCTCTGTGTGGCGCGCGGCTGCCAGGGGAGCTTGAGACACTTTGGCAGCCTGGGACATGCCCGCACGCCGGCTGGCACGCCGTTGCTGCGCGTGTGCTGGTGTGCAGGGTGTGGCCGCGTGCCAGGCGGGCGAGGAGGTGGAGCTGCGCGTCATGACGTACAACCTGCTGGCCGACCAACTGGTGAGAGGACCAGGGGGCAACGCGAGGAGGGGGGGGGGTCTTCGTGCCGCCACGCGCCCGTTCACTCAGCCCCTGTGTGCGCTGCCGTCCCCACGCAGGCGCACGACCACAAGCAGGAGCTCTACACGAGCACGCCTCACCACTTGCTGGACTGGGACCGGCACAGGTGGCCGCTGGCGCTGCGCGAGGTGCAGCACTGGCAGCCCGACGTGCTGTGCCTGCAAGAGGTGAGCCAGGGAGGTGCGCACGAGGAGGTGCCGCGCGTGAGGCAGTCATGGCGTCAAGGCTGCGTCGAGGACTGTCGCGCGCGTGTGCAGGTGGACCACTGGCCCGAGGTGCAGCAGGCGCTGGCGGCGCTCGGGTGAGGGCAGGGGGCACGGGCGGGATGCAGACCAGTCAAGCGAGCGAGCGAGCAGCCTGCTGTTCTGACCGCGAGTGGTGGTGGTGGTGTTGGTGTTGGTTGTGGCCGCAGGTACGAGGGTCAGTACGCGCAGCGCTCTGGCCAGCGCGCCGACGGATGCGCCACCTTTTGGTGCGTGCGTGCCATGGGCGCGCTGCCTGGCGAACGGGCATGTGGTGCGTGAGGGCGAGAGGGCAAGGGAGTGAGCGTCGGCGTCAAGCGCGCGTGCCGGCGCCACCTTTGCCGCGCGCAGGCGCACGTCCAGGGTGTCGCTGGTGGCCAGCCAGGTAGTGCACATGCGCGACCACAACCTCAAGGACAACGTGGCGCTGATCACGGCGCTGCAGCCGCGCCTGCCCGACGGCGCGACCGGCGGCGGCCCTCCTCCGCGCTCGCTGCTGGTGGCCAACACGCACGTGCTGTTCAACAACAAGCGCGGGGACGTCAAGGTGGGCCAGATGCGCACGGCGCTCCAGAGGTGAGGCCCTTGGGTGGGACCGGTGGGAAGAAGAGCGCAAAGCCGTACTAAGGGTCGACACGTTGCCTCCACCTCTCTGCCGTGGCGCTCTTTCCCTGCTGCGTTTGCTCTCTCTCCCGCAGCCTGTTGGACATGGCGGCACGCACCTTTCCCGACACGTCCACGCCCCGGCCAGCCTGCATGTGCGTCGCGCAGCCCCTGACCAGCTGTGCGGCACGCAAGCGGCGCGATCCGTGGCACAGCGTTGGCGCCCGACGCTCAGCCTGCTCGCTCCGTGGTGGTGGTGTTGGCCGCGCGCGCGCGCAGCTACACGGGCGACTTCAACACGGCGCCCGGCAGTGGCGTGTACGACTTTTTGCTGACGGGACAGCTGGACCTGCACCACCACGACCGGCGCAACATGTCGGGTGAGGCGAGCGCCCCCACACATCACCAGCTGCACGCAGTTGAAGCATTCATCGCTCCACCTGCCCTGCCTTCCTGCCTGGGCCTTTCGCAGGCCAGAACGAGGGGTATGGCTTCCGGCAGTACCTGCGCGACCTGAGGTCGGGCGCCCGGGGCCCGCTGCAGGGATACGTGCCCCCCACCCGCCACCCCTTGGACGCACCAGAGACGACCCTTTCCCCCGCAGGCGGAGGCGGGAGCGCTGCGGCAGGCGGCGGCAACGGCGAGGGGCCCGGGGACGCGGTGGTGGAGCCGCTGGTGCCCGGCCGCGCCTCGCGCAAGCGGCCGCAGGGCGGCGTGGTGGAGCCGCTGTGCCCAGAGCAGGACGCCCAGGGCCCTGCGCCCATGCACGAGGGCGAGGGCCCGGCGGAGGCACAGGCGCGGCGGGGGCGGCGGGCGCAGGGGCAGGGCAGCGAGGCACGGGCCATGGAGGTGGTGGAGGCGGGCGAGGAGGAGGGCGAGGAGGTGGGTGGCGGAGGTGGCGGGGAGCTGGGCAGCCCGTCTTCGCGCGCCAGCAGCCGCAGGCGGAGGAGCCGCAGCCGCGTGGCCGCAGAGGGCGGCGAGGTGGGGCCCACGGGGAGCGACGGGCAGCCGCCGCAGCGCGCGGCAAGCAGTGGAGCGCTGGCCAGCGCCACGGCAGCGCTGGCCATCACCACCACCACCACCACCTCCACCTCCACCGTCACCACCACCACCACCATCACCGCTGCGGCGGCTGCCACGCCTGGGGCTGCGGCAGTGGCGGTGGTGGCATCCGTGCAGCAGCAGGAGGGCGGAGGTGCGGTGGAGGAGGGCGGGCAGGGCGCGGGGGCGGGGGCCAAGGCCCAGCGCGCCAGCGCCACCCCTTTGCAGCAGTTCCGCGGCCCACTGCCCGCCGACGCCTACGCCCCCTGGCAGCACCAGCAGCAGCAGCAGCAGCAAGGGGGGGAGGACTCGGAGCCCCTCACGCCCTCGGTGCGCCAGCCCGCAGCAGCACCACCGGGCAGTGCCCCGGCCAGGCTGGCGGGGGGCGCGGCCGTGGTGACCAGCGTGGAGGCGTCCCAGCTCCTGACGCCGCCTGGTGGTGCGGGCGGTGGGGACGGGCAGGTGGTGCAGCAGCAGCGCGTGCGGCGCGCCGTGGTGTGGGAGGAGGAGGAGCTGGAGGCGGCCATGGGCGTGGAAGCTGCCCGGCAGCTGGTGGCGGAGCTCACGCTGCAGGTGCAGCGGGACAGCGCGGCGGGGGGCAGGGTGGCCACGTACAAGCAGCGCGCCCAGGTGAGGAGAGGAGCTGCTCAAGATGGGTGCTGCTGAGGGATGCTGCTGAGGGGTGCTGCTGCGTGCGGCTCGCTCGCGTTGCCACGAGTGGCTGTGCTTGAGGTTGCGCCCCTCGTGTGCGTGAGCAGGTGCAGGTGGCGGTGGCGGCGGCGCGCGCCGAGCAGGGCGCCGGGGGCCTGCTGGTGGCCAGGCACCCGCTGGTGCTGCGCAGCGCCTACGTGGAGGCCACGGGCGCCGAGCCGCCCTTCACCACGTGCCACCAGCGGTGCATGGACACGGTCGACTACCAGTGGTTCACGCCCTTTGGGTGCCCCGCTGCGGCTGCGGGTGGCCATGACGGCGGCGACGGCGGCGCGGGGCCTGAGCGCCCGGCTGCCGCTGGTGGCGGCGGCGGGGTGCTCAGGGTGCTGCGGGCGCTGCAGGTGCCCGCGCCGGCCTTGTTCACGCACGGCATGCCGTGCCGCAACTGGGCCAGCGACCACGTGTCGCTGTGCGTGGACTATGCGCTGCGCCTGAGGTAGCAGGCCCTGGAGTGGAGGAGGTTGCGCATCACGGTGGTGGGGTGCCTGTCGCCTGCGGGGAGGAGCTGCCGAGAGGGTGGGGCGAGGCGGCGATGATCGCGGAGCGGCGGGCTTGTGCTGCGCCAGGGAACTTGCTGCAATTGCATTGACATGCGCCTCATGAGCCTGGCCCACACGGTGCAGGTGTCCAGATGCTGCCTGCATGTCGGCGCATCGCTGGTGGCGTTCGAGCTGCATCGCCCACCAACGCGCTCCATCCCGCGAGCTCAGCGCGCACACAAAAACTTGCCGGCGCGCGGTGGACGAACAATCACACACAGCGCGCGGCGACACACACGCACACGCGCACGCAGCTGCAGCGCCGCACCGCGTGCATGCAGGGTGTGCGGGACAAGGTCCACATTCGCTCCCCCAAGGCGCGCAGAAGCCTCCCTGCACCGTGCATCCCCCGCGCCAAGGCACAGCAGCTGAGAGAGGCACAGCCACCATCTGTGCTCTCAGCGCTTCCTTGCGCGCTTGCGTCCTTCCCCCTTTTCCTCACGAGCCCACTCCGCGTCGCCCAGCAGCAGCAGCAGCGGACCTACACCCAGCACCAGCAGCACCGGCTCGGGACGCCTACCTGCTCTACCTGAGCTCTTGCAAGCGCGCACAAGAGGTGCGACGCGCGACGAATGATGAGGCAGGTGCCCCGAAGGAGCCCAGCCCCGCCACCCATCTGGATTTGCAGCGCGGCTCGAGCGAGCGTGCAGCATGCGGACGTGTGGCTCTAGAACAGCTAACGCCTGGCGCTGGCGCTCTGCTCCTCTGTGAGGGGCCTTGTTTCCGTTGCTCGTGCTGCATCTCGCCGACGACGCCTCCCCAGCGGCGCAGGCCGCAATTGGACCAGTGCGTCACCTTCTTACCGCCCTGCTGCCTCATATCGTGCAGGTCTGCGCCGCCGAAGCGCTCCCGAGGAGGTTGGACCGACATGTCTGCCCCGCACGAAGATGGCGTGGCCCTGGTCTCGCGCGCCTCCGCCAACGACAGCAGCAGCAAGCATGAGGGCAGCGATTCCGAGCCTCCCAAGGGCGCCGCAGCGGCCGGGGAGGCCTTCCAACAGCACGACATCCGTTCCGCCAACGACCGAGCCCCAGCCCCCTCGGCGCACAGCGGCGAGGACGCCGCGAGCGACGACGACGAGGAGGACGGCACGCCGTGCGCGGGATCCAGCGGCGGAGGCGGCACCGGGCCGCTCACGCCCGAGGCGGCGGACGCCGTGCTGAAGCAGGTGAGGCGAAGCGCGGGGTGCGCGCACATCTGCATTCGCGTACGAGCCTGCGGAGCAGAGAGACAGAGAGCGCCGTTGCACGCTGGTGCGCAGATTGAGTTCTACTTCAGCGACGCGAGCCTGCCCAGCGACAAGAAGCTGCTCAAACAGATCCGCAAGGACCCCGAGGGATACGGTGCGCGTGCGGTCGTGCTCGATCCGCGCGTCGCGCCACCCACCTTTGGGGCTCAAATGGGGAGAAGCACCCATCCCACGTGCGTGATGCCTGCAGTGCCCATCAAGATGTTTGCCAACTTCCGCAAGGTCCGCGCGCTGACGCGCGACGTGGAGGCCATTGCCAGCGCGCTCAAGCCCTCAGGCATCCTGGAGCTCAGCGCTGACAACAAGCAGGTGAGGAGGAGGGCCCTGGGACAGCTGCTCCGGACCACTGGGAGAATCCTGTGCGGCCGAGTATGGGGACGCACCCCACCACGCTGTGTGGCTCGTGGCGCACGCGCGTGTGCCGCGCAGGTCAAGCGCCTGGTGCCGGTGCCCGAGTACGACATTGAGGAGATCCAGAAGCGCACCGTGGTGGTGGAGAACCTGCCCGTGGGCTCCACCATTGGTGAGAGCACGCTTGATCTTTTGTGGTGTGGCTCTTGCCGCCTGAGGCACGCGGCGATGTCCAACGCAGCCGTCCCAACGCAGCCGTCCCTCTGCAACAAGTGCCCTCTGCACCAACGCCATGCCTGCCCGCAGAGAGCGTGACCAAGATGATGCGCATGTACGGCACGGTCAAGCTGGTGCGCATCTGCAGCAAGGACACCAAGGGCAAGCTGCCCACCTGGCTCACGGTGCGCACAATGCCCCTTCCTCCTCGCTCGGGCTGCCTCGCCGCACTCGTCACCTGCGCATGATGCGTGCCAGCGAGCACACCGCTCACCCAGCGTGTGCGTGTGCTGCGCCCCCGGCACGCAGACGTCGCTGGGTGCCCAGGGCCTGCACAGCGTGGGCAGCGGCGCGCTGAGCACCCGGCCCAGCGCCGGCGGCCCCTCCACGCCCTCAGGCGCGCCGGACAAGCCGCCGCACGCCTACGTGGAGTTTGCCGACGAGGAGGAGGCCGTCATGGCCGTGGCCGCGCTGCACGACACCGAGGGATGGTGAGCGCGCCACAGCGCTGCATGAGGGCGGAGGGGGAGTCAAGGCCGCCGCACCACCTCACACCCACTGCTCACTTGCTCCTGTGCGCGTGCTTTTTGCCCCGCCTGCGTGCAGGAGGCCCCTGGGCGTGCAGGTGCACCACCTCATCTTCCCCTCGTCCAGCACGCCGCAGACTGCCGCCGCGCGCGTGGGCCCCTTCCACAACCCCCCGGGCAGCGCCATCGCCACGCCGCGCGCCGCCGGCACGCCCAGCAAGGGCGCCCTGCAGCGCCGCAACAGCAGGGAGCCCTTTGCCGCCGCCTCGCCCAGCCACGCCGCGCGCAGCCTCACCATTGAGCCGCGTGGCGCGTCCTTTGTCGGCGGCGCCGGCGCGCTCGCCTCGTGGCGCACGCCCAGCGCCACCGCCGGCGCCAACAGCATCACGCCCACGGCGGTGGCGGCGCTGTCGCCCTTCCACCCGCTGGGCAAGCGCTCCAGCACCTGCTACAGCAGCGCCAACTCGCCCACTGCGGCGGCGCACTCGGACGGCAGCGCCAGCCTGCAGCAGGCGCCCACGCCCGCCACGCCCAGCCGCCTCGTGGCGTCCTCGGCGCAGCACGCCGGCGCCAGCCAGGGCGGCGCAGCCGAGGGCAAGCGGTACCTGCCTCCAGGCCGCCGCACCTCGGCCACCCCCGGCGCGCTCGCCACCCTGGCCGAGCCCAGCAACACCTCCCCCACCCGGGACGCCGCGCCGCTGGCGGACGCCGCCGCCGCGCCATGGCTGGGCGCCTCTGACGGCCCCGCCCAGCGCACCGTGTCCCACTCGGTGCTGCTGGACCTGGTGCAGCCCGCCCAGCTGGCGCTGCGCCCCATCCGCACCTCGCGCGCCAACACCGCCACCGCCGTGCACCTGGACGCCATGCCTGGCAGCGCGCCGGCGGCGGCAGCGGCGGCGGCGCTCCTGCTGCAGGCGGCGGACCAGAGCGCCAGCGGCGGCAGCAAGCCGCCCTCGCCCCTGGTGGACGTGGCGCAGCTGCTCACGCCCTCCAAGTCCTCGGCCCCTCAGCCGCTGCAGCAGGCGGGCGAGGCACCAGAGGCCGACGCCATGGTGGTCGTCGCCGCCGCCGCCGCCTCCGCGGCTGCCGCCGCGGCCACCGCCTCGCTGGCCACCCGCACCTCGCAGACCACGGAGCAGCTGTCCTCCTCTGCCACAGCAGGCGGCAAGAGGACCCCTGGCGGTGCCGCGGCAGCGGCGGCGGCCGGCGCGCCCAAGTTTGCGCTGGACCTGCCCCCGCCCACGCACGCGCCCAAGACACTGGTCACGCGCCCCTCCGCCAGCAGCACGCCCCCGCCCGCAAGGGAACCGGCAGCGGCGACGGCGGCGGCCGCAGCCTCGGCCGCTGCGGCGGCAGTGGCGGCGGCCGCAGCGGCGCACGCGGCGACGTTCCCGCCCATGTCGCCGAACGGCCGCGCGGCGCCCCAGCAGCAGCAGGCCCCCGCGGCCAGCGGCGGCAGCACGCTGCGCCACCTGGCCACGCCCTTCCACCCCAGCGGTCAGTACGTGACTGAGGTGGAGGACTTTATCAACAGCATCATCCCCGCCAGCCCCACGCCCCCAGCGGCAGGCGCCCCGTCTGGCGGCGGCGGCGTGGCCGTGGACGAGGAAGTGGCGCGCTTCAGGGCGGCGCTGGAGGAGGCGCGCGGCGTCAACCCCGCCAGTGCGCAGGCGCAGGCCCACGCCTCGCGCGCGCTGGCCGCCGCCGCCGCCGGCGGGGCCGCCGCCTCGCCGCGCCCCGTGGATGTCCCTCCGGCCCGGCCCAAGCCTGGGGCCGACGAGCAGCAGCCCGCGGGCGCAGCCGCAGCGGCGGTCGTGGCGGCGGCGCTGGCGCCGGCCCACAGCCCTGCCGCGGCCGCTGCGGCCACCATGCCGACGCGGCCCGCCCGCGCCGTGGCGGCCGCCGCGCCGGTGGCTGTGGCGGCGGCGGCAGAGTGCACGTCCTCCACCTCCCAGGAGCTGTCGCCTCACTCTTCCTCGTCCAGCGGGGCGCTGCTGGCGCCCTCCTCCTCGGCCTCGGCAGCTGGACCGCTGTCGCCCACGCCACCCCATCACGACCAGGGGGCTGCGGGCGCGGGCGCCATTGTCATCGCTCACACCGACCCCGGCTCAGGGCTTGGCCCGGGCCAGCAGCAGCACCAGCACCTCAAGCCCGTGCACCTCAGCGCGGCGGGAGAGACCACCACCACCCTGGCGCCGCACCCGCCCGTCACGCGGGCGCCCGTCACCCTGGGCCACAGCGCCAGCGGAGGCGTGCTCAAGGTGGGAGGCGGGGGCAGCGGCGCGCTGAGGGCCGACGCCAAGGCGCTGCCTCCCAAGCCCCAGGGCGCCTCGGCGGCGGCAGTGGCAGCGGCGGCCGCGGCGGCGGCCGCCACCACGGCGGGTGGCGCTGGCCCCGCATCGGGCGGTGCATCAGCCGCCCACCATTCCGTGACGTTTGCGCCCGGGTGCGACCTGGACCGGGAGGGCGTGGAGGAGGACGAGGAGGACGTGGACGACGACGAGGTTGGGGATGAGGAGGGCGGCGAAGAGGGCCTGGGCTCCCTGGGTGGGGGCGCGCCGGGAGGGGACGCGGCCAAGCGCCGGCGCCGCCGCCGGGGGTCGCGCGCGGGTTCGCGCAGCCGCCGCGCCAGCGGCAGCGCCGGCGGGGCGGTGGCGGCAGCGGCAGCGGCGGCGCTGGCGGCCCTGTCCCACCCGTCTGGCAACAGCAGCACGGCGGGGGCCGAGCACGAGGGCGGCGCGGCAGGGGGGGAGGTGCCTGCACGGCGCCCCGTGTTCCTGCAGCACCGCTACAGCGACCACCACGGGAGCAACACCAGCTCTGTGGCGGGGGCCGCGCCCTCGCCGCCCATGCGCCAGGGCGTGGCGGGCGGTCCCAGGTCCACGGGCGGAGGGGGCGCCGCCAGCGGCCACCCAGTGGGCGGCGGTCGGGCCTCTGCCGCCGGCGCGGTGGGCAGGCACACTGCGCACCACCCGGGTGGCATGTGGACGCACAACGGCCCCTCGAGCGCCGGAGGGGCGCTGGCTGGAGGGGCCGGGGGTGCGCCTCACCACGCAGGGGTGCTGCGGCGCCAGAGCAAGGGCGAGCTCATGGGCCCTGGCACGGGCCGCGGGGCGCCCCCCTCAGAGTACAGGGCCGGCGCTGAGCCCATGCCTGTGGGCAAGTTTGTGGCCAGCGCCGGCGGGGCCTTTGGCGAGGGCATGGCGGTGCCCGTAAGCAGCGGGGGCGGCGGCGGGCACACGGGGGCGGTGGGTGTGGTGGTGGCGGCGGGGCCCGACGGCACGCGCGGCTTCCGCATGCCCCGCAGCCGCGGAGGCGCCCCACCCCCGCAGCAGGCCGCGCTGCCCGCTGTGTAGAGAGGCTGGAGGCTGGAGTGCTTCCAGTAGTGACTGAAAGTGAACGGAATCCGTGGTGACGCACGTCCCCGTTCCCAACTTTTCCCTTTTTCCACCATTATCGTGCTCCCCTCACGCTTAGACCGGAATGACAGACCCTGGGTCCCCTGAACCTGACCTTCCGAGTAACCTGTACCTGTGCCGTGCGTGCGCGTGTGCTGATCATGCGTGCCGCGCCCGCTCACCCCGTTCCTTTCCGTTCCCGCTGCGCCACTGTCGCGCCATCAGAACCATCACCTGCTTTCTGCAAAAGCTCCCTTGCTGTCCATGCTCGCGTCCGCTGACCCTGCGCCAGTCTCCATCGCTGCAACCTCCATCGCCCGCAAGACAGCGAGTCGAGCCTGACATTCCCTTTCGATGGAGCAGACGCGGTCAGTGTAGTCACGATGCGCAGCATCGCGCAAGCGGCGCTGCTGCTGGCGCTGGTCGCCCTGCGGCCAGTGGCGGGCGACCCGTCGCCCCAGGACGGCGCGCGGCAGGCAAGAGAAAGAGAGAAGCACAGGCAGCAGCAGCAGCAGCAGCAGCAGCAGCAACGCGCCATCTGGTCCTGATGACTTCTATGCTCCTCACTGCAGAGGCGCCTCACTCCACGCTGGGCGCATGAATGTTGCCGCGCAGGGGGCGCCAGGGCGCCAGGGCGCTCACCAGCTGCTGCTGCACCGCCTGTGGTCGTACGAGCCGGAGCTCCCGCCAGAGGTGCTGTCAGCGGCGCAGGGGCTCATGGGCGACACCCGCAACCTGGAGCGCGTGCTGCTCAAGATGCTGCGCGGTGCGAACTGCCCGCCTGCTGTCCAGCAGCGCGGCAGGGGGGATGCGAGGCGGGCACGGACCTCCACGGCGCGCACCTGTGCGTGGCCACACACACGCAGGTGAGCCCGTCAAGGTGGTGTTCCTGGGCGGCTCCCTGTCGCTGCGCGGCTGGAACAACCCCGACGGCTCGTTCGTCAAGCAGCTGCACAAGTGGCTGGAGCTGGTGCTGGTGGAGGGGTGCCAGGACCAAGTGAAGCAGCGCA
>VFQP010004139.1_pt1 | contig 13881 bp, 11 predicted proteins | sample 3512351 | NCBI WGS metagenome assembly VFQP01 (sample SAMN10412372, study PRJNA504923) | tailings metagenome | isolation source: Relicate 1 Philex TSF1 revegetated site | place: Philippines: Tuba, Benguet | collected 2017-08-29 | reverse complement strand
CATGGTTCGGCCGTTCGCACCGCGAACGGCGTGTAGCGTCAGCGAAGTCCGAGCGCTTGCGAGGAAAAATCCGTGCCTTCAGCGCGGATTTTCAATCCCATCCCTATGCGGAGCAGTGATGACTACCGTTTGTATTGGCCGTCTATTTTTTTGCTATGCGCCGCGCAGAAACTAGAGGGCTTCGTTCTTCCATCGAACCAGCGCAAATTGCTCGATCTCATATTCGCTGCGCAGATGATCTCCCCATGAGAACCAGCGCCCGATAGGATCTTCTCCCTCGGCAAAAAACGTCGGCACTGCTGTCTCTTGATCTTCATAGACGTCGGCAATCAGTTCATTCAGCACCTGGTCTGAACTATCCGGAGATAACTTGTCTCCACGATCAAGGAACCCAGTTGAAATTTTTCCCAGGAATTTTGACAGGCTCATCGCCCCATCGTGTAGCGCCTCAGGCGAATGAAAACAGAGGCCGGTGCCGTTGTCGGTAAAGCTGTATTTATGTGACGCAGTAGTAACCGGAGCATGAGGTGGTACAGATATATGCTCGGAAAATAACGGCATTCTGTCGAACCGAATTTGACGTCCATTATCTTCAAGCACGATGTCCTCAAACTCCCAGGGATGGTGGCGCCAGAATCGCCCCCATCGCGCGAGACCGGAGCAATGCAGATTGAATCGATAGGCCGAACGATCCAGAAACAGCGGGCAAATATAAGCTGCGTCACCTAGCCCATATTTGAGCAATCGCTTACGCAAGCGAAATAAAATATTATGTTGAAAATCGTTATGTGTTTCCTGTTTCTGCCGAAGCGGAAAGTAGAGCGCGTGTGGCGTCGTGGTCAGCCCCACCTTACGGCGGTCGCTGATAATCTTTGAAGTGCTGAAATCAGGATAGGCTGCCGGCCTCTTGAACTGCATATAGAAAGGCCTAAAACCTTGGATTTCGGCGTGGATCCTCGCATCTGCACCGAGCCAACGCTCCTTTTTTCTTGAAAACGGTTCAATTGAAAAACGGTGTAGTGGAAAACTCAGCAAGGTCAGGAATGATTCCAGGGCGAAGCCAACGACATCTTCTGTAAAATTGGCATCAATTCGCAGACCTTGTCGCATTTCTTTTTTCTCTCTTAGTTTCTTCGGACGGCATGATACAGCTCTGCTGTGTACTAGGAGAATATTTTAGTTTCACAAAATTAAAATAAGCGAACGGTTGGAAACAATTTTCAATTTTGCATGGTGAGGCGAGGCGTATCAGTTGCAATCATGCACTCTTCAGGTGACTCGTAGAGCAAAGACTTCGCAGATTGTGGCCGCGATTTGGAGGGGGCGATGTTCTGCGCGGCCCCCGGAATTCACAGCGAAAACACGACATCCGCGTAATCGGGATGTTTGGCGTACCACGCCGCCATATACGGGCATTTGACGACGTATTGGATGCCGCGTTTGCGCGCCGTATCGAACACGCCGCGCGCCAGGATCGACGCGTAACCCTTGCCCTCATGCGCCGGCGGCACGACCGTATGCGTCAAGATCAAATGGCCGTCGCCGTCGGGCTTGTAATAGGCGGCGGCGACGTCGCCGCCATCGAGCGGCAATTCGAAGCGATGGCGTTCGGGATTGTCGATCACGTCGGCAGGCGTGCGCTCGGCCATGGCTTGATTCCTCACGCGGCGGGTCGAACGAAACGACCGCTGTTGAAATCGTCGATCGCTTGCCGGATCTCGGCTTCGCTGTTCATCACGAACGGACCGTAGCCGACGATCGGCTCGCCCAGCGGCGTGCCGGTCAGCACCAACAGCATCGCATCGTCTTTGGCGCGGATCGTCGCCGTGTCGCCTTCGCGGCTGAGCAACATGCCTTTGGCTTCGCGCAATTCGTGTTCGCCGGCGACCACGACCGTACCGCCCAAGCCGATCAGCATCGTCGTATGCCCGTCGGGCAAGGGCAGCGACACTTCCGCGCCGGCGGCGATCTTCATGTCCCAAACATTGACCGGCGTGAAGGTCTTGGCGGGGCCGCGAACGCCGTTCAATTCGCCCGCGACGATGCGCACCGGCGCTTTGCCGTCGGCGAGTTTCACGGTCGGGATATCGGCGGCGACGATGCCTTGATAACCGGCCGGGGCCATCTTGTCCTTCGCGGGCAGATTGACCCAAAGCTGGATCATGCGGAACGGCCCGCCGCTGCGCGCGAAAGAAGGTGCGTGATATTCCTCGTGCACGATGCCGCCGGCGGCGGTCATCCATTGCACGTCGCCCGGGCCGATGATTCCGCCATGTCCGGCGGAATCGCGATGCTCGACTTCGCCTTCGTAAACGATGGTTACCGTTTCGAAACCGCGATGCGGGTGTTCGCCCACGCCGCGCCTTGCGTTGGTCGGCTCGAACCGATGCGGGCCCGCATAATCGAGCAGCAGGAACGGGCTGATATGTTCGCCGAAGCGGTCGTAGGAGAACAGCGAGCGCACGGGGAACCCGTCGCCGACCCAATGGCCGCGATCATTGCCGAACCCGCCGAGCACTTGCTTTTCCATCGTCATCTCCGATCGCGTCGCGCGAAGCGTCTAACCTATGTTTTCGTCGGGATTTTTCAAGGCCGGACGATACGTAGAGTTTCCCGGTTGGCGTCCGCGCGAGCCGGGCGCATCATGCGGCGAAGCTTGAACAAGATGGAATTCGATGCAGATTTTCCAGTGCCAATCCTGCGCGCAGCGGCTCTATTTCGAAAACACGCTGTGCGAGCGTTGCGGCCACACGCTCGGCTATTTGCCCGATGCGGGCGTGCTCAGCGCCGTCGAAGCGGACGGGGCGGAATGGATCGCGCTGGCGCGACCGGACGCGCGCTATCGCTTTTGCCGCAATTGGGAGGAGCGGGGCTGCAACTGGATGGTCGATGTGGCGGAAGGCCAGGATTTTTGCGCGGCCTGCCGGCATAACCGGATCATTCCCGATATCTCGTTGCCGGAAAACCGCCAAAACTGGTTGAAGATCGAAGGCGCCAAACGGCGCTTGATCTATTCGTTGATCCGCCTGGGCTTGCCGCATCCGACCTTGGCCAGCGGCGAACCCGGACCGTTGGTGTTCGATTTTCTCGCCGATCCGCCCGAAGGCCCGCATGTGCTGACCGGGCACGATAACGGCGTTATCACCATCGCGCTGAAGGAGGCCGACGACGCGCAGCGCGAAGCGGCGCGCGCGTCGATGGGCGAACTCTATCGCACGCTGCTCGGCCATTTCCGGCACGAGATCGGCCATTATTATTGGGACAAGCTGGTTCGCGATCGCGGCGAGCTCGACAGCTTTCGCGCCTTGTTCGGCGACGAACGCGCCGACTACAGCGCGGCGTTGCTGCGCCATTACGGCGAGGGCGCGCCGGAAGATTGGCGCGAAAACTACGTCAGCGCCTATGCCACCATGCATCCGTGGGAGGATTGGGCCGAGACCTGGACCCATTATCTGCACATCGTCGATGCGCTGGAGATGGCGGGCGCGTTCGGCGTCAGCGTCAATCCCGAAGTGGGCGATGAGGCCGGCGTCGAAACAAAGGTCGCCTTCGATCCCTATCGCGCGCGCGATGTCGATGGTCTGATCGAGGTTTGGCTGCCGTTGACCTACGCGATCAACAGCCTCAATCGCACGATGGGCGTTCCCGATCTTTATCCCTTCGTGATCGCGCCCGCGGTCGTGGAGAAGCTGCGCTACGTCCACGCGGTCGTGGTGCGTGGGCGCGTCTTCGCTGCCGGGCAGGCGGCGCCAAAGACGTCTTCCGACGGGGCGTAACGCGAAGGATCGGCGGGGTTACCCCGCGCGATTTCGTTTCAATTCGAACGGGCATCGCCTGCGAAATGCAGGAGGTGGTTGTATGCCGGAAATCTTAGTGTTATATACCAGTATAGATGTCTTGATGTGACGCAGAAATGGCCGGTTTTCCGGGGTTTTTCCGGGGCGGACGGTACTGGGCACGGAAGCATCGAACGTAAATCGGGCGGGAAAATCCGCCGTCAAACAAACAGGAGGTCGGAGATGAAAGGTTTCACCGCCATCGGTCTCGCCGGGATTCTAGCTGCGGGAGTCGTCACGACACTGCCGGCATCCGACGTGTCCGCGCAGGAACGCGCCCGTAACGTTCGCATACAGATGCAATCCGCCTATCCGTCGACCCTGAAAGGGACGGGCGACAACGCCGTCTATACGGCGCAGACGATCACGAAGGTTTCGGGCGGCGCGTTGGACGTGCGCTTCTTCGAACCCGGCGCGCTGGTGCCGGGCGGCCAGATTTTCGACGCGGTGTCGTCGGGGGCACTCGATTCCGCCTGGGCGAGCCCGGCGTTCTGGACCGGCAAGGACGTCGCTTTCTCGATCTTCTCGTCCGTGCCGTTCGGCCCCGATGCGGGCGAATATCTCGCCTGGATGAAATATGGCGGCGGCGAGAAAATGATGCAGGCGCTGTACGCGAAGTACAACATCCACTCGATGCTGTGCAATTTCACGTCGCCCGAAGCGGGCGGTTGGTTCCGCAAGGAGATCAACACGGTCGAGGATCTGAAGGGCATCAAGATGCGCTTCCTCGGCCTCGGGTCGAATGTGATGCAGAAGCTCGGCGTCTCGACGCAGCTTTTGCAGGCCGGCGAAATCTTCCAGGCGCTGCAACTCGGCACGATCGACGCGACCGAATTCTCGACGCCGTCGATGGATCTCAGCCTCGGCTTCTATCAGGTCGCGAAATTCTACTATTTCCCCGGCTGGCATCAGCAAGCCAGCTTCGGCGACATGATCTGGAACAAGACGAAGTGGGATTCGTTGCCGGACGCCCAGAAGGCGCAGGCGACGGCGGCTTGCGATTCCGCGTTGCTCAATGGCATGGCGTCGTCGGAAGCCGCGCAGATGGGGGCCCTTAAGGAAATTCAGTCCAAGGGCGTCCAGCTGAAGAACTTCGATCCCAAGCTGCTCGACGCGTTCCGCAAGGCGTGGGACGAGGTCGCGGTCGAGCAGAGCGAACGTAGCCCTGAGTTCAAGAAGGCGTGGGATTCGCTGAAGGAATTCCGCTCGGGCTACGCGATCTGGCGCGAGCGCGCGTATCTGCGCTGACCGGTACGTCGCTGTGAACGGGCCGGCGGGTGCGAGGCATCCGCCGGTCGGTTTTCGGCGAGCACGAGTGCGGGGGGAATTATGCGGATTTTGTTGGCCGTCAGCGACGGCCTCGATCGTCTGATCGGCGTGGCCGGAAAAGCGTCGGCTTGGCTGCTGGTCGTCAATACGGTCGTGATCTGCTTCGACGTGGTGACGCGCAAATTCGGATTCCAATTGCCGGGTCTGGGATCGACCCGGTTGCAGGAACTCGAATGGCATTTCCACACGGCGATCTTCGCCTTCTGGCTCGGTCTTACCTATATCCGCAACGGTCATGTGCGCATCGATATTCTGAGTTTGCGCCTGTCGCCGCGCGGCCGGGTGATCGTCGAGATTCTAGGCTGCCTGTTGTTCGCTTTGCCCTACACGCTGCTGTTGCTTTACGGCGGCTGGGATTTCTTCGAACGCTCTTGGATGCAGAACGAAAGTTCCGACGCGCCGACCGGATTGCCGGCGCGCTACATCATTAAATTCGTTCTGTTCGCGGGCATCGTCCTGCTGCTGCTGGCCGTCGTATCCGTGCTGTGCCGGCGGCTTGCCGAGTTGCTGGCGCCCGCCGCCGCAACCGAACCGCCGCGCTGATCGGAAAGGGACCGCGCGATGTCGCAGAACACCTTCTATTGGATCGGCGATCACCTGTCGGTGATCATGCTGGCCGTTTTCGCCGTCGCATTGTTTTGCGGCTTTCCCGTCGCCTTTGTGCTCGGCGGCATCGGGCTGGCTTTCGGTTTCGTCGGGTACTATTTCGAAGTTTTTAACCTGGTGCAGTTTCTGAATCTGCTGCCGCGTATCTGGGGCGGCGTCGCGCAGAATCAGGTTTTGGTCGCCATTCCGATGTTCGTCTTCATGGGCACGCTGCTGGAGAAATCCGGCGTGGCCGACGATCTGTTGCGCTGCTTACAAGTGCTTCTGCGCCGCGTGCCGGGCGGTTTGGCGATGTCGGTGACGTTGATGGGCACGATCATGGCCGCGTCGACGGGGATCGTCGGCGCGACCGTCGTGATGCTGACCTTGATCGCGTTGCCCGCGATGATGGAGCGCAACTACAACAAGGAACTCGCCGTCGGCACGATCGCGTCGGCCGGAACGCTGGGCATTTTGATTCCGCCGTCGATCATGCTGGTCGTCATGGGCGATCTGTTGCAGATCCCGGTCGGCACGCTGTTCACCGCGGCGATCGGACCGGGGTTGCTGCTCAGCCTCGTCTACGCGATCTATATCCTCGTCCTGTGTTGGATTTTCCCGCAATTGGCGCCGCCTTTGCCCGAAGATATGGCGCCCGCCGATTGGTCGGCGTTGGGCAGTATGATTCTCAAAAGCTTCCTGCCGCCGTCCTTCCTGATCTTCTTGGTTTTGGGTTCGATCTTCTTCGGCTGGGCGACGCCGACCGAGGCGTCGGGTGTGGGATGCCTCGGCGCGATGCTGCTCGCGTTCGCCAATCGCCGTCTCAATTTCAAGATATTGCAGGACGTGCTGGAAAGCTCGGCGGTGACGAACGGGATGGTGTTCTTCATCTTCTTCGGCGCGACGCTGTTTTCCTATGTGCTGCGCGTGCTGGGCGGCGACGACGTGATGGTCGAAATCTTGAAGGCGGCGGGGATCGTGACCGGCTGGGAGGTGCTGACCTTCCTGATGGTCCTGGTTTTCCTGCTCGGCTTCTTCTTCGACTGGATCGAGATTTGTCTGATCGTGCTGCCCATTTTCGCGCCGATCCTGGCGACGCTGGATTTCAGCGCCCATCTGGGCGATTCGAAATACTTCCTCGCCTGGATCGCGACGCTGATCGCGGTCAATCTGCAGACGTCGTTCCTGACGCCGCCTTTCGGCGTGACGCTGTTCTATATGAAGGGATCGGTGCCGAGCTCGATCACGATGGGGCATATCTATCGCGGCATCATCCCGTTCGTGTTGCTCCAGGTTCTGGGTTTGACGCTGGCGATCGCCTTTCCGCAGATCGTGCTGTGGCTGCCGATCGCGACTGGCTTCTTCGATTGATGCCTGTCGCGATGGCGTCGGCCGCGCTGTCGCGGGATCGTAACAAAGGCGACGCGTAAGCGTCACGCAACCGCCTTAGCGTCCGTTGCAATCGACGGACGAAAAGTGATTCACAAAGCCAACGACATCTCGACCGACGCGGTGACGATCCAGGGCTTGCGCTTTGCCTATCCAGGCAGCGGTGCGGCGTTGGGCGAGATCGATATTGGTCTCAAGCGCGGAAAGACGCTGGCGCTGCTCGGTCCTTCAGGCTGCGGCAAGACGACGTTGCTGCGCTTGATCGCCGGTCTATTGGCGCCGACGCAAGGCCGCATCCTGTTCGCCGGTACGCCCGTCGCCGACGCCGCGACCGGCGCGTTCGTGCCGCCCGAGCGGCGCAATCTCGGCATGGTGTTCCAGGATTACGCGCTGTGGCCGCATCTGACGGTCGCGGGCAATGTCGCGTTTCCGCTGGAGATGCGCGGGCTCGGACGGGCCGAACGCGATGGCCGCGTTAAAGCAGCACTGGCGCGCGTGGGCCTATCCGCCTATGCCGAGCGGCGCGTATCCGACATGTCGGGCGGCCAGCAGCAGCGCGTGGCGATCGCGCGCGCCATCGTCGCCGAACCCGATCTCGTGCTGTTCGACGAGCCGCTTTCCAACCTCGATCGCGAGTTGCGGGAGACGATGGTCGGCGAACTCGCGTCGCTCGTCGCGCAGTTGGGCTTGACCGCGCTCTACGTGACCCACGATCAGAGCGAGGCGTTCTCGCTCGCCCACGAGGTCGCGGTGATGCGCGGCGGGAAGATCGAACAACTCGCGTCGCCCGAAAATCTCGTCGATCAACCCGGCAGCGCTGCGGTCGCAGAGTTCCTGCGCTTGGGCGCCGTCGTCGCGGTCACGAAGGGCGAGGGCGGATGGCGTTTGCCGGGCACCGATATCCGCTTGCCCGAACCGCCGATCGGGAACCCGCGTCGCGTGTTGATCCCTTCGCGCGCCGTGCGGCCGGGCGAGGGGCCATTGAATCTGACGGGCCAGGTACGCGCATCGGTGTTTCGCGGTGACGGGCATCTCACAACTTTCCATGTCGGCCCGGCCGATGCGGGTTTCGATCTGTCGTTCGTGGCGCCAAATCGGGCCGCGATCGGCGCGGAGATTGCGCTGCATATCGATCCGGCGGTTTTGCGCTGGTTTGCCGAATAACGAGAGGAGCTATCAATGATCCGCAAAATTCTGTTCGCCGGCGCGCTGTTGTTCGCGGCCAATCCGGCTTTCGCCGACATCACCGTCTACACCGCCGGGCCCGGCAGTCTGATCGACCAGATGGCCGAAGGCTTCACCAAGAAGACCGGCATCAAGGTGAAGACGTTCCAGGCGACGACCGGGCGCATCATGGCGCGCATCGAAGCCGAGGCCGCGAACCCCGTCGTCGATGTGCTGATCTCCGCCTCGTGGGATACGGCGAGCGATTTCGCCAAGCGCGATCGCTTGCTGGCCTATACGAGCCCGAACGCGGCGACGGTGCCGGCATTCCTCAAAACCGAAACGGCCGTCGCGCAAGGCATCTCGGCGCTCGGCATCGCGTGGAACCCGGGCAGCAAAACGCCCAAGCCCGCCGAATGGACCGATCTGACGAAGCCCGAATATAAGGATCTGGTCAATCTGCCCGATCCCGCACAATCGGGTTCGTCGTTTGAACTGGTCGCCGCGTTGCAGGCGCATGCGCCTGATCTGTTCAAACGCCTTGCTTCGAATGGTGCCATTGTCGCGGGCGCCAATGCCGACGCGCTGAACCCGGTGATGCAAGGTGCGAAGGCCGCCGTGTTCGGCGCGGTCGACTACATCTCGCTTGCCGCCAAGGCGAAGGGCGAAACGATCGACGTGATCTTCCCGGCTTCGGGGACGGTGATCGCCCCGCGCCCGGCGATGATCCTCAAATGGTCGAAGAACCAAGCGGAGGCGAAGGCCTTCATCGACTATATGCTGTCCGACGAAGGTCAGAAGCTGGTCGCCGACACGTATCTCATTCCGGCGCGCGCGGATATCGCCGCCAACCGGCCGCTGATGCGCGATCTCAAACTGCTCGAACTCGATATCGAAGCGACATATCGCCGCCGCGACGAAATCCTCAAGGACTTCGTCAAGAACTTCACGAAGTGAGCGTCTCGTCCGGCGCCGGCGCGTTCGGCTGGAGTGCGGCGGCGGGGCTCGGCCTCGTCGTCGCGGTCCCCGTCGCGTTCGTCGTCCTCCAGGCGATTTTCCCGGAGATCGGGGCGGGATCCTTTGCCAAGCCCTTCGCGCATCTGCCGAATCTGCTCGACGATCCCAAGCTGATCCGCTTGACCTTCAATACGCTCGCATTGGGTGTCGGCGTTTCGGCGTTGGCGGCGGCGATCGCCGTGCCGCTGGCGATTCTGCGTGCCTTGTTCCGCGTGCCCTTCGCCAAATTCTGGGACGTGGCGATGCTCGTCCCGTTCATGATCCCGCCTTACATCGCAACTTTGGGCTGGGTCCTGACGCTCCAGCCGCGCGGCTATGCCCAGCAGATCTTCGGCTTTCATCTCGGACCGTTCCTGTTTTCGGTCTGGGGCATGGCGCTGGTGATGGCGCTGCACACGTTTCCGCTGGTCTATTTCGCCGTGTCGCGGATCGTCGAGGCGATCGGGGCGCGCTGGGCGGATGTGGCGCGCGTGTTCGGCGCGACACCCGGCCGCGCTTTTTGGCGCGTGACGCTGCCGCTGGCCACGCCGGGCTTGGCGGCGAGCCTGCTCTTGGTTTTCGCCGCGACGATCGAGGAATACGGCACGCCCGCCACGTTGGGCCGCCGCTCGGGCTTCGACGTGCTGGTGACGGAGATCGACCATCGCGTCGCCGATTGGCCGATCGATCTCGCCGGGGCCGCGCTGTTCTCGTTGATCTTGGTCGCGCTGTCGCTTGCCGCGTTCCTGATCCAGCGCCAGGTCGTCGCGCGCGGCAACTGGGTGACGACGAGCGGCAAACCTTTGGACAAAGACAAGCGCGAACTCGGCGCGTGGACCGTGCCGGTGCTGGTCCTCTTTACGCTTGTCGCTGTCGTCGCCACGTTGATCCCGCTGGGCGGCATTCTGGCGACTTCCTTGTCCCGTACCGTGTCGGGCGGGCTAGCACTCGGCAATCTCGGTCTTCAGCATTTCGCTGCGATCGGCAATGACGGGGCGGGGGCGATGCGCGCTTTGACCACCAGCGTAACGCTGGGCATCGCGACGGCGCTGCTGACCGGCGCCTTGGGCGTCGGCACGGCCTATGTCGTGGTGAAGACGAAATTTCGGGCCCGCGCGGCGCTGGACATGCTGACGGCATTGCCCCACGCCTTGCCGGGCGTGGTCGTCGCGGTCGGGCTCATCCTCGCCTGGAACCAGCCCGCATTGCCGTTCACGCCCTATGGCACGCAGCTCATTTTACTTCTCGCTTATGCGTGCATCTTGCTGCCGCAGCCGGTGCGCTACGCGACGGCCGCCCTGGTGCAGATTGGCGACAATCTGGAAGCGGCGGCGCGCGTCTCCGGTGCGAACGCCTTCGTCGCGTTCCGGCGCATCGTGCTGCCGTTGATCGCGCCCAGCGTCGTCACCGCGATGCTGCTCGTCTTCGCCGTCGCGACGCGCGAGCTGGTCGCGTCAACATTGGTGGCACCGGTCGGCACGCAGACCGTCGCGACCTTCATCTGGAAGCAGTTCGATCAGGGCTCGGTCGGGCTCGGTATGGCGATGGCGTTCGTCGCCATCGTGCTGACGACGATTATTCCCTTGGTCGTGATCGGCTTCCTCGGCCGGCGCGAGACGCTGGCTGGCAAAGGCGTTTGAAGGCGTTAAAATAGCCCCATGCGCCTGCCGTTAATTTTATCGTCCGCCGCCGTCGCCTTATGCCTTTTCACGAGCGCCGCCGTGGCCGTCGAGCGCTGGACACCGACGCAAGCGCAAATCGCCGTCCTCGAATCAAATGCGGATGCGCAATGGCGCCGCATCTTCGTCGACGGCAAGCCGCGCGCGCGTACGGATTGGGGATCGCTGGCGTCTTTCGCGCTCGGCGGCCTCGCCGCGAATTATCGGCCCGAACGCGTCGCCGCGGCGATCGAAGCATTGGCCGCGTTGCAGGATACGAACGCCGCGAGCCCGACTTACGGCAACGTCCATTGGTATGTCGGCGACGACAAGCTCGTCGACCGCAACGGCGTCGAATTCACGACGCGCCATCTGTCGATTGCGTGGCTGCTGTTCGCCGACCGTCTGACGCCGGAACAACGCGGGCCCTTGCGCAAACTTCTCGATCTCGCGCGGATCGGCGTCGCGCGTCATCAGGTTTCGATCTCGTACACGAATATCTTCCTGATGAAAGCTTGGAATCTGATCGCGCTCGGTCAGATGTTCGAGGACGCCGACGCGAGCGCGCAAGGCAGTCGCATGTTGCGCGATTGGCTCGAACGCGTGCGCGCAGCCGGGATCGAGGAATATCTCAGTACCGGTTACTACGCGGTCGATATCGAAAATCTCGGACTGATCGAGAATCTCGCGCGCGACGGCACGGCACGCGACCTCGCGCGCCAAGGGCTCGATATCGTCTGGAGCGAACTCGCGCGCCATTGGTACGCGCCTGGGCTGCGCTTGGGCGGGCCGCATAGCCGGACCTACGATCGGCTTTACGGCCGCGGCGACGTTTATGGCTTCGTCGCGCGCGCGGGCTGGCTTGGCGACATGAAGTCGCGCGCGGTGCTCGATCCCTACCGCACGTTGGCCTATGCAGCGCCATCGGCGGAAGCGGCGGCGTGGCTGTCGGCGCCACTGCCGCGGTTCGAGCGCGGCATGGCGGGCGCGCAGCGGCGCTACGCTTCCTATCACGGCAAGACGCTCTATATCGGCACGGCCGACGCGAGCTATGGTTACGAGGATTCACCGCTGACCGCGATCCTCGGCGCCGGGTTCGAGATGCCGACGATCAGCTTCACGATGGATGGGCGGCGCGATTTCTATGGCCGGGACCGGATCGTGGAGGCCGGCTCCGGCCATCCCAAATCGCTGCATCTGCGTCCGACGATCGCGTCGGTCCAGGCGGGTACGCAGGCGCTGTTGCTCGGTGCTGCGCGCAACGCGCGGGCCGAAGACAATTCGATGTCGTCGACTCTCATCCTGCCCGCCGATGCCGAATTTTGGCTCGGCGGGCGCAAGCTCGAGATATTCAACGCCGCCAGCCGATGGCGCGCCGATCCGGTCGCCGAACGCGACCGCACCGCCATCGACATCGTGGCCGACGGCGGCCGGACGGAACTGCGCATCGTCGATCATAGCAACGCCGCCGGCATCGGTGTTATGCGGCTGCTGCCGGCGGCGCCGGGCGATCGTTTCGTCATTTCGGCGGAGCTCGCGGGCGGGCCCGTCGCGCTCTATCTGAATTTTCTCGACGCCGGCGGCCGGGTGATCGGCGCGGAGAATATACGCGGCGTCCGGCCCGATACTGCGCGGTTTTCCCGCTTCGATTTCGCCGCGACGGCGCCCGACGGAACGGTCCAAGTCAAAGCATGGCTTTACTCGGCGATCGCCAACCGCACGGAATTGCGCGTGCGTGACCTCGCGGTCGATCGCACGCCCGAATCCGGCGCCGCCGGGCGCGTCGCGGAATTCGACTTCGCGCCCCATCGGGCGGATGATATCGCGGTCCCGACGGGATCGACCTTGACCGTCCGGCGCGAGGGCGCGGCGCTCGCGATCCGCCCGCTGGGCGTTTGGGGAGCCGATGCGACACCCGTCGCATTCCGCTTGATCAACGACGGGCTCATCTTCGGCGCGGTGCGCCTGACGGCAATCCAGGCCGAAACGCGCGTTGCGGGCCAAGGCGTCGCCGCCTTGTGGCTGATGGGCGGCGAGGACGTCGCGAGTGACGCGGCGTTCGCCGCGTTCCGAACAACGGCGAATGCCGTTCAAACACGCGTGACGCGCGACGGCGAGCATGTCGGATTGGAAGCGTCGGGCGGGCAAGCGCCGCTGGGATTCGTCTACGATCTGGCGCGCAACAGCTACGTTTCGCGGACAGGCGTGCCCGAGCAACTTGACGGCGCGATCGTCATCGACGGCAAGAAGCTCGAGCGCTGACCTGTTGTCCCGGCGTTAGGCCAAAGCCGCCTTGATCGTTACGGCGATCGGCGTGGTCGGGCGGCCGATCAGGCGCGACAAGGTGCGGCTGTCGTCGAACAACTGTCCCTTGGCCGCATGGGCGTCCGCATCGGCGATCGCGTTGGCGAAACCTTCGGGCAGGCCGAAGGATTTGAGCGCATCCGCATAGGCGGCTTGCGGCAGATCGTTATAGGGAACCGCCTTGCCGGCCGCGCGCGACACTTCGGCCGCGAAATCGGCCATCGTGAACGCCGTATCGCCCGCCAGCTCGTAGATCTTGCCGGCGTGCGATGCGTCGAGCAGGGCGACGGCCAGCGCTTCGGCGTAATCCGCGCGTGCCGCCGTCGCGATCTTGCCCGTGCCCGACGCGCCGATCAAAGCGCCATGCGCGACCGAGGCTTTCAACGCGCCGGTGTAATTCTCGGTGTACCAGCCATTGCGCAGGATGGTGTGCGGAACACCCGACGCGGCGAGCGCCTTCTCCGTCGCTTGGTGGTCGAGGGCGAGCCACATGCCGGACTCGAAGCCCTTCAGAATGCTGGTGTAGACGATGCGCTTCACGCCGGCTTTCTTCGCGGCGTCGATCACGTTGCGATGCTGCCCGGCGCGATCGTTGAAATCGTTGGACGAGATCAGCGCCA
>VFQP010004138.1_pt1 | contig 13888 bp, 10 predicted proteins | sample 3512351 | NCBI WGS metagenome assembly VFQP01 (sample SAMN10412372, study PRJNA504923) | tailings metagenome | isolation source: Relicate 1 Philex TSF1 revegetated site | place: Philippines: Tuba, Benguet | collected 2017-08-29 | reverse complement strand
ACCTCAGATCCGAGAGATGCGCATTGGCAATGTGACCGGCCTCGTGCGCGATCACCCCGATGACCTGGTTCGGTGTCTCCGACACCTGAAGCGAGCCGGTGTGTATGAACACATTGCGTCCGTCGAGCACGAAGGCGTTGAAGCTCTCGTGCCGGATGATCCGCATCGTGATGCGGCCCGTTCCGAGCCCTGCCGCACGAAAGATCGGCTGGGCATAGTCGTTGAGGAGTTCCTCGATTTCCGTATCGCGGATGAAGCTCAGCGTCTGGGCTTCCGCCGGGCGCGTCGGCGCACCGAGTGCGACTGCAAGCGACAATCCCACTGCCGCCAGCCCACTCCGCCAAGCCCTGAATTTCGAGTGATTCTGCATGGCCGGTTGTTTGGCTCGCCTATGTGGCTCCATTATGCTGCGCACAACGTTAATGAGCCCGTGGACCAGGGTCAACGCGCGGCGCAACGTCCAGTTCTGGCCGACCGGTGCCGGTCAGCTAGAGTGCGTGCATATCGAACAATCGGGAGCGCTATATGACAGCCGCCGACACCCTCGCCATGATCGAGCGACGCCGCATCGAGGCGACGATCCTCAAGCACGTCTACGAAACGTTGAAAGAGAGTCACGGAATGGAGGTTGCGACACGCGCGGTCGCCGACGCCGTGCGCCGCTCATCGATCGAGCAGGCGCGCCAACTCGCCGCCTCCGAGCCGGGCGGCAAGACGTCCATGCGCACGTTCATCGACCGCCAGGCGCAGTGGCGCATTGGCGACGCGCTACGGACAGAGACGCTCCATGAGAGCGACACCGAGTTCGATTTCAACGTCACGCGCTGCCGCTATGCCGAGATGTATCGCGAGATGGGGCTCGGCGAGATCGGCCACCTCCTCTCCTGCCAGCGCGATGGCACGTTCTGCGAGGGCTACGATCCGCGCCTCAAGCTCGAGCGGACGCAGACGATCATGGGCGGAGCCAGCCACTGCGACTTCCGCTATCGGCTCGTGGACGGCGAGGGCGGCTAGCTTCACCTCGGCCCTCATCGCTCACCCTGCGTCCCATGCAGGCCGGCCGGCGACCGCCGGGGTTGACCCCGCCCGCCATTGGCGCGATTCTACAGGTGATTTCGATCGGTTCGCTGCGGCGCACACGCGAAATTCAGGCCACTGAGATTAACCAACGTGCTCGGCGCGACCTGAACAACGATCTGACACCAGGGCCGAGGCCAGGACTGTGGCATGAGCAGGATCCCCGACTTCACGACCGTAAATCTCGGCACGCCGTCCGCGGCGCCGGCTGCCGCCCCCGCGGCGATCTTCGAGACGCCCGAGGGGATCGCGTTGAAGTCGGTGTACACGGGCGCCGACACCGCCGGCCTGGACTTCGTCGATACGCTGCCCGGTATTGCGCCCTTCCTGCGCGGCCCCTACCCGACCATGTACGTCACCCAGCCGTGGACCATCCGCCAGTACGCGGGGTTCTCCACGGCCGAGGAAAGCAACGCCTTCTATCGGCGCAACATCGCGGCCGGCCAGAAGGGCCTCTCGGTCGCCTTCGACCTCGCGACGCACCGCGGATACGACAGTGACCACCCGCGCGTGAGGGGCGACGTCGGCATGGCCGGCGTGGCGATCGACTCGATCTTCGATATGCGGACGCTCTTCGACGGGATCGACCTCTCGCAGATGTCCGTCTCGATGACCATGAACGGCGCCGTGCTGCCGGTGCTCGCCCTCTTCATCGTCGCGGGCGAGGAGCAGGGCGTGCCGCTCGCCAAGCTCTCGGGGACCATCCAGAACGACATCCTCAAGGAGTTCATGGTCCGCAACACGTACATCTACCCACCCGCGCCTTCGATGCGGATCATCTCGGACATCTTCGCCTACACCAGCGCGCACATGCCGAAGTTCAACTCGATCTCGATCTCCGGCTATCACATGCAGGAGGCCGGTGCGACGGCGGACCTCGAACTTGCCTACACGCTCGCCGACGGCATCGAGTATGCGCGCGCGGGCGTCGCCGGTGGGCTTGGCATCGACAAATTCGCCCCGCGGCTCTCGTTCTTCTGGGCGATCGGCATGAACTTCTTCATGGAGATCGCCAAGATGCGCGCCGCGCGCCTGCTCTGGGCGCGTCTCATCAAGTCGGAGTTCGCGCCGAAGGACGATCGCTCGCTCTCGCTCAGGACGCACTGCCAGACTTCGGGCTGGAGCCTCACGGCACAGGATGTCTTCAACAACGTCACGCGTACCTGCATCGAGGCCATGGCAGCAACGCAGGGCCACACGCAGTCCCTGCACACGAACGCCCTCGATGAGGCGATAGCACTGCCGACGGATTTCTCGGCCCGCATTGCCCGCAATACGCAGCTCGTTCTCCAGCAGGAGAGCGGCACGACCCGCACAGCGGATCTCTGGGGCGGCAGCTACTACGTCGAGCGGCTGACCTACGAGCTCGCCGAGAAAGCCTGGTCGCATATCGAGGAAGTCGAGCGGCTCGGCGGCATGGCGAAGGCAATCGCCGCCGGCATCCCGAAAATGCGCATTGAGGAAGCCGCCGCACGCACGCAGGCTCGCATCGACTCCGGCCGCCAGACGATCGTGGGGGTCAACAAGTTCCGTGTCGCCAATGAGGCCGAGATCGACATCCTGCGCGTCGACAACGGCAAGGTTCGCGAGCAGCAGTTCGCCAAGCTTGCGCGCCTCAAGGGCGAGCGCGATCCGGCGACGGTGTCAGCGGCGCTGGGCGCATTGACCGAAGGTGCAAAGAGCGGCGCCAATTTGCTCGACCTCGCCGTCAAGGCCGCTCGCGCGAAGGCGACGGTCGGCGAAATATCCGATGCGCTGGAGGTGGTGTACGGCCGCCATCGCGCCGAGATTCGCGCTGTGTCGGGCGTCTATCGATCGGAGGCGGGTGCGATGACCAGTGCTCTCGGCAAAGTGCAGGGTCTTGTCGAGAATTTCGAGCGTAATGACGGGCGCCGCCCGCGCATTCTCATCGCCAAGATCGGCCAGGACGGTCACGATCGCGGCCAGAAGGTGATCGCGACGGCTTTCGCGGATCTGGGCTTCGATGTGGACATTGGTCCGCTCTTCTCGACGCCCGACGAGGTCGCGCGCCAAGCCGTCGAGAACGACGTGCATATTGTCGGCGTGTCATCGCTCGCCGCCGGGCACCTGACACTCGTGCCCGAACTGCGCGCTGCGCTCGAATCCGAAGGCCGCGGCGATATCATGATCGTCGTCGGCGGCGTGATCCCGCCCTCCGACTACCCGGCGCTGTTCGAGGCTGGCGCGAAAGCCGTGTTCGGCCCCGGCACGAACATCGCCGAGGCGGCGGCCGATTTGCTCGTGAAGCTCAACGTTGCGCTCGGCTACGGCCCGAAGGTCGCGGCGGAGTAGCTGGTTCGGCTCCAGAAACACTGAGGCCATTCGGGCTGGCGTCGGTTGCTTACTTGCCGAGTGTGGACAAGACGAACCGGGCGACCTCGGCGGTACCCTCGTCGCTATAGTGGCCGGTGGGACCAAAGAACGCCTGCAAAGGCAGCTTGCGCTCTTCTGCGCGCGCCAGCAGGAATGGCCCGAAATCAGCCATCGCCAATCCCGACTTCTTGTAGCGCTCGACCAGGGCGCTGTACGTCCACACCTTCGTCCGCTGAAAGTAATGGAAGTCCTCAGGATGAGGCAGGATGAGCATCAGGGATTTCTTGCCCCGGCTTTTCGCAATATCGGCAAACCTTTGTGAGATGCCGTGGGTAATCTCCAGACCGTGCATTGGGTGCCCTTCCTGAAGAAATGGCATCCATTCGGGATAGCGCCCCACGCGGGCCCTGAAGCGATAATAGAACAATGAGCTTCTGACGACAGCGACTGAGTAAGGGAACGTCAGCTCCACCGCGCCGCTCGGGCCGCCGGGCTGCATCGTTTCGTGCTCGAGCTTCAGCAAAGGTTTCTTCGCGCCGACTGCGCGCATGTATTCGTCGTGCGTCAGTACCGGAATCGGAACAAGGTCAATGCCGCCCGCTTGGTTCAGGATGAACCTTGGCTTCAAAGCAAATTGCTGGGAGTAGACCTCGAGATCGCGAATTCGCGTAAGGTTGCGAGTAACATCTGCCGTGTGGATGCCGAGAATGGAGAGCGGCGCCTTGTCGTCGGGGCGGCTTTCGAAACGCAGGTGCGCCTGATCGGTCCCGTGGCCACCCATGGCGAAGTTTGCGACATAGCAGTTAAGGCTTGCGGACAGACGGTCGCTCCACCTTTTGTCTGGCGATGAGATGTCCCCGCCTTCAGTGAAGGAGTCGCCGTAGAGCGAGATGCAGGCCTTGTCGAGCGGCGCGTCGGGAAAGTGGGTGTTGGGGACGGCCCCGTTCTTCGCCAGCGAGTTGCCATCATACTGTATCGGATACGGCCACCCGAAGATCGGGTTTCGTACCTCCATGTAGCTCTCGTAGGTGCGCGGGCGGTCCGGAACCGGCGCGGACGCCTGCCACATACCCCACTTCTGCTGCAGGATCCTGCCTGAGGCGTAGAAGAGCGCTTCGACTGCAATCAAGACGAGCGCAGCGGCGAGCAGGCTGAGCATGATCGCTCTGCGCCGGCCCGAGGAGGGAGCAGCTTCGACCTCGTTGACCATCTCCGTCCTCTTTCTCTACTCAATCGCCAAAAAATAAATAGTCAGAGACCTTTAGCCGTTGCGCGATGGCACGGTCTAGAGTGTCCTCCCGAGGCGCGCTTCTGTGCAGCAGTCGGTTCCCCCGGCAACAGCATCGGCGGCGGCGATGCAAGATTACGGATGCCGAGCGGTTGCGTCGACCCCATTCGCAGAAGTGGTTATCGGGAGTGGGCCCCACACCGCGTGCTAGAGATCGCGACTTTGGCCCTTATGCAATTGGCTGTCGCCGCGCGGCGTTTTGCGGCGAAGGAAGTCCAGGTGAGATCCCGTCAGCGCCGTGGCTCGAATGCTGGTGCCTTGCTCTGGGTATCGACGATGCCGCCGATCTCACCGGAGCAACCTGCGAGGCAGACCGTGCAGATCATTCCCGTCGGGCAGCCCTGCACATCAAGATCCTGAAATAATTGTCCCGACATTGCGCGCGCCGAAGGGAGGCGCCGCGGCGCCACTCGGTCATCAGCGTCCGTGGAAGTTTCGGAGCCTCGTGCGGCCTCGCGACTACGCACGCGGGGCACGTACACTCCACTCGAGCCGTCAGCGCCTTGCGCATCGTGCTCGTCGGCGTTGCGGCGCTTGGGCGTTTCGCCTTGGCTCGTCGCCCGCTCCTTGATGGTGCGAACCTTGGCGCCGCGCGCATCGGCATCGCCTGCGCCGAATGTCGATCCGGATAAGGCGACTGACAGGACAATTCCCAGCCGGAACATTGCCTGCAGCACTGGACGCCAAGTCATCAAACGCTCCCTCAGGACACAATCGGCCGAGGGAGGCTAGCGGAAATCGCTTTACCAATAATGAAGGCGACGTGGGCGCATATTGGGGACGCCGATAGGCGCTTCGAACTGATGCTTAAGCTTAACCCCATACGACGTATGGTATAGCCGTATGGCATACTGGGCTTCAACTTGCATTTGCGTGTACGGACTGCCAAGCTTGGTCGAAATTCTCTCATAGAGATTGTCGCATGCTCTCAGCTCCCGGTCCGGTGCCCGGACGACGTTATGCGCTGATCTCACCGTGTCGCAACGAAGCGGCCTACATCAGGCGCACGCTCGACAGCGTCCTCGCCCAGACCTGCCCCCCTGCGATCTGGATCATCGTCGATGACGGATCGACCGATGAAACACCCGCGATCCTTGCGGACTACGCGGCGCGCCATCCCGAGATCCGTGTGGTGGGTAAGCCCGATCGCGGTCATCGCGCGGTCGGTCCCGGAGTGATCGAGGCGTTCTACGCGGGCTTCGGTCACGTCGATCAGTCGGCGGTGGACTACATTTGCAAGCTCGATGTGGATCTGGACCTACCGCCTCGCTATTTCGAACTGCTTATGGAGCGGATGGAAGAGAATCCCCGCATTGGCACGGCCAGTGGGAAGCCCTATTTCCGCACAACATCGGGTGCCTGGATTTCGGAGCGATGTGGTGATGAGATGTCGGTCGGAATGACCAAATTCTACCGGACTGCCTGCTTCGCAGATATCGGCGGCTTTGTGCGCGAGGTGATGTGGGACGGCATCGATTGCCACAAGGCGCGCGAAAAGGGTTGGATCGCGTGCAGTTGGGACGATCCGGATCTCCGCTTCGAGCATCTGCGTCCGATGGGATCAAGCCAGCAGAATATTCTTGTCGGCCGTGCGCGGCACGGTTTCGGTCAGTACTTCATGGGCTCGGATCCAATCTATTTCACTGCCACAGCTCTCTATCGCATGACCAGCAAGCCCTATGTCACGGGAGGGTTGGCGATGCTTTGGGGGTACTTCGACGCGCTTGTTCGGCGCAAAGCACAGCTGGACGATGCTCCCCTGCGTGCCTTCATACGACGATACCAGCGTCGTGCCCTAATTCGCGGCAAGGCTCGTGCGGTAGCCGAGATCGAGGCGGAGCGCGCAGCCGTCTGGCAGACGCGCTTCCGAACGGCTGCCTGAGATGTGCGGCTTCGCGGGCTTTCTTTCGCACGATTTTGCCGACGCCGAAGCGCGCCTCGTTGCCATGCGTGACGCGATCCGCCATCGCGGCCCCGACGATGCTGGGCTTTGGCTGGATCAGGCGGCAGGCATCGCCTTGGGGCAACGCCGACTCTCGATCGTCGATCTCTCGCCCGCTGGTCACCAGCCGATGATCTCCGCGAGTGGCGGGCTGGTGCTGATCTTCAACGGCGAGATCTACAACTATCTCGACCTGCGCGCCCGGCTCGAGACAGAGGGCCGTGCTCCGACTTGGCGCGGGCATTCGGATACCGAAGTTCTCCTCGCGGGGTTCGAGGCCTGGGGCGTCGAGGCCACCTTGGCTCGATCCGTCGGCATGTTTGCATTCGCGCTCTGGGATCGAGCCAAGCGAACGCTCGTGCTTGGGCGAGACCGCATGGGGGAAAAGCCGGTCTATTATGGATGGCAAGGGAGCGGTGCTCAGCGCGCCTTTCTCTTTGGATCGGAACTTCACGCGCTGGCCGCTCACCCCGCCTTCACGGCTCGCACCAGTCGCGGCGCGTTGGTTCAGTTTCTGCGCCATGGCCACGTGGGCGAGGGTAACTCCATCTATGAGGGGCTCCACAAGCTGCCACCGGCCACTATCGCTGAGATATCGCTCGATCAGGCCGAGCCGGTGCTCTCCACGTACTGGTCGCTTGCTGAGATTGCGATGCGCCCTTCTCGCGTCATTTCACCGGAGATGGCCACGGAAGAGCTTGAGCATCTGCTGCGCGATGCAGTAGCGCGTCAGATGCTTGCTGACGTCCCTCTCGGGGCCTTCCTATCCAGCGGCATCGACAGCTCGCTGGTGGTGGCGCTCATGCAGGCACAATCAGTCCGGCCCGTGAAGACTTTCAGTATGGGCTTTCACGAGAAGCGCTACGACGAAGCGAAAGAGGCCCGCGCCATTGCGGCCCATCTCGGCACGGAACACCACGAGCTCTACATCTCTGATGCCGATCTGCGCGAGGCCGTACCGCAGATGGCGAGAATCTACGATGAGCCCTTCGCCGACAACTCCCAGATACCAACCTGGCTCGTTTGCCGCATGGCACGGGAGCAGGTGACGGTAGCGCTGACAGGCGATGGTGGGGACGAGCTGTTTGGCGGATACGACCGATACCGCCAAGGCGCCGCGCTGTTGCGCAGAACAGGAAAGCTGCCCGCTCAGCTGCGCAAGGCCACCGGTCGATTGGCTGCGAAGGTACCGGCCCGGGTCTGGGACGCGCTGCTCGCCCCCTTGCGGAAGGTGCCTCAAGGGAAGGAGCCCAATGGCCAATGGGCCCAGCGGATGGGCGACTATCTCGCAGCGGACAATGCAGACGAGCTGCACCGCCTCCTGGTTTCGCGTTGGCGCGCACCCGCGAGCGCGGTCCTTGGTGGAAGCGAGCCTGAAAGCCTGCTTGCCGAGCGGGCTCCATTCGCTCTTCCCGGCCGAGGTATGGCCGAACGCATGATGCTCCTGGATCAGCTTACCTATCTGCCCGACGACCTGCTTGCCAAGATTGACCGCGCAGCCATGTCGGTCAGCCTGGAGACCCGGGCGCCACTTCTCGATCATCGCGTGGTGGAATTCGCATGGTCGCTCCCGGAAACAATGAAACTAGGGCCGATGGGCAGCAAAGAGCCGCTCCGAAGAGTGCTCTACCGCCATGTGCCGCGCGAGATGATGGAACGCCCAAAGATGGGCTTCGAAGTTCCAATCGGCCTCTGGCTGCGGGGGCCTCTGCGCGATTGGGCCGAAGCCCTTCTGGAGGAGGGGCGGTTGAAGCGCGAAGGCTGGTTCGACAACCGTCTGCTGCGGCAGGTCTGGTCCGAACATCTATCGGGGACGTTCAACCACGGTCTCGCACTGTGGAATGTGCTGATGTTCCAAGCGTGGAGTGAGGCGCGCTAGGTTCCGGCACGCGAGCACGCGTCGCGAGCGAGCGAATTTCCGCCGCACGAAGCGAGGCTTCGCCCGCCCGCGCCGCGAAGCCGCATCCGCTTATCCCTAGGGGTGCACCCCGACCGATTGGGGGATGTTCCTGATAGGAGCGCGCGCGCAGACTTTACTACTGTCACTAGGTGGTTGTTTGGCGGTTGCGCGGTCGCGCAGACTGCGCGGCGTGTATTGGGGACGAGGCATGGCTATCTCGCTCGCGATCCTGCTCATTCTTTGCGGCCTTGGGATCATGGGATTTGGACTCCTCATTTTCTATGCGTGGCTCCCTCTTTTCTATGGCCTGTTCGGTTTCGAGCTCGGACTCTTGCTCGGCCGTTGGTTGACCGGTGACATCGGCGCGGTCGCCGTCACGCTTGGCATCGCAATTGCGGCCCTCGCCTTCGGGCTCGCCTATTATTTGGAGCACTACCGGCGCGCCCTCGTCGGCTTCACTGGCGGTGTGGTGCTCGTCCTCGCAGTTCTGTCTCTTCTCGGCCTCGAGCGCGTGATGTCCGGCTTCAGCGGGATCGTGCTGGCGCTGATCGGCGGTGTCGTTGGCGCGACCGTCGCGCTCAAGTACTTCGATCTCTTCATTGTCGCTTCTTCCTCGTTTGGTGGCGCAGCGCTGATCATCACCGGAGCGCAACTGCTTCTGCCGACGCAGACGGTGGAGCAATTCAGCGGCTTCCTGCCGACATTGCTCACAGTCATCCTTGGCGTATTCGGTCTGCGTTGGCAGCTGAGCAATCTTGCGACGTGGGCTCCCCCGCCGTCGAAGACCGCGGACCCGCTCTCTGGTTCAGCCGGCAAACATGCCGACCTGCGAAATCCGTAGCGAATGCTGCGCACAACGTCCCCCAGCAGACCGCCGTAGGGTCGCGAACGGACGACAACTGCCCCCTCCCGGCGTGATGCGAGGTCTTGCTTGAACATCCCCCAAGAGTTACCTGCCGATGCCGATCTGGCCAAACGTCCGGCTCCACGCCGGGCGAAGGTGCTTGTCGATTTTGCACTTCAGGGCGGCGGCTCCCACGGTGCTTTCACCTGGGGCGTGCTTGATCGGCTGCTCGAAGAACCATGGCTCGAAGTCGAAGGCGTATCCGGCACCTCGGCAGGCGCGATGAATGCCGCCGTGATGGCGGACGGCTGGGCCGCTGGCGGGGCGCAAGGTGCGCGCAAGGCGCTCGACACCTACTGGCGGCACGTGTCCGAGGCCGCCCGCTTCAGCCCCTTTCAGCGCACGCCGCTCGATCGGATGTTTGGCCGCTGGTCGCTGGACTATTCGCCGATGTTCGTCGCCATGGATCTCATGTCGCGGCTGTTCTCGCCTTATCAGCTCAATCCTGGCGGCAGCAACGCGCTGGCGCCCATACTGGCGAAGGAGATCGATTTCGAGCGGCTCCGCAACTCTCCCATCAAGGTATTCATCACCGCCACCAATGTTCGCACCGGGCGTCCGCGCGTGTTTCGGAACGCCGAGATCACACCGGAGGTGCTGATGGCCTCGGCCTGTCTGCCGACGCTCTTCCAGTCGGTCGAGATCGATGGCGAGAGCTATTGGGACGGCGGCTACTCGGGCAATCCGACTCTGGCACCGCTGGTCGGCGAACTCGTTTCCGACGACACCATCCTCGTACCCATCAACCCCGTCGAGAGGCAGGGCACGCCCAAATCGGCTGCTGAGATCCTCAATCGCCTGAACGAGGTGTCGTTCAACGCGGTGCTGATCAAGGAGCTCAAAATGATGGCGCTCCTACGCAAGAACACCATTCCCGGAAACGAGGAAGGCGCCGAGTGGGGGAGGATGCGTGTCCATATCGTGCGCAACCCCATCATGAGCCAACTCGGCTATTCCTCGAAGCTGAACGCCGAGTGGGAATTCCTGAGCATGCTGCGCGACGAGGGCCGCAAGTCCGCGGAGGAGTTCCTGATCACTCACGGCGATGATCTCGGCAAGCGCTCCACGCTCGATATCGATCAGCTGCTCGCGGAAATGATGTGACCGATGGGGCTCATTGGCATCCTCGTCGGTCTCGCGGGGCTCATCTACTTCGCATATCGGGGCTCGAGCATCCTCATCCTGGCGCCGCTGGCCGGTCTGATCGCCGCCGCGTTCTCCGGACAGCCGCTGCTCGCGAGCTGGACGCAGATCTTCATGACCAATGCGGCGGACTTCATCGCGCAGTTCTTCCCGCTGTTCCTGCTCGGGGCCTTGTTCGGCAAGCTCATGGAGGATTCGGGCTCTGTAACGTCGATCGCAAACTACATGACGAAAATGCTCGGCCCTAAACGGGCGATCCTTGCGGTGGTGCTGTCGGGTGCGATCGTCACCTATGGCGGCGTCAGCCTGTTTGTTGCCTTCTTCGTGCTGGCGCCCATGGGCATGGCGCTGTTTCGTCAGGCGGGCGTGCCGCGCCGTCTGATGCCGGCCGCGATCGCGCTCGGCACCTCCACATTCACGATGTCGGCCATGCCCGGAACGCCGGCAATCCAGAATGCCATTCCCATGCCGTTCTTCGGCACCACGCCATTTGCAGCGCCAAGCCTCGGCATCATCGCATCGGGCATCATGCTCGCCTTCGGGATGTGGTGGCTGAAGCGCGCGGAGGCTAAGGCACGTCTCTCCGGTGAAGGCTTCGGCCCGGAACATGCCGCGACGGCCGACGACGCTGCCGACGACCCGATAGTTCGCGAGCGCGCCTCGACTGCGCGCGAGTTCGACCCCGCTGAAATCCACCGCAGTGCTGAAGCGCCGAGTGGGCCTTCGATCGCGCTCGCCGCTTTGCCGATCGTCGTCGTGATTCTGACCAACCTTCTCATGTCGTTCGTGATCCTGCCGCGCATGGACCTTGTCTTCCTCGCCGAGCAGAAATGGGGGGCGACAAGCCTGCCCGCGGTCGGCGGCGTGTGGTCGGTGATCGTTGCCCTCCTGGCTGCCATCGTAGCGGTGATCGCCATCAATTCCCGCAGCGTGCCGGAGCTGCGGGCCACCATGAGCGCGGGTGCAAATGCCTCCGTGCTGCCGATCGTGTCCGTGGCAAGCCTCGTCGGGTTCGGCGCGATCGTTGCCTCGCTTCCTGCCTTCGCAGTCGTGCGCGACTGGGTTCTCTCAATCGAAGGCGGCCCCCTGGTCTCTCTCGCCGTGGCGACAAACATTCTTGCCGCGCTCACGGGCTCGGCTTCGGGCGGCCTCACCATAGCGCTCGATGCACTCGGCCCGAGCTACGTGAAGCTCGCCGCCGAGATCGGCATGAACCCCGAGCTGATGCATCGCGTGGCTGTGATTGGTGCGGGCACGCTCGACAGCTTGCCGCACAATGGTGCTGTCGTGACTCTGCTCTCGGTGTGTGGCGTGACGCACAAGCAGGGCTACCTCGACATCGTCATGGCCGCCATCGTCGGCGCGCTGATCGCGCTCGTTGTCGTCATCGTCATGGGCTCGCTGCTGGGAAGTTTCTGACAACGCGCGAAACCGGGACACCGTCTCCGAACTTCGGGGGGTTCCCCGGATGTACACGTCTCATTTCAGCCAACTACGATCAGTGCGTGTGGATGAATGCTCTCAAGTCGGGAGGCAGACCCGTGACACGCGTTGATCGCCGCCAAATGTTGGCGCTGAGTTTGGGCGCAGCAGCTGCGTCTACAGTGCTTCCGAGAATGTTTGCGCAGAATGCCTACGCTGCGCCGCCGGCCCCGCGCGCCGGGACCTTCGACGAGCCGAGCGCACTTGTCGAGAAGGCCCAGGTCGTCGTGGTGCCTCCGCGCCGCAGACGTCGTCGTCGTTGGGTTTGCTGGTGGAATCGAGGGCGCCGCGTGTGCGGTTGGCGCTGGCGCTGAAGCGGCTTTCGGAAGCACGCTCCACGTTTGCCGGGTAGCAGTCGAGCGGACTGTTGAGTGTTCGTGCACTGCGTTCAGGGTTTGACCCGATAGGCAGACTTCGGACGCGGTCGCAGTTTCCATCTGTTGTCAAAACCAAGCGACAAGACCCCCCGTTCAACTCCCGCAAGCCTCCTGCGAGAGCGGAGTTCGTTGCTCAATGGAGCGAAGCTTGATCAGGCCGATATCCGTCCATCGAGCAGCATGGCGCCCCCTCACACCAGCTCGACGTCTTCGTGGATGGAAGCAATCAGTCCTGCTGCTGATGCTGCCGCTTTTCGTTGTGGGGTGTCACTCGGAAACCGAGACGTCTCAGCCGCAGCCGAGGCCTGTGCGAACCGTAGTGGCCGAGAAGCGCGTCGCCGTCACGCCGATCACGCTCACGGGCCGCATCGAATCGGACGACGAAGTGTCCCTGGCATTCCGCATCTCGGGGCGGATCATCGAACGCGGCGTCAATCTCGGAGACACCGTCAAGACCGGGCAGTTGGTGGCGCGCCTCGAACCGCAGAACGAGCTGAACAGTTTGCGGGCTGCGCAAGCGAACCTTATCGCAGCGAGCGGGCAGCTAACGCAGGCGCGCAATCACTTCGAGCGCCAGGACACGCTCCTCAAGCAGGGCTGGACGACACGCGTGAACCACGATGACGCCGTGCAGGCGTTGCAAACGTCGCAATCACGCGTGGATGCCGCTGAGGCGCAACTGAAGCTCGCACAGGATCAGGTGAACTTCACGGAGCTCAGGGCGGATGCACCGGGCGTGTTGACGGAAGTGGGGCCCGCCGCAGGCGAGGTCGCGCAAGCTGGTCAGATGATCGTCAAGATTGCTCGCAAGGACGGCCGCGATGCCGTATTCGACGCACCAGCACAACTGATCCGCTCGTCAGCAGGCAATCCCGAGGTGACTGTCGTTCTGGCGGACGACACATCGATAGTGGCGCGCGGCCGCGTCCGTGAAGTGGCGCCTCAGGCCGATCCGGTGACGCGCACGTTCCTCGTGAAGGTCGGCTTGACCGATCCCCCGGCGGCCATGCGGCTCGGTGCCACCGTGACGGGGCGGATAGAGCAGCAATCTCTCGCCTCATTCGAGATTCCTGCAACGGCGCTGACCGAGTTCAATCGCCAGCCAGCCGTTTGGGTCGTCGATCCGGCGAGCAACGCAGTGTCACTACGAAACATCGAGGTGCAGAGCTTCGGCCCAGCCATCGTGGCCGTATCAGGCGGTCTCACAGCGGGTGACATCATCGTGACCGCGGGTGTGCAGGCACTGCATCCTGGGCAGACAGTCCGACTGCTCGGATCGGCTCAATGAGTGAATTCAACCTTTCAGCATGGGCACTCAAGAACCGCTCGGTCATCGTCTACTTCATGATCGTGATGGTGATCGCCGGAATCGTTTCCTACTTTCGGCTCGGGCGCAGCGAGGACCCGACATTCATCATCAAGACGATGGTGGTTCAGGCGG
>VFQP010004137.1_pt1 | contig 13888 bp, 12 predicted proteins | sample 3512351 | NCBI WGS metagenome assembly VFQP01 (sample SAMN10412372, study PRJNA504923) | tailings metagenome | isolation source: Relicate 1 Philex TSF1 revegetated site | place: Philippines: Tuba, Benguet | collected 2017-08-29 | reverse complement strand
GCGGCGATGCCACGCAGATGCGGCAAGCAGGGCGCCGCCGTCAAGGGCGAAACCCCGCCTTTTCTTCTACTTCCAAAAACTACAAGAATTTGTAACACACTCTCTCTTAAGCATTTTCTGACGCTCTCATTTCGGTCGCGCAGCCAATATGCCAAGCATCAGTTGGTCCGACTATCGTAGCGGTCGGCCCCTACCAGCTCGAAAGGCGATGGCCATGAGACATCTATTTTCAATGGGATTGGTAAGCGCAGCGATGATCGGCATTGGAGCAGCGAGCACTTCCGCGGCGCCGCTTTCACCGTCGGCAGTTTCGATTGTAGCCGAGAGCTACATTCAGCAAGTGCAATACGAACTCCGCAATCGTGGCCGAAACTACGGCAACCGCGGTGGAAGCAACCGCTACCGCTACCGCGGCCGAAACTACGTCTATCTCGGCCCAAGCTACGGCTATCGTGGCAGAGTCTACGGCTTTGCTGGCGAGCGCTACGGCGAACGCGTCTGGGACTTCAATAATTTTGGCGGGAGTTACGGCTATCTCGGAAGCTACGGCTATAGTCACAGCTACTATGGCTCGCGACCCTGGTAGGCGCCGAAGTACGCGGCGGCGAGAAGAGCGGCGCCCCAGATAGTCGGGCCGGCAGTTGCTAGCCCATTAACTTGCTGAAGCGTTGATCAGGCCCCGCCGCCCACCACCGACAGGGTGGGGCGCTGCTCGTCGTAATTCGCAAGCAGGTCGCCAACCGCCGCCCACGATGCATGGGTTGCACGGCCCTGCTGGCCGAGATCGCTGGCGAGCCTGCGCAGGTGCTTCTGCAGCCGGTGATCAACATCGCGGTGGCCGTTGTCGGCAGCGCCCGCGGCATCGAGCTCTTCGAGGCACTGGCGCAGCATCGTCTCGAAGGCGCCACCAGGAAGAAGCATCAGAATCGGCAGCGTGCGGTGAACGGCATTTGCCGCGTCGCCGATCGTCTGCACGCGCTTCCCATCTCCATGCCCCAACTCGCGCTCGAGCCGCTCCGTCTCCCGATCGAGCTGATCCTTTTGAGACTTCTCCAGGATCCTGATCTGCTCACCAAGAACGGTGCGCGTCGCCATGAGCTTTTCGAGTGCGTCTCCTGCACCCTTCGGGCGCTCCTCGGTGTCGTCGAGGAGCCATCGGATCATCTCGAAATCCGCATCGATGCCCATGCGCTCGACCAGCGCGTCGATGCAATCCGCAAGCGCAAGATCCATCATGGCCGGCTGAACGGGCGAATGGGATAAGCTGCTGATCCGCTGCGTCAGGCCACGCGGTAACGGATCGTTGCTCGGGAGCTGCAGTTGCTCCTCGCGCAGAGCGCCGCCCGCCTGCATGCGACGCTGATCCTGGATCGCCGCCGGCGACGGCCCTCTGCCGCCGTACTCGCCCGCGCGCAACAGCAACAACGTGCGATAGAAGTCGCTACTCACATAGTAGCGGGCATCGTTCCGCTGATCGCGCAGCACGGCACCCGAAACCGTCGCGCCTGCACCCAACACGCCGCGAACCAAACGCAGCCGCGTGTTGTCGATGAGCGTGTTGACGTTTACCTCAGCGGCGAACCCAGCAACATCCGATATTGGATGCAGTTCCTCGATCACCGCCTCGGCGTTCTCCTTCGGCTGCGGTAGCAGAGCTACGCCGAGCACCTTCAGCAGATCGCGGCGCGCAGCCTCCTCGCTCTTCTTCGGCCACTTCTTCTTCTGCGCAATCGCGATGTAGCGTGAGAGACCGGTCTTGATCTGGAACCGCGTGCGGCCATCGCCGATCGGGCGCACGGCGCCGATCGAAGCGCCAGCCGTCAGCACGGCGCGCATGTCATCGGCGAGCGGATCGTGGTCGTCGATCCAGATCTCGGACGTATAGCCGCCTGTCCCCGCGATTGGCCGCTGTGCCTGGAGCAGTGCGGAGAGCGTGCGCGCCGGCTCGGCCGTTTGCATGAGCGTCGCGTCGATCGCGGCCTCGAGCTGCTCGGGCGTCAGGTCGTTGACGCCATCGAGATCGGTGAGCGGTGAGCGCACCGCACCCGCACCGAACAGCGCCGCCATGAGGATGAGCGAGTCGATGCCGATGGCGATGGCGAGCGCGATGTAGGCGAGGCGGTTGCCGTCAGAGAACGCGTTGGCGCTGACGACGAACTTGTGTGCCTTGTCGTCACGCGAGAGATCTAGCGCAGAAAAGCGCGCCGCGAGCGGAGCGGCCTCACGTGAAGCGAGACCTGAATCCTGCAGGCACTTGCGTCCGAATGTGAGCAAGCCATCCGTGCCGCCCGTCTGCGGCAAGCGGTCACCGCCCGCGCAATTCTGCGCGTACGCGGCAAGGCCCGCGTTGAGCGCAAACACCGGGGCCGCTGCCTCCGTCGCCTGCTTGGGATCGCAATCGATGGCGGCTGCTTCATTGCGCAGCGATGCGACTTTCATGCTCACGCCCTGCATGGTCGTGCAGAGCGACTGCAGATTGGCGAGCGTCGCCTGCTCCGGCTTCTGGCGGAAGTTCTGGCGCTCGCGCTCGAGGCCCGCCGCAGTTGCAGACGGATCGGACATTTCCTGTCGGTCGCCGGTACCGGCCGTCTTGGCGACCGCAATCATACGCTGCGCTGTTTCCGCCTCGCCGATCAGCTTGGCGAGATCGCCGTCGATCTGGGCGACCTCGGCGCGTGCCGTTCCGATGCGACGATCGATGCCGGTGAGGCGGGTCTCGTGACCCTTCAGGCGCTCGCGCGCGACCTGCATCTCGGCCTGGATCTTGCCCTCTTCGTCCCGCGCGGCGCGCCAGAACTGGCCGCGACCCGATTTTCCCGAGCCTTCGACGCCTTTCTCCTCGGCCATCACCTTCGCGCGCTGCTCGTCGAGCCGTTTCTCGATGCCGCTGACGACAGCCTTCTGCTCCTGCACCGCGACGGCGACCTCGGGCCGCTCGGCCGTCAGGCGCGTGAGTTCCTCGTTGAGAGACGTCTTGCGCTGCGCAAGACCGGCCTGGCCGCCGGAAGCGTTGGCGCGCTGCTCTTCGAGGCGCGCGATGCGGCTCTCCTGATCCCGGAGCGCGCGCACCATCTCATCGCGGATCTTGTCGGGCGCGCTCGAAGCGAGACGCGCGGCCTTGTCGAGCTCGCGCTCGTAGGACGCCCAGGCCTCAGACTTGAAGAGCGCCTCGGCCTCGGTGATGCGCCGCCGCGTCGCCGTCTCACCGATATCGGAGACGATGCCGGATACTTGATTGATCGCGCGGATCTCGGCGGCGCGCACGCGCTCAGCCGCCGGGAAGATCGAATCGAAGAGCGAGATGTACGAGAAGAAGACGCTCGTGCCCGCGCAGGCGAGGAACATCAGCCACAGAACGGCATTGCCGAGGATGATGCGGATGCCATTGGCGTAATCGCCGATGATGCCGCCGCTGCGCGCCATGAAGAGCGGCCCGATGAGCATGACCGCCACGGACACGAAGGCGACCTGCTGTACGAACTTGTCCTGAGCGGCAAAGCCCCAGACTGGGCGGCTTGGATCAATGAGGCCGAGATAGAGGGCGGCGAGCACCGCCGCGGCCGCGAAGATAATCCCACCGACGACAAGACCGGCGATGCCGCCGGAGACCCGGCGGATGATCCCGTGCGCAGCTTTGGCCCGACCCGAGGCGAGACCGGCGGCGAAACTTTCGCCGATCAGCCAGGCGATGATCAGCATGACGCCCTGGATGCCGGCCGTGATCAACGCCGACATCACGGAGTCGCCGGTAAACTGGCTCATGCCGTCCCAGGTGCGGTGGCCGGAGGCAATCGAGAGCAGGACGGCGCTGGTGGCAAGAACCGTGAGCTGCCAGTTCGTCGTGAAGGCGCTCTTGATCGTCTCGGAAAGCCCACCCCGCAGCATCTGCGCGGCCACTCTCAGCGCGACGAGCACACCGATCAGGACAAGGGCGTTCCAGAGAAACTCGGACGACGACAGCCACCGCGAGATCGCGACCAGATCAACGTTCGCCATCCATCACTCCGCCCGAACCTGCACACACGTGCACGTTGCCCTCGGGCGGAACATTAACCACGTCCGGCGGCGAATTCACGCCGAGAATGCGGCCTGCGAGTGCCTGCACTGGGGCGGGACTGTGATGAGACGAGCGGGCCTCCGCCGACTTCAGGTGCGCTCGAACAGCGCTGCGATCCCGAGACCGCCCTTGGCGCCGAGCGCCGCCACGCCATAGCGGCCCCCGCGCGCAACGTCGTTGCGGATGAGGCGCGAGAACAGCCGCGTCACGAGCACCGCGCCCGCCGCGCCGAGCGGATGGCCGCGGACAACGGCCCCGCCGTCCGGATTGACCTTCGCCTCTTCGAGGCCGAGCTGGCGGCCGAGCGCGATCGCCTGCACGGCCGAAGCCTCGCTCAGCTCGAAGAGCGAGATGGCACCCCGGTCGAGACCATCGATGCGGCCATAGAGCTTCTGCACGGCCGCGATTGGAGCCTCCGCTTCGAGACCCGGCTCGACGCCGAGGGCGGCGTTGGCGACCGGCCTCAGCGCCGGCGGCTTGCCGCGCCGCTCCCATTCGGCCTCCGAGACCGCGAGTACGAACGCTGCGCCGTCATGCAGCGTGCTGATATTGCCGGGCGTGAGCGTGCCCATATCGCCAACAATCGGCTCCAGATCATCGAGGTCGTCGGCATCGGGGCCGACGGCGCTCTGATCGCGCGCCTCCTCGGTCGTCGTGCGAAGCGGCACGATCTCGCCGACGAAGCGGCGCGCCTCGCGGGCCTCGTCGGCCTTGCGATGCGATGCAAGGGTCCAGGCGTCCTGCTCGGCGCGCGAAATGCCAAGCCGCAGCGCCAGCTTCTCGCAGGAGATTATCGGCACATGCTCCGCCATGGGCGAAGCATCTGTTGGCTCCGGCCGGATGAAATGGGGTGTCTGGAAGAGGCTGCGCGGCTTGGCTATGCGCCACGGCGCGGTCGAAAGGGATTCGACGCCGCCAGCGACAACGATCTCCGCCTCGCCAGCCGCAATCCGCCGCGCAGCCGAGAGGATCGCCTCGAGGCTGGAGGCACACTGCTGGTCGACGGTCGTTGCTGCTGCCCGCACGGAAAGACCCGAAGCGAGTGCTATGAGCCGCGCCGGGTTATCGCCGGCCGTACAATTGCCGACGATGATCTCGTCGACCTTCCCGGCGTCGACGCCGACATCCCGCAGGACCGCCTCGACCACGGGCGCGGACAAATCCTCGACACGGCGCTGCCGGTGCAGGCCGCCGACTCGCCCGATGGCCGTCCGTCGTGCAGCAATGATGAACACGGGTAGGCTACGCATCTGCAAAGCAAGCTCTCGAAATAGTCAGGCCGCCTGTAACTCAGCCGGCACCCGTATCCCACCCAATGGTCACGTAATGATGCGCACATTCTGGCGGCATCGGGGCGAACCCTGGGGGTTGATGGGTCAGCGCCGCCAATTGTGATCGGAGCGCAACAGAGATGCGCTTCGGCACGATGGCTTGAGGCCTGGGCCAAAGGGTGTCAAAAGTCGCCCCCGGGCCACATCAATGGCGATGGGGCGAGGAAACTCCGGGAGAAGAACATGGATCGCGAGTTGTGGGAGAAGGGCCTGAAGGCACGCAAGGCGACGCTTGGTGCGGAATACGTCGAGAAGAGCCTTTCGACGGCGGACGAGTTCAATGCCGACTTCCAGGACATGCTGAACGAGTTCTGCTGGGGCAAGATCTGGGGCGATTCGACGATCCCGCCGAAGACCCGCTCCATGATGAACCTCACCATGCTCGCCTCCCTCGGGCGTATGCACGAATGGGAGCTTCACCTGAACGGCGCCCTCAATAACGGCGTGACCCAGGACGAGCTGAAGGCCATCCTTCACCAGATTGCGATTTACGCGGGCTTTCCGGCCGGCGTCGAATGCTTCCGCATTGCCCGCAAGGTGCTGGCCGAGCGCGCTGGCAAGAAGTAAATCCGCTAACCGCCGATGCGCGCGTTGCCTCGAGGGCCGGGCGCATCGGTGGCTCCGTTTTCCGACATGCAATGATCAAGCAAGAGGCCGCAATGAGCACAGCCCCGACAGGACGCCCGCCCCAGGATTGCAAGGATCTGTCCGAGGTGCGCGTCGAGATCGACCGTTGCGACCAGATGCTCGTCAGCATGATCGCCGAGCGTTTCGGCTACGTGGAGCGGGCCTGGCAGATCAAGCTCGGCCTCAACCAGGAAGCGAACGTTCCCTGGCGCAACCAGCAGGTGTTCGACCGCGTGCGCAAGCTCGCCGAGGAGAAGGGGATCCCGCCCGATATGTGCGAGGCGCTCTGGCGGCAGATGGTCGGTTGGTTCATTCAGTACGAGGAAGAGAAGCTCAAGGACGAGATCGCGGCCAAGGCCAACAAGACCTGACGCGCACCGAGGAGCCCGGTGCTCATGTTTCGCAATATTCCGCCAGACCTGATCGAGATCATCACCCACGCAGTGATGAACCCCGGCGCGATCGTCGCCGGCTATCTCATCGGCCGATTTGCCGATCAGCCACAAAAGATCATCGTCGGTGCGTTCGCCGCAGGCGTCGCGGGCGTCGCCTTCGCGTGGATCATCATGAAGCTCGGGCTTTCGCCCGATCACCCGAGACTGTTTCCCGGGATCTTCGTCCTCTCCTTCATCCTCGGCGCGGGCTGGTCGTGGCTCGGCTACTACGCCGGCACGTCGCGGCGAGACGGAGGGAAGTAGGTCACCGCCGGACTCAACCCGGCCGCGTGACCGTCACTTCGCCGAGCTCGACTCGCCCATCGTCGATGTCCGAGAGAAGGCGGCGCATGATCTTGCCCGAGGACGTGATCGGCACGCTCTCCACGAACTGAACGCCGCGCGGGATCTTGTAGGCCGCGAGATGCTTGCGGCAGTGGTCGGCGAGCTCCTTGCCGCTCGCCGCGGCGCCGGGCTTCAGCATGACATAAGCCTTGGCCAGCTCACCCTTCGCTTCGTCCGGCATGCCGCGCACGGCCGCCAGCGCCACCGAGGGATGTCCGCACAGGATGCGCTCGAGCTCGGCGGGATAGACGTTGAAGCCGGCGGTCAGGATCATGTCCTTCTTGCGATCGACGATCGTGTAATAGCCGTCCTCGTCGACGGTCGCGATGTCGCCCGTGTGCATCCACCCATCGGGGCGCAGGGTATCGCGCGTGCTCGCCTCGTTGCCATAGTAGCCGTCCATGACCATGAGGCCCTTGACCATCAGCTCGCCGCGCTCGCCCGCCGGCATCTCCTTCTCGGCATCGGTGACGTCGACGATCTTGCAAGAAAATCCCGGGATCGGCACGCCGATCGTGCCCTGCTTGTTGATGCCGTAGAACGGGTTGAACGTCGCGGCGCCGGCAAGCTCGGTCATGCCCCACAGCTCGAGCACTGGCGCACCCGTCCGCTCCGTCCATTCGAGCGATTTCGCCACCGGCAGCGTCTGTCCGCCAACGGTGCATCGGGTCAGCGAGGAGAGGTCGTAGCGCTCGAACTTCGGGTGGGCGAGCATGTAGTAGTAGGCCGTCGGAACACTATCGATGATCGTCGCGCGGTGCTCCTGAATGGCGGCGAACATGCCCTCTTCGCTGAAGCGGGGCAGAATGACCATCTTTGCGCCGACAATGAAGGCCGCATTGAACACGCAGCTCGAATAGACGTGCGGCGAAGGTAGCGGCGACACGATGGTGTCGCCGGCCGTGCGCGTGTTCATCATGGCCGCGGCGTAGGCGGCGGTCACGATCGAGCGGTGCTGCTGGACGGCGCCCTTGGGATGCCCCGTCGTGCCCGAGGTGTAGCAGATGGCGCCCACATCCTTCGGCGAACGCTGCACTGCATCGAAACGCGCCGCGCCGAGTTGGAGCCAAAGATCAAAGGGAATAGCGCCGGTCGGCGGCGTTCCGCCCCAGGTGACGATCTCCGTCAGTTCGCCCTTCCCCTTGAGGCCCATGAGGGGTTCGGCCTTGTCGGCCGAGGCGACGATGACGCGAGCGCCGGAATCCTGAACGATGAACGAGACCTCCGACGGCGTCAGCATGACGTTGATCGGATTGACTACTGCGCCCGTCTTCGCGATCGCGAAATACGCAACCATCCATTCGATCGCGTTGGGACCGTAGAGCGTCACCCGGTCGCCCGGCCGGACGCCCGCACCGACAAGTCCGTTCGCGAATGCGTTGGAGGCTTCGTCGAGCTGCCGGTACGTGAGCTGATCGCTGCCGACGATCAGGGCCGTACGATCGCCATAGCGGCGCGCAGCGAAGGGTAAAACCTCACCCAGCGTAGAAACCATGATGTGCCTCCCGAGGTGCTTCTTCTGCGAGCTGCCGCCGCTGTTTCTTCCGGCAAATCTAGCGGAGAGAAAGTGCAGTCTACAATATGCTTATCCGACCGAGCCTCATTGACCGAACCGGGCCGGACTGGTTTGATGCCATTCAAGAAGACAACCGTCACACCGTGCCGAGCGCCCGTTCGGCTATACGGGCAAACTCAGAACCGCTGGAGTCACCCCTATGAAAGAGCATGAGTTGCGCGCACTGATCGGCAAGGTGAAGGACGGCAAGCTTACGCGCCGCACCTTCGTCAATCGGATGCTGGCGCTCGGGCTGACCGCGCCGATGGCCAGCCAGATGCTCGACTTCGTCGGCGTCGCGCGCGCCGACACGAAGTTCAACTATAAGCCGACGAAGCGCGGTGGTGGTGGTGCGCTGCGGCTCCTCTGGTGGCAGGCGCCGACGCTTCTCAATCCGCACTTTGCGACCGGCACGAAGGACCAGGACGCTTCGCGCGTCTTCTATGAGCCCCTCGCCGGCTGGGACTCCGACGGCAATCTCGTTCCTGCACTCGCGGCCGAGATTCCGAGCCGCGAGAACGGCGGTCTCGCCGCGGACGGCAAGTCCGTCACATGGAAGTTGAAGCAGGGCGTGAAGTGGCACGACGGCAAGCCCTTCACGGCGGACGACGTCGTGTTCAACTGGGAGTTCTCGTCCGATCCCGAAACGGCGACGGTCACAAGCGGCTCCTATAAGGACGTCAAGGTCGAGAAGGTCGACGACTTCACCGTTCGCGTCCTCTTTGACAAGCCGACACCGTTCTGGGCCGATGCCTTCGTCGGCAACGTCGGCATGCTCATTCCAAAGCACCTCTTCGCAGACTACAGAGGCGCGAAGTCTCGCGAGGCGCCAACCAACCTGAAGCCCGTCGGCACGGGTGCGTTCAAGTTCGTCGACTTCAAGCCGGGCGACATGGTTCGGGCCGAAGCCAATCCGGACTATCACATCCCGAACCAGCCTCATTTCGACACGCTCGAGATGAAGGGTGGTGGCGATGCCGTATCCGCTGCACGCGCTGTCCTGCAGACGGGCGAGTATGATTATGCCTGGAACATGCAGGTGGAAGACGCCATTCTGAAGCGGCTCGAGACCGGCGGCAAAGGCGAAGTCCACGTCGTCCCCGGCGGCAACATCGAGTTCATTCAGCTCAACTCGACCGACCCCTGGACTGAAGTCGATGGCGAGCGCTCGAGCATCAAGACGAAGCATCCCGCGTTCTCGGACGCCGCGGTGCGCCAGGCGATGATGCTGCTCGTCGATCGCAAGTCGGTCGAGGATCACATCTACGGCCGCACGGGCGTCGCAACGGCGAACTTCCTGAATAACCCGGAGCGCTACCGCTCAAAGAACACGAAGTTCGAGTTCAACGTCGCGAAGGCGAACGAGATCCTCGACAAGGCCGGATGGAAGAAGGGCGCCGACGGCATCCGCGAGAAGGGTGGCGTCAAGCTGAAGTTCGTCTACCAGACGTCGATCAACGCCCCGCGCCAGAAGAACCAAGCGATCGTCAAGCAGGCCGCGCAGCAGGCCGGCATCGACCTCGAGCTGAAGTCGGTGGTCGCATCTGTCTTCTTCTCATCTGATGTGGCGAACCCGGATACGTATCCGAAATTCTACGCCGACATCCAGATGTACACGACAACCATGTCGCAGCCGGACCCGGACCGGTTCATGAACCAGTACTGCACATGGGAGGTCGCGACCAAGGACAACAAATGGCAGGGCCGGAACTCTGCGCGCTTCCGCAACGAGCAGTACGACAAGCTCTATCGCGAAGCCCAGGGCGAGCTGGACCCGGTCAAGCGCGCCGTTCTCTTCATCAAAATGAATGAGATCGTCGTCGGCGAGGAGCACGGTACGATCATTCCCGTCGTCTATCGTCCTCGCGCCCACGCACGTTCCAAGACGCTGCGCGCGGACATCAGCGGCTGGGACAACGACACGTGGGCGATTGCGCGGTGGTACAGGGAGGCGTGAGGCGCGAAGACTGACAGGCTCGGAACCGAGAACGGACGCAATCACATATGGGATACTATATCCTGCGCCGGCTTCTGATCGCCATTCCGAGCCTGCTCGGCATTAGCGTGGTGCTCTTCACGGTCCTGGCGCTCGCGCCAGGAGATCCCTTCGAGGAACTCGCGACAAATCCCGCAGTGCCGCCCGAGGTTCGGATGGCACTGCGCGCCAAGTTTGGCCTCGATGATCCAGTGGCGGTGCGCTACGTCCGCTGGATCACGGCCATGGCCCAGGGCGACTGGGGCTATTCCTTCGTCAGCCGTATCAACGTCGACCAGCTCATCCTGCAGCGCCTTGGCGTGACGCTGTTCGTGATCGGCTCGTCGCAGATCCTGGCGCTCCTGATCGCGATCCCGGTCGGCGTCATAGCGGCAACGCGGCCCTACTCGGTTTTCGATCAGATCGCCAACACGCTCGCCTTCATCGGCTTCTCGCTGCCGACGTTTTTCACCGGCCTGCTCTTCATCCTCGTCTTCAGCATCTGGCTCGACTGGCTGCCGTTCGTCTATCAGGCGGACATAAAGGCGGTGGGTTGGCGATGGTACTGGGAGCATGTCCGGCAGGCGATCATGCCCATTGCCGTCCTCGGTCTCTTCCAGGGCGCCTCGCTCGTGCGCTACGTCCGCTCGGCCGTGCTCGACGTCATTCGTCTCGACTACGTGACGACGGCGCGCGCGAAGGGCCTCGGCGAGCGGGTCGTCGTCGTCAAGCATGTCGTGCGCAACGCGCTCATCCCCGTCGTCACGCTCGTCGCCCTCCAGATGCCGGCGATCTTCGGTGGCGCCATCGTTACCGAGCAGATCTTCCGCATCCCCGGCATCGGATCGCTGCTCATCAGCTCGATCCTTGCCAACGATACGCCGGTCATCATGGCCGTGACGTTCGTGTTCGCCTGTCTCGTCGTCCTCTTCAACCTGATTGCCGATATCCTCTATGGCTGGCTCGACCCTCGCATCACCTTCCGCTGAAGCTGCTGCACCCGTGCAGACGCGCGCGCCGACGTTCTCGCCGACGCGCGAGGCGTGGCGTCGCTTTCGTCGGCACAAGCTCGCGGTGATCAGCGCCTTCATCCTTGGCCTCATGGTGCTGGCCATCCTGATCGGCCCGTTCTTCTGGCGGATCCCGATCAATCAGATCGATTTCGCCGCGACCCTCCAGGGGCCGTCCTGGAAGCACCCCTTGGGCACGGACGACCTCGGCCAGGATCTGCTCGCACGGATGCTTTACGGCGGGCGAATCTCGCTCGCCGTCGGCCTTGCCGCCATGTTCGTTGCGATCGTCGTCGGCACGATCATCGGTGCGATCGCCGGCATGTCGCGCGGCTGGGTCGGCTCGGCGCTCATGTGGCTCACCGACCTCTTTTTGTCGCTGCCGCAGCTTCCGCTGCTGCTGCTCGTCATCTACCTCTTCCGCGATACGCTCAAAGGCACGTTCGGTCCTGAGGGGGGCACCTTCATCCTGATCGTGATCGTGATCGGCGGGCTCAGATGGATGCCCGTCGCCCGTCTCGTGCGCGCGCAGTTCCTGTCGCTGCGCGAGAAGGAGTTCGTCGAAGCGGCGCGCGCGCTCGGCGCCTCCAAGGTTCGCCAGGTCGTGCGCCACATCCTCCCCAATGCGCTCGGGCCGGTGATCGTCGCCGGCACGATCGACGTCGCGGCCGCGATCATCGCGGAGTCGACGCTTTCCTTCCTCGGGCTCGGCTTCCCGCCCGACATCCCGACCTGGGGCCGCCTGCTGTTCGATGCCAAGGACAACCTCGACTTCGCACCACACTGGGCGCTCTTCCCCGGCGCCGCGATCTTCCTGACCGTGCTGACGATCAATTTCATCGGCGACGGTCTGCGCGACGCTCTCGATCCTCGCCGCGTGCTGTGAGGCCAATGTGACCGACGCGCCGCCGAACAGTTCCCGCTCGATGCTTGGCCTCTTGTCCTTCGGCGTCGAGGTCCTCAGCCGCGCGCCGGCGCTCTATGCCACCTACTACGCAGCCTTCGTGATCGATCCGGACGGCCACAAGCTCGAGGCCGTGCACAAATAGCGCCTTCGTTCCGCGCATCGGGGAGACGGTATGAACCAGCCTTTGCTCGAGATTCGGGGTCTCGAGACGCATTTCAAGACCGATGACGGCATGGTGCGTGCGGTCGACGGCGTGAGCCTCTCGATCTCGCGCGGCGAGACCGTCTGCGTCGTCGGCGAATCCGGCTGCGGCAAGACGGTGACGGCGCTCTCCGTGCTCAAGCTCATCGCGATGCCGCCCGGCAAGTTCGTCAACGGCCAGATCCTCTGGCAGGGCCGCGACCTCATCCCGCTGCCGACGCACGAGATGGACAATATTCGCTCCAAGGAGATCGCGATCATCTTCCAGGAGCCGATGACGTCGCTCAACCCGGTCTACACCGTCGGCGAGCAGATCGCGGAGGTCGTCCGCCGCCATGAAGGCTTCGGTCGCAAGGCTGCGATCGAGCGCACGATCGAAATGCTCAATCTCGTGCGCATTCCCAATCCGCAGCGCCGCGTCCACGACTACCCGCACCAGTTCTCCGGCGGCATGCGCCAGCGCGTGATGATCGCCATGGCGCTCTCGTGCAATCCGAAGCTCCTGATCGCGGACGAGCCGACGACGGCACTCGACGTCACCATCCAGGCGCAGATCCTCGAGCTGCTGCAGGATATGAAATCGCAGCTCGGCATGGCGATCATGCTGATCACCCATGCCATGGGCGTCGTCGCTGAGACGGCACAGCGCGTCGTCGTGATGTATGCCGGCAAGGTCGTCGAGGAAGCCGGCGTCGAGCAACTCTTCGCCAATCCCCGCCACCCCTATACGCAGGGCCTCATCCGCTCGATCCCGCGCATCGACACCGCCGCGACGCAGAAGGTGCGGCTCGAAGCCATCGGCGGCACCGTGCCGAGCCTGCTGAGACCGCCGCCCGGCTGCCGCTTCGCCGCGCGCTGCCGCTTCGCCCGCGAGGAATGCACCAAGGCGCAGCCGCCATTGCGCGAAATCGAGCCCGGCCACAAGGTCGCGTGCATCCTCTACGACTGAACCACCGGCGCCCGAGCCCGAATGAGCGCCCAATGAGCGACTGCACCAGAGTGACCGACATGGAGCCGCACTCCCGATGACGAAGCCGCTGCTGACCGTGAACAATCTCGTCAAGCAGTTTCCCATCCGCGGGGGCGTGCTTTCGCGCGTGGTCGATCGCGTGCACGCGGTCGATGGCGTGAGCTTTCATATCGAGCAAGGCGAGACGCTCGGCCTTGTGGGCGAGTCCGGTTGCGGCAAGTCGACGACGGGTCGCTGCATTCTCCGCCTTATCGAGCCGACCTCGGGAGAGGTCTGGTTCGAAGGCAAGGACGTCGCCGCCATGGGCAAGAGCGACCTGCGCGCCGTCGCCCGCGACATGCAGATCATTTTCCAGGATCCATTCGCGTCGCTCAATCCGCGCATGACTGTCGGCGCGATCATCGGCGAGGCGCTGGTCATTCACGGTCTCGCAGCCGATCGCAAGGCCTTGGAAGCGCGCGTCGTCGAGCTCCTGG
>VFQP010004135.1_pt1 | contig 13889 bp, 13 predicted proteins | sample 3512351 | NCBI WGS metagenome assembly VFQP01 (sample SAMN10412372, study PRJNA504923) | tailings metagenome | isolation source: Relicate 1 Philex TSF1 revegetated site | place: Philippines: Tuba, Benguet | collected 2017-08-29 | reverse complement strand
GGAAGATGACGCCGCCGAGGATGTTGCGGATCGTGCCGTTCGGCGACTTCCACATGTCCTTCAGGCCGAATTCCTTCACGCGGCCTTCGTCCGGCGTGATGGTGGCGCATTTGACGCCGACGCCGTGCTTCTTGATGGCGTTGGCGGCGTCGATCGTGACCTGGTCGTTGGTCGCGTCGCGGTGTTCCACGCCGAGATCGTAATATTCGAGATTCACGTCCAGATAGGGATGGATCAGCTTCTTCTTGATCAGATCCCAGATGATGCGGGTCATTTCGTCGCCGTCGAGTTCGACGACTGTGCCCGCGACCTTGATCTTCGACATTGGTCGGCCTGTATGAGCGCTAGAGCAGAGGGGACTCAGCCCCGGTGCATCCGGACATGCGCTCGTTAGCCCGGGCCCCCGCGACTGGCGCGCGCTCCTTAGCAGAGGCGGGGGCGGGGGTTAAGGGCGTAGAAGGTCTAGCGTGACCGCCAGCTACCACCTGATCGACACGCTGTTCGGCCGGGGCACGCAGATTTCGACCGGATTCGACTCCCACGGGCGTCCTGACCAGAATGCGGCGGCGGGAGGAGAGCATGGCGACGTGCATTCATTGCCAGGCGAGCAGCCAGTTCCTGACCTATGACGCGCTGGGCCTGTGCCACCACTGCTCACCCCAGCATGCGCCGGTGATCGCGGGAGCTATAGCGGGAATAGCTGCCGAAGCGGGCGACAGGCATCGGCAACTTGTAGCCGAGAAGCAGTTGGCGTCTCTCGAAACATCAATTGCGCATTGCAAGGTGCTTTTGAGATATCCAGCCCTTTCCGTCGAGGGAGCGAAAGCGGACGAACTGATGAACGAGCTTCGCGGCCTAGTCACGGAGGCGCTAGAGAATGGAATTCGTCACCATTGGCTATCTGCGCGGGAATTGGCCGGTGACTACCGGGGTGTTGGTGAGAAAGTAGATGTCTACGCCAAAGGGATTTCCAGGGTTCAAGATCTTGCGTCTTTTGTTGAAGACGCAACCTTGGTTACCAAAGCCGTAACCGTAATGCGCGCGGAGCGCGATGCGATAGTCTTTGAAGTGTTATTCAAAAAGGCGCAGCTGGCAGAGGCGAAAGGCAATAAGAAGCGCGCCAAAGAGCTGTATATCGAGGCGGAATTTGCATTGAAGAAAGATGCCACGCCGGACGCACATCAAAGCGAACTGATCGATTACGCCGAGAAGCAGATCGAACGCCTTGGCGGCAGGCCCAAGCCCGGCTCCGCGTAAGGTCGCGGCCCCAGCGATAGGCGCGGTCGCCACTTCGCCAACTGGGCAGACCGCGGGCCATTCTAAGTAGAAACTTCCGGCGGCTTCCTGCGCGGCCGGCCGAGGGGCTCGGCGGTTACCCGCGCGACAGGCGGAGGTTCGCTCGCGGCGAGTTCTGCCGCGCGGCGCTCGACCGCGCGCCAGACGCGCAGCGTATTGCCGGAGGCGATCCTCCCGATTGCGCCGTCCGACCAGCCGCGCCGGATCAGTTCGGCGATGAGGTGCGGGAAGCGCGAGGCGTCGTTCAGGTCCGGCGGGTTGGGGCCGCCGTAGAAGTCCGAGCCGATGCCGATATGGGCGATGCCGGTGCGGCCGACGATATATTCGATGTGGTCGCAGAGTTCGCCGATGGAGCCGCGCGGCCAGGGGCCCTCTGCCTTGGCTTTCGCGGCGACCGCCGCATCGATGTCGAGCCCGGGCTTGGTCTTGCCGTGCATCTGGAGCGGCGACATCCAGCGGTGGCTCGGTCGCGAGATGAAGTTAGGCACGAATGTAGCCATGACCACGCCGCCATTCGCCTTGACGCGGTCGAGCACGTCGTCCGGCACGTTGCGGGGATGGTCGCAGAGCGCGAAGGCGTTGGAATGGGACCAGAGGAGCGGCGCCTTCGCCGCGTCGAGCGCGGCATGCTGGGCCTTCGGCGAGGCATGGGCGAGGTCGATCATGACGCCGAGCCGGTTGCATTCGGCGATCACGGCGCGGCCGAAATCGGTGATCCCGTCATGCCGGGAGGCGTCGGTCGCCGAATCGACCCAGTCGAGCGTCTCGTTGTGGCAGAGGGTCAGGATGCGCACGCCCGCCGCGTGCCAGACCCTGAGCGGCGACAGCGAATTGCCGAGGCCGACGCCGCTCTCCACCGAGATCACCGAGGCGATCTTGCCCGCGCGCCGCGCCCTGGCGATATCGGCGGCCTTGCGGGCGGGCACGAAGACGTCGCCGTGGACCGTCTCGATGTCGAGCGCGATGGCGATCTGCTCAAGGGTGAAGCGGGCGGGATCAGGCACGGAGGTCGGCACGAAGGCGGCGAAGACCTGGGCGGCGACGCGGCCCTCGCGCAGGCGCGGGATATCGGTGTCACTCTCCTGATGGACGCGGTCGAGGCCATAGGCGCTCACGTCGCCGTCGGTCTGCCGGCGGATCACGAAGGGCAGGTCGTTGTGGCCGTCGAACAGGCCGAAGCGCGCGAGCAGTTCGTTCGCCTTCGCCAGGGCGGCGTCCGCCTTGGTCATGTCAGGATGCCTTTTCCTCGGCGATGATCACCGCCGGCACGCGGTCGACCGCGACGACCCGGCCTCGCTCGATGGCGAGCGCCAGCCTGCCGTGCTTCAGCGCCAGCGCCTTCTCGCCGAACATCTCGCGCCGCCACCCCTTCAGCGCGCCGACATCGGCCTCGTCGCTCTCGGCGATCCGGTCGAGATCGTCGGAGGTCGCCACGACCTTGGCGGCGACGTGGTGCTTCTCCGAGACCATTTTGAGCAGAACCTTGAGAAGTTCGACCGTCGCCGACTGTGCCTGGCTCTGCGGCCGGTGCTTGTCGAGGGCGGGCAGGGTCTTCGGGTCGCGGGCAAGGCCGCGCTGCACCGCCTCGACGACCGCGAGCCCGTCGCGCGAGCGTTCCCAGCCTTTGGGCGTCGAACGCATGGCGCCGAGCGCCTCGGGCGTCTTCGGTCCGGTGAGCGAGATGTCGAACAGGTTGTCGTCCTTCAGCACGCGCGAGCGCGGCACGTCGCGGGCCTGCGCCTCGCGCTCCCGCCAGGCGGCCACCTCCATCAGGATGGCGAGCTCCTTCGGCTTCCTGACGCGGTTGCGGAAGCGCTCCCAGGCGCGTTCTGGTTCCTGCCGGTAGGTGTCGGGCGAGGAGAGCACGCGCATCTCCTCGGCGACCCATTCGGTGCGGCCACGCTTCTCAAGCTCGCCGGTCAGCTTCAGATAGATGTCGCGGAGGTGCGTGACGTCGGCGATGGCATAGACGATCTGCGCCTCGCTCAGGGGCCGCTTGGACCAGTCGGTGAAGCGTGAGGTCTTGTCGAGCTGCGTCCCGTTGGTGCGCTGGACGAGCTGGTCGTAGGAAATGGAATCTCCGTATCCCAGTACCATGGCCGCCACCTGGCTGTCGAAGAGCGGCGAGGGGATTCGCTTTGACAGGTGCCAGACGATCTCGATGTCCTGCCGCGCGGCATGGAATACCTTCACGACATTCGGATCGACCATCAGGTCGAAGAAGGGTGCGAGGTCCATTCCGGGCGCGAGCGCGTCCACCGCCACGGCCTCGTCAGTGGAGGCGAGCTGGATGACGCAGAGCTTCGGCCAGAAGGTCGTCTCCCGGAGGAATTCCGTATCGACCGTGACGAAGGGGTGCTTGGCGAGCCGGGCGCAGACCGCGGCGAGATCGGACGAGGAGGTAATCAGCATCGCCTCCTGCATACAGGAGATTCCGGTGCTTTGCGAAGGGGAGTGCCCGGTCGGCAGCTGCGCGCCTCAGCGCCTGTCGTCGTGCGTGACAGAACCCGACGCGATGACGCCGAAGTCCTGATCGTCGGCGGCATGGTCGATGGAGTATCCCGCCGCTGCGATGCCCCGACGCAGCAACTCGCGCACGGCGGCGGCACGGCTCGGCATGCGATTGGCGAACCGGAAATCGTCGATCGCACGCAGCTCATCGCTGCGCAGCATGATCTGCATGCGCTCGCCACGGGACAGATCGTTGCCCTTCGCCGTCATTTCGCTCATGCGAACCCCGGTTGCTTCATGAGTAACTTACTCATTCAACGTGTTTACCGCAAGAGATGTTCCATGAGTGTTGTGCGGAACAGGCGCCCAATGAGCCGGTGGCGTCCATTAAGCGATTGAATAATTTCGATTTTTCTTCCTCTTTGAGCGCTGCGTCGCTAGGCTGGTCCTTGTTGGGAGGGACATGCCGGCCAAGGACGATTGTCATGAATTACGATCCGCAACATCCATTCAATTCCGGCTTGCTGGACGAGAAAGAGCTTCACGAGGCGCGGACCGTGTTCGACGGGCTATGCGCCGAGCTCGGCATCGAGAGCCACAGCGCGCGCGATATGGCGGCGGGCCTGATGATCACGATGTTCGCGACCGGACAGCGCGACATGCAGCACATTCGCAGCGCGATCCAGCGATTCGCCTCCGAGCTTCCGTCCAGCACGCCCAAGAGCGCGACCGCCTGATTGGCGGCGCAGGCTTCTTCCGACTAGAGTGAGCCGAGCAGCGGCTCGTGGATCATGCGGCGCCCAATTGCGCCTCGATCAGGGCCACCATGCGCGGATCGGTCGGCCGCACCCGCGCAGGGAATGCGCCCGCCACCTGGCCCGTTCTCCCGATGACATATTTGTGGAAGTTCCAGGTCGGGATGTCGGCCGGGCGCTGCGCCGCCACCCACCGATAGAAGGGGTGGGCCTCGCGCCCCGTCACCCGCTGCTTGGCGGTCATCGGGAAGGCGACGCCATAGACGCCGGAGCACAACTCGGCGATTTCCCTTGAAGTGCCGCGCTCCTGGTTGAAGTCGTCGGAGGGCACGCCGACGATCGTCAGGCCGCTGTCGCGATAGCGCCCCCACAGCGTCTGCAGGTCGGCATATTGCGGGGTGAACCCACAGGACGAGGCCGTGTTGACCACCAGCAGGACGCGGCCGGCATGGTCGGCGAGACTGATCGTGCCACCCTCCAGCCCTTCGAATGTGAAGGCATAGGCGGTGGAGGAGGAGAGCGAATAGCCCGGCGCGGTCGAAACCTGCGCGAGGGCCGGGCTCGCGGCGAGCGAAGCAGCGGCGGCGATCAGCGAGCGGCGGGTCGGGCGAAGGTCGGTGACGGAGTTGATAACGGACATGGGCGGTTCCCCTGGCACGTCAATCATACCCCGCCGAATGCCGAACGGACGCGCCACACGCAGATTTGAGACGGCAAGCCACGGCCGGCGGGCCAGCGAAAGCAGCCCGCGTCAACCCGCCTTGGCGGCTTCTCCGGCCAGGAACTTCTCCAGCCAGTGGATGTCGTATTCCCCGGCGATGATGGAGGGATTGCGCACCAGCGTTCGGAACAGCGGCAGCGTCGTGTCGATGCCGTCGACCACGAATTCGTCCAGCGCGCGGCGGAGGCGCGCGAGGCATTCCGTGCGCGTGCGCCCGTGCACGATGAGCTTGCCGACCAGCGAGTCGTAGTTGGGCGGGATCGTGTAGCCCTGATAGGCATGGCTATCGACGCGCACGCCGATGCCGCCCGGCGGGTGGAACAGGTTCAGCTTGCCGGGGGAGGGACGGAAGGTCGCGGGGTGCTCGGCGTTCACGCGGCACTCGATGGCATGGCCCTCGATGACGATGTCCGACTGCTTCAGCGACAGCTTCTGGCCCGAGGCGATCTTGATCTGCTCGTTGACGAGGTCGACGCCGGTGATCATCTCGGTCACCGGATGCTCCACCTGGATGCGGGTGTTCATCTCGATGAAGAAGAACTGGCCGTCCTCGTAGAGGAATTCGATGGTGCCGGCGCCGACATAGCCCATGTCGGCCATGGCCCTGGCGCAGACGCCGCCGATCTCGGCGCGCTGCTCGGGCGTGATGACCGGAGAGGGGCCTTCCTCCCAGACCTTCTGGTGGCGGCGCTGGAGCGAGCAGTCGCGCTCGCCGAGATGGATGGCGTTGCCCTGGCCGTCACCGAGAATCTGGATCTCGATGTGCCGGGGTTTGCCGAGATATTTCTCGATATAGACCGCGTCGTCGCCGAAGGCGGCCTTGGCCTCGGTCTTGGCGGTCTGGAGCGCGATTTCGAGTTCGTCCGCCGAGCGGGCGACCTTCATGCCACGGCCGCCGCCCCCTGCCGCTGCCTTGATGATGACGGGGAAGCCGATGTCCCTGGCGACCGCGCGGGCTTCCTCGTCGTCGGAAATGCCGCCCTCGGAGCCGGGCACGGTCGGAATCCCCAGGCGCTTGGCGGTGCGCTTGGCCTCGATCTTGTCGCCCATGATCCGGATATGCTCGGACTTGGGACCGATGAAGGTGATGCCGTGGCTTTCCAGGATCTCGGCGAAGCGCGCGTTCTCCGACAGGAAGCCGTAGCCGGGATGGACCGCGTCCGCGCCGGTGATCTCGCAGGCCGCGAGCAGGCTGGGAACGTTGAGATAGCTCTCGCGTGCGGAAGGCGGGCCGATGCAGACGCTCTCGTCGGCGAGCTTCACATGCATCGATTCCGAATCGGCGGTGGAATGGACCGCGACGGTCGCGATTCCGAGCTCCTTGCAGGCGCGCAGCACCCGCAGCGCAATTTCCCCGCGATTGGCGATCAGCACCTTGTGGAACATGGGCTGGGCGCTCACTCGATGATCATCAGCGGTTCGCCGTATTCGACTGGCCGTCCGTCCTCGAACAGGATGCGCGTCACGGTGCCGGAGCGCGGGGCGACGATGTCGTTGAAGGTCTTCATCGCCTCGATCAGGCAGAGGCGGTCGCCCTCCTTGACCTGCTGGCCGAGTTCGACGAGCGGCTTTGCGTCCGGCGAGGGACGGCGATAGGCGGTGCCGACCATGGGCGAGGGCACGACGCCGGGATGCTTGCGCGGGTCATCGCCGGCGGCAGCGGCCGGGGCGGCCGCGATGGCGGCGGGCGCTGCCGCGGGGGCGTAAGCCGGAGCGGCGGCCACCGGGGCAGGGGCTGCGACCGTCGCGTGAACCGTGACCTGCCGGGCGACGCGGATTTTCAGCGCCTCGTGCTCGATTTCGATCTCGGTCAGGTCCGTATCGGCCAGCACCTGCGCCAGCTCGCGGATCATCGCGGTATCGATGGAGGATTTGCCTTTGAGCATGGTGCCCTCTTGGAGATTCGCCGCTTCCGCCATCAGGCGGCAAGGGATGCGAGCGCGGCGATGCCGAGCGCATAGCCGAGGGGGCCGAGCCCCACGATGATGCCGCGCGCGACGGGTGACAGGAAGGAATGGTGCCGCACGGGCTCGCGCGCATGCACGTTGGAGATATGGACCTCGATCAGCGGAATGCCGGTCGCCTTGGTGGCGTCGGCAAGCGCGAGCGAGGTGTGGGTATAGGCGCCGGCATTGAACACGACGCCCTTGAGGGTGCCGGCCGCGAAGGCCTTGCCCGCTTCGTGGATCCAGTCGACCAGCACGCCCTCGTGGTTCGACTGGCGGAAATCGACGGAAAGGCCGTGCTTTCCCGCTTCCGTCCGGCACAGGGCCTCAATGTCGGCAAGCGTCGTCGAACCGTAGATGGCCGGTTCGCGCGTGCCGAGCAGGTTGAGGTTCGGGCCGTTCAGGACGAGGACGGTGCTCATGCGACGGTTTCTTGGGAAGTCCGTTCGGTAGCGGGCGGAATCGCGCAGGGGCCCGAAAGGCGGGCGCCTGCGAGCGCGCCCTTATAGGCGCAAGCGTCGCGTTAGCAAAGGGAGCGCTGTGGACCGCCTGTGCGCCCGTCCGGTCCCGCGATCGGCGCATTCCTGCCATCGCGGGACAGGATGGCGGAACGTGACAGCTGGGCAGACAGTTCCCGGGCAGGCGCGGTCCACGCGCCGCTTCAGGAGGGTTCCGGAATGACCGATGCAACCGCCAACCAAACCGCCGCGCCATCCTCGCCTGCGGTCGAGCCCAGCCTGCACCGCGTGATGGGGCCCTGGCTCCTGCTGCTGTTCATCGTCGGCGACATTCTCGGGACTGGCATCTACGCCCTGACGGGGCAGGTGGCGAAGCAGGTCGGCGGCGTCGTCTGGCTGCCCTTCCTCGTCGCTTTCATCGTGGCCGTGATCACCGCCTTCTCCTATCTCGAACTGGTGACGAAATATCCGCGCGCGGCGGGAGCCGCGCTCTATACGCATCGCGCCTTCGGCATCCATTTCATCACGTTCATCGTCGCTTTCGCGGTGATGTGCTCGGGCATCACCTCGTCCTCGACGGCCTCGCGCGCCTTTGCGGCGAACCTTTCCCACGCTTTCGGCTTCAATTTCTCCGCCTGGGGCATCACCGCGGTCGGGCTCGGCTTCATGGCGCTCGTCGCGGCGATCAACCTGCGCGGCGTCGGCGAAAGCGTGAAGGCCAACGTGCTCCTGACCTGCGTCGAGCTGACGGGCCTGCTCATCATCATCGTCATCGGCCTCTGGGCGATCGGCCTGGGCCAAGGCGACGTCTCGCGCATCACCCAGTTCAAGCCGGCCGAGGGCGGCGGGCTGTTCTGGCCGGTCATCGCGGCCACCACGCTCGCCTTCTTCGCGATGGTGGGCTTCGAGGATTCGGTGAACATGGCGGAGGAGACCAAGGACCCGACGCGCATCTTCCCGAAAATCCTGCTCACCGGCCTGCTGATCACCGGCGTCATCTACGTGCTGGTCTCGATCTCGGCCATCACGCTGGTCTCGCCCGAGGAACTCGGCTCGGGCGAGACGCCGCTCCTGAAAGTCGTGCAGGCGGGCGCGCCGAACTTCCCGGTCTGGGTCTTCGGCTTCATCACCATGTTCGCGGTGGCCAATTCCGCCCTCATCAACATGCTGATGGCGTCACGCCTCGTTTACGGCATGAGCCGCGAGCATGTCCTGCCGCCGGTGCTCGGCAAGATCCATCCGACCCGCCGCACGCCCTATGTGGCCATCGGCTTCACGACCCTGCTCGCCTTCGCCCTGATCACCTTCGTCGGCGAGGTGCCGGCGCTCGGCGGCACGACGGCGCTGCTGCTGCTCTGCGTCTTTACGGTGGTGAACATCACGGTGCTGGTGCTGCGCAAGGACACGGTGGACCACGCCCATTTCCGGACGCCTACGATCATGCCGATCCTCGGGGCGCTGTCCTGCGCCTTCCTCGTCGGGCCCTGGACCGGGCGCGACCTGGTTCAGTACCGCATCGCCGGCGTGCTCATCGGCATCGGCATCGTGCTGTGGGTCGTCACCGTCTTCGTCAACCGGGCGGCCGGCGTGAAGCCCGCCGAACCGGCGATGGAGGATATCGGCGGCAAGGGCCCGCAGAACTAGAGGCGGGCCAGTCAGAAACGCGTGCTGTAGGCGGCCTGAACGAAGCCGCCCCAGCGCTCGGAGCGGAAGATCAGGGGCGAGGCGTTGGCCTCGCCCGGGAAGCGCGTCTTCGCGCCGGTGGTCACGAGATACCAGAGGCGTCCGCCGGCGCCGACGCTGAAATTGTCCGTGAGGCGGTAGGAAAGGCTTGTCTCCACTTGTGCGCCGTAACCCTGTCCGTTCTCGGCCATCGGATTGATGTCGGGGCGCATCCAGTGGTTGTCGAAGGCGTCGAGCCTGGAATAGGGCAGGAAGGCCGCTTCCGCGGTCAGTTTCAGCCGGTCGGTCAGGGCGAAATCGCCGACGATGCCGAGGCGAAGCGATGTCCAGCGCGCGGTTTCCGACAAGGTGAGCACCGCGACCGGAATGGTCGACTGGCAGTTGGCGCCGCCGGGCGCCAACTGCACGCAGCCGTGGCCGTGATACTTTTCCTTGAAGTGGTGGATGCCGACGAAGCCGCCGACGCGCGAGGCGCCGGACCGCCAGAAGACGTAACCGACATCGAGACTGCCATAGTCGATGCGCCCGTTGCGCAGCGCCGACAGGGTCTTGGAATAGGGCACCTCGGCGGGCGGATAGTCCTCGTCGGTGAGGACGCCGCCGGCATGCGCGCCGATGCCGGCATAGCCCTTGACGAACCAGCCGGTCGGCAGATCGACGCGGCCGAAGAGTTCACCCGTGCCGGTGACCGTGCTGCCATAGGTCAGGCGCGAGTTCAGCTGGCTGGTGACGTCGGGATCGAACAGCGTCTTCTGCAACCGCCCGCCGCTGAAGAAGGTGCGCATGCCGATCTCGACCTGCCAGTCGTTGCCGGCCGCGGGGACCGGCAGCGCGCGGTCGAAAGCCACGGCCGGGGAACCCGACAGGGCGGCGGCAAGCAGGGCCGCGGCGGCGATGCGCGCTTTCATCCGATCCTCCGATTCGCTTCGGAGGCCATTGCGCGAAAGGTGACGTGGCGCGTCAACCGTCAGTGGCGGGACCGCAGCATGCCGCTGAACGTGCCTTCTGCTCGATAAGCCGGGAGAGGCGCCGTCAGCGCGGCCGGGCCAGAGCCGCGCCGGGCCAGAGCTTCCTGGCGACGCGGGCATATTGCGAGGGATACGGGATTTCGACGCCCAGTTCCTCGGCGGCGTGCCAGCCCCAGCGCGGATTGTCGAGCATGCCGCGGGCGAGCGCGACCATGTCGGCCGCGCCGCTCGCCACGATCTCCTCGGCCTGCTTCGCGGTGCCGATCATGCCGACCGCGCGCGTGGCGATGCCCGATCCCTGCTTCACCGCCTCGGCGAAGGGCACCTGGTAGCCGGGCTTCACCGCGACGCGGATCTTCGGGTGGATGCCGCCCGACGAGACGCAGACGAAATCGAGGCCGACAGCCTTCAGTTCGGCCGCGAGAGCGACAGCATCCTCGACCTTCAGGCCATCGTCGGTCCAGTCCTGTCCGGTGATGCGGGCGCCGACCGCCATCGTCGCGGGAACGGCCTTGCGCACAGCCTCCGCGATCGAGAGCGGCCAGGCGAAGCGGTTCTCGCGGCTGCCGCCGAACCCGTCCGTGCGCTTGTTGGAGACCGGGCTCATGACGTTGTGCAGCAGGTAGCCATGGGCCATGTGCAGCTCGATGGCATCGAAGCCAAGCCTTGCCGCGCGCTTGGCCGCGTCGATGAAGGCGCAGCCGATGCGCATCTTGTCCTGGCCGGTGAGTTCGCGCGGCGTATGCCAGCCGTCGTCGAAGGGGATGGCCGAGGCCGCGACGGTCGGCCAGGGGTCGGCACTGTCCTTCAGCGGACCGCCGCCCTCCCAGGGGCGCTCGGATGAGGCCTTGCGGCCGGCATGGCCGAGCTGGATGCAGAACTTCGTGCCGGGCAGGGCGACGCCGCGCGCCGCGGCCAGCACCCGGCCCAGCGCAAGCTCGTTGCTGTCGGAATAGAGGCCGACGCAGCCGTGGGTGATGCGGCCGAGCCGCTCGACCGCCGTCGCCTCGACCACCACCATGCCCGCCCCGGACATGGCCAGGCTCATCAGGTGCTGCAGATGCCAGTCGTTCATCGAGCCGTCGTCGGCGGAATACTGGCACATGGGCGCAACCACGACGCGGTTGGCGAGGGTCACGGGACCGATGGGGAAGGGCGAGAAGAGCTGGCTCATGCGGCCTCATGTAGTCTGGACAGGATATTTTGGGGCTTCCGCCCGGCGTTTCGGGGCCGATGTGGCCGAAATTGACGCGGGACGGCAAGCGCCGGGCATGCAGGGCTCGCCTGTCTCGTCCGTGATGCCTCCTGTGGTGGTCTCATGACCGTGACGCAGCCCACTCCGCCGGATGGCGTCTGGCTGCCTGCCCGGATTCCGGCTAAGCGAATGAGAAATTCTCCCCGTAGCGCATTAGGGAGCTGCGGGATTTCCGATCGAGGCCAGGGCGGGGAAAGAACCGTTCTGTGACGCCATGACAGCTTCCATCACCGATACGGCCCATGACGGCGACCGCCTCGCCCGGCGCAACGCCTTCATCCTGGCCCTGGCGACCGCGCTTGCGGGCGCCAATACGACCGTGATGTTCGCGACCGGCGCGATCGTCGGCGCGCAGCTCGCGCCGGTCCGGTCCCTCGCGACGCTGCCGATCTCGATCTTCGTGGTCGGCCTTGCCGCCGCGTCTTTGCCGGTCGGCATGCTCGTGCGCCGCTACGGCCGCCGCACCGCCTACCAGATGGCGACCGCCGCGGGCATTCTCACGGGCCTTTTCGGCTATCTCGGCGTCGTCTGGTCGAATTTCCCGGTCTTCTGCCTCGCGACCTTCTGCGCGGGGTTCTACGCCTCCGCCGCGCAGAGCTACCGTTTCGCCGCCGCCGACACGGCCTCCGACGCCTTCCGGCCGAAAGCCATCGCCTGGGTCATGACCGGCGGCGTCCTTGCCGGCGTGGTCGGCCCCCAGCTCGTGGTCTGGACCAAGGATGCAATGCCGCCGGTCCTGTTCGCGGGCACCTATCTGGGGCAGGCGGTGGTGGCGCTCGCCGCGGGCGTGATCCTGTCCTTCATCGACATCCCGAAGCCGAAGGCGGCGCCCGCCGGCACGGTTCGCCGGCCGGTCTCGGCCTATTTCCGCGACCGTTCGTTCCTGACCGCGGTCATCTGCGGGGCAGGGACCTACATGCTGATGAACTTCGTCATGACGGCGGCGCCGCTCGCCATGATCGCCTGCGACCACACGGTGGACGCCGCCGCCTACGGCATCCAGTGGCACGTCATCGCCATGTATGCGCCGAGCTTCTTCACCGGGCATTTCATCACGCGCTACGGCGCGCCCAAGGTGGTGGCCGTCGGGCTGGCGCTGACGGCATTCTCGGCGGTCGTGGCGCTTCTCGGCATCACGGTCGCCCATTTCTACGTGGCGCTGGTGCTGCTCGGGCTCGGCTGGAACTTCGGCTATATCGGCGCGAGCGCGATGGTCGCCGCCGCCGCGCGGCCGGAGGAGCGCACGCACGTCCAGTCGGTCAACGATTTCTGCGTCTTCGGCGTCATGGCGATCGGCTCGTTCTCGTCCGGCCAGATCGTCACGACCTATGGCTGGGATGCGGTGAACTGGGTGGTCTTCCCCATCGTCGCCGCGGCGGCGGTTGCGCTCGCCGTGGGCACGCGGCGGCGGGCGACAGCAGCCGCCTGACGGACAATCACTCTGGAACCCCTCGAAAACCCTGAATAACCGCCAAAAGACCGAGCCGCGCACGGCTCCCATCCGTTGCTTCGCCTGCGCGACTTTGGCAAAAAAGCGTCGGACTCGTGGTGGGGTGGGCGCAAGCCGGTCCGAACCGCAATAAGAACGAGCAGGCAACATCCGGCACGGGAAGGCCGGTCGGACGCCCGCGTGCGGGCGCCGCGACAGAGGAAACATCGATGACGACAGCCTTATGGGTGATTATCGGCTGCGGACTTCTGTCCGTGGTCTATGGCGTATGGGCGACCAAAACGCTGCTGGCGGCCGATGCGGGCAATGCCCGCATGCAGGAGATCGCCGGCGCGGTCGCCGAGGGCGCCGCGGCCTATCTGCGCCGCCAGTATCTGACCATCTCGGTCGTCGGCGTCGTCATTCTGCTCCTCGTCGGCTACCTGCTCGGCACCACCGTTGCGGTCGGCTTCCTGATCGGCGCGGTCCTGTCGGGGGCGGCCGGCTTCATCGGCATGAACGTCTCGGTGCGCGCCAACGTGCGCACGGCGCAGGCGGCGTCCAAGTCGCTCGCCGCCGGCCTCGACATCGCCTTCAAGGCGGGCGCGGTCACCGGCATGCTGGTCGCCGGCCTCGCCCTTCTCGGCGTCGCCGTCTATTTCTGGGCCCTGACCGGCCCGGGCGGGCTTGCCCCGAACAGCCGCACCGTCATTGACGGCCTCGTGGCGCTGGGGTTCGGCGCTTCGCTGATCTCGATCTTCGCCCGTCTCGGCGGCGGCATCTTCACCAAGGGCGCCGATGTCGGCGCCGACCTCGTCGGCAAAGTCGAGGCCGGCATTCCCGAGGATGATCCGCGCAACCCGGCCACCATTGCCGACAACGTGGGCGACAACGTCGGCGACTGCGCCGGCATGGCCGCCGACCTGT
>VFQP010004134.1_pt1 | contig 13890 bp, 13 predicted proteins | sample 3512351 | NCBI WGS metagenome assembly VFQP01 (sample SAMN10412372, study PRJNA504923) | tailings metagenome | isolation source: Relicate 1 Philex TSF1 revegetated site | place: Philippines: Tuba, Benguet | collected 2017-08-29 | reverse complement strand
TCAGGTAATTATAGGCTTGAATGATCTCGCGCAACTTGTCTTCGGCGCCGCGGTCCCCCCCATTGGCGTCCGGGTGGTGCCGCTTTACGAGCTCCTTGAACCGCGACTTGATCTCCGGGCCATGCGCTGTTTCAGCCAAATGCAGGGCCTCAAAGGCTTTGCGCTCGAGCGGCTTCAGGGCTCGGCGAGGGGTTTGGCGGCCCGTGCCATGCGTTACGGCATCGCTGTCATCCAGTACGTGATGAGGATCCTGCGTGCCGCTGCGGGCGAAATTGGCATACCGGCGGGCCCGGGCGTTGCCGACATTGGCCTCGGAGAGGTTGTCCGTACCCCCCTTATCGGCCCCGAGCTTCCACGTCGGGCGGTGCCCGGTGATCGCTCCCTTTCGGAAGTCCTCGACCTCGGCGTCGCTCATGCCCGAAAAGTAGTTGTATGAGGCATTGAACTGTCGCACGTGGTCCAGGCAGAAGCGGTAGTACTCGTTGTCGCGCCCGCGACCCATGGGCGCCTTGTGCTCACCCGGCGCCCGGCAACCCTTCCATTGGCACACGGGAGTGTGCTCCTCGGGCTGGCGGGCCTCGGATGGGCTGACCCTGATCTGGTCGAAGTATTTCGAGTCGAGCTTCATCTGGTCCGCATTATGATCCAGCGCGACCGCAGCGCACAAGCGGTCACCCCGACACCACGGGGATGCGTTGCTGCAATGCCACCGGGATAGCGCGCCCTGAGGCCTACCGCGGCTCCCGCACCATGCTGAGGTACGTCGGATCGAACTCCGCGACCTCCTGGAGGCGCACCCAATCGAGTATAGAAATCGTGTGGTGCGTCCAGCTTATCAAGCCTTCCCGGCGAAGGCTTTGGATCACGCGGTTCATGTGAACGACCGATAAACCAAGAACATCGGCCATTTCCGCCTGGGAAAGCGGAAAATGAAAACTCCAGTCGGTCGCGCGTTGGACTCCGCGCAGGCGCACGAAGAGCTCGCAGAGCAGGTGCGCGAGCTGGGACTTCCGCGAGCGCCGTCCCATCGCGACGATCCACTCGCGATGGATGGCGCCGTCCACGAGCGTATCGAGCCACAAGAGACGCGCCAGATGGGGCGCCTTCTCGGTGATCATCTTAAGATCGCCGTGCTCTGCATAGGCCACGTGGCAGGGCGAAAGGGCGACAATGCCATGGTCCATCGTCTTGAGCAGGAAGGCATGCAGGTCGACGAAATCGCCCGCGACGTGGAGAGCCGTGATCTGCCGACCGCCATCGGAGAGCATCTTGTAGCGGGCCGCGAAGCCATCGACCAGGAGGCTGCTGTAAGCAGGCCTCGACCCGATGGCCACGATGTCATCGCCCGTCGAGAACATGGCCTGCTTGATGATCACCGACGAGAGGAGGTTCGCCTCCTCCTCAGATACGGAGTCGTGCTGACCGAGGTTGAGCAGCAGGGGTTTAAGTAGGGACATATCCGGACGATTAGCAAAGGTCGCCAAAAGAGCCGAGCGCTCTTACGTCACACTTACACCGGCGGACAGGCCATTGTCTTGCGGGGACAATCTCGACTTGCCGAATCCAGTATTGTCAGTACTCCCAATGATTGCTTTCCGCTTTAACATTTGTTCTCGCAGAAGAGGGGCGGATTGTTGCATTCTGGGAAGAACAGCCGATCCGACAAGTTGAAAAGGCACGCTTGAACAAATGTCCGCCGACCAGAGAATTCGCGAGAAGCTCATGATCGCGTTCGAGCCGACCCGGCTCGACGTCGTCAATGAGTCGCACCTTCACGCCGGACATCGCAACTCGCCCGGCACCGGCGAGAGCCACTATCGCGTACTGATCGTGTCGCCGGCCTTTGCGGGAAAGTCTCGCGTTGCCCGCCACCGCCTGGTGAACGAGGCGCTCGCGGACGAACTCAAAGGCAGAGTTCACGCGCTCGCGCTTTCAACCTATGCCCCCGACGAAGCCATCCGCTGAAGTAGGAGCGAACCTTCATGAGCCTCGATCTCCTCAAAGAGCGGATTTCGCGCGAGTTCGGCACGCCGGCCGTCGTCATCGACCTCGACCGTGTCGATAAGAACATAAGCCGCATACAGGGGCTTTGCGATACAGCCGGCGTCGCCAACCGCCCGCACATCAAGACTCACAAGAGCCCCGTCCTCGCCAAGATGCAGATCGCGGCCGGAGCGCAAGGCATCACCTGCCAGAAGCTCGGTGAAGCCGAGATCATGGCCAACGCGGGCATCGAGGACATCCTCGTCAGCTACAATCTCATCGGCGCGGCGCGCTCGGGAAGGCTTGCGGCGCTGAGGAAGCGGGCGGACGTGACGATCTGTGCAGACAATCCCGTCACGCTTGCCGCCTACGCCGAGGCGGCCGCCGCCGCTGAAGCTCCGATCGGCGTGGTGATCGAGTGCGATACGGGCCGCAAGCGGGCGGGCGTCGAGACGCCGAGGGAGGCGATCGAGCTCGCGCGGATCATACGGGATACCGACGGCCTGGAGTTTCGGGGCCTGCTTTTCTATCCGACTGAAACGGGGTGGGATGCGGCCCAGCGCTTCCATGACGAGGCGGTGGCCGGCATTAGATCACTCGGCCTCGAGCCAAGGATCATCTCGACGGGCGGCACGCCGAACCTTCCCAATATCGGCAAGCTTGTCGGCTCAACGGAGCACCGCGCGGGCACGTACATCTTCAATGACCGGATGATGGTCGCCTGCGGGAGAGCCACGGAAGACGACTGCGCATTGCACGTCTACGCAACGGTCGTGAGCCGGGCGGGAACGGAGCGGGGCATCCTCGATTCCGGCTCGAAGACGCTGACGGCGGACCCGGGCGGCGGACTCGACGGCTTCGGCCACATCCTCGAGTATCCCCAAGCGCGAATTGGAGCATTCGCCGAGGAGCACGGCTTCCTCGATCTCTCCCGCACCAACGAGCGGCCGAATGTCGGCGAGGTCGTGCGCGTCATCCCGAACCACGTCTGCGTGGTCGTGAACATGGTCGACCAGCTCATTGCCGTGCGTGGCGACGACATCGTCGATGTGCTGCCCGTCGCCGCGCGGGGGAAGCTCGTCTGAGCCCTACTCCGCCGCGGCAATGACCGTATCCGCGCCGGTCGTGATCGTATCGGCGAGGCCCGGTGCCGCGGTTGCGAGGTTCTCCGCGAAGAAGCGGGCAATTGCGATGCGGTTCGCACTGTCGCTTGCACCATCGCGGACAACGGCTAGCGCACCCCGCGCCAGATAGACGCCACCCGCAGCGAGGCCGAAAAGTCTGAGATAGGGCTGCGCGCCGGCGAGTGCGGCTTCTGGGTTTTTCTGCAGCGCCCCGCCAAGCCAGCGTGAGGCGGAAGCCAGCGCATCGACGGCAGCGCCGAGCCGCTCACCCATGCGGCCGAACTCGGGCCGATTGGATGCCTTCACGTCGGCGACAGTCTGCGCGAGCTCGGCGATGTAAGCTTCCGCAACCTTGCCACCCTCGAGCGGCAGCTTGCGCGTCAGGAGGTCGATCGCCTGGATGCCGTTCGTGCCCTCGTAGATCGGCAGGATGCGCGCGTCGCGATAGTGCTGAGCGGCACCCGTCTCCTCGATGAAGCCCATGCCGCCGTGAATCTGCACGCCGATCGAAGCGACCTCCATGCCGATGTCCGTCGAGAAGGCCTTGGCGATCGGCGTGAGCAGTGCGGCGCGTGCGGCGGCCTTGGTGCGGGTCTCGGCATCCTTGGCTCCGTGGGCGACGTCCGCTTCGCGCGCGGTCACGAGGCAGATGGCGCGTGCGGCCTGGGTCAGCGCCCGCATGGTGAGCAGGTTTCGCTTGATGTCCGGGTGCACGATGATCGGGCTCATGACGCTTGCCGGCGTGCCGGGTCCGCGACCCTGCTTGCGCTCATTGGCGTAGTCGTAGGCGCGCTGGGTTGCCCGTTCGGCGATGGCAACGCCTTGAACGCCGACCGCAAGGCGCGCCGCGTTCATCATGATGAACATGGTGTTGAGGCCGCGATTCTCCTCGCCGACGAGATAGCCGACCGCACCCTCACCACGCTCGCCGTACTTCATGACGGCAGTCGGGCTCGCGTGAATGCCGAGCTTGTGCTCGAGACTTGCGGCGACGAGGTCATTGCGCGCACCGAGCGAACCGTCCGCGTTCACGAGATACTTCGGCACCAGGAAGAGCGAGATCCCGCGTGTCCCTGGCGGCGCATCGGGGAGCCGCGCGAGCACCATGTGGATGATGTTGTCGGTCAGCTCGTGATCGCCGTAGGTGATGAAGATCTTCGTGCCGAAGATGCGGTAGGTGCCGTCCGGTTGCTTGATTGCCTTGGTGGTGAGATGGCCGAGGTCGGAGCCTACATGCGGCTCGGTGAGGTTCATCGTGCCGGTCCACTCGCCCGAGACCATCTTCGGCAGGTAGATGCTCTTCAGCTCGTCCGAGCCGTGCAGCCAGAGCGCGTCGATGGCACCCTGGGTCAGCAGGGGGCAAAGGCCGAAGGAGAGGTTCGCCGAATTCCAGATCTCGCAGGCCGCCATGGAGACCATCTCAGGCAGGCCCTGGCCGCCGTACTCCGGCGGGCACGGCAAAGCCGACCAGCCGCCCTCGGAAAAGGCTGCATAAGCCTCTTTCCAGCCGGGCGGGGTGACCACTTTGCCCTCGACGAGGCGCGAGCCCGTGCGGTCACCGGGTACATTGAGCGGATCGAGCACCTCGCTCGCGAAGCGGCCAGCTTCCTCGATGACCGCCCGCACAGTGTCCTCATCGACCTCCACCGTGCCGTTTGCCACGAGCTCGGGAAGGCCGGCGGCGGTCTTGAGCGCGAAGACGATGTCGTCTACTGGAGCGCGGTAGGTCATGACGGTCAGTCCTCAGTGCTGGGACGAAGCTCTCTGCCCGCACAATAGGCATAAGACAGCAAGGCGAGAAGACCGCTCGCACACGAACCCTTCGCTCATCCCAAAACACGATGCCGATCCGCCCTGCCACCGCCGATGCGATCACCGACGCCGCCGCGGCGCTCCGGGACGGCCGGCTCGTCGCGTTCCCGACGGAGACTGTCTACGGGCTTGGCGCCGACGCGACCAACGCACGGGCTGTTGCCGCAATTTTCGAGGCCAAGGGACGGCCGCGGTTCAATCCGCTCATTGCCCATGTCGCGGATGCAGAGGATGCGGCGCGTTTTGCAGATTTAGGACCTGAGGCGCGGGCACTTGCTGCGGCCTTCTGGCCAGGCGCGCTCACGCTCGTGCTGAAGAAGCGTCCCGACTGCACGATCGCGGATCTCGCCACCGCCGGTCTCGACACAGTGGCCCTGCGCGTGCCGTCGCATCCGATCGCGCGCGCGCTCATCCGAGCCGCGGGAAGGCCGATCGCTGCGCCTTCAGCCAATCGCTCGGGCCATGTGAGCCCGACGACGGCAGCGCATGTTGACGCAGATCTCTGCGATAAGGTCGCCATGATCCTCGACGATGGACCGTGCGCCATCGGTGTCGAATCGACGGTGGTGGATGTTTCAGGCCCGGCGCCGGTTCTACTGCGGGCTGGCGGCGTGACGCGCGAGGCCATTGAGGCTGTTCTTGGCGCGCCACTCGCTTCACACCTCGATGACGAAGAGCGTCCCTCTTCGCCCGGTCAGCTCGCGAGCCACTATGCGCCGCGGGCATCCGTGCGGCTCAATGCTACGGCTGCGAGGCTCGGCGAGGCCTTTCTCGCCTTCGGGCCCTCTGCGCCGAACCACGTAGGACCTATGATCAATCTCAGTCCGTCCGGTGATCTCATCGAGGCCGCGGCCAACTTGTTTGCAGCACTGCGCCAGCTCGATGCTTCCGGCGCACCAGCGATCGCCGTGATGCCCATTCCGGAGACAGGACTGGGCGAGGCGATCAACGACCGCCTACGTCGCGCGGCCGTTCGCTAACCCATGAGCACATTCCCGCACGCTGCCGTCGTCTATGCCCTCGCGTCCGCGTTTCTGTTCGCGCTGACCAACCATTTCCAGAGCCTTGGCCTCATTGGCTCCGATGCCCGCACGGGCTCGCTCATCAATATCGCCACGGGGGCCGCATTCTACTGGCTGCTGGCGCCGTTCTACCTCGAAAGCTGGTACTGGCTGACCTGGGGCACGGTGTTATTTGCGATGGTCGGCATTATTCGTCCGTCGCTGTCTTCGCTGCTCGCCATCCAGAGCATTCATGTGATGGGGCCGACGCTCACGAGCGCACTGACCGCGTCGGCGCCCATTTTCGGCGCGCTCTTCGCGATTTTCCTGCTCGACGAAACGCTGGATCTCAAGACGGCCATCGGTATCGCGGCGGTTATCGCGGGCGGCGTGGTCGCGAGCTACAGCCGGCAGGGCCTCGTCCGCGATTGGCCGCTGTGGGCTGTCGTTTTGCCCGTAGGAGCCGCAGCTATCCGGGCCAGCGGGCACGCGGTGACGAAACTCGGCCTCGAAGACGTCCCAAGCGCGTCATTTGCGGTGCTGGTGTCGAATACCGTGTCGCTGGTGATCGCATCCGCGGCCTTCCGTATCGAGCGCCGCCCAATTCGGGGATCCGCAACGTCCTACAAGTGGTTCATCCTGTCAGGGTTGGCAGCGGCAGTATCGCTCCAGTTTCTCAACTCGGCCTTGCAGCTCGGCACGCTCGTCACCGTGGTGCCAATCGTGTCCGCCACGCCTGTATTCACGATGCTACTTGGATTGTTCGTGTTCCGGCGGGAGCGATTTTCTTGGCGGATGGTCGCGACCATCGCCCTCGTCGTCCCTGGCGTGATGCTCGTTGCGGTCAAATAAGGCGCGGCGGGTCTCTAAAAAAGCAAGGACCGGAGGGCAGGTGTCTGCAGCCTCCGGCCTCTAGAACTCGAACAGCGAAATCTTTCGAACGGGGTAGCCGAAATGGTACCCCGCAGGCACTTCACTTCTTCTTGGCAGCCTTCTTGGCCGGCTTCTTCGCAGCGGCCTTCTTGGCCGGGGCCTTCTTCGCAGCAGCTTTCGCCATTTCAGTATCTCCGTATGTCTGTCGAGTTCCACGCACGAATCACTCGTGCGCAAAAAAGCATTGCTGTTTTTCAAAGCGCTTGTTGACAGGCAAAACGAAAACTCCAGTTAAAACTTCACATGTTGCTCGACCAGTGTTGCGATAAATCCTCAACTTCAGGCGCTTGCGGCCAGATACTTCAGCCGCCGACTAAATCTGAGCGGGTATCGCGTGCATGGATGCAACGGTTTGCCCCGAGGGCCCAAGTCATGCGCCGGCCGCAGATGGCCCTTGCAACGGCGCCTCTCACGACCCAGCAGCCAGCCCTTGCAGGCCATCTTGGCGGCCACTACGATAGTCCGGACATATGCAGGGATCGCGGCGGGCATCCGTCCGCCAAGCGAGCCTAAATCCAGGGAGGAGACGGAAAATGGACGCCACGACAGAAGATCGCTGGCAGAAGGTGGTCTATGACACGCTCAAGAAGAACGGCGTCACCATCTTCAGCTATGTGCCGGATGCCGGTCACCGCATGGCCATCGACCTGTCACTGGCCGACCCCGATGTCCATTCGGTCGCGCTGACGACCGAGGAAGAGGGCGTGGCGCTGGCCGCCGGCGCCCATCTGGGTGGTGCGAAGTCGGCTCTCCTCATGCAGAGCAGCGGCCTCGGCAACTGCATCAACTTCTTCTCTATGATCACGGGCGGCAAGTTCCCCTTCCTGACCGTCCTTTCGATGCGTGGCGACTACGGCGAGGGCAATCCCTGGCAGATGGGCATGGGCAAGGCGACCCGGCCGATCCTCGACGCCATGGGCTTCGTGACGGTCGAGATCACGCACAGGGACGAGGTCGAGCGCGCGATCGAAGCGGCTTGCACCATGGCCTTTCAGTCGGGTGAGGCCGTCGCGGTCTTGCTGACGCAGAAGCTCATCGGCGCCAAGAAGTTCTGAGGGGAAAAATGATGGCCAAGTCAGAAAAAGCAGCGCCGAAGTTCGAGCTCGACCGCAGCGTCGTGGTGCCTCAGCTCATCGGCAAGCAGGAAGACTTCCTCTTCATCGGCGGCCTCGCAGGTACTGCAAAGGACCTCGCCTCGATCACCAATGACGGGTCGAACTACTACGGCATGGCCGGCGCCATGGGTGCCGCGGTGTCCATGGGACTTGGCCTGGCAATCGCCCGCCCGGACAAGAAAGTCATCGTGGCCACCGGTGACGGCGAACTGCTCATGAACGTCGGCTCGCTTGCAACGGCGAGCATCATGAACCCGCCGAACCTGCGCATTCTTTGCGTCGACAACGGTCACTACGGCGAGACAGGCTACCAGCTGAGCCACACGAGCCTCGGCGTCGACCTCGAGCAGATGGCGATCGGCGCGGGCATCAAGTCGACGATGACGGTCGAGACCAAGGACCAGATCGCGTCCGGCGCGCGGATGCTGCGCGAGAGCAACGGCACGTGCTTCGTGCTGCTGCGCGTGAAGCCCGAGGACGGCCCGAAGTTCAAGCGCGACATGGACCCTGGGTCGACGCGGGTGCGCTTCCTTCAGGCGCTGAAGGCAAAGGCTTGAGGTAACTGCTCCTACGCCCGGTTATTCCGGCCGGGCGTAGGGTGTCAGCTCGGAAAGCGCACGCGTATAGACGTCGCGCTTGAAGGGCACGATCAGATCAACCAACTCATCGACGCGCGCCCAGCGCCAGGCATCGAATTCCTGGGCGTGGCCAGTCTGCGGTATGATGTTGATCTCGCTCTCATCGCCGTGAAAGCGCACGGCGAACCAGACCTGCTTCTGGCCGCGGTACTTGCCGCCCCAGGTCTTTGGTTGAAGCTCTTTCGGCAGGTCGTAGGTGAGCCAGTCGTGCGTGCGGCCTAGGACCGAAACCGTGCACATGCCGGTTTCCTCGCAAAGCTCACGCAGAGCGGCGACTTCCTCATCTTCGCCCGCGTCGATGCCGCCCTGCGGCATCTGCCACCAGCGGTCGAATGAGCCGCCGCTCTCCTTGCCGGCCCGGCCGATCACGCGCCGGCCAACCCACACGAGGCCGGCGCGATTCACGGCCATGATGCCGACGCAGGGGCGATAGCCGAGCGGAGAAGTGCTCATCGACGTCACCCCTGATGCCGTGCTGCCTTAAACAATGCCGTCGGACTTGAGCTTGGCGATCTCCTCGGCGGACTTGCCGAGCGAGTTCAGCACCTCGTCCGTGTGCTCGCCGAGAACTGGCGGGCCGATCTTGTGCTCAACGGGCGTCGCGGAGAAACGCATCGGGCCGCGGATCAGCGGCACCTTGCCGGCGGTCTTGTGCGGCATCTCGATCTTCATGCCGCGGGCCTGAACCTGCGGGTCCTCGAAAACTTCCTTGAGATTGTTGATCGGACCGCAGGGGACGCCAGCGGCCTCCAGCGACTTCACCCACTCGGCCGTCGTCCGCTTCATCATGATGGGCTCGAGCAGCTCATCCAGCGCATCGCGGTTCGTCACGCGCGCCGCGTTGTTTGCGAAACGCGGGTCCTTCGGAAGGTGGGCCGCATCCGCTTCCTGGCAGAGCTTAACGAAGAGGTTGTCGTTGCCGCACGCGAGAATGACTGCGCCATCCTTCGTCTTCACCGACTGATAGGGGACGATGTTCGGGTGCGTGTTGCCGAGGCGGCCCGGGGGCTCGCCGGTTGCGAGGAAATTTCCGCCCTGGTTGGCAAGAATGGCGACCTGCGTGTCGAGCAGCGCCAAGTCGATGTGCTGGCCGATGCCGGTCTCTGCCCGATGAGCAATGGCCGCGCACACCGCAATGGTCGAATACATGCCCGTCATGATGTCGACGATCGGCACGCCGGCGCGCTGGGGACCGCCGCCCGGCTTGTTGTCGCGCTCGCCGGTTACGCTCATGAAGCCGCCCATGCCCTGGACCATGAAGTCATAGCCGGGCTTCTCGCGGTAGGGGCCGGTCTGTCCAAAACCTGTGATCGAGCAGTAGATGATCTTGGGATTGATCTTCTTCAGATCCTCGTAGCCGAGGCCGTAGCGGTTCAAATCGCCGGTCTTGTAGTTCTCGAGGACGACGTCGGCCGTTTTGGCGATCTCGCGCACGATGGCCTGGCCGGCGGGCTTCGAGACGTCGATCGTGATCGACTTCTTGCCGCGGTTCGCGCACATGAAGTAGGCCGATTCCGTCGTCTCCTTGCCGTTCTCATCCTTGACCCAGGGCGGGCCGAAGGCGCGGGAATCGTCGCCCTTCTTGGGACGCTCGACCTTGATCACGTCGGCGCCGAGATCGGCGAGGTTCTGCGCGCACCAGGGACCTGCGAGTACGCGCGTGAGGTCCAGTACACGAATGTGCGAGAGGGGCCCCGGCATGGCGATTCCTTATGTGTTTTTCGGCTGGTGGTTGCCCAAAGTCTTAAGTGCGGGCTCCAGTGGGCGCAAGGGGCGCACCTATGCAGGCCGCGCGGCGCTGGCCATGTAGTTCACGTCGAGGTCCTGCGAGAGAGACCAGGCATCCGTCAGGGGATTGTAGACGAGGCCCTCGCGCACCGACACGGCGAGGCCAGCCGCCTCGGCGTGGCGGGCAAGCTCGTCCGGTGTGACAAAGCGATCCCACTGGTGGGTGCCAACCGGCAACCAGCGCAGGATGTACTCGGCGCCGACGATCGCCAGCGCGTAGGACTTCATCGTCCGGTTGATCGTGGAAAGGATCATGAGGCCGCCGGGCCGCGCGAGCTTGGCGCAAGTCGCGAGGAATGCGGCCACCTCCGGAACGTGCTCGATGACTTCGAGGCAGAGGACGCAGTCAAACGTTCGGCCCTCGGCGACGAGATCCTCGACCAGTGCGGAGCGATAGTCGATCGTGAGGCCCTGGCCCTCAGCGTGGCGGCGGGCGGCTTCGATGTTCTCGGCAGCGGGATCGATGCCAGTCACGGTTGCACCGAGGCGGGCCACGGGCTCACTCACCAAGCCGCCACCGCAGCCGATGTCGAGAACAGCCAAACCCGAGAAGGGCCTGAGACCGCCAGTCGCTTGCGGAAAATGCCGAACGATCTCCTGGCGCACGAACGCGAGGCGCGCAGGTCCGAGCTTGTGGAGCGGTCGGAACTTGCCGTTTGGATCCCACCACTCCGCAGCGAGGGCCGCGAAGCGCTTGACCTCGGCGTCATCGAGAGTTGCTGTCTCGGGGCGGACCGCGGCCATCGCCCGTCCTCCCCAAAGATCAGGTGTTCATGCTCTGGAAGAATTCGCCGTTGGTCTTCGTCGACTTGAGCTTGTCGATGAGGAACTCGATCGCATCCATGGTACCCATGGGGTTCAGGATGCGGCGGAGCACGTAGACCTTCTTGAGCTGATCGCGCGGGACGAGCAGCTCTTCCTTGCGCGTGCCCGAGCGGGCGACGTCGATCGCGGGGAACACGCGTTTATCCGAAACCTTGCGGTCGAGGATGATTTCCGAGTTACCCGTGCCCTTGAACTCTTCGAAGATGACCTCATCCATGCGGCTGCCGGTTTCGATCAGCGCCGTCGAAATGATCGTGAGCGAGCCGCCTTCCTCGATGTTGCGGGCCGCACCGAAGAAGCGCTTCGGACGCTGCAGTGCGTTCGAATCGACGCCGCCGGTCAGCACCTTGCCCGAGGAGGGCACGACGGTGTTGTACGCGCGGCCGAGACGGGTGATCGAGTCGAGCAGGATCACGACGTCGCGCTTGTGCTCGACGAGACGCTTGGCCTTCTCGATGACCATCTCGGAGACCTGCACGTGACGTGAGGGCGGCTCGTCGAAGGTCGAGGAAATGACCTCGCCGTTCACCGAGCGCTGCATGTCGGTGACTTCTTCCGGCCGCTCGTCGATCAGCAGAACGATGAGGTAGCACTCGGGGTGGTTGGTCGAAATCGACCGGGCGATATTCTGGAGAACGACGGTCTTACCGGTGCGAGGCGGCGCGACGATGAGTGCACGCTGCCCCTTGCCGATCGGCGCCACGATATCAATGACGCGCGCCGAGTAATCCTTGATCGTCGGATCCTCGATTTCCATCTTCAGCCATGACGTCGGATAGAGCGGCGTCAGGTTGTCGAAGTGAACTTTGTGCTTGGTCGCTTCCGGATCCTCGAAATTGATCCGAGTGACCTTGAGTAGCGCGAAATAGCGCTCGCCTTCCTTGGTGTTGGGACCGCGGATCTGGCCCTCGACGGTGTCGCCGGTGCGCAGCGCGAAGCGGCGGATCTGCGAGGGGGAAACGTAAATGTCGTCCGGACCGGCGAGGTAATTGGCGTCCGGCGAGCGCAGGAAGCCGAAGCCGTCCTGCAGGACTTCGACGACGCCGGTGCCGACGATCTCGATGTCCTGGGAGGCAAGCTGCTTCAGCGTCGCGAACATCAGCTCCTGCTTGCGCATGGTGCTGGCGTTCTCGACGCCGGCCTCTTCGGCAAAGCTGAGGAGCTCCGTCGCAGACTTCGACTTGAGGTCCTGGAGCTTTACTTCTTTCTTGATGACGTCTTGCATGAGAAACTCGTTGGGAGGGTGTGGAGGCGCCGCCGAGGAACGGGGACGCCGTATCGCGATGTGCGGGAAGGAACCCATTGTCGGCGGTGCCGCGCCTGGGGTCCGATGCGATCTGGAATGTGCGGGCTCGTCGGCTGGTGGCTCAGCGATGGTCACGCCGACACAGCGACTCGATCTGATAGACGCAACTCTAGCTCAGAGGTTCCCCCGGAGTCAAAGGGGCAGCGTACCGAGATGCTCAAATTTTCGTTTCTGCCCACTGCTTTGGCACAAAACGCATGAAAGGTCAGCGGTGCTTAGAACGGTTTGACGATCACCAGCACCACAATCCCGATCATCAGCACGGCGGGCACTTCGTTAAGGAGCCGCCAGCGGCGCACCGGGACAGTGTTTGCGTCCTCCGCGAACCGCCGGACCGCCGCCGACAGATGGCCATGGAAACCTGACAGTAGAATGACGAGGGCCAGCTTGGCATGGAACCAGCCGGCCATGAGGAAGCCCCCGCGCCAGCCGAGCCAGAGCCCGAGCACCCAGGAGAGGACCATCGCGGGATTGATGATGACCCTGAGCAGGCGGCGCTCCATGACCTTGAGGGTCTCGGAAAGCTCCGAGCCTGGTCGAGCCTCGCAGTGATAGACGAAAAGTCGGGGCAGATAGAGCATCCCCGCCATCCAGGAGATGATGGCAACCACGTGGGCCGCCTTCACCCACATGTAGGCGGCATCCCCCAGAACGAGGATTACCACGGCGATCGCGATTGCCGTGATCCCAAGTGCAACGGCGGCCCTGATGGCAGGGCTGGCATCGCCACTGCCCTTCATTGAGCTCCCCCGCGGACCCAGCGCACGAGATCGGCTACATGCTCGGGTGGAGTTTCGGGCACGATCCCGTGACCGAGATTGAAGATGAACGGCCGGCCTTCCATGAACTCCAGGATCTCGTCGACGCGGGATTTGAGCGCCTCGCCACCAGCGACGAGCAGGAGCGGATCGAGATTGCCCTGCACGACGACTTTCTCGCCGTCGAAGGCCTCAGCCATCATGTAGGGCGGCGTGGCCGTGTCGCAGCCAATGCCATCGACCTTGGTCTCGGCGACATACCAGAGGGCCGAGCCCTGCGCGCCGCGGGGAAAACCGATGACCGGAACGTCCGGATGGCGCTCGTGCATGGCCTCGACAATGCGCTGGGTCGGGTGAATGACCCACTTCTCGAATTGATCATCAGGCAGACTGCCGGCCCAGGTATCGAAGATCTGCAGCGCATCGGCGCCGGCCCGCACCTGCCCCGAAAGGTACTCGATCGAGGTTTCGACGAGCAGGTTCATGAGCTCCTGGAAACCCTCTGGATCGCGATAGGCGAGGAGGCGCGCCGCGGCCTGGTCCTTCGATCCTCGGCCTTCGATCATGTAGGTCGCGACCGTCCATGGTGCCCCGCAGAAACCGATCA
>VFQP010004133.1_pt1 | contig 13904 bp, 12 predicted proteins | sample 3512351 | NCBI WGS metagenome assembly VFQP01 (sample SAMN10412372, study PRJNA504923) | tailings metagenome | isolation source: Relicate 1 Philex TSF1 revegetated site | place: Philippines: Tuba, Benguet | collected 2017-08-29 | reverse complement strand
GCCCCCGTCGCCGGCGACAAATGGCTCTCCTGCCGCCGGTACAGCGCATACCGCCGCGTGGTCTGCACGTCGCGCAGCGGCAGGATGCGGATGGCGTGGCCCGGGTTGGGGGCCGGTGGCTCGAACAGGGCGCGCGGCATCCAGCCCAGGTAGCCGCCGCCCGCCACCAGCCGGCGCAGCAGGTTGATGGACTTCGATTCCACGCTCGCGGCCGGCACCGGCAGTTGGCGCTCGGCAAACAGTTGCTGCCAGTCTTCGCGCGGCTGCAGGCCGCGCGGCACCAGGGCCCAGCGCTGCTCGGCCAGGTCGGCCAGGCGCAGGTCGGTGCGGCCGCACAGCGGGTGGGTTGCGCCCAGCACCACGTAGCAGCCTTCCTGCCACGCGCCTTCGGTGATGCGCTCCAGCCCGGGCGCGGTGGGCACGTCGAAGGTCAGGGCCAGGTCGATCTCGCCGCGCGCGAGCTGCGCCAGCAGGTCTTCGGTCAGGCCCTCTTCCACGCTGGCCTGCAGCCCGGGCCACTTCTGCAGCAGGCGCTCCACCGTGGCGGGCACAAAGCTCTCCAGCGCGCTGGCCACCGCGCCCACGCGCACGCGGCCGCGGCCCATGCCGCGCAGCGCCTCGATGGCCTGCACCGCGCGCGCCGATTCGTTCAGCAGCAGCCGCGCATGGGGCGCGAGTTGCGCGCCGTAGTCGGTGAGCGTGGCGCCGCGCTGGTGGCGCTCGAACAAGGGCACGCCCAGCTGTTCTTCCAGCCGCTTCACGATGCGGCTCAGGGCCGGCTGCGTCACGTGCAGCACCTCGGCCGCCTTGCCCAGCGAACCGCAGTCGACGATGGTCTGAAAGGCGTGGATCTCGCGCAGGTTCAGCAGCATGGTGGGCCCGAAAAGTTCGGCGGCATCTTACGGGCGGGCGCGCGCGGGGCCGCACCGCATCGGTATGCCTTGGGGCCGATTCGTCATGCCCGCGCGCGGCAGGCCGTGCCTAGACTGCGTCGCCCCCTCCACCCCCAAGACACAACCCATGCTCACCAACGAAGAACTCCAGCGCGTGCTGCAGCAGCGCCAGCAACTGCGCACCCAGGTGTCGCCCGAGGAATGGGCCGCGCGCGTCGAGCTCGCGGCCTGCTACCGGCTCATCGCGCACTTCCGCATGACGGACTGGATCTACAACCACATTTCGTCGCGCGTGCCGGGCTCGCACGAGCACTACCTCATCAACCCCTTCGGCCTGCTGTACGAAGAGGTGTCGGCGTCGAACCTGGTGAAGGTGGACGTGCACGGCCGGCTGGCGGAAGACGTGCCGCTGGAGGTGAACCCCGCGGCCTTCGTGATCCACGGCGCGATCCACACCGCGCGGCCCGACGTGGGCTGCGTGCTGCACACGCACACCGCCGCGGGCGTGGCGGTGGCCGCGCAGGCCGATGGCCTGCTGCCGATTTCGCAGCACGCCATGCGCGTGTACGGCCAGATCGGCTACCACGACTTCGAGGGCATTGCGCTGGACAACGCCGAGCAGCAGCGCCTGGTGGCCGACATGGGGTCGAACAACATCCTCATCTTGCGCAACCACGGCCTGCTCACCGCGGGCCGCACCGTGCCCGAGGCCTTCGAGCTCATGTTCTACCTGGAGCGCGCCTGCCAGATCCAGATCGCGGCCACCTCGGGGCCGCAGAAGCTGGTGTTTCCCTCGGCCGAGGTGCAGTCGCGCGCCATCGCGCAGTTCGCGGACTCGCCGTCGTACATCCAGGGGCGCGACTGGCTCGCGCTCATCCGGCTGCTCGACCGCATCGATCCTTCGTACCGCAGCTGAGCCGGGCCGCGTTCAGGCGGGCGCCGGCGGGCTCTGCGGCCACAGCAGCGCCAGCCGCTCGCCCACGCGCCGGCCGTGGGTGAGCGCGATGTCGGCCAGGGCCATGCCCGTGCACAGGCGGCGCGCCTCGGCCAGGGCCGCGGCCGCTTCGGCCGGCTGGCCCTGGCGGTCCAGCAAGGCGGCTTCGAGCACGCGCGCGAGGTGAAAGCGCGGGTCGCGCCGGGCCGCTTCGCGTGCTTCGGCCAGGGCCTCGGCCTCGCGCCCCACGCGCAGCAGGAAGGTGCCGAGCGCCCAGCGCCAGAAGCCCTGGCGGCGGTCGCGCGGGCTGATGGCCATGCCGTGGCGCATCTGCTCGATGCCGGCTTCGAGCCGGCCCGTGAGCGCCAGCGAGGCCCCCAGCGCCACGTGCGCCTGCGCATTGCTCGGGTCGATGGCGAGCGCGCGCTGCAGCACCTCCACGCCGCGCTGGTGCTGCCCCAGGTCGCACAGCGCGCAGCCCGCGTAGCCCAGCACCTCGGAGCTGCCGTCGTCGAGCGCGATCGCGCGATCGGCCGTGCGCAAGGCATCGGCCGCGAGCCGGGCCGCGTCGGGCAGCTGGGTGAGGTTGGTCGAGAGGGCCGTCAGCAGCGCGTAGTGCGCGTGGCCCAGGCCAAAGGCCGGGTCCAGCGCGGTGCTCTTGAGCAGCAGCGCACGCGCTTCGGCGATCGCGTCGGGGCCCCAGCCCTGCAGGGCGATGGCGCCGATGGCCTGGTGGTAGTGGGCCCAAACGCCCTGGTGCTCGGGCCGCTGGCGGCGGATGTGGGCGATCTCGGCGCGCGTGAGCTCGGGCTCGAGCTCCGACATGATCCCGCGCGCGATGTCTTCCTGCAGGTCCACGGCCGCGTCGCGGCGGCGCTCGAAGCGGCCGCTCCACAGCACGTGGCCGCTGCTCGCGTCGATCAGTTGCGTGCCCACGCGCACGCCCTCGCCCGCGGGGCGCACGCTGCCCTCGACCACGAAACGCACGCCGAGCTCGCGCGCGATCTCGGGCACCGTCGTGCCCTGCCCGCGGAACGCGAACGACGAGGCGCGCGACACCAGCCGAAAACCCGGCACGCGCGCCAACAGCGCAATCGTGTCTTCGGCCAGGCCGTCGGCGAGGTAGCGGATCTGCGGCTCGTCGCACAGCACGTTGAACGGCAGCACCGCGATGGTGGGCCCGCTGGCCAGGCCCGCGGCCGGCGCTGCGCCCGCGGCGCGCAGCGGCAGGGCCCACTGGTAGCCGCGGCCCGCCACGGTGGCGATGCTGTCCGGCCCCAGCAGCTTGCGCAGCGCGGCCACCTGCACCGAGAGGTTGTTGTCCTCCACCACCAGGCCGGGCCACACGGCGTCGAGGATCTCGTCCTTGCCCACCACGCGGTCGTGGCGCGCCAGCAGGCACAGCAGCAGGTCGAAGGCGCGCGCGCCCACGCTGGCGGGCACGCCGTCGACGAGCAAGGCGCGTTCGGCGGGGCGCACTTCGAAGCGGTCGAACTGGTAGCGGTCGGGCATGCACCTTCTCCGGGGCGGCATGTTTAGGAACGTTTAGCCCGGGCTTGAGCGCGTTAAAGGCCGGCGCGGCGCGCGCTCGATAAGGTCCGGACACGCCGCGTTGTACAGGGCTCCACGGCCCCCTTGCAATGCTGCGCTGCGATGGCCGGGTGCAGCCCGGTGCCCGTCCTTCAACCCTTGTGGAGCCTCGTGATGAACACCCGCCTCTTCGAAACCCAGTCCGCCCTGCGCGCGCGCTACAAGCAAGCGCCCGAACTCGCGCTCGTCACCGCGCAGGCGCGCACCCGCAGCGACAACCCCGCCGACCCTTTCCACCTGCAGGTGGTGCCCGCGCTGCGCGACGAGGCGGCGGTGCCGGTGGGCGTGCACGGCTCGGTCGGCGGCCCCTACGACGCGCCCTGCCCCGGCGACCTGCTGTGCGCCGCGCTCGCGGCCTGCTACGACGCGTCGGTGCGCATGGTGGCGCAGGCCATGGGCATCGAACTCACGGCGCTCGAGGTGCACGTGCAGGCCAAGGTCGACATGCGCGGGGCCATGGGCATGGGGCGCGACCTGCCGGTGGGCTTCCAGTCGTTCAGCACCGACATCCACCTGCAGGCGCGCGAAGGCACGCCCGCCGAGGCGATCGAGCAATTGCGCGTGGCGGCGCAGCGCTGCTGCGTGGTGGCGCACACGCTGCGTTCAGCACCCGAGATGCAGACCCGGTTTCACGCCTGAGGCGTGGCCGCGGTGGCGGCGCCGGTCAAGCAACTGGCGTGCGCCGTCATGGCCGGCGGGGGCGCGCTGCGGCACAGTGCCGCCATCCGAACCGCATCCCCGCACGGCCATGAACCTTCCCACCCGCCAACTCACCCTGGGCCAGTCCCGGCTCGCCTACGACGACACCGGCGGCACGGGCCCGCTGCTGGTCTGCATGCCCGGCATGGGCGATCTGCGCAGCGAATACCGCGCGCTGCGCCCGCTGCTGCAGCAGGCCGGCCACCGCGTGGTCACGCTGGACGTGCGCGGGCACGGCGAAAGCTCGGCGCAGTGGCCGGGCTACTCGGCGCGCGACGTGGGGCGCGACGCGCTGGCGCTGATCGAGCACCTGGGCGCCGGCCCGGCGGTGGTGCTGGGCAACTCGTTCGCGGCGGGCTCGGCGCTGTGGGCCGCGCACGAAGCGCCCGCCCAGGTGCGCGGCGTGGTGCTGCTCGGTCCCATCGTGCGCGACGTGCCCGCCCCCTGGTACGCCAAGGCCGCGCTCGCCCTGGGCTTTGCCGGGCCCTGGCGCGTGGCGTTCTGGATGGCCTACTGGAACAGCCTGTTCCCCCTGCGCAAGCCGGCCGACCACGCGCAGGCCCGGGCCGCGCTGGCGGCCAACCTGCGCGAGCCGGGTCGCATGGCGGCGCTGCGCCACATGGTGGCCCTGAGCAAGGCCGACACCGGGGCCCTGGTGGCGCGCAGCCGCGTGCCCGCGCTGGTGGTGATGGGCTCGCGCGACCCCGACTTTCCCGACGCCACGGCCGAAGCGCACTGGCTGGGCCAGGCCCTGCGCACCGAGCCGCTGATCGTGCCGGGCGCGGGCCACTACCCGCACCTGGAAGCGCCCGAGCAGGTCGCGCCCGCGGTGCTCGCCTTCATCGCGAGCCTGCGGTGAGGCGCGCGATCCCGGGCTCAGCGCGCGGCGCGGCGAACGGCCGTGGGCGTGGTGCCGGTCCAGCGCTTGAAGGCGCGGTGGAAGGGGCTGGGTTCGGCAAAGCCGAGCAGGTAGGCCACCTCGCCCAGGGCCAGGCGCGGGTCGGCCACGTAGCGCAGCGCGAGTTCGCGGCGCACGCCGTCCACCAGCGCGGCGAAGCGCGTGCCCTCCTCGTCGAGCCGGCGCTGCAGGCTGCGCTCGCTCAGGTGCAGCCGCGCGGCCACCTGCCGCAGCGTGGGCGGGCCGTTGGCCATGGCCTCGGCCAGCAGACGGCGCACCTGGGCGGCCGTGGGTTCGTGCAGCGGCGCGTGCGCGGCCAGCAGTTGCTCGGCGTGCGCGGTGACGATGCGCGAGAGGCCGGGGTCGGCCGCGGGCACGGCGCGGTCCAGCACCGCGTCGGCCAGCACCAGGCACGACACCGGCGCGTCGAAGCGCGGGGCCACGCCGAACACCGCCCGGTAGGCCTCGGCATCGCCCCCGGCGCTGTGGGCGAACGCCACGGCCTGCGCGCGCACGGGCGCGCCGCCGATCTGCGTGGCCACCACCACCAGCGAGGCGAGCGTGAACTCGGCCGCCTGGCGGCAAGGGGTGACGCCCGCGGCATCAAAGCGGTGCTCGACGCGCAGCCCGCCCTCGACCGGCACGAGCACGAAGCTCGCAAGGTCGTGCACCAGGCGGTTGTAGCGGGCCAGCCGCTGCAGGGCGCTGCGCAGGTCGGGCGCGGTGCGCACGGCGTAATCGAGCACGTCGAAGGTGCCGGGCCGGATGGCCTGCGCTGCGCGCAGGCCGAACAGCGGGTCGCCGCAGCGTTCGGCGGCCAGGGTCCACAGGCGCTCTTCCACCGCCAGCGGCATGCGGGCCTCGGGGTCGGCCAGCGCCGCGGCGGCCAGGCCGGCGTCGGCCATGAGCCGTCCGGCGTCCACCCCACGCGCGGCGGCCGCCTGCACCACGAACGCGCCGATGCGCGCGGCAACCTGCGGGGAGCGGTGGGGGGCGGGCATGGTGGACGTGTTCGAACCTCGTCGGGCGGGTCCCGATGATCGCATTGCCCTTCTGTCTTCCCCCTGTTTTCATTGCCACACCATGAACCTGAACCAGATCACGCTGCCCGCCCTCGACATCGATCGCTCGGTGGATTTCTACCGCCGCATGGGCTTTCACCAGATCGTGGGGGCGCCGCACTACGCGCGCTTCGAGTGCCCCGAAGGCACGTCCACGTTTTCCCTGCACCGGGTGGAGCGCCTGGGCACCGGGGCGCAGGCGGTGGTGTACTTCGAGACGGCCGACGTCGATGCCGAATTCCAGCGCCTGCAAGCCGCCGGCTTCGCGTTCACCCAGGCGCCGCGCGACGAACCCTGGCTGTGGCGCGAGGCCCGGCTGAACGACCCGAGCGGCAACGCCTTGTGCTTGTTCAGGGCCGGCGAGATTCGCAAGAATCCACCCTGGAAACTGAAAGGCTGACCCCATGAAGATCGTCCGCAGCAAGACCTTCCGCGCCGAGCGCGCCTGGGGCGCACTCGACATCGCCAACATGAACGGCGTGACCACCCGCCTGCACTGGACGGACCAGCCTTACCGCTGGCACGTGAACGACGGCGAAGAGGTGTTCGCGGTGCTCGACGGCGAGGTGGACATGCACTACCGCGAGAACGGCGTGGCGCAGCGCGTGCGCCTGCAAACCGGGGACGTGTTTTTTGCGGGCGTGGGCTGCGAGCACGTGGCGCACCCGATCGGCGAGGCGCGCATTCTGGTGGTGGAGAAGGAAGGCTCGGTGTGACACCGCCGCGCACGGTCTTCCTGGACCGGCTGCGCGTGGTGCTCACCGCGCTGGTGGTGCTGCACCACACGGCCATCACCTACGGCGGCAGCGGCGACTGGTTCTACCGCGAGGTGCGCGACGGCGGTGCGCCGTCGAGCCTGTTGCTCAGCGTGTTCTGCGCGGTGAACCAGGCCTTCTTCATGGGCTTCTTCTTTCTGATCGCCGGTCGCTTCACGCCGGGCTCGCTGGCGCGCAAGGGCTCGCGTGCGTTCGCGCAAGAGCGCCTGCTGCGCCTGGGGCTGCCGCTGCTGGTGTTCGGCTTTGTGCTGGGGCCGCTGGCCGTGGCGCTGGCGGGCGTGCCGGCGGGGCGGCCCTGGGCGTCGGCGTGGTGGGCGCAACTGCAGCAGCTGCGCTTCGTGATCGGGCCGCTGTGGTTCGCGTGGGCGCTGCTGCTGTTCACCGCGGCGTTCATGCTCTGGCGGTGTTGGCGGCCCGAGCCCGAGCCCGCGCCCGATCGGCCGGTGCCGGGTTCGCCGTGGTGGCTGGTGTCGGCGCTGGCGGTGGGCGCGGTGGCGCTGGCGCTGCGGCAATGGGTGCCGGTGGGGCAGAGCGTGTGGGGCCTGCAGCTCGGCTACTTCGCGTCGTACGCTTTTTTGTTTGCGCTGGGTTGCGCGGCGGCGCGCCACGGCTGGCTCGAACGCGTGCCGCCCGCGCAGGCCCGGCGCTGGCGGCGCGTGACGTGGCTGACCCTGCCGCTGTTGTTCGTGGTGGCAGCGCTGTCGGGCGCGCTCGCGGGCCGGCCGGTGAATTTCAACGGCGGGCTCGGGCTGGCGGCGGTGGTGTACGCCTTCTGGGAGCCCTTCGTGGCCTGGGGCCTGATCGCCTCGCTGCTGGTGCTGTTCCAGCGCCGCTTCAACACCCCCAGCCCGCGGTGGCAGCGCTGGAGCGAGCAGGCCTATGGCGCGTTCGTGCTGCACGCGCCGGTGCTGGTGGGCGTGTCGGTGGCGCTGGCGGGCTGGGGGGCGCCGGCGTTGCTCAAGTTCGCGCTGGTGGGCGCGGCCAGCGTGGTGGTGTCGTTCGCGCTGGCTCGGGGCCTGCGCGCGCTGCCCGGGGTGCGGCGGGTGCTGTAGCGCGGCTCATAGCGCGGCTCAGCCCGTGCCCGCGATCAGGGTCTCCAGCACCTCGATGCGGTGCCGGTGCGGCGTGGTGATCGCATAGAAGCGCTCCTGCAGATCGGTGAACCGCCCCACCGCCACCAGCGCCCCGGTGCGCAGCTCGTCCTGCACCACCACCTCGGGCAGCACCGTGAGCCAGCCGCTGTCGCGCGCGATCAGGCGCAGCATGGCCATGTCGTCGACCTCGGCGCGCAGGCGCGGCGTCACGTTGGCCGAGAGGCAGAGCGCGTCGAACTGCGCGCGCAGCGCATGGCGCGGGCCGGGCAGCACCACGTCCAGTCCGTCGAGGTCTTCGGGCACGCGCAGGGCCTGCGCGGCCCAGCGGCCCGCGGGGCCCACGAGCGACACCGCCTGGCTGCCGAGGAAGCGGCAGTGCAGCGGGCGGTCGGGGTCGGCGGGCACGGTTTCGTTGGCCAGCACCACGTCGAGCTGGTGCTGCACCAGCCGCTCGATCAGGCCTTGCAGCAGGCCGGACTCGAGCGTGAGCACCACGCTCGCATCGCTGAGCAGCGGGCGGATCCAGTTCTCCTGGTAGTTGCGCGAGAGCGTGGCCACGCTGCCCACGCGCAGCCGCGTGACGCCGGCCACGCGGCCTTGCAGCCGGCCCAGCATTTCCTGGCCCAGACCGAAGATGTTCTCGGCGTAGGCCAGCACGAGTTGGCCGGTGTCGGTCAGTTGCAGCCGCCGCCCTTCGCGCGCGAACAGCGGCTCGCCCAGGCGGTCTTCGAGCTGGCGGATCTGCGCCGACACCGCCGATTGCGAGGTGTTGAGCTCTTCGGCGGCCCGGGTGAGGTGGCCGAGCCGCGCCACCCGCCAGAAGTAGAAGAGGTGGTGGAAATTGAGCTGATCGAGGCGCATCGTTCGTTTTTCAGAATGTTTTTGTTCTGATCAATGTATTTTACTGAACGGTCGCAAGCCGGGAAGATCGTGGGCAACGCAGCACCGAGGCCCCCGCCATGCCCCCAACCGACCTTTTGCCGACGATCAGCGCGCTCACGCCCGCGGTGCTGATGGCCCTGGCCGCGGCCCATGCCGCGCTGGCCGGGCGCACGCCCACCCCGGGCCCCACCGTGCCGCCGCCCACGCTGTGGCGCGGCTTCCAGGGCTTGTCGCTGGCGGCGCTGGCGGCGGCGGCGCTGGCGCTGGCGCTGCCCTTCCTGGCCCGGCCCGACGCTGCGCCCGCCAACGGCCTGGGCGCCTGGCTGGCGCCGTCCCCCTTCGCCGGTGTGCTGGCGCTGCTGGTGCAGCTGCTGGGCACGGTCATCGGCGCCTTCTCGGCGCGCTACCTGCAGGGCGAGCGCGGCCAGCCGCGTTACGTGGCCATGCTGGCGGTGGTGCTGGCCGCGGTGCACGGGCTGCTGCTGGCCCAGCACTGGCTGGTGCTGATCGGCGCCTGGGCGCTGGTGGGCGTGGCGCTGCAGCGGCTGCTGTGCTTCTACCCCGAGCGCGCCTTCGCCCGCCTGGCCGCGCACAAGAAGCGCCTGGCCGACCGCGTGGCCGACGCGCTGCTGCTGCTGGCCGCCGCGCTGGCCTGGGGCACGGTGGGCAGCGGTTCGCTGCCGGCCCTGTGGGACCACGTGGCCCAGCACGGCCTGAATCCCGCGCTGCACCTGAGCGCGGTGGCGCTGGTGCTCGCGGTGGTGCTGCGCACCGCGCTGCTGCCGGTGCACGGCTGGCTGATCCAGGTGATGGAAGCGCCCACGCCGGTGTCGGCGCTGCTGCACGCGGGCGTGGTGAACCTGGGTGGCTTCGTGCTGATCCGCTTCGCCCCGCTGCTGGAGCAGGCCATGCCCGCGCGCGCGCTGCTGCTGGCCTTCGGCCTGGCCACCGCGGTGCTGGCGGGCATGGTCATGCTCACGCGCATCAGCATCAAGGTGCGGCTGGCCTGGTCCACCGTGGCGCAGATGGGCTTCATGCTGGTGGAGTGCGCGCTGGGCCTGTACACGCTGGCCGCGCTGCACCTGCTGGGCCACTCGCTCTACAAGGCGCACGCCTTCCTGTCGGCCTCCGAGGCGGTGCGCAGCACGCGGCTGCAGGCGCTGTCGGCGCCCTCCCCGGCCACGGGCGCGAGCCTGCTGTTCGCGCCGCTGCTGAGTGTGGCGGTGGTGCTGGGCCTCAGCGCCGCCCCCGATGTGGCCCCCTGGCCCTGGTGGTGGAGCGCCGTGCTGGCGCTGGCCTGGGCGCCGCTGCTGTGGCTGCCCTCGGCCCAGGCGCCGGCGGGCCTGCGCGCGCGGCAGGTGGTGTGCGGCGCGCTGATGGTGGCCGGGCTCACGCTGGCCGCGCTGTTCGCCCACGCCCTGCCCTTCGGCCTTGCGGACGCGCCGCAACACGCCCTGGGCCTGATCACGCTCGCGGGCATGGCCGCGCTGTACGCGGGCCTGGCGCTGCTGCAGCGCCGGCCCGGCCTGCTCTCGGGCTGGCGGCGCTGGAGCTACGCCGGCTTCTACGTGGACGAGGCCTACACCCGCCTGGCGCTGCGCCTGTGGCCCACACGCTGGACGCCCGAGACCGCCACGCCCCGCGCCTGACCGACCCTTTTCCGGAGAACCGCCATGTACTCGCTCAACGATTCGAGCCCCGCCACCGCCCAGGCCGCGCCGAGCGTGGACGACGCGCTGCACCGCGCGATCGACGAGGCCTGCGCACAGGCCTGCCGCGCCATCGCACCCAGTTGGCCGCTGGACCGCGCGATCGCGGTGAACCCGCACTGGCAGCGCATCGGCCTGCCGCTGCGCCGCGTGGCCGCGCGCATGGCGGCGCTGGGCAACGTGCAGGTGTTCCCGCCGCGCGAGCGCCAGCGCGAGGCCTGGCAACAGGGCCGCATCCGCCCGGCCGATCTGGCGCAGGCGCTGCAGCAATTGCCGGCGGCCCGGAGCGCGGGCCTGAGCGCCGAGCGCTGCGTGCAGGCGCTCCACGAACCCGCGCCCAGCGCCCAGCTGCCGCTGCTGATCGACGTGCTCGACACCGACCCGCGGCGCGGCAACCGGCTGGGCTGGCGCCAGGCCGTGACGCACCAGGTGAGCCAGACCTGCGCGGCTTACTTCGACGCCCACCAGGCCGACTGGCAGCCCGAGCACCGCGAGGGCCTGTACGCCTTCTGGCGCGACACCCTCACGCACGACCACGGCATCGGCCTGCTGATGGGCCTGCCCGACCTGGGCCAGGCGATCGGTGCGCTGCCCGCCACCGCCCAGGACGCCGAGCGCTGGGTGATTGCGCGCCTGGGCCTGCCGCCCGCGGTGTGGGCCGACTACCTCGAATCGGTGCTGCTGTCGGTGAACGGCTGGGCCTCGTGGTGCGCCTACCTGGGCTGGCAGGCCGCGCAGCAGGGCGGGCACGACGCGCACCTGCGCGAGCTGCTCGCGATCCGCCTCGCCTGGGGCGTGCTGCTGCTCGAAGGCAAACACGACGACGACGCCGAGCGTGCCTTCGCCGCGCTGCAGAATGCCTGGGCCGACGCGCCCCAGGTGCTCCAAAAAGCAGAGCGGGCGCTGCTCGTGGACGAGGTGTGGCAGCTCGCGCTGGAGATCGGCTACCAGCGCCTGCTCGCGCAACGCCTGCTCGCCACGGCCGCGCCGCCGCTGGTGCCGCCCGTGACCGAGGTGCAGGCCGCCTTCTGCATCGACGTGCGCAGCGAGCCGCTGCGCCGCGCGATCGAGGCCGAGTGGCCGGCCGTGCAGACGCTGGGCTTCGCCGGCTTCTTCGGCTTGCCCGTGGCCTACACGCCGCTGGCCACGGCCGCACGCCGGCCGCAGCTGCCGGGCCTGCTCGCGCCCGCCATGGAAGTGACCGACCGCGTGGTGAGCGCCGACGCCGCGCGCCGCGCCACCGACGCGCTGCTGCAGGCCGCGGCCGAGCGCTCGCGCCAGACGCGTCTGGCGCTCAAGGACCAGTGGCAGGCCGCGAGCCGCTGGCCCGGCGCGGCGTTTTCCTTCGTCGAAGCCGCGGGCCTGGGCTACCTGGGCAAGCTCGGCGGCTGGCTGGTGCCGGGCCGGCGGGCGCGCGCGCGCGACGACCTCGAAGGCCTGCCCGCGCGCTACCGCCCCGTGTGCCGTCCGGCCCTGATGGGCCTGGACACCGCGGCGAAGGTGGCACTGGCCGCGCGCGTGCTGCACGCCATGGGCCTGGGCGCGGCGGGCTCGCGGGTGGCGCCGCTGGTGCTGCTGGTGGGCCACGGCAGCCAGTCGGCCAACAACGCCCACGCGGCCGCGCTCGACTGCGGCGCCTGCTGCGGCCAGACCGGCGAGGTGAACGCGCGCAGCCTGGCGCAACTGCTCAACGAGGCCGCGGTGCGCGAAGGCCTGCGCGCGCAAGGGGTGGCCCTGCCCGAGGACACGGTGTTCATGGCCGCGCTGCACAACACCACCACCGACGAGATCGAGGGCTTTGACCTCGACCTGCTGCCACCGGCCGCGCTCGCGCGCTGGGAGCACCTGCAGCGCGTGCTCGAACACGCCTGCGACCGCGTGCGCCGCGAACGCGCGCCCTCGCTCGGGCTCGACCCGCGCGCGCCGCACACCGAGCTGCTCGACCAGCTGCGCCGCCGCGCCAACGACGGCGCGCAGACCCGCCCCGAGTGGGGCCTGGCGGGCAACGCCGCGTTCGTGATCGCGCCGCGCTGGCGCAGCCTGGGCAGCGTGCTCCAGGGCCGCAGCTTCCTGCACGACTACGACGCCGCGCACGACCGCGACGGCAGCGTGCTCGAACTGCTGATGACCGCGCCCATGCTGGTCACGCACTGGATCAACTGGCAGTACCACGCGTCCACCTGCGACCCGCAGCACCTGGGCAGCGGCAACAAGGTGCTGCACAACGTGGTGGGCGGCCACCTGGGCGTGTTCGAGGGCAACGGCGGCGACCTGCGCGTCGGCCTGTCCAGGCAGTCGCTGCACGATGGCGAGCGCTGGGTGCACGAGCCGCTGCGCCTCACGGTGGTGATCGACGCTGCGCAGGAAGCGATCGACAAAGTGATCGGCCAGCATGCGGTGGTGCGGCAACTGATCGACAACGGCTGGCTGCACCTGTGGCGCTTCGCGGAATCGGGCTTCGAGCGCCGTGTGCACGGCGGCTGGCAGGCGGTGGCGAACGTGGGGGCCGTGCGCGCATGAGTCGGCCCGGACCGTACGCGGGCCAGCGCGTGGCCCTGCTCACCCAGCACGGCAAGGAACGCGTGATCGCCCCCGTGCTCGACCCCGGCCTGGGTTGCACCGTGCAGCTCGTGAGCGGCTTCGACACCGACCTGCTCGGCACCTTCACACGCGAGATCCCGCGCGAGGGCACGCAGGTGGAGGCCGCGCGGCGCAAGGCGCGCCAGGGCATGGCGCTGTCGGGCCTGCCCCTGGGCCTGGCGAGCGAAGGCAGCTTCGGCCCCGACCCCTTCACGGGCATGTTTCCCTGGAACGTCGAGGTGCTGGTGTGGATCGACGACGAGCAGGGCCTGGAGGTGGTGGGCGTGGCCCAGGGCCCGGCGCGCAACGGGCATGTGCACAGCAACGCCTGGGCCGACGTCGAGGCCTTTGCGCAGCGCGAGGGTTTTCCGCGGCAGCAGCTCGTGATCCGCCCCGACGACGAGGACGGCCCGCCGCTGCACAAGGGCGTGGCCGACTGGGCGCTGCTGCGCCGCGGCTTCGACGAGGCGCTGGCGCAATCGCGGCGGGGCCGCGTGTTCGTGGAGCACGACCTGCGCGCCTTCGCGCACCCCGAGCGCATGGCGCGCATCGGCCAGGCCGCGCAAGACCTGCTGCAGCGCCTGCGCTCGGTCTGCCCGGCCTGCGGCGCGCCGGGCTTCGGCGTGAGCCACCGCGAACCCGGCCTGCCCTGCGCCGACTGCGGCAGCCCCACCAGCAGCTACCGCAGCGAGGTCTGGCGCTGCCCGTGCTGCGCGCACCAGACCGACCGTCCGCGCACCGACCGGCTCACCGCCGAGCCGGCGCATTGCGGGCAGTGCAATCCCTGA
>VFQP010004132.1_pt1 | contig 13908 bp, 13 predicted proteins | sample 3512351 | NCBI WGS metagenome assembly VFQP01 (sample SAMN10412372, study PRJNA504923) | tailings metagenome | isolation source: Relicate 1 Philex TSF1 revegetated site | place: Philippines: Tuba, Benguet | collected 2017-08-29 | reverse complement strand
TTCATGAAGGCCCGTCCACCCAACAAGGACAGCAAAATGCCCAAGATGAAGACCAAGTCCGGCGCCAAGAAGCGGTTTCGCTTCACCGCGTCCGGCAAGGTGAAGGTCGGCGTTGCCGGCAAGCGCCACCGCCTCTCGTCCCACAACGCCAAGTACATCCGTACCAATCGCGGCACCAAGATCCTCAAGAAGGGGGATGAAGGTCTCGTGAAGTGGTACATGCCGTACAACCGATAAGGAGCGCGTGAGAGATGAGCCGCGTCAAGAGAGGCGTTACCGCCCACGCCCGTCACAAGAAGGTTTTGAAGGCCGCTGAAGGCTTTTACGGCCGTCGCAAGAATACGATCCGGACCGCCAAGGCCGCCGTCGACAAGGCCGGCCAGTATGCGTACCGCGACCGTCGCGCCAAGAAGCGCAACTTCCGCGCGTTGTGGATCCAGCGCATCAACGCCGCCGTGCGCGAGCATGGCCTGACCTACGGTCGATTTATCGACGGCCTCAGCAAGGCCGAGATCGCCGTCGATCGCAAGGTGCTGTCGGATATCGCCATCCACGAGCCCGCCGCGTTCGCCGTCCTCGTTGCCAAGGCGAAGGCCGCGCTCGGTTATCTGGCCGAGATCGAAGCCACGACGGCCGCCCGGGTCGCCTGAGCCGCAAAACCTCGCTGAGGTCACAAGCAAGCCTTGCGCCGCCCCGTTCGGGGATGGCGCGGGGCTTTTTCTTTGCCTAGAACACAGCGCCTTCCATCGGACATGACCATGCCCTCGCTCGACGAACAGATCTCCGCCCTCCGCGCCGATATTTCCGCTGCCGTCGCCGCGGCCGAGAGCGAAGCGGCGCTCGACGCGGTACGGGTCGGCGCGCTCGGCAAGAAGGGTACCGTCTCGGCGCTGCTCGCAACGCTGGGGAGCATCGCTCCCGACGAGCGCAAGAGCGCCGGCGCCGCAATCAATGCGCTCAAGGCCGAAGTCACGGCGCTGATCGAGGACAAGGCGACCGGCCTTAAGGCCAAGGCGCTCGAGGCGAAACTCGCTGCCGAACGCCTCGATGTCACCCTGCCCATCCGCCCGCCGGCGCTGGCCGTCGGGAGAATCCATCCGGTCAGCCAGACCATCGACGAGATCACCGCCATCTTCTCGGACATGGGTTTCGCCATCGCCGAAGGGCCGGACATCGAGACCGACTATTTTAACTTCACGGCTCTGAATTTCCCCGAAGGCCATCCGGCGCGGGAAATGCACGACACCTTCTTCTTCCAGCCCGGCCCCGATGGAGCGCGCAAGCTTCTGCGCACGCACACCTCGCCCGTGCAGGTGCGCGTGATGCAGAAGACCAACGAAAAGCCGGCGGCGGGCTACATGACCCCGGCCATCGACCCGCCGATCCGCGTCGTCATTCCCGGCCGCACCTACCGGAACGATTCCGACCAGACTCACACGCCGATGTTCCATCAGGTCGAGGGGCTGGTGATCGACAAGTCGGCCCATATCGGCCAGCTGCGCTGGGTGCTGGAAGAATTCCTCAAGGCCTTCTTCGAGGTGCCGGGCGTCACACTGCGCTTCCGGCCGAGCTTCTTCCCCTTCACCGAGCCGTCGCTCGAGGTGGATGTCCAGTGCGACCGCTCGGGCAGCGAAGTGAAGATCGGCGAGGGCAGCGACTGGATGGAGATCCTCGGCTGCGGCATGGTGCATCCCAATGTCATCCGCAATGCCGGGCTCGATCCCGATGTCTACCAGGGCTTTGCCTGGGGCATGGGCATCGACCGCATCGCCATGCTGAAATACGGCATGCCGGACCTGCGCGCCTTCTTCGACGCCGACAAGCGCTGGCTCGACCACTACGGCTTCCGCCCCCTCGACCTGCCGACGCTGTTCGGCGGGCTGTCGAGCTGATGACCCTCCCCGCCCGCTATGCCACGGCCAACCGGTTCAGCTTCGGGGATTCCCCCGAGATGGCCGATCAGTTGCTGGCGCTGGTCATTGCCGGCCGCAAGACCGCGACCTGCGGAGCGCTGCGCGACTACGGCAAGCCCGGCGACGAGCCGATGCCGGAAGTCGGCCGGATCGACGTGGTCGTCGACGGCCGGGATGAACCGCGCTGCGCCATCGAGACGGTCGAGGTGACGCGTCACCGCTTCGATGCCGTGCCGGAAGACTTTGCGCTGGCCGAGGGCGAGGGCAGCTTCACCGAATGGCGCGAGGGCCACATGGCCTATTTCGAGCGCAATGGCGGCTGGTCGCCGGACCTCGAGCTCGTCTGCGAGCGGTTCAGGCTCGTCGAGGTGTTCCCGCAATGATCGACGAGCTGCCGCCCAACCCGACCTTTGTCGTCGTCGACATCGAGGCCGACGGCCATTCGCCGCTCGCCAACTCGATGCTGAGCTTTGCCGCTGTCGCCCTCGACATGGCCGGCAACCGCCATGGCGAGTTCGAGGCGGTGCTGGCGCCGCGCCCCGACCGCCAGCCCGATCCCAACACCATGGCGTGGTGGCAGACGCAGCCCGAGGCTTATGCGCATGCGACCGAAAATCCCGAGCCAGCGGACGTGGTGATGCCGCGCTTCGCCGACTGGGTGGATTCGCTGCCCGGTCCCCGGGTCTTTGCCGCCGCCCCCATCATCTTCGACGGGCTGTGGATGGACCACTATCTCGATACCTTCGCCGGCACCCGGGCGCTGGGCGGGCCGTACAAGACCCGACAGATTTTTCGCGGTGGTGGCGTCTGCCTGTACACCATGGCCGGTGCCCTGCGCGGCGCCGACTACCTGAAGTGGGGCATGCAGCGGGTGCCGGCCGAATGGTACGGCCACGTGCCGCATTCGCACCGCGCAATCGACGATGCGCGCGGCTTTGCTAACGTCCTCGTCAAGCTGTTCGAAATCTCGCAAGCCCTCGACAAGATCGAGGCGACGGAAAGCGTTTACCGATGAAGTTCACCCTCGACTGGCTCAAGGAACACCTCGAGACCGACGCCACTGCCGAGACCATCGAAAAGTCCCTGACCATGATCGGGCTCGAGGTCGAGGGCGTCGAGAACCAGGGCAAGGCGCTCGAGAAGTTCGTGGTCGCGCATGTGGTATCGGCCGAGCCGCATCCGAATTCCGACCACCTCAAGGTGTGCAAGGTCGATGCCGGCACCGGCGAACTGATCGATGTCGTCTGCGGCGCACCCAATGCCCGCTCCGGCATGAAATCGGTGTTCGCCTTCCCCGGCACGTTCATCCCCGGCAAGGGGTTCGAGCTCAAGGCCGGCGTCGTCATCCGGGGGGCGCCGTCGAACGGAATGCTGTGCTCGGCCGCCGAGCTCGAGCTCAGCAACGATCACGACGGCATCATCGCGCTGCCGGACGATGCGCCGGTGGGCGCGAAGTATGTCGACTATGCCGGGCTCAATGGGGTGGTGTTCGACATCTCGATCACCCCCAATCGCGGCGATGCCACCGGCGTCTACGGCGTCGCGCGCGACCTCGCCGCATTCGGCCTCGGCACGCTCAAGCCAACCGATATGTCCCCGCAGCCGTCGCCGGCCGGCAGAAGCCCCATCCCGCCGCTGCCGCACCAGTTCGCCCCCGGCGAGCCCAAGGCCATCCGCAAGTTCGCCGGCCGTTACATCCGCGGCATACGCAACGGCCCCTCGCCCGACTGGCTGCAGCAGCGCCTGCGCGCCGTCGGCCTCAGGCCGATCAACACCGTCGTCGACATCACCAATCTGGTGTCGCTCGGTTGGGGGCGGCCGCTACACGCCTATGACGCCGACAGGATCGTCGGCCAGCCGGTGCTGCGCAACGCACACGACGAACCCTTCGACGCGCTCGACAATCGGGTCTATGTCCTCGACGAGACGATGACGGTGATCGCCGACGAGCAGGGCCCGCTCTGCCTTGGCGGCATCATGGGCGGAATCCGCTCGGGGGTCACCGACGAGACCGTCAATGTGTTCATGGAATGCGCGAGCTGGGATCCCGAGCTCATTGCCCGCACCGGCCGCAAGACCGGCATCGTCTCCGATGCCCGCTATCGCCTCGAGCGCTCCGTCGACCCGGCGCTGACCGAGCCGGGCATGGAGCTGGCGACGCGCCTTGTGGTCGAGCTCTGTGGTGGCCAGCCGACCGAGCCGGTGATCTCCGGCGAAGACGTGTTCCCCAACACCGTTGTCGAGTTCCCGCTGGCCGAAGTGCGCCGCCTGACCGGCCTCGATATCGAGCCGTCCCGTGTCGAATCCATTCTCTCGGCGCTCGGCTTTGCCATAAGCGGCACCGGTCCGGTGCGCTCGGTCAAGGTGCCCTCGTGGCGCCCGGACGTGACGCAGAAGGCCGACCTCGTCGAGGAGGTCATGCGCATGGTGGGTGTCGACAATGTTCCGGTCGAGCCGCTGCCGCGCCTCAGCCATGTGGCGCCGCGCATGCTGACGCCGATCCAGAACCGCCGCCGGATCGCTCGCCGGGCGCTGGCTGCGCGCGGCCTCGACGAGGCAGTTACCTGGTCGTTCATTCCGGAGGCGGAAGCGAAGCGCTTCGGCGGCGGCAAGCCGGAGCTGCGGCTCGCCAACGCCATCGCTTCGGACATGACCGATATGCGCCCCTCGCTGCTTCCGGGGTTGCTCAGCGCCATGCGGCGCAACGCCAATCGCGGCCAGGCCGGGCTCGCGCTGTTCGAGGTCGGCCAGATCTTCCTCAGCGACGCGCCCGAAGGCCAGCACACCTATGCCACTGCCGTGCGCACCGCCGGCGGCGCGCGCCACTGGCAGGGCACGGCCACCGCCTCGGTGTTCGATGCCAAGGCCGATCTCGCTGCCCTGCTCGATGCGCTCGGCTCCGATATCGACAAGCTGCAGCTTGTCGCCGAGCCGGCGCCGTGGAGCCATCCCGGTCGCGGCGGCCGCATCCAGCTAGGCCCGCAGAAAATCCTCGCCTGGTTCGGCGAAGTGCACCCGGCGCTGCTCGCCGAGCTGGATGTCGCAGGTCCCGTTGCCGCCTTCGAGCTCGATCTCGATGCCCTGCCCGAGCCGCGCCGTAAGCCGACGCGCACCAAGCCGGCGCTGAAACTGTCCGACCTGATGCCCTTGAGCCGCGACTTCGCCTTCGTCGTCGATCGCGACGTCCCCGCGGCGACGCTGCTCAAGGCGGCGCGTGGCGCCGACAAGGCGCTGATTGCGGCCGTGGATGTCTTCGACGTGTTCGAGGGCAGCCACGTTGGCGAAGGCAAGAAATCGGTGGGGCTCGCGGTCACTCTGCAACCCATCGACAAGACGCTGACCGACGAGGACATTGAGCGGGTTTCGTCGGCGGTGGTTGCGGCCGTCACCAAAGCGAGCGGGGGCGTTCTGCGCGCATGAGCGATCTGCCGGTCATTGCCACCTTCTGGCATGGGCCGATGAGCTGGCTGGAACGGCTGTCCCTCGCCTCCTTCGTGCGGCAGGGGCATCCGGTCCATCTCTATAGCTACGACCCGCAGCCCGCCCTCGCCGGGGTCACGCCGCGTGATGCCGCCGACGTGGTGCCGCGCGAACGCCTCGTCTTCTACAAGGGGCGCGGCACGCCGGGCGTGTTCTCCGACCTCTTCCGCATGAGCATCCTGCGCCAGCAGCGCGGCATCTGGGCCGATGCCGATGTGATCTGCGTGCGCCCGATCCCGCAGCCTCGCGATTATCTGTTCGCCTTCGAACGCCGGAACTCCGTCAACGGCGCGGTGCTGTGGCTGCCGCATGACTGCGCGCTGCTCGACGATCTCCTCGGCATCTTCGCGCCCGGACGGGCCCGGCTCCTCGAGCCGCACCTGCCGCCATTCCGCCGCGCGGAGGTCGCGCTGCGGCGCCTGTTGGGTCAGAAAGTGCCGCCAGAGTACATGCAGTACGGCGCAACCGGACCGTTCGCCCTCACTTATTTCGTTCGCCGCCACGGCCTGTGGGACCGGGTCCTTCCCAGCACGAGCTTTTACCCGGTGCCCTACCAGGACGTGCCGCAGCTCCTGAGGCCGGGATTCGACCTGCAGGCCGCGATGCGGGAGGACACCTTCGGCATCCATGTCTGGCGCAGTGCGCTCACTGCCCGTGGCGCCAGAGCGATGCCCGTTCCCTTGCCCGGCAGCCCGCTGGCCGAGCTTTGTCGAGCGCATGGCATCACCGTCCAATCGGCGGTTGGTCCGGTCGCCTGAGCATGCTAGACCGCATCGCCCGCTAAGGAGCTGCGCTTGCAAATCGTCCAGCAGCGGCCGCGCCCGCTCTATGAGTTCCTCGCCGGCATCGTGCTGATCGCCGTCGTCGTCCTGCCTGGCATTGCCGGGTCGACTGCTGCCTATCTCGGCATGGTGACGCTGCTGCTCGGGGCCATCACCGCTTACCGCGCAGAATCGCTGCGGGCTGCGGTGCACAATGGCGGCAACTGGCTGTTCACCGTTGCCTTCCTGCTGATCGCCATCGCCTTGGTGGCAACGGCGGGCAACGTCAGCGACTTCGCGGCGATCGGCGATTTCGTGCCGCTGCTGCTCGTCACTCCCGCCTTCATCCTGTTCATGCCGGCGGCAGGCCGGCCGCGGCTCGATCTCTTCGGCATCCTGTGCGTGGTCGGCGCCGCCGTGGCGCTCGCCGTCGCCCTTGTGCAGGTCGAGATGTTCAACCTGCCGCGCGCGACCGGCGTGCAGTCGACGGCCATCCTCTTTGCCAGCAGTGCGGTCATCACCGGCTTTCTCGCTCTTGTCGGTGTGTTCGCTCCCGGACCGCGCTGGCGCTTTGCGCTACTCGTCGGGCCAATTCTCGGGATCTCAGCCGCCCTCCTCAGCGGCTCGCGCGGGCCGCTGCTGCTGGCCGGGCTGCTGTCGCTACTGGTCATCGTGACGCTCGTGCGCCAGCAGGACCGGCGGACGGCGTGGCTGCTGGTTGGCGGTTTCGCCGTACTCGGCCTCGTCGGGGGTGCGATCATGCTGCAGGCCTTCGACCTCAGCCGCATCCTCTCCATCGGCGATGTCATGAACGACCTCGCGCAGTCTGGATCCACCACCGACGTCAGCACGGCGCTTCGTCTCAGCTTCTACGAAAGCGGCCTCCACGCCTTCGTCGACTCGCCACTCTTCGGGCACGGCTGGTGGCGCCGGTTCTCGGCGGCCTCGCCCTACATGACGGATGCCGCGGCGGCGTGGGGCGCTGGCCGCGACCGCATGCACCTTCACAACGACTTCATCAATTTCCTGTCCGCCACCGGCGTCTTCGGCGCGGTGGCCTACCTCATGCTGCTGGCGGCGCCCATCGCCGGCGTCTTCGGCCAGGCGCGCGGCCCTCTGCGCCCGGCGCTGCTCTACGGTGCCGCCGTGCTGAGCGTCGGGTTCTTCGCCAGCGGGCTGACCGATTCGATGTTCTCGTTCGAGCAGCCGAAGTCTCTCTACTGCCTCGTCTCGGCCTTGCTGTTCGCCTGGAGTGCTACCACTTCGGCCGCTGATCCAGCAGCGCCCCGCTGACCGCGGCATCGATCGCCGCTTCTTCCTCCGCACTCAGCGTCAGGTTGTCGAGAACGCCGAGGCAATCGCGCAGTTGCTCGAGCGTGCGGACGCCGATCAGCGCGGACGTCATTTCCTCGCGCCGCAGCACCCAGGCCAGCGCCAGCTGCACGAGGCTCTGCCCGCGTGCCTCGGCGATGGCGCCCAGCCGGTCGACAGCGTCGAGCACGTTGGGCGCCAGCGCGCTGGAGCGCAGCGAACTGCCCGCTTCCGCCGCCCGGGTTCCCTCGGTACCGCGCGAGTACTTTCCCGAAAGTACGCCCTGCGCCAGCGGCGAGAAGGCGATGACGCCGATGCCGAGTTCGCCGCAGACGCCGATGGTGCCGTCGTCCTCGATCCAGCGGTTGAGGATCGAATAGCTCGGCTGATGGATCAGGCAGGGCACCCCCATCTCGGCGAGAATGCGATGCGCCTGCCGCGTTTCCTCGGCCGGATAGCTGGAGATGCCGACATAGAGCGCCTTGCCCTGCCGGTGCAGCTGGGCCAGCGCGCCCATCGTTTCCTCGAGCGGCGTGTCGGGGTCGTAGCGGTGCGAATAGAAGATATCGACATAATCGAGCCCCATGCGCTTGAGGCTCTGCTCGCACGAGGCGATGAGGTATTTTCGCGATCCATATTCGCCATAAGGTCCCGGCCACATGCGCCAGCCGGCCTTGCTCGAGATGATCATCTCGTCGCGATAGGGCCGGAAATCGCGGGCCAGCATATCGCCGAACAGCTCTTCGGCCGCGCCCGGGGGCGGGCCGTAGTTGTTGGCAAGATCGAAATGAGTGACGCCGGCGTCGAAGGCGTGGGCAAGGATTTCGAAGGCCGAGGGATAGTCGCGCGTGCCTCCGAAATTCTGCCAGAGCCCCAGCGAGATCACCGGCAGCTTCAGGCCCGAGCGCCCGCTGTTGCGATACTGCATGGTGTCGTAGCGCCCCGAATGCGCGCGATAAGTCATGACGATCCTCCGATTTTTTTGTGGGGAGCCGGGGCCAGGGGCCATGCCGGCATCTCGATTGCGCGAACACTGCGCCGTGTTCAGCGACGGTTCAAGCGCACGGTGCCAGAGAGCGGCGACTTTCGAGAACAGTAGCCATGTCCCGCCTCGCCCTGCTCATTATCCTCATCGTGCTCGCCGCTCCCGCCCGCGCCGAGCCGTTCACGCTGTTTTCGTGCACGACCGACGATGCCGACGTCGGCTTCCTGATCGTCGTCGCCGCCGACGACACCGATTTCCCGTTGGTCTCGGGGACGCAGCTGCAGCTCGACATGGCCAACGGCCAGTCGTTGATCTACCCGACCCACCCGAGCACGGACCCGGACGCCTTTGCCTTCGCACACTCCGATGGCGGTGACGGCTATGTGGTGACGCTGCGCTTCACCGATGCCGGGACGTCCTACGTGCTCTACTCGCTGGCGACCCCACCCGAGGGACCGGATGATGCAGGCGGTGGTGCGGCCGGTCTCCTCCGCATTGACGAGGACGGGACGCGCGCGGATGTGGCCCAGTGTCACGAGCGCCCGTACATGTTCATCGAAGCCATGCGCCAGAGCTTCGGCTGCGATGCCGGCTCGCCCTTCGGCGAAGCGGGCTGTGCAGAGGCACCCGCCACTCGCATCGCGCCGCTGCCGGAAGATTTCCCGGTGCCCGTCGCCCCGTAGTCGGTAGCCACAGCGCGGATGGCTGCGTTGCCGTGGTTCGCCAGGCTAACCATGAGGCCGGGGTTAGGCTGAACGGCCGGCGGGCACCATGCTCCGCGCCCCGACAGCCCTCATGGTTGGGCTGTCGAACCACCAGGGCGTACACCTCTTAGCCTGGACGCCCCCAGGCCTCAGGCGTTGGCCCAGCCGTCCTTCATCACGCGGAACCCTTTCTCGTAAACATCCTGCTCGGAGGCAAAGAGCGGGCGCCAGATCTTGGTGGCCGCCGCGAGATCCGGCAGCGCCGAGCCGAAGGCTTCGATGGTCATCCACCCATCATAGCCGGCAGCCTTGAGTGCAGAGAAGACAGCCGGGAAATCGATGTGCCCGGCGCCGGGCACCCCGCGATTGTTCTCCGAGATATGGACGTGGCTGATCTCGGCGATAGTTTCCGGGATCACCGCCACGTAGTCGTCTTCCTCGATGTTGAAGTGGAAGGTGTCGTAGAGATAGCCGTAGTTCTTCTCGCCAACGGCCCGCACCAGCGCCGCCGCCTGCCTTGCCGAGTTGAGGAAGTAGCACTCGAAGCGGTTGAGCGGCTCCACCGACAGCGTGATGCCCGCGCCCGCGGCATACTGCGCCGCGGCCTTGTGCACCTCGGCGCAGCGGGCCACTTCGTCCGCGGTCGGCCCGCGTCCGACAAATTCCCCCAGCGGCTGGTGGAAAGGCCCTGCGGCGATGTCGCCGCCGATGGCCGCCGTGCAGTCGATCAGCCACTTGATGTGATCGAGCGCGCCCTGCCGCTCGGCCTTGTCGGCCGACAGTGCGTGCTTGCCGCCACCCGGCATGACGCCGATGCCGGTGGATTTCAGGCCCAGTTCCTTGAGGTGCCGCCCGAGCTTTTCGTAGTGGGCGACATCGCCCTCGAACATCGGCACCTCGACGCCGTCATAGCCGGTTGCACGCAGCTTCTCGATGATCGGCCAGTGCGCCTCGGTGACGTGCGTCGACCACAGCAGCAGGTTGAAGCCCAGTTTCATGGTGCGATGCCCTCGTCGTTGGACAGGCTCGCCATGAGGGCGTGAGGAGCACGCGCCCCTCCGGACCTCACCCTGAGCTTGTCGAAGGAGGAGGTCCCGCCACCAAGTTTCGAGTTACAGCGTCACCCACTGCCCGGACTTGCCGGAGGCGATGATCGCATCGCACACGCGGCTGGTCTCGAGCGCCTCGCGGAAGGTCGGCGAGGCGGGCTTGCCGGACTTCAGGCCCTCGAGGAAGTCGGCCACCTGATGGGTGAAGCTGTGCTCGTAGCCGATGATCAGCCCGGGCACCCACCACTTGCCGAGATAGGGGTGCTCGCCGTCGGTGACGAGGATGTTGGTCCAGCCGCGCAGCTGGCCCTCGACCGAATGATCGAAGAACTGCACGCGGTTGAGGTCATGCAGGTCCCAGGCCAGCGAACCCTTCTCGCCGTTGATCTCCAGCGTGTAGGCCGCCTTGTGGCCGCGCGCATAGCGCGTCGACTCGAAGGTGCCGAGCGAGCCGTTGGCGAAGCGGGTCAGCACCGCCGCCGCGTCGTCGATGCCGACGGCCTGCGCCGCGCCGGTCTCGGCGTGCTTGCGCTCCTTGACGAAGGTTTCCGTCATGGCGCTCAGCGAGCTGATGGAACCGTTGATCCAGAGCGCAGTGTCGAGGCAGTGCGCGAGCAGGTCGCCGGTGACGCCCGAGCCGGCAGCATCGACGTCGAGGCGCCAGGTACCCTGCCCGCCCTGCGGCACGTCGGGAGAAATCGTCCAGTCCTGCAGGAATTTTGCGCGGTAGTGGAAGATTTTCCCGAGCCTGCCGGAGGCTACGATATCGTGGATCAGCGTCACCGCCGGCACGCGCCGATAATTGTACCACACCATGTTGGGCACGCCGGCCGCCTCGACGGCGTCCACCATCGGCTGGGCTTCGGCGGCGGTGCGCGCCAGCGGCTTTTCCGTAAGCACCATCTTGCCCGCCTTGGCGGCGGCGATGGCGATCTCGGCATGCAGGTCGTTGGGGACACAGATGTCGATGGCGTCGATGTCCTTGCGGGCGATCAATGCCTGCCAGTCGGGCTCGACCGACTCGTAGCCCCAGGCGTCGGCAAATTTCCGGACTTTGCTGACATTGCGCGCGGCGACCGCCTTCAGCACCGGCCGGTAGCCGGTATCGAAGAAGTGCGCGACCGAGGACCAGGCATGCGAGTGCGCCCGGGCCATGAACCCGTAACCGACCATGCCGATATTAAGCTGCTTGGTGTTCGTCATTTCCGCCTCCCGCCCCAGTCACAGGGCGCCTTCCCCGCGAAAGCGGGGACCTCTGTTTCCAGTGTGGGCGCATATACGGAGATCCCACGCGTCCGCGGGAGAGGCCCGCGGACAGGGAAGCTCCAGCGCGCAGCCCGTTATTCCACCCAGCCGTGCGCCTGGCGGACCTTCACCATGGCGGCGAGGATCTTGTTCCAGGTCTCCTGGCTCTCCATCACCGCATTGGGGAACATGCAGCCGTCCCAGCAGATGTGACGCATCTTCTTGGTGAGGTTGCCGTTCTCGTCGCGCAGCCAGTAGCCGGCGTGCTTGACCACATCGAGCCGGCCATTGGGATCGTCGATCTGGCAATGGCGGCCGGTCTTCTCATGGTCGCCCGAGCCGAAGGTCGTGCCGTCGTTCTGGGCGACGTGGAAGTCGTAGGTCCAGGGACGAAGTGCATCGGCGACCTGCTTGTAGGCCTTGTCGAGTGCCTCCCGATCCGACCACTGGAAGTCCGCCGGCAGGATGCGGTCCTTCTCGGCATTGGCGCCGAGCACGAACAGCATGGAATGCGCCATGTCGGCCTGGTAGCCGACGACGCCCGGCATATTGACCATTTCCAGCAGTTTCACGTTCTCGCGCCAGGAATGCATGCCACCCCAGCAGATCTCGCCTTCGGCGACGATGTACTCGCCGTAGTTCTGGGCGATCTCGCCGGCCTTGCGGAAGGTGTCGGCAATCTTCTTGGTGTTGCCCTCGGGGTCCTTGTCCCAGGCCTCGACCCCTGTCGAGCTGTCGACGCGGATGCCGCCCGTCGGGCGGATGCCGAGATCGCGCATCTGCTTGCCGATGCGGCAGGCCTTTTCCACCTGCGTCAGGAAGCGCTTGACGTCGTCGGCGTCGCCCATAGCCGAACCGCCGCCGGCCCCTCCCCAGATCGGAGCAACGAAGCTGCCGACCTTGAGTCCGAACGAGCCGATGTGGTCGGCCGTGCGCTTCACGTCGTCGGCACTGGAATCGATCGAGATATGCGGATCGGCCAGCCACAGGTCGACGCCGTCGAACTTCTGGCCGTCGGCGCGGGCGTTGGCGGTAAGCTTCAGCAGCGTGTCGAGGCCGATGATCGGCTCGCCGTCGCCGCTCCCCTTCCCGACCACGCCCGGCCACGTTGCGTTGTGAAGCTTGGGATAATTGTTCTCGGCCATGGCCGTCTCCTCACGTCGCTAGACTGCGACCGGAAAGGGTTGGCTCCCTTCGCCTCGGCCGCAGGTAGAACAGTTTTCATGCGGCGCGGTGCGCGAGGTTCACGCCCGTCGCCTTGTCGAAGAACATCGTCTTTTCGGGCAGCCAGCCGAAGCGCACGTCCTCTTCGACCGCAACGTTGATGCGGGCGGGGACCGTGGCGCGGACCAGCACATCGCCGGCGCGGATGGTCAGGATCTTCTCGATGCCGTGGTTCTCGATGTCATGGACGCGGCCGGCGACCGGCGCGCCGCCCTCGACACGAAAATCCTCGGGGCGGATGCCGAACGTGTACTGCCCTTCGGTTGCGCCGTGCGCAGCAGCGACCGGCACCTCGAACGCCCCCGGCGCCACCACCGCCTTGCCGCCGGCCAGGCTGCCGTCGACGAGATTGATGGCCGGCGAGCCGACGAAGGCAGCGACGAAGGTGTTGCGCGGGTTGTGGTAGACTTCGCTGGGCTTGCCCACCTGCACGATGCGGCCGCGATCGAGCACCGCCATGCGGTCGCCCATGGTCATCGCTTCCACCTGGTCGTGCGTGACGAAGATGAAGGTGGCGCGCAGCTTGATCTGCAGATCCTTCAGTTCCGAGCGCAGCGACTCGCGCAGCTTGGCGTCGAGCGCCGACAGCGGCTCGTCCATCAGGAACACCTGCGGCTCGCGCACAATGGCGCGGCCGATGGAGACGCGCTGCATCTCGCCGCCCGACAGCCGGTCCGTCTTGCGGTCGAGCAGGTGCTTGATGCGCAGCGTCGAGGCTGCGTACTCGATGCGCTTCTCGATGTCGGCCGCCGGCATGTTGCGCACGCGCGAGCGCAGCGGGAAGGCGAGGTTGTCGCGCACCGTCAGCCGCGGATAGAGCGAATACTGCTGCAGTACGAGCGCGGTGTCGCGCTCGGCCGGCCCCCAGCCGTCGACGTTCTGCTCGTTGATGTAGATGTTGCCGCTGGTCGGCTTGTCGAGGCCCGAGATCAGGCGAAGCGTCGTCGTCTTGCCGGCGCCGGTCGGCCCCAGCAGCACGAAGAACTCGCCGTCGGCGACATCGAGGCTGAAGTCGGTGAGCGCCCTGTGCTCGCCGAACTGCTTGTTGACGTTTTCGAGTCGGATACGGGCCATGTCACTCGCCGAGCCGGATGCCGAGCGAAGCGCCCGACGTGTTATCGAAGAAGTGGGCGTGCGCCGGATCGAGCCGGGTCCACACCGCATCGCCGGCGCGGCCGACATAGCCAGCCTTGGTGCGGGCGCGCAGGGTGCGCTCGCCGACACGGAGGTCGACGA